>Ga0102591_1001468_pt1 | contig 32075 bp, 31 predicted proteins | sample AraplaCol_mCL_r2_2_FD_76860 | JGI IMG/M metagenome (GOLD analysis project Ga0102591, IMG submission 76860) | Arabidopsis root microbial communities from North Carolina, USA - plate scrape MF_Col_mCL_r2 (SPADES assembly) (version 2) | ecosystem: Host-associated > Plants > Roots > Endosphere...
TGACAATACTTCAGAAATCGATCTCAGCGATATCCAAGGACAAGTACAAGCAAAACGTGCTCTAGAAATTGCAGCTGCCGGTGGGCATAGTTTATTGATGATTGGCCCACCGGGTACTGGCAAAACGATGCTAGCCAGCCGTCTACCAACGATTTTGCCGGATTTATCAGACCAAGAAGCCATTGAAGTAGCAACCATTGCTTCTATTCGCAATCAATTTAAAGCGGAAGCTTGGCGCAAAAGACCGTTTCGTGCACCGCATCACACAGCATCCAGTGTCGCCTTAGTAGGTGGTGGTACACCTTTGCGGCCAGGTGAAATTTCATTGGCGCATCGAGGTGTTTTATTTTTAGATGAATTGCCGGAATTTCATCGTCATGTATTGGAAGCTCTGCGTGAACCTTTAGAATCTGGCGTTGTAAATATTTCTCGCGCAGCACGCCAAGCAGAATTTCCTGCGCAATTTCAATTAATTTCGGCGATGAATCCTTGCCCTTGCGGCCAATTAGGTAATCCACAAAAAGTTTGCCGCTGTTCGCCGGAACAAATTCAACGCTATCACTCACGTTTATCAGGCCCTTTATTAGATCGTATTGATATGCAAATTGAAGTGCCAAGCTTGCCAGCTAACACACTCACACAATCATCGCACGGTGAATCAAGCGCTGTTGTGCGTGCACGCGTTGAAAAAGCTCGCGACAAACAACTTAAACGTGCCAATAAATTAAATCACCAATTACGTAGCAAAGAATTAGATGAATTTTGCCAGTTAAAAGAAACTGAAAAAAATTTCATTGAACGTGCTATTCAACAGATGGGTTTATCAGCAAGAACCTATCACCGCATTTTACGTATTGCGCGAACTATTGCTGATTTAGCTGATAGTTCGACAATTTATAGCGAACATTTAGGTGAAGCCATTAGTTATCGCCGATTTGATCGACTCAATAAGCGATAAAAATTTATTATTTAATTTTGCTACTGTATTTAATAGAATGAAACTATCATCATAATTAATAAGTTTAATTTCCTATTAGTTATAGGCATGGCATAATGAGCAAAATTCCTGAGGCTTACCGTTATGACCTTAACAGAACTTCGCTACATTATCGCTTTAGCTCAAGAAAAGCACTTTGGCCGCGCGGCTGACGCTTGTTTTGTTAGCCAACCTACTTTAAGCGTGGGAATTCAAAAACTTGAGAAAGAATTAGGTGCTGCTATTTTTGAACGCTGCAATAATCAAGTGAGTATCACACCATTTGGTGAAGAAGTGATTAATAAAGCTAAAAAAATTATTAGCGAAACTGTTGAGTTACAAGATTTGGCAGTCGCCCATAAAGATCAGCTACGTGGCGTTTTGAAATTAGGCGCGATTTATACTATCGGCCCTTATTTATTTCCTGCACTAATTCCACAATTACATAAACTCGCACCACAAATGCCAGTTGCGATTCAGGAAGATTTTACCGGTAATTTCCGAGATAAACTGCGCTTAGGTGAAGTTGATGTTGTCATTCTCGCTTTACCTTTTAACGAACCTGGCATAGTTACTTTGCCACTTTATGATGAACCGTTTATGGTGTTATTACCGGAAGGACACTCATGGCAAAAGAAAAAAGCGATTAATCCTGCTGATTTAGCCAATGAAAATGTGTTGCTGTTAGGGCAAGGCCATTGTTTACGAGATCAAGTCATGCAAGCATGTCCTGATTGTCATCGCACTATTAGCGATCAAAATTATGTAGGCAGTTCGCTGGAAACATTACGCTACATGGTGACATCTGGCTTAGGCATGACCGTATTGCCTGCAACAGCTGCAAAAAGTGAGAATGCTCGTCCATTTACTAAACCTTCTCCTCAACGTCGTGTTGCACTGGCATGGCGCAAAAGTTTCACACGTCCTAAAGTAATTGATGTTCTGCGTAAAGCGGTTTTAGCTTGTGAACTGGCGGGTATTAGCAAAATCAAGGTAAAATAAACGTCTCCGTGGTCATGCCAGCGAAGGCTGGCATCCAGTGAAATGACGTGTTTGAGGTTTAAATAATAGGCGACAACAATGCAAATCATCGAAACATTAATCACTACAGACTGGAACAAAGAATTCACTCCAGCTGATCAAGCTTACGCAACACGCGCAATCGAAGAAGGTAAAGTGATTTTCATGCCAGAGCTCAGTTTTAAATTGAGTGAACATGAAAAGCGATATTTGTCAGCTAAATATGTGGATCCGAAAACCAAAAATATTAGCTATGATCATCGCAAACAAACATTGCGTGGCGCTATTGGCACACCAGAAGAATGCGAGCAATTAAAAAGTCTGGTGGCGCGTTTTTGTTTGCAAGCCAATCAATTAGTGACGCAATTATTTCCTGAATATCAAGGCGCGATCCAATTAGCGCGTACCAGTTTTCGTCCTGCCGAAGTAAGCCAACGCAAAATGTCTTATCGTAAAGATGATAAGCGTTTGCATGTGGACGCATTTCCAGCCAATCCTAATCAAGGCAAACGCATTTTGCGCGTATTTAGTAATGTGAATCCTGCAGAAGATCGCGTATGGCGTTTAGGTGAATCCTTTGAAAATGTTGCACGGCGCTTTTTACCAACGATTAAACCACCGTTACCATTAAGCGCGAAACTCTTACAACTTTTAAAAATCACAAAATCGCGGCGCACGGAATATGATCACATTATGTTGTATTTACATGACACAATGAAAGCTGATGAAAATTATCAGCGCAATGCAGAACAAATTGAATTTCATTTTCCGCCGCATACCTCGTGGATTGTGCAAACGGATATCGTTTCACATGCAGCGATGTCTGGCCAATATTTATTAGAACAAACGTTTTATTTACCGGTCGATGCCATGCAAGAACCGCAGCGTTCGCCGTTGAAAATATTGGAACGTTTAATTGGTCATACTTTAGTTTAATAACAACTCGGAGAAAGATAATGGATAATAATCAAGAAGACTTCCTTTTACGAGCATATCGTAATTTATTTCAATGGCGTGATCCGTTTAGAAATGTTACAGAAGGCGCATATCAAGGTTGCATACTCGCTAATCTCTTGACTATTTTTATTACCATATCCAGTAACAATCCAGACTCTGCTACTATACTTAAGATGATTTTGCTCGGTACTTTTGCAGGAGCAGCCGTTGGTCTTGTTGTTAAACATTACCAGCTACCCAGACCCTAATTTCAACATGAATACAATTGAATTGCTCAATAAACAGCTAATTTTAAATCAACTAAAAGCTGGGGTAATTGCACAAATTGATAGTTTAATTATTTTAGAAACCGTTGGCTCGACTAACAATTATTTATTGCAACAAAATAATTTACCGTCGGGCTACATTGTTTTAGCTGAACAACAAACGGCAGGCCGCGGCCGCCGTGATGGGCGTGGTTGGGTTTCGCCGTTCGGTAAAAATATTCATTTATCTATAGGCTGGCGTTTCCCTGATGCCACTCAACTTACCGGCTTAAGTTTAGCAATTGGCGTTGCTGTTGCCGATGCGTTACAGGCATATGGATTAGATGGCATTCAAGTTAAATGGCCAAATGACATTGTATATCGCGATCAAAAGCTTGGCGGGATATTGATTGAGACTAGCAAAACGAATGCGGGCGATTGCCAAGTTATTATTGGGATTGGGATTAATGTGGCTATGCCAGCTGATAGCGGCCAACAAATTGAACAAGTCTGGACAGATATACAAACCATTATTGGCCAAACCCCTGGGCGAAATTTAATTGTGAGCCATTTGCTAAATGCATCATTACCAGCTTTACAACGTTTTCAAACTGAAGGCTTAGCGGCATTCAAAACGCGCTGGCAGCAGCTTGATGCATTGGCAGGCCGTGCAGTTACCGTGTTTGCTACACAAAGCAGTAATCAAGAAGGCATCGCACAAGGAATTGATGACGCTGGTTTTTTAATTGTAGAAATCAACGGCACCCCTTACCGCCTCTCTAGCGGCGAAGTTAGTGTGCGCCCACGACAAAAAAATTAAAAAGATGTTTGCCAACGGCCCCAAGATTGTCTAAAATCAGCTTCCTTTTGAAGACCCGCCTTAGCCGGCATAGCTCAGTTGGTAGAGCAACTGATTTGTAATCAGTAGGTCCTCCGTTCGAGTCGGAGTGTCGGCACCAGTAAAATCAACGAATTAGGACAACTTAAAAAATGGTTTACTTTTCGCTCTGTGTAATTCCTGTGTAATCAGGTTTGAATGGCTCTGGGGCTAGCTAGCACTTGGCAAAGCCAATGGCACAATTTTATTTTGCTTTTTTAGAAAGATATTATAGAAGCTGTATGGATACAAAAATAGGGAATTGGGATATAGCTTCCCGTGTAGGTTTAATTGCCGTAGCTATAATAGAAACTATTAATGAAACTTTAAAACTAGAACCCAATATATCAGCTACTCTTCCCCGTTTTCTAACTTCAAGTCTTTGGCATTTTGCTCCACTTGGATTAATAATTTTAGTGGGATTAATATGGCTAGCAAAACAAATTGGATTATTCGGTTTCACTATCTCAGAAACACAAACTTTACCACAGGTAATTCCCACAAGTCTAAGACTATAATTTCACCCTAACAGCATTATTCCTACTAACTTACATTTAGAAAATATTTTTAATTGGTACGCGCTCTGCCATATAGTCACCATAAAAGAAGGCCCTAGTGAACAATATAAAAACGGGAAAGAACTTATTCAGAAACAATGGACTATTTTCCTAGTTTTTGAAAAACCTGTGGCAGTAAAACAAATTCTTGTTGATGGTAATAGCGCTATCCTTCCTCTTGTTGAAGTTAAAGATCGAGGTTCACGTCATGCTGTTATAACGATTGCTGGCGATGTCGGAGGAGCAATAGTTGATATTAAGGTTATTGTGTAACTTAACTAACCATGCTCCCTACTACCCTAACGCCATAAAATCTTCTATCATTACACTTAACTATAATAAAGAATACTTAAAACGCATAAATTCTTAAATACTGCTTATATTTAGTGAAAATATAATAGATTCTAATTGGGTTGTTTCTATGTTAGACAGAGGATAAGTTATGGCATTGAACAATATTCAAAGTGATATACTCCTAGAAATTTTTAGATTATTATTAATGCCTAGGCAAATTTTTCACCTCAGAGCTGTATGTAAGTGCTGGAAAGATTTGATAGATACACTCTTAAATGCAATTCCTTTTCTTTCTTTAGATAATGCTTTATTAGCTTTTCCAAATAAAAGAGTTGTTATGGCTATGGCTCCTGTCAACAGTTCAGGAGATATTTATCACATGCTAGCATTTGTAATTCTAGCTTTAGAACGTAAAGCACAAATCGCTCCTATTTTACTTGGTTATGATCAAAAAGCGAAAAGCAGTTTTAGAGTAAAACAAAATGAACTGAATACAGGCATGCAAGTTAAACGGGCTTTAAATTTTATCTCCTATCTAGGTTATGAAGATTGTTTTTTTCCAAGTTTTGTTTCGTATTCTAGTGGACAACCACCCGCTAGACAGTCGGCACTTGAGATGAAATTGCAGAATTTAATGGTAACTCATTATATTGATCATCGCCTATCCACGAGTGTTATTGCTGATCATTTTCGCCAGTATGATTTTGCTGTAATCACAGCGATTCTACGTCGCGGATTTCGTAAAAGAACCTCTACTCTTTTGCTATCTAGCAGCTATCAGAATGTTACTAGCTATGTAGAAGAGTGCATACAAGAAATTAAAGATATTGCTCAAACTGGACAACCTACACTTATTATACATAATAGAATTTCTAGCAAGAGCAATAGTGAGCAGAGTTTAAGCTCATTAATTACACCAGTCGTTATTGCTTTAAAGGCAAAAAAATATAATGTTATTGTAATATATGCGGATTCGAGGCTAAAAGGTTATAACGCAAGTAATATTGAAGCTGCCGATATGAATATTAGACCTTTCCAAGAAACAACATTGGTAAACGACCAAGAAGATCTTGGCAAACTTGCACACTTAGAATTATTAATTCGATTATACGATATTAAAAGTGAAATTGATCTACGGGGTATTATTGGAAACACCAGTGGAACATTGGATTTAGCTGCTTTCATTGGTCACCGAGTTTTTAACATTCATCACTTTGATTATCTCCATTTTGACTATCAAGATTATAGAGTCTTTCTGCAAATGTGTTTTTTTGTAGTTGAGCGTGATGATACTACTTATATTAATAATAAACTTTTGAAAGATATAGAGTCTTGGTTAAATAATAATGAGGCGATTCCTCAACCCAAACAGCATTTGCATCTAGCCAAACCTAGCAATTACACAGGATTAGGAAAAGTAGGCTTTTGTTTTTTTTCTTCAGTAAAAAATATACAACAAAATAGATGGGAACCACAAAGGTTCTTTCAAGATTTAAAAATCCATGTAAATGGGAAATGCCAAGAAGCTAATTTGTTAGAAAACGCATTTGAGCCCCCGCAACCAAATTAGTTAACTTTATTTCTAATCTCGCCATTCATCACTAGATACTTTATGTTTATAATCTAATTTAAAAACCTCAAAGCGATATAATTACTTTAGTTATCACCTATTTTTAATCAGGAAAACACTGATATATTAGATGGCTTTACCCATTCAAATTCAGATAAAATGTTTTGAGGCGCTGTATGAAAATCAGCATGAATTAAAGACGCATTTTTAGCTGGAAAATTAAGGAAAGCGATAATAATACAAGTTGTGAAATTTTCGGTGTATAAAGCCGTGCCACTTTGATTTTTTGGCGTCAATCGACCCGCGTGGTTCTGTGGGATATAATAACATTTCATACCTGTACACCTCCTGGAAATATGATTTTTTATATTTTATATAAAAACACAATGCCAGATAGATTGCCAATATCTATCTAGCATCCTGCTTTATATAACCTTTTAGGACATATTAATATTAAAATTGTTTAAAATAATTCCACTTTATAAAGCATCACAAAATTTAGAATTTTAAATAAATACAACCATGCTACAATATTTCGGCTTTTGTATTAGCCATTTAGGGTTAATAAAAGCTCCCTAACTTTTATGGAGATGAATTTATGGCAACATTGAAACCTGTTCCTTTTCCGCACGAAAAATATGGTATGTTTTATGTAGAGGAAGATTTAAGGGATGCCGCGTACCGGGGAGATGTGCAACGAATGAAGACATTATTAGAGCAACACCCTAAGCTTGATGTTAATGCTATGAATGAATATGGCGAAACAGCTTTATATATTGCTTGCAAGAAAAATCAGAATAAAGCGGCGGATTTTCTTTTAGAAAAAGCAGATATTAAACCTAATATCCAAACTATCTTAGGTAACTCTCCTTTATTGATCTGTGCTTGGAATGACAACACCGAGTTAGCTAAAAAACTTATTGCAAAAGGTGCTGATATCAATGCACGTACTAATCCTGATCGTGAATATCATGGCAACGTTTCAGCTTTGGATATTGCGCAAGAACGTAACAATACTGCACTTGTTGAACACTTGCAAAAACTTGCCCCAGCTCAAGCTCCGCAAATTTCTGCCCGCCCTTCTTAATCTATCAACTAGCCTTAAATTAAAAAAATTTAAGGCTAGTGCATTATTCGTTTAAATAATTTTTTAATGGAACAAGCAGTGAATGCCATATTGCTGGATAAATGATACCTTGGCCATCACCGCCTTCGTAATATTGATAGGCTTCATTTAACAGTAGTAACTTTTCTAGTGCTAAATGTGCAGCTCTCATATTAAGCTGAAACGGTAAATCAGTTTGATTTAACCATGTTCGGATAATCGTCGTAAAATCTGTTAATTCAAGATTATAAATCGCCTTAAGTCCTTTTTGCAGTAAGTTTTTGGTATACTCACCACAGTTCCACATACCGAAAATATTTTTTTCTGGCAAAGGAATTTGCTCACTGATTATTTCATCATTACCCCAACGTACGACGATAGCAAATCGAGCTTCAGAAGCTTGATGACTTAAACTACCGTGCCAAATTTTGGAGGAAAAAATAATAGCGTCGCCTATATTAGCTGTAACAGTAACAGCTTGTTGCTGCCACTCTAATGTATGTCGAAAAGAATCAATAAACCCAGGTTGCCAAAAATCTATAGCTGGCATAATTGAATAATGATGGCTTTCAGGTAAAAACTGTAACGCACTTTCATTATGGTTGACTTCTGTCAGCGCTATCCAAGTTGATAAAAGATAAGGCTGTTTATAGGCATAAGAAATATCCTGATGGCATGGTGTTGGCCGATTAGCGAAAGGAGATTTATATAACACATCAATCTCAAAAGGCTTTACTCTTAATCCGCTTATCTCGCAGACTTGCGATAGTATTAATTGAATAAATCTCGTTAATTGCTCAACGCTGATTAAAGCTTGCAGAGGCCAACGATTCACGGTCGAAAAATAGGCTTCTTCTGAGATGGCATGTAATGCAATAAACTCTTGCAGCTTTTTAGTAATGCTCGTTTTAAGTTCGAGGCAAAATTCGGCACTCAGCATTTCTTGGATTTGCGCAAATCCTTGTTCTGCTAAACGTTGGCTAATAATGTTAACTGCTCTTTGTTCCATAAAAGACATTTATGTTTACCGCGATATAGACAGTGTAAAAAATCATCTTGCTGCCAGAAAAATATACCTTCTAAGTAATCTGGCCATAGTTTTTCAATAGATAATTCATTGAAGATTACGCCAATAACAACACTTAAAATAGAATCATGCGTAATATTAATGGATATTCCAGCCTTCGTTATTTCTGTTAATAAAATATGAATTAACTTTAATGTCGTTTTTATCGTTGAAACACAAAAGCCTGATGGATTCGGCTGCTCACTTAATAAATGCATAACTAAATCCGGTATAGATTTTTGCTCCATAAAATAAGTATGAGCTTGGTGTCGATCGGTGATAAAAATGCCTGGATCACCTAATAATTTATTTTTTTGTATTGCTGAGCATTTCGCTTTAGTCAGTAATATTTCAGCTGTCTGTAAACAACGCTTTATCGGGCTAGAACTCAGTTTCACCAGTCGTTCACATAATTTGTCAGCTAATAGTTGGCTACTAGCAATGCCTACTGACATTAGAGCAACATCATTTCCAAAATCGTCTGCTGGAATGTCATAACGTTCAGCATGGCGTATCAATCCCACTATTTTTGTCTGTTTTGGCAAGACATTTAAACTCTTTAACAAACCTTCTGGTAACTGTATAACTGTCATTACTTTAAACTTAGTATTAGTAAGTTAACGATAGGTGAAATAGGAATAATTTGATTAATTTTTAAGTCCGCGGCACTGGTAAGTTGCTGCCAGTCTTCTAAATTTCTCTCACGTCCACCTGTCATTACCAGCATATTAAGATCCAGTAAACCACCGCTTGCTGACTTAGAATCTAAAATCATTTCAAGCACATAAATATTGCCTTGTTTAATTAAACTCCGCTTCGCGTTTTGTAGTATCTTGATTGCTTGTTCATCATTCCAATCGTGCAATACACGCGCCAAAACAATTGCATCCGCTTGACAAGGCCAAGGTTCTAACAAATCAGCACTATAATAAGCGCAACGTGAATGTGGTTTAATTAATTCGATAACAGCTGGCATTTCTAATAATGAGCCTGTTAAGTGCTGAAACTGATTTAATAACGTATGTAATAAGTTAGCGGTGCCGCCACCTGCATCAATAACTTTCTCATGCTGGTTCCAATTAATTTTTTGGATTACTTGCTGGTAATCCTGTTCTGCATATCCTTGCAGTGCTTGATGATAAGTTGCCAACAAATCTTTATTATCTGCTAACTCATTAAAATATTGTTGTGTTTGCGGTGCTGACTGACGCAAAGCATCACTTAAATACATCCATTGTCGATAATGTGAATCACCCCATACAATAGCAGCAGCAGACATTGAACTTGTGCTCGATTGCAATAGCTGCCCTTTTTCTGTTAATTGCCAAAAATCAGCGCTATCTAGTTTCACAAGATTTAATTCTTGTAATGCTCTTAATAGCCGTTGGCAATTTTTTTCTTTAAGCTTGATTTGATGTGCAATTTGCTCAAGTTTTTGTGGGAGGACTGTAAAAATACCTAGTTTTACGGCAGCATAAATAGTCTGTGTTTTCCAAAAGCTTACTAACTCGGCAGATAATTCATGCAATTTTGAGTGGTTATTTTTATGGATAAAAGTGATTGGCTTTCCAGTTAAATCGATTGTCAGTAAATTACCATCAAAATCTTCCGCATGCGCTATGTTGTTATAATAAGGTTCGACTGATTTATAGTGATGTGAATAAAGCGGCTGACCTTCACGATTAACATGAAACCAACCGTGAATATCTCTAGCACGCGCTACGCTTTTATGAAAAACATCAAGCCCTAAAAACCAGCGGCCATGTATATACTCACCTTTTTTATTAATATGGGTATGTAATCCGTTTTCATTACATACCACAGCGATTCCATCCCGAAAATCACCGACATAGCGATAATTGATTTGATAAACTCGCTGTCCTGTTTGATTAATGTGAAAATAATGCTTCATTACTTGATCCTGAACCACACAGAGTCTTTCTTGAAAATTACCACACCATGCATAGCGTTCATCATAGATAGGGTTTCCTCGAACATCAATGTGAAACCACCCTTCCATGGATTCAACAGCAGCTAATTTTTCATAATAGCCAAATGTTTGAATAAACCGTTGTTTATATAAAGAATTACCGAATGGATCAATATGATAAGCACCGCTTTCATCTAATACTGGTGCTAAACCCGGCTCATGATATTTTAAAACTTTAATAAATTTCTTTTGATAAATGGGTTTACTTTGGCAAACGTGATGTGTCTCATCATCTGCAACGAATATATCTTTCCAAATAGTTTCCATTCGCTTCCTTATTTAGGTTTGCGCATATTGCATTTTTGACAAACGGCTTTATCGGCATAATTAGCCAGCAAATCGCGATATTGATCGCTATTCCAAATTTCTTTTAAAGAGATTTCATTTAAATTACCAAACTCACCTAAACTGCGCCGTTCTTTGTCGGGTGCACAACAAGGATTAAAACGGCCATCTGTTGCAATCCAAACTTCTTTACCTAAAAATGGGCATTCACCTTCATAACTTTGTTCTGGTTTAACCATATCAGTAATAAAATGGATATTTTCTAGCAAAATCTTTTTACCGTTTGGTAACAGCTTTTTCTCAGCAATAGCATAGGCTTTTTCAACCGCTGCATTCCAACCACGTATAGATTCTACGTCGCGGCGCATGGAAGAAACTTCAATCTCTTTAAAATGCGCCCATAAATGGTGGCCTTTAACACGATCGACACCTAAATTGATAGCAAGTTCGATGATGTCAGCTAACTCATTAACATTTTCTTTTAAGAAGGTTAATTGAAAAGTTACTCGACAATAATTTTTTCCTTGTTTTGCATATTCATCACGAATAGCAATAAAATCTTGCACATTTTTAACAACCTTTTCCCATTGTGAGCCCAGCATGATTTTTTCTTGAGTGGCTTTAGTCGCGCCATTCCAAGAAATCTTTACATCTGATGTAACTGGAACAATTAAATTTGCCCAAGCGTTAACACCTTTGATTGGAAATGTTCCATTCGTTGTTAAATTAAGCTTCATATCATATTGATGACAAATTGCTAAAATATCGGTGAAATGCTTATAAATTAAGGGTTCTCCCATCGTGGATGGGATAATCTCGCGAATCCCCATTGCCTTGGCTTCTGCCATAATTTTATGAATCAGTTCGATTGGCATACGCTTTTTTGGCATTCTATTTTTGATACGATCACGTTGTGTTGTACTAAATGGTGAGTGATCTTCGCACATGATACAGGTAAGGTTACAGTCATCTGGATTCGTATCAAAGGTAATACGCCATGGTCCTAAAGAATGACTCATGCTGCTTCTCTCCTGGCTAATAAAGCTTTCTCATAAATCTGTTCGATATGCACGAGATGTAATGGTAAATCTGGAATATTGCCATCTTTCGATTGTAAGTAGCCTTTGCTACCTATTTTCATTGTTAAAGCAGGATTATTATATAAATGCTGCATTTGTTCATTTAAACTATCCATATCACGATGCTTAAATAGCAAACCATTTACTTCATGCTGGATGTATTCAGCCATACCACCAACATCAGCAGTGATAACAGGAACACGCGCTTGTAATGCTTCATGGATGACTAATGGGGAATTCTCTACCCAAATCGAAGGGACAATAATGCAATCTGTTTTATTAAAGACGTCTTCAACAATCTTGCTGTTATGATATTCACCCATCCATTCAATACATTTTTGTTTTGATATCGGTAACGTGGCTACTATCGTTTTAAGCGCAGAAGTATTTTGATTTGGCCTTCCCCAAATCCTTAATAGACAATCGCCTTTTATCTGGCCAAAAGCTTTTATAAGCAACTGTACGCCTTTCGCCGGTATATGGGTGCCTATATAACCAAACGTAAATACTTCATTTGCAATACGCTTACGTGGTTTATCAAAACGTTTAATATCAAATCCATAATCTAAATAAATGAGCTTACTCTCTGGTAACTTGAAATCTTTTGCAAAGCGTTCATATAAATAACGTGATGGCGCAATAAAATAATCGACTAACTGTGTTATCTCACGGATATGCTGCATACGCTTTGCAATCCAGGCTTCCCAATAATTTATTTCCCATTCTATATCCTGCTCCGCACCTGAAGTGCAACCTGAATAACATTGGGTTGCGCATTTACGATTTTTTTGGCCATTACAGACAGGCCATAATATATTTTCATGAGTGCCTTGCCTTTGCATAAATTGGCCGCGTGGGCACATCAGCCAGTAATCATGCAAGGTAAAGACAATGGGTATATTACGATCATAGGCCTCTTTAATCAGCGACGTTGATAAGTGATTAAGATGACCGACATGTACAATATCTGGGCAAATTTTATTGAGCAAATTAGCAAACTGTTGATCAACCGCTTGATGACGGTAACGATAACGCTGCCTATCTCCATGAATATTAATAATATGTAATGTGACGCGAGGATCATCCTGATCTTTTTCTATCTTCATTTGGTAATCAGCAATAAAAGGATCCTCTTCGCGTGTAAACACATGTACTTCATGTGTGTCCGCCAATCCTTGACATAGCATCTGGCTATACACTTCTGAACCCGCATTATAACGCATTGGGTAGCCATGAATCACTTTTACTATTTTCATACAAGATTAGCTCGTTACACAATTGATCTGCGTTTGATATTGCTTAATTAAATCGGAAAGACCTTGCATTAAAGAGATTTCCGCCTCCCAGCCTAATAAAGATTTAGCACGACAAGGATCGCCACAAAAAGAATGGACGTCATAAGTGCGAGCTGGAGCTTCTTTATAGTCAATAGATTGATTTAAGATCTGCTCAATCAATCCTATGACTTGCAGCAGACTAGTACCAATTCCTGTGGTTAAATGGATAGGAGGTAAATCAGAAATATTATTTTGTAATTTATTGATGGCTTTAATGATTCCATTTACAACATCATGCACATGCGTGAAATCAAATAAATTATTAAATCCATCTACACGTAACATTTCACCTTGAGCTGCTTTGCGGCAAAATGCGGGAATTACGCGATCAGCATGATCATAAGCACTGCCATAAACACTGGAAAATCGTAAAATGGCTGTAGTTAAACCTAACTGCCTATACTGGTTAACTAACTTTTCCCCAGCCACTTTACTTTTTGCATAAGTATTTAAGGGCATCAGATCAGCCTTTTCGGTTACAGGCAAAATAGTTTGTTGCCCATAAACTTCGCGACTGCTGGCAAAAATAACCCAAGGTTTTTGCTTTGCTTGGTAAGCGGCCTCTAATACATTTTGGGTACCTTGTACATTGACACCCCAACATAAATCAGGATTTTGTTCACCCCAAATTACTCTGGAGACCGCTGCCAAATGTACAACACCTTGACAGCTTTCAATTAACTGATTCAATAAGTTAGCATCTTGAACATTAGCTAAACCTATTTTATTTGTAGGTAATCGTTTATCAAGCTCAATAACTTCTATGTAGTTATTTCTCAGTTGTTTTACAAGAAAGCTGCCAATAAGTCCAGCAGAACCAGTTACTAATACTTTTTTCAAATCCATAGAAAATTTGTAGTCCTTAATCATTTCACTTAATTACCTGTTGATTCACCGCATTCTGCTATAAAAATAATAAAATTTAAATCTTAAAAACTATTACATTCCCATCTTGGACATAGAAAAATTTTATAAACTTCTAACCGGCCTCTTATTATCATATGCTTATTACAGCCAATATCTTTTATCACAAGGAGATTTACTATGCATCGTGAAGATTTTGATGGGGATACTTACTATATTTATGAAAAATTCAAATCTGCGGCTGAAGCAATAGAAAAGCAACCTACTAAAACCGATCATGAGCTACAACTGCTGGCAGATTATTATAATGAAGCTGTCGAATTAAGAATTGAAGCACAAAATCGCAATCCTTTAGAACTGCCAGATCATGATAAAAAAATACATTGGCAGGCAATGACTGACATTTATGATAAAGCTATTGCTGCTATGATGCAGGTAAAAGAGAAAGATGATGACTATTGGCATTATCTAGCTCGTTATCATAGTGAACAATGCTTTACTATTTGCAGAAAATATGATGCGTCAATCGATAAGCTACAGAAGTCTTTAAAAAATACACCAAAAAAGCAGAATAACTTGTTTTTAGATATTACTAGTATCTGTAGGCAACTTGAAAAATTAGAAAAAGAGCGCAGACAAATTCGTATCAAAATTTACACTCAGATTATTCACGCATTAAAGCAAAGAAAAGATAAACATGAGTATTTTCTTCGTGCGCTTGTGAGTTATTACTCTCAGCGTTCACAATTGCAACTTGAAGAGACACTGGATGATTTCAGATTATCAAAAGAAAATATGTGTGCTATTCAAAGCCCTTTTTGTTACATGGAGGACTTAAAAAGTGATTTTCTGCGTGAATTTGATCAAACCCATTCAGCTATCAAAAATACCTTAGCAGCACTTAATAAAAGAAATGAGAACTTACATTTTTCTGGTGTACCATCTTGCGGTCGCTATGAATATAGTGAAAAAGTTTTGGATGCTAATAAAACTCGCATGAAAGCTCAGTGCAACACAAATGATAATTATGAAAATCCTGCTAAACGTCGCAAACCTAATTAAATTATGATTAGTGGCGTCTGGTATTAGTCTTATCTTTCGCCCACTTTTTTTCCCAATAATTGGCCAATTGGCCGTAATCTGAATCGTTTACGCTATTGCCAGTTTAATTCTTGTTATCCATTTATCAAACAATTTTTTAATGTCCTCATATAATTTCATTTGATGATATTGTAACCCCAAGTAGCCAACGCTTGTTGTATAATTAACTAGATATTAGGTGTTTTCCTTTATTACTATCCTGCCAACTACTCTTTTTCAAATTACTTACTGCTGAATTTCGCTAGGTGTCGCACATACAACTATTCCGCAGGTTTATCTTCCTTCCCATGCCAAACCCTCAAAATATGAATTTCATGTTTTAATAATATATAACGAATTACATATTTCCCCGTCACCACATCACGCAATGAAATAGATTTTTCAGTATTTTTAACTGCTCTACCTAACTTAGGAAAATCAATAAGGCGTTCAATCGCTTGACGTATTTTTGCAGAAGCTGCAGCAGCAGCTTTAGGACTATCTTTGGCAATAAATTGATGCAATCGTTTTAGGTCATAAATCGCTTGGTGGGTATAAAATATTTTCATTTTATTCTTATTTTATTGGCGCTGGTAATTCGTCATTTGTTCCCCAGCTTTCCAGCCACGCGTGGACTTTATCACCATCGACAACTCTACCCATACGGATATCTTCTAAAGCTTCCAATGTATCTTGCCAACGTTGCTTTTCCAATTCACGACGTTGCAAGTATTCTCTTAAAGCTTCATTAATTATCCAGCCTTTAGGACGCTTCATGTCATGAGCAATCCCTTCTAAGGCACGCTCTAAATCATCTTCTATTCTGATACTCGTTATACTCATGGCTAATCCTCACAATTACTAGCTATATAGCATGTAGTATAGCTTAATATATCTCTAATTTCGAGGATAAAAAGCACCTATTTTTGTACCAAAGGGCATCAATAACTCTTTGATTTTAAATGTATTGAAATGACGTGAAATGCTGTGAAACGCATGTTCTAATTTTTACAATTTTCCTTTAATTTTCAATAAATTAAATCAAGAATTTTGTAATCAGCAGACCCTCCGTTCGAGTCGGGGTGTCGGCACCAGATTTAAAAGGTTCATTCCCATTCTAGGGGACACTTCATTAACTACATAACACTTCCACTCGTATTAGTCGCTTATAATTTTTTATTCAATGTTTATACACCTACTTATTGAAGTTGAAGCTTTTTAAAATTAGCCGCATTTGATTGTGTAAGAGAATACTTTTCCACAAAAGCCTCTAACTTAGCCATATTAGTCGCCTCATTAAACTCTTTGAAAATTGAGTCTGAGTTAGTAGCATTATTATTTTGTTCAGCTTGAATATTAAGCAAATTTGAAATCTCAGTCTTTCTTTCAATAAACCATTTATGAATTTGTGTAAATAAATGATCTACAAATTCATTTTTTGCTTTTAAAAAAATAAGCTTAGAATTATCAACAGTATCTTTACTGTATATTTTATTTTTTACTAACATATTTAATAAGCGCTGCCACTCAGAATTGCTATTTATAAAACTTCTCCAGATCTGAACCTTTAATAAACTATTAAATGCCTCATGATTTTTCAAAAAAATTAGCATCAATTCATCATCTTCTTTCAGTAAATTTAAATATTCCTGTGCATTTTCTTGATCATTATTAATCATAAATGCAAGAAATTGCGCGATATTAATCTGATCTTTTGGTAATGCATAAACAATATTACTAGCAAATCTTCTAACTTTTTCTAATATTTGCAAGAAAGTATGCGGATCATGTTTAAAGCAGATAAAAAACAATCTCAATGTTTCATTATCAATCTTATTTAAGCCTTCTGCTTTTAGTATTACCAAAGCGTTCGCATGTTGACTTTCGTTAATCTTGTGCTTAAATTTTGAAAGCACACTTAACGCTTTAGCTTTAACATCGAAATTATGGCGGTTTTTAACAGCATCTATAAGCAACTCAAAAGGATCAACTGCCATTTGTATCTCCTGGGTCAAAACATACTCTGCTATTTCTACTTTTTTCTCCAAATCATTATTTTTATCCAAATATGCTGTTAAATATTGGCTTGCTAAATCAGGTCTACTTTTCACATCTATACCGTATAAATATACTAACCCAAGATTTAATAGATCTTTTCTATTTTTGTATTGGCTTTCTAAACTCATTATCTCTGCAATACTTAATACTTGATCATTCCCATTTTGATTCAAATGAATATTTACCGCACGCCTCAAAGACTTGATAAAATTTTGTCCATTATGTGCCAACTGATAACAATCAATTATCGCAATAGCGACGTCTAAATCATCATTCATATTAGCTTCAGCAAACTCGATTGTGTCAGTAAATCCTGATTTTAAAAGTTCAATTACAAACTGTTTAACTAACAGCAACGTAGTATTAGCTTGTTCAGATTGATTTGTAGCTTGATATGCCTTAGCAAGATAAAAATATAGTTTAGCTTTTTCAAACTTAGCCAAAAGATGTCCGTTAGCAATTAATGGATCGATAAGAGCAAATAAACCAGCATCATTTTCATTAGTGTTTAGTACATTATGAAACATATTAATATATTCTTTTGGGTAATTTGCAAAATAATCGAATATACTGCCCGGGCCTTGGGGAGATAATTTCATTAACATAAAATAATTTGCTCGCATACATCCCTCGTCCTTGGCATCAGCGTGACCAGCCAAAATATAGAATGCCCAGCAATATTTTCTTACTCTATGTTCTGATAAAAATTTTTCGCCATGAAGATAAATCATCTCAGCCAATTTCGGTAAAATCATTAAATAAACGTCATAAAGTTTTCTGCGCTCTTTTTCAGGAACAACACTTAATAAAAATTCACATAAAAATATTGTATTATCGACATAAATTTTATAATTTAACTCTTGCTCTTGAGAATTTAGCTCTTGTTCTTTGATTATCAATTCTCTATTTAATGCTTCAATTTCTTTTGCTAGACTTTGCAATGCTGTTGGTAGTGTTGACCTCTTATCTAAATTCTCTATAGAAGCGCTAAAAGCAGGCATTTCGGTAACTTCTAAAGTGGAAAAATAAGCACTATAATCATCAAAAATTTTATCAAAGTTGTATTTAAATTCCTTAGGATAATCAAAAAAATAATTTTTAAAACTTTTCTGTGCTAGTTTTCCATCGTTAGAATAAATATAGATGTTTTTTTGCACAAAGACCTGTTTGAAAAAATAATCAGTCATCCATGGGATAGCATAAACTCGTTCTAAAAATTCTTCAAATTTACAATCATAAGCTTCTTCAAAATGCCTGACTATTTCGTTTGGATAATCATTATCAACAATCTGATATTTTCCCTTTGAAATAATTTTAATGCCATCATTTGATAGAGGATCAATGAATTTAACTTCATTATTTTCCCACCATACTAATGCATCTTCATACTCACCAAGTATAGTCACTACTCGACTATCATCTATTCTTACCCTCTCTAAAAATTTAAAGCCATATTTTTTTATGGTTCGCCAAGTAAAATTGATTTCTAATTTAATATTGTTTTGCAAACTTGCAAAATTAATTGCATCTGAGAATTCTTCTTGCCGAGTAATAATAAGCATATATATCTCCACTTAGTTAAATAATAGTTGCCTTTTACTTTTACATATTTTAGTTGCAATTCAGATAAATTTGGAAAAATTCTAACTTTTCGAAACAATAAAATTTTGGGCTGTCTTGGCGAGTGATATTTTTTTGCTTATTTGTTTACTTCCCTACCTGCATACTTATTATACCCATCTTCCTATTTCTACAAAATACTCAAAAGAAGGCATGAAATGTGTCTTGGCATCAGTAGAGTATTTTTCAAAGCAAAAAATCCTGAAAAAATTCGACCCTATGCAAATTTGCATTATTAAGAATGTTGAAGTGCTAAAAATAGCGTAGGTGGCAATGATACTTTTACTATTACAGTTACACCACTCAATTTTTTATTGCTAAAATTTCTTTTATTTCAGCGCTTAGGTTATTAATATCTTCAATATCTATTTCTCCAATACAACCCACCCTAAAGCTTTTTTGCGGTTTGTATGTGCTTGGATAGATGACAAGATTTTGCTGGAAAAGTGCGGCAGATAATTGTTCAGCATTGATTGAATGCTCATTACTCAATACAAAAGTTGTAATTATAGGCGCTCGATATTTGTTATCGATTGGTGGACGAATATTCATCTCACCTAATTGCGTAATTAATTTTTGGGTCAATTGAGTGTATTTTTTTATGCGCTCTGCTCGGCCACCTGCGGCTATAAATTCATGAATTGCTTCCTGTAATGCTAATAATACATGTGTTGGAGGAGTAAAGCGCCATTGACCGCTGTGCTCGAATTCTTGCCATTGCTCTTTCAAATCTAAGCTTAGTATTCTACTTGCGGTAGCATTTTTTAATTTTTCTTTTGAAACAATGACAAAACCGATCCCAGGTACACCGTGTAAACATTTATTCGAAGAGGCCGCTACAGCGGTAAGAGATGGAATTTGATAATTCAGTGAGAGCGCTCCAAAAGCACTCATGGCATCAACTAAAACTTCACAATTGTAATCTTGAGCCAGTAAACTTAATTCGTCGATATTATTAAGTACACCCAATGCAGTTTCAAATTGTACTGCTGCAATGTGCGTAATCCTTTTTTCCTGCTCTAAAATTGTTTTAATTTCGTTAATTTGAATAGGCAAAGTATCATGAGTTCTTAACACTTTATGAGAAATATTATGAATTTCACATATTCTTGTCATGCGATCTCCATAAACGCCGTTTGATGCAATTAATACAAAGCCATTTGCTGGTATTAAACTTGTTAACATTGCTTCAACGGCAAAAGTTCCGCTACCTTGTAGCAGTACGCTAGTAAATCCAAAACCACATTCCGCAATTTTTTCTAAATTCATCCGAATATTTCTAGTTAAATCGACCATAGTCTGGGTTCGCGTTCCAATATCAATATTCATCGCATTTTTAACAGCATTTGATGAATTCAGTGGCCCAGGTGTAAATAATCGCTTACTATTATTCATAAATAATTTTTCCATTAAAAAGCACTGCTTTATGTTACTGATTTTTGTATAAAATTATGCAATCGACGAGCTACTTCATGAGGCGTTATAGTAGGTCTGCCTAATTTTGCCATTGAGCCTTTACTAATGCGCATATAAATTAATTTTGGCCCATCCATTGCTTCTGCTTTGATAGCTTGCTCAAGCTCACCAATAGAAGAACAATTGACGGCTTGTTTATACCCACAACTTTTTGCAATACCTGCAAAATTTACTGTCACTGAAGCAGTTTGCTGACCGCCTGTTGAATCATAAGTACCATTATCTAACAAAATATGAATTAGATTTTTAACTCCACTTAAACCTATACTAGTCAAATTGCCAAGATGCATAATAGCAGCGCCATCGCCATCAATCACATATACTTTTTTAACCGTATTTAAAGCCACTCCGTGTGCTAAGGCATTCGCATAACCCATTGAGCCAACACAATATAAATGTCTTTCATTATCTTGCACTGTATAAAGTTCACGTCCTGTTTTACCTGTTGTTGCAATAACCGGGCAGTCTGGCGGTATGCTCTGCACAATCGCTTTCAGTACTTCTGCCCTACTTGATAAAAAATCTTTTTCTAAAACGTTTTGATTCTTTTCTTCACAAACAAAACTATCTTTTTCAATAATCAGTGCAAACGGTTTATGCGTTTGTTGGCATTCTGCTAGCGCAGTATCAAGAATTTGCGGAATTTTTGCTTGTTCTTTTGGAAGTATTAACCAAGGAATACCTAATAACGTTAATAAGTCAGGCGTTATTCTTCCCATTATTTCATGCTGTGGTTCATCAATTTCGCCAGGTTTACCTCGCCACGTAATCAGCAATAATATTGGAATACCAAAAGGTGCATTTAATGAAGTCAATGGATTAATCATATTGCCAAAGCCAGAGTTTTGACACATTACTACACCCATTTTTCCAGCCAACCAAGCACCTGAAGCGAGTGAAACTGCTTCGCCTTCACTGGAAGCAATAGTATATTGTGTATCTTTTCTAGCTATTGTTTCGTTAATTAAAGTTGTTAAATACGAACATGGAACGCCGGTAAAAAAATTTACGCCCCTATCTACTAATTCATCTGTAAAAAATTTAGGACAAATCATACTTTCACTCATCATGAGGTAACTGTTTGGGTATATTTTCTTTCCGCTTCCTGAACTTCAAATTCATTGGTTAATGAAAAAATTTCATCTAAGGTAGCAATATTTTTCTCAATTGAAGATACAGCTTCTTCATCTTTAATGATTTTAATGACTTCTTTTATACCAGCAATCGATGCACGCAAACTATGATTTGCCCAAATAATCGTTGAAATTCCAGCTTCTCTGAATAAATTGGTAGGAGTTTTATAATATTTAGTTGGAACAATAACCACTGGACAACGTTGTTCCCAACGTTTGCTGAATTCAATAACTTCATCTCCATCACTTTTTTTAGAATGGATGAGAAGAGCATCCGCTCCAGCAGCATAATAATGTTCAGCACGTTTTAATGCTTCATCCATTCCTTGACCAGCAATAAGTGCTTCAATACGTGCAATAACACAAAAATCGTCATCCAGCTGACTATCTTTTGCGGCTTTAATTTTACTGCAAAATTCGGAAATATCAGCAAGTTCTTGATTATCACCTAAGAAAGAATTCAGTTTAGGAAATAATTTATCTTCTAAACAAACACCTGCGACACCTTTTTGAGAAAGCTTTTTTACTAAACGGCGAACATTATTAAAATTACCAAAGCCTGTATCACCATCCATTAAAATAGGTATTTTAGTATGATCAACCATAAATTCGATGATATCGAGGACTTGTGTCCAGGTAGCCTCGTTACGATCCGAAAGCCCCATTGATGCAGAAATCGATAATCCTGATGCCCACAATGCTTCAAACCCAGCATTTTCAGCAATCTTCGCGCTTAGTGCATTATGCGCTTCCATAAGAAAAGCCAAATCTTTACGACAAAGTAAATTTCTCAATACTCTTGCTTTATTCACAGCGATTAAATCCTTATAAAAGTTGATTTGAAAGACATAATTACCACGAATAATCCATGACGTAAATTTTTTTTGCGTTAATGGGCGTACCACAGGATTTTAATATAACCAAATAGGTTATGAAGAGAAGTATATTTAATTGCTTTTCTCTCTAACAAAAAACAACACTATAAAAGCAATTAATAAGTAAAGTAGACATAACCATAGAACATGCTGATAATTTCCTAAAGTATAGATTGGCGCGCCGTTAAATATTTTATCTTTCCAAACGTAATCTAACATAATCCCAATCAATGGCTGTGATATTGCTTGACACAATGATTCAAACGTTGTTACTAGCGCTATTGTTGTCGCTGCAAGTTGAGGTGGATGCATCATACGTATTAGTGAAAAACATAAAAAATAGCTACCAGTACCAAGACCAAAAATGAAATTTAAACCGCCTACTGACATTAAAGAATTTGGCGTACTGTATAATAAAATCACTAAAACGATGAATGCCATGAACACACCCACTTGCATAATTCGTACAGCCTGATTCATAGATTTCATTAACCAACCTGCTAGTGGGCAGCCTACTGCAAAACCAATAAATCCTAACGATAATAATCCAGCGGCTTTTGCACTATCTAAATGCAATGCTGTTTGTAAGAAGGGTACTCCCCATAAACCATTAAAAACAGAAATAGGTGTATAAGCCAATCCACAAAAAAGGCATAAAATCCATGTTTTTTTATTTAATACTACTTGTCGTAGCACTAATAAAATAGACCTGAATAATGGATTAGCATGCTCTTTTTGTGGGTCTGCATTAGGAACTATGATCATGTAAAAAATTCCTAAAAGAAACATACAAGCACTTATCAATAACAAAGCAACTCGCCAGCCAGTGTAAGAAATTAATATAGTTAATGGCGCACCACCTGCAAATGCGCCAATCATACCAATAGCTAAACCTAAACCACCAATAAACGCAAAACGTTTAGGCGAAAACCAGATAGTGGCTAATTTAAAACTAGAAACGGAGGCAAATGCTCCTGATAATCCCATGCCTGCTCGTGCAATTTGCGCAATAACTAAAGAATTTGCACAAGCAAAACTAAGCGTACATAGAGCGCAGAGCATTATAGCTATTCCTGTACACCAGCGAATACCATAGCGGTCTAAAATAAGCCCTACCGGAACTTGCATAAAAAGATAAGCATAAAAAAAACACGCGCTCAGATTGCCTAACCCTGTCGCAGTCATATGAAAAGATTGCATTAATTGCATGGTAAGCACAGAAGGAGCCACCATCAGTAAATTTTTGAAAAAATAAAAGCTTGCGCCCAAACTCCAAAATCCCCATGCTTTAATATTTTTTACTAAAGCTGTTGTTTGGTAATTCTCCATTTTAAATCCTTTAAATTTGATATCTTAAAATAAGTAAAGATTTAAATTATAATCACAAATACAAGTATATAATACTAAAAATCTCTAAAATAAATTCTAGGAATATAATTAAATTACTTCGAGCTATTTTGATGATTGAGTATCACTTAAAAAGAACAGCAATAATAGTAAGAGGATTATGTATCTTGCTTATTTTTTCTAATATCAAAAATTTCCTATAAAATTTAACAAATACTTGCTCACAACAAAATTTAGTCATCGAAACTTATGCTAAAAAATGCTTCGGCACCAACAGCTCCAAAGCTTTTTTAGTTCGCAAAATTTCAGGAACTTGTAAGGTTGCCACTGAAACATCCAAACCAATTCTCAAACATTCACAAGACAATGGTTTAAATTCATTGTCTAATATCGTAATAATTTTAGGTACAAGCGCTAGTACTTCGCCATTTTTTAAGTTAACGGCTCGTAAATTTTCATTTTGAAAATCGATTTTTATGACTTGTTCTCCGTCTAAACTTTCGATCAGCACCCAGCCCATATTAAAACTGCGTTCTAATTCTCTTTTTAAATCGATAATTTTGCCAAACGCTATTTGTTCTAATGGACCATATTCCGTGCCTTGTAAAATATTATTCATATTTTCCATTAGATTTAAATGGGTATTGTTGCGCACACCTCTACCTACTTTTTGTGCAACCGAGATTGAGTTGGGAACGCAGCATTGACGGGCTTTTTTCCCTCGCATCGGCATATAAACGATGGTTACTGTTCCACCCATTTCTGTGGTTTTTTGTCGCGCTAGTAATTCTAACTCCTGTAAATTTTCTGCAGATAATATACAGGTCTCTTTGCCATTTGCTAATACTGCAACCGATTCTTCAATACCTTCATAAATATTCGGCGTTACCATTTGAATTTCAGGAAAAGCACGCCCCATACAATCAGCATCAATTAATATTTTTTGTGTTTGTGAAGCTATGTAAATACCATATAAACCATTGGTACCACCAATTTCAGCAGGAATCGCATAATCTATCTTTTCATTTAAAAATTCTTCCATTTTTTTGATGGCATCTGTACTTTCTTCTTTGGAAGGTAATTTCTCAGCAAGTACCGTGGGAGCTCCCATCGCGCCAACAGCAATCACAAGCGCTTCATCAGGAACGTTTTGTAATTTTTCCACAATGACTTTCGCACCGCGTTTAACAGCATTTTTAGTGATGATTTCTCCTATTTTAGTATCACCGCCGCCGCCTGAACCTAAAAATCCCGTGCCTAACGCAATATCTAATATATCTATTTCACTTAATTGATATGGCATGCCGCCCCCTTTTTTGAGAATTTATTCCTTAACCTACTTCATCTCACCAATAACTTTAATGTGCAATTTTGTTTGATTACCTGGTAAATAATTAATGGGCGTTTCATTTATTTCTTGCTCTTCGATAGTGCCAGGATGCGCACCTTTTGCTATTGCATTTTCCATAGCGCGTAGCTTAGCAAATTTAATCGCTTCCTGACGCGGCACACCTTTTGAACCTATCATATTTGAATACTGAAATACGCCATTAAAATTTCCACTGACTTTAGCAACTGCAGCACCTAATGCATTAGCATTTTCAGCGTGCTGTGGAATTTCAACATAACTGATTTTGCCTGCTGATAAGCTGGCTAAAATTTGTTGATCAAATAGATGAGCACCACCGCCTACTAAAATAAGTGGTATATCTTTTTCACATTTGGCAAATAGCAATATTAAATTAACTATTTCGATTACTTTAAAATGCATGAATTCATCTACTTTATCGATAATCGTTTGATCAATTGCTTTTAAATAATCAGGATTTCCTAATTGCAAACGGCCTTTGGCTACTGCGATATCAGTCACTGTTAGTGTTTTACCACCAAAAACTATGGCCTCATTTTTTAATTGATAACCTACTGACTCTGGACCTACTTTAATATTTCCATGAGCATCCACTGTAATTTTACTTCCACCGCCTAGTGCACACGTGCGAGTCAGTGGCGCTGGAAAATTGCAGACAATATTTTCTGCTTCGTTTCCGACTTTTACTTCATAGCCTGATTCCAAAGGAAAGCCATTCTTCAATATGCCAACGTCTGTTGAGGTGCCGCCTACATCAACGACAATGGCATCAGCTACCTTTGCCAGTACGGCCGCTCCTCGCATACTATTGCTAGGACCTGAACCATAAGTGGTAATAGGGAAAATATCTTGTGGATTTTCTAAGGTGCCGTCATTCGAACTAAAATATAATGTCGCTTGCGAGAGATCTGCATTTGCAGTTGCTGTTTTGATACCATTATAAAAATGTTTAAACTGTACCGTAAGTGCTGCATTTAATATTGCAGCATTTTCACGCGGTAGTAAACTTAATCCACCTACTTTATGAGACAATGTGATTTGCATCTCCGGTGAAATGCTTTTTAATACTTCATATGCTGCATTTTCTTGCTCAGGATTAACATGAGCAAATACGCCAGTAATGGCTGCTGCTTTGATAGAGTTAGCCTGTGCTAGCTCTGCTAGTTCCTTCAATCTCTTTCGATCTAATTCTGCTATTTCTTTGCCGTTATATTCATAACCGCCGCCAATAATTTCATGATACTCACCTACAGCAGCTTGCAAGCTTTCAGGCCAGTTGGCCAAAGGCTCCAAAGCTGTCGTAGCAGGTTTTGCTAAACGCACGATTAATACTTCATTTAATCCTTTTGCTTGTAGCACAGAATTCACAAAATGTGTGGTGCCGATCATGATGGCATCCACTTTATGCTTAGTAAATGTTTCATGCTCGAATAATTTTTCAATTGCTGCCACCATACCGTCCGTGATATCAGATGTCGTATTTGTTTTAGCTATGGCGACTATTCGAGTACCTTCTAATAAAACAGCGTCGGTATTAGTTCCGCCTACATCAATACCGATGCGTACATACTTCTGCATTCACTTTCCCCTAGATAGAAATATGTTGAATTCTGCTAATGCTATTATCAACAGTTAAACTGCGAGAATATACTATGCTTCTACAGGTTTTCAGATAAAAATTCCAGGACAAAATCGATGCTTTTTGTCTATAATTCTTCCAAGTATTAACAATGAGGTAAAGCATGCTGAACTGTAGAAAAGCGGAAGATAAACTGCTATAAATATAACTGTGAGCTTATCACTTAATTAACTTGGAGCCTTTATGAAAAAATCTTTAGTATTAATCGCAAGTCTTGCAATCGGTTTAATTGGCGCTTCAATGACTTACGCAGCCACTACAGCTACTCAAACTCCAGTTGCTGATGCAATTGCTAATAGCCAAGGTAAAAGCACAATAAAATTAGATAGCAGTGCTAAAAGCAATTTACAAGCTAAAGCAAAATCAACTTCTAAAACCCCTAACACAGGCGAAACCGAGCAAGTAGCTGCTGCTAGCTAATGAATGGCTCCAATAAAAATGGCCGCAATTGCGGCCATTTTTATATAGGATCTTAATTATTTATCTTTATCCTCTTTGGTAAACTTAGCTACCACTTTTTTAACTTCTTCCTGCAAAATTCCAAACACTTCTTTCCCTTTTGCTTCAATAACTGGCAACTCGTTTACCTTGAATTTTGCCCATCTTTCTTGAGCTTTTCCCTTAAATTCTTCCAGCTTCACTTTTAACTGTTCTTGATTCATAGTATCGCTCCTTAAATTATAGGGTTTTCTAGTGCTTGGTAAGGTAATTATAGCCTATTTTGCCAAGAATACCTCCTCGAGAGTTGTAAATTTCCTATGGCATTTGGAGGGGAAGAAATACAATAAAGGTTGCCCCTTTGCCTAATTCGCTTTCAACAGCCACTGTGCCACCATGAGCAGTAACGATTTGATGAACAATATATAAACCCAATCCCAGACCACCTAAATTCCTTGAACTTGCTGCCCTTTCAAAGCGCTGAAATATTTTTTCCTGCATTTCTGGGGCAATCCCTATTCCAAAATCCTGTACTTGTAGAACAGCCTGTTGTTGTACAAGATCTTTTTTCACAGTAATTTTTATTGGCTTATTTTCACCATATTTAATCGCATTCGTAATTAAATTAGTAATAACTTGTTCAAGACGATGACGATCTCCTTGCTGAATAATTTGTTCTTCAATATTAATAATTATTTGCGATTTTTTAACTGAAGTAATACCTATTTGTGCAACTGTGTCACGTACAAGTTCGCCTAAATTAACTTGCTGTAATTCCAAATTGATTTTGCCTACGCGTATGCGAGTTAAATCCAATAGCGCTTCTAATAATTTCGCAAGCTTTTTGGTTTGTTCTTCGCAGATAATTACATTTTTTATCAAAGTTTTTGTTGGCATGGCATCGGTATCAACTGCTGGAGTCACCACCGCTTTTTGCAATCGGCGGTGCATGCCTTGTAACTGCAACAATAACGTTGTTACCGGCGTTTTTAATTCGTGTGAAGCAATCGATAAAAAATCTTCGCGCAGTTGTATAGCTGCATGTAATTCATCAATCATATGTTTACGTTCAGTAATATCTTTTGCTACAACTGCAAAACCAATTAAGCTATTTTTTTCGCCTAAAATAGCGTTGACTGTAAAACTTTCCCAAAATATCCTTTTATCCTTACGAACCCGCCACCCCTCATCGGCAAATTTACTTTCTTTAGTGGCTATCTTTAAAATAGTTTCTGGATAATTAATTCTTTTATCATCTTCTGTGAAAAAAAGTGAATAATGCTTTCCAATAACTTCCTCTTGTTTATATCCTTTAATTCGATCAGCGCCAATATTCCAAGAAACAATATAACCTTGAGGATCTATCATATACAGAGCATAATCTTTAACAGATTCAATAAACAAATTTAGCTGATGTTCGCTTTTAGCAAGTGCTTGCTGCGACATCGATAATTGCGCAGTAAAGGTTGATTGTTTATGCAGTGCAACCTCAATGGCTGTATGCAAATCATCTTCAACGAATGGTTTGAGCAAATATCCCAAAGGCTCCGCCGCTTTAGCTCGCTCTAAGGTATTTTCATCAGCATAAGCTGTTAAAAAAATGACCGGAATATTATATTGTTGTCGAATAATTTTTGCTGTTTCAATACCATCCGTACGACTTTTCAATTGCACATCCATTAAAATTAAATCTGGACGTTCTTGTTTTATACGTTCTAATACTTCTTCGCTTTTGCTAGCAATACCCGTTACTGCATAACCCAACTTGCGCAAACCTCGCTCAATATCCATCGCGATAATACTTTCATCTTCAACTATAAGTATTTTTGCAGCTAACGAGCCTTTTTTAGCATTCATTCGTTACTTCCCTTATTTTCATAAAAAGTTATTTTAAAACACGTTTTGGGTTGTTTAATAATATCGATCACACCGTCCAATTGATTAACAAGATTTTTTACCAGCTGTAACCCTAAAGTTTCGGCTTTTTCAAGAGAAAAATCCGTCGGCAAACCAACACCGTCATCTTCAATAATTAAAATATATTGGTTATTTTTGGCTGTATCTAGCTTTACATTAATCTCACCTGAATTCTTATCAGGAAATGCATGTTTAAAACAATTCGACAATAATTCATTTACAATAAGACCACATGGCACAGCCTTTTCTACACTTAAAAAGATAGAATCGCCTTGTATATTAAAATTTATTCTGCTGCCAATACCAAACGACCTAAAGAGTAATGCGGCTAAACTCTCGACATATTCGGCAAAATTGATACGTGATAAGTCATTGGATTTATACAATTTTTCATGTACCAACGCCATTGAACGAATTCGGTTCTGACTTTCAGCAAATAATTCACGCTCAGCAACATCTTGGATATATTCTGATTGCAAACGCAATAAACTAGAAATGACTTGTAGATTATTTTTTACCCGATGGTGAATTTCTTTCAATAACGCTTCTTTTTCACGTAAAGACGCTTGGATCTGCTGTTCAACTCGACGTCTATCAGTGATATCGCGGATGATACTCGTGATTAATGTGCCTTGTTCTGTATTTAATGGGCTTAAACTGATTTCTACAGGAAACTCCGTTCCATCTTTTTTACGGCCAGTTAACGCACGGCCGGCTCCCATAGGACGTGTGATTGGATGGTGTGTATATTTTTTGCGAGATTTAACATGTGCTTGCCGGAAATCGTCTGGCACCAGCATCTCCACTTCTGCATTTAATAATTCCTCACGCGTATAACCAAACATTATTTCCGTAAGCTGATTGACCATCACAATACGACCATTACTGTCTACAACTACAATTGCATCTGGCGCAGCCTCTAAAAATATATTTAGCTTAGGATCTAATAAATGCTCCACGTTAGCGCTACTCATAACGACTCCTGTTAAAAAATAACCGGCTATTATAGCAAAAGTATTTTGCGGTTCACTTTGTTTAAGTTGTTGATAACACTTGCCGAGAACTAAATTGATAAATACGTTTTTCTTACAAAATATATTTACTTTTACTGATTCTAAAATTTTGTTTGTCCCTTATTATAGAAAATAACTTTAGTTGCAGAAAATATTTTAATATGACTATTCCATCCATTTCGCAAACTGAAAATCCCATTGATGAAAATGTACGTACTGCAATTTTCTATTCTATTTCAGACATTGGCGAATACTTAGTTGAAATACGTCATCATAATCAGCAATATTTTATTAGCCATGGCACTGACCCCGATCGCTTTGGTAACTTAGGCGAAGCCAAACGTGCAGCACTTAAGCAGCATGCGGAACAAGCTTATCTTGCACTTGATAAAACGTATGAAGAGGTGGAGGTTAGCACAAGTACGACAGCAAAGCCTGCAGATCAATCAAGGCATTTTGATTATGTGCCAGTTACCTTAAATAACTCCTAGTAAACTGCTATCTATATGCACAGCTTGGGCACTTCTTAATTCCACGCCTCTTCTGTATAATGCGGCTCATGCAAAAAAAAGAATCCTTCTATACATGGTCTATCTGCGGTTTAGGCGCACTGTTCTATTTTTACGAATTTTGCTTACGTGCAGCTCCAAGCGTAATGACGCACGACCTTATGCAGGCTTTTAATATTTCAGCGACCGCGCTGGGTAATTTAGTGGGCTTTTATTATTACGCTTATACGCCTATGCAGCTGCCTGTCGGTATTATGATGGATCGTTATGGTCCTCACCGTTTATTAACATTCGCCACGCTCATATGTGCATTTGGCACCTTCTTATTTGCCAATCCATCTCTTCTTGTGGCACAAATTGGCAGATTTTTAGTAGGTTTCGGTTCCGCGTTTGCTTTTGTTGGCGTATTAAAATTAGCTTCTATTTGGCTGCCACCAAATCGTATCGCGATAGTAACTGGTATTACCACAACATTAGGTATGTTAGGCGGTTTATTTGGTGATTTTTTACTGGCGCCTATTGTCGATTCCGTAGGCTGGCAAAGTACACTAAATTATTCCGCCATTGCTGGCTTAATCTTAGCCATTGCCATATGGTTTATTATCCCCTCGTATAAAGATTCCGAAGAATGCGCTTCCTATAAACAATTATTTGCAGATGTAGCTGTATTAATTAGAAAACCGCAAATGTGGCTGATTGGCTTAGTCGGTTTAGCATTATATTCACCCGTTTCAGCATTTGCCGAGTTATGGGGAATTCCTTTTTTAAAACATACTTATGGCTTATCGACATTAAGTGCAGCCAAAGTTGTTTCCAGTATTTATTTGGGATGGGCAGTTGGCAGTCCTTTGTTAGGCTGGATATCGGATCAACTGCAATTACGCCGTTTACCTTTGATGATTGGTACAGCTTGTGCCATTATTTCAATCATTATCGTGCTTTATTTTCCAAATTTAGCTCGACATAATGTCTATATTTGGTTATTTGCTTTTGGTATTTTTACCTCTATTGAAGTTTTAGTTTTTCCGCTAGCCCGCGAAATTAATTCACCACATGTCACTGGCACAGCGCTTGCTATGACTAATATGCTAGTCATGTCCAGTGGTTTGATCTTGCAACCATTAATTGCTTTTTTACTGGAAGCTGTTTCGCATCGTATCGTCAAACCGACCACAAAAGGTTTGGCCGCGTTTTCAACTCATGATTTTCAACTTGCACTTACTACCTTACCTATCTTTCTATTAATCGGCTTTATTCTCATATTTTTTATCAAAGAAACCCACGCCAAACCTATATCTGAATAAGCTTATGACTACGTTTAAGCTTACAGAACAATAAAATTTGACCTCATGTAATTTTTTTAGCATTTAGCTAAGCTA
>Ga0102591_1001473_pt1 | contig 32038 bp, 24 predicted proteins | sample AraplaCol_mCL_r2_2_FD_76860 | JGI IMG/M metagenome (GOLD analysis project Ga0102591, IMG submission 76860) | Arabidopsis root microbial communities from North Carolina, USA - plate scrape MF_Col_mCL_r2 (SPADES assembly) (version 2) | ecosystem: Host-associated > Plants > Roots > Endosphere...
GCACGGTGACTTCGGTGATCGAGAAGGAACTGAACGGCGTCGACGGCTTCCTGTTCATGTCCTCGACCAGCCGCGCGAACGGCACCGCGTCGATCCGTCTGACCTTCCGCACCGGTACCGACCTGGATGTCGCGCGCTCGCAGGTGCAGGACCGCATCGCGCGCGTGGAACCGCGCCTGCCGGAGGAAGTGCGCCAGATGGGCGTGCGCGTCACCGAGTCGGCGACGGGCTTCCTGATGCTGATCGCCCTGCAATCCAGGGGCGGTGTGCGCGATGCGCTGGAACTGGGCGACTTCGCGCAGACGCGCATCGCCGACGAACTGCGCCGCATCAACGGCGTGGGCGACGTGACGCTGTTCGGTTCCAGCTACGCGATGCGGATCTGGCTGGATCGCGAAAAGCTCATCAGTTACGAATCGGCGGCCGCCGAGGTGATGGCCGCGGTGCGCGAACAGAACTCGCAGACCGCAGGCGGCGGCCTGGGCCTGCAGCCGCTGTCGCCGGGCACGGAAACCACGGCGCAGATCGTCATGCGCGGACGCTTCACCACGGCCGAGCAGTTCCGGCAGGTCATCGTGCGCGCCACGCCGGGCGCGGCGACGGTGCGGCTGGGCGACCTCGCGCGCGTGGAGCTGGGCAACGACACATATGCGTTCACGCTCGCGCTCAACGGCACGCAGACGGCGGGGCTTGCCGTGTCGCTGACCAGCGGCGCGAACGCCCTCGCCACCGCCACGGCGGTGCGCAAGCGCATGCAGCAACTGGACGACACGTTCCCGCCGGATGTCCAGTGGACCACGCCGTTCGACACCACGCCATTCATCACCGAATCGGTGAACAGCGTCTTCGTCACGATGGTGCAGTCGATGGTGCTGGTGTCGATCGTGGTGCTGCTGTTCCTGCAGAGCTGGCGGACGATGTTCCTGCCGACGCTGGTGGTGCCGATCTCGCTCATCGGCGCGTGCATCGGCCTGATGATGTTCGACGTGTCCATCAACCTGTTGTCGCTGTTCGCGATGGTGGTGGCCATCGGCATCCTGAACGACGACGCCATCGTGATCGTGGAGAACGTGCAGCGGATCATGGTCGAGGAAAATCTCGACGCGAAACCCGCCACCGCGAAGGCGATGGAGCAGCTCACCGGCGCGATCATCGCGACCACGCTCGTGCTGCTGGCGGTGTTCATCCCGATGGGCTTCTTTCCGGGCTCGACCGGCGGCATCTACCGCCAGTTCGCGGTGACGCTGAGCGTCTCGCTGGTGGTGTCGACGATCCTGTCGGTGACGCTCGCGCCCGCCATCTGCGGCGCGATGCTCAGGCGGCCGGACGATGCGCCGAAACGCCGGCACCTGGGCCATCGCCTGTTCGACGCCGTGAACAACGGCCTGGAACGCAGCAGTGCCGCGTACGGACGCGTGGTCGGAAGAATGCTGGCGCGACCGCTTCCATGGATCGCGGGTTTCGTGCTCGCCGTCATCGCGACGGGACTGTTGTACGCGCGCTTGCCCGGCGGTTTCCTTCCGACCGAGGACCAGGGCTATCTGTTCGTCGCCTACAACGGCGCGCCGGGTTCGACGATGCAGCGCACGCAGCAGGCGATCGACCAGGCCGAGAAGGTGATGAAGGCGCAGCCGGAAGTGCGCAACGTGGTGACGGTGATCGGGTTCAGCTTCTTCGGGCAGGGGCAGGGCGTGGGCATGTCCTTCGTCGACCTGCATCCGTGGGCCGAACGCAGCGGCGCCGACCACAGCGCGATGGCGTTGGCGCAGCGGCTCAACCGGGCGATGGCGGCCATTCCACAGGCGCAGGTGTTCGCGCTGAATCCGCCGCCGATCCAGGCCCTGGGCAACGCGTCGGGTTTCAGCATGGCGCTGGAAGATCGCGGCGGGGCCGGCAACCAGGCGGTGCAGGCGGGCGCGATGGCGATCGTGATGCAGGCGGCGGGCAATCCGCGGCTTGCCGGCGTGCGCCCGGAAAGCATGCCGCTGGCGCCGCAGCTGCAGGTGGAGATCGACCGCACCAAGGCGCGTTCGCTGGGCCTGCAGCTGTCGCAGGTGAACCAGGCGCTGGCGATCATGTTCGGCTCGGCCTACGTCAACGATTTCGTGCACCAGGGCAGCGTTTCGCGCGTGTTCGTGCAGGCCGAAGCCAACCAGCGCATGCGGCCGGAGGACATCGCGAGCCTGCGCCTGATCAACGCACAGGGCGGCTCGGTGCCGTTCTCGGCGTTCACGCGCACGCGCTGGACGACCGGCGCGCAGCAGATCGACCGCTACAACGGCTTCCTTTCGGCAACGGTGTCGGGCCAGGCCGCACCGGGCGTGTCCAGTGGCACCGCGTTGCGCGAGATGGAGCGCATCGCCGCGCAGGCACTGCCGCCGGGCATGGGGTTCGAATGGACCGGCACCGCGCGCGAGGAGAAGGAAGCCGGCGCGCAGGTGGGGCTGTTGCTGGGATTGTCGTTCCTCGTCGCCTTCCTGCTGCTGGCCGCACTGTACGAAAGCTGGTCGACGCCGGTGGCGGTGATGCTGGTCGTGCCGCTGGGCGTGCTGGGCGCGGTGCTGTTCACCGGGATACGCGGCATGTCGGCCGACGTGTATTTCAACGTGGGCCTGATCACGATCATCGGCCTGGCGGCGAAGAACGCGATCCTCATCGTGCAGTTCGCGCTCGACGAGGAGGCGCGCGGCGTGCCGCTGCTCACGGCCGTGCAGCAGGCCGCGGCGCAGCGTCTGCGTCCGATCCTGATGACCAGCCTGACCTTCCTGGTCGGCATGCTGCCACTGGTGTTCGCCACCGGTGCGGGCGCCGCGAGCCGGCAGGCCGTGGGCACCGGCGTGCTGGGCAGCATGTTCACCGCGACGGCGCTGGGGATCTTCTACACGCCGTTGTTCTACTTCCTCATCCGCAACTGGTTGCAGAAGCGGCGTGGCGCCGTGGCGCCGGCAGGTGCCACAGGGACGGATGCCGATGGTTAGGTTCGCCGCCATCGCGATCGCGATCACGCTCGCCGGCTGCAATCTCGCGCCGACGTACGAGCGGCCCGCACCGGCGATCGACGATCGCTATCCTTCATCGCCCGCGACCGCGCCTTCGAACGCAACGCCGACCAACGCCACGCAGCTGCAATGGACGGAGTTCTTCATCGATCCGGTGCTTCGCGGGTACGTGTCGCTCGCGCTCGACCACAACCGCGACCTCGGCGCCGCCACCGCGCGCATCGCACAGGCGCAGGCGCAGTTCCGCATCCAGCGCAGCCAGCAGCTTCCGTCGCTGGATGCGTCGGCAGCGGGCCAGCGCTCGCGCGGTCCCGTTTCGCCGGCCGAAGGCGCACCGCGCGTCACGGTGGACAGCGTCGCGGTGCAGGTCGGTATCCCCGCGTTCGAACTGGATTTCTGGGGCCGCGTGGCGAACCTCAGCGAAGCGGCGCGCCGGCAGTACCTCGCCACGGTCGAGGCGCAACGCGCATTCCGCCTGTCGCTGATCTCCAACGTCGCCAGCACCTACTTCGCGATCCGTTCGAGCGAGGAGGGGATCGTCCTCGCCGAAAGTTCCCTGCGCAGCCGCAACGACACGCTCGAACTGGCGCGCATCCGCATGGAAGCCGGCGTCACCTCGTCGATCGACTTCAACCAGGCCTACGCGCTGGTCGCGCAGGCGCAGACGCAGCTGGCGCAGCTGCATCGCAGCCGCGAACTGGCGCAGCATCGCCTGCAGGTGCTGGTGGGCGTGCCGGTTCCGGACCCATTGCCGCAAGGCATGCGCATCGAAGCGGCCAGCCGGTGGCAGCCGCTCGCGCCGGGCCTGCCTTCGGACTTGCTGGAGAACCGACCCGACATCCGCCTTGCCGAGGAACGCCTGCGCGCGGCGAACGCGAACATCGGCGCGGCGCGTGCGCTCTATCTGCCGACCATCGCGCTGACCGGCGTGGGCGGGTACGCATCGAACGAGCTGTCGAACCTGGTGAGCGATCCCAACCGCGTGTGGTCGTTCGGCGTTGCAGCGGTGCTGCCGATCTTCGACTTCGGACGGCGGCGCGCGGCGGTGCATCTTGCGCAGGCGACGCGCGACGAACTGGAGATGCAGTACCAGTCCGCCGTGCAGAACGCGTTCCGCGAAGTGGCCGATGGCCTCAGCGCCGCAGAACGCAACCGCCAGCAGATCCAGGCGCAGGAGCTGACCGTGCGCATCCAGAGCGAGCTGTCCGACACGGCGCAGGCACGGTACGAAGTCGGCCTGACGCCGTATCTGGAAGTCCTGGACGCCGAACGCAACCTCTTCACGGCCGAACAGAACCTGCTGCAGTTGCGCGCGTTGGCGCTGCAGGACTACGTCAACCTGTACACCGCGCTGGGCGGTGGCGACGAGCCCGAAGACTCGGCGACATACGGCGAGCGTATCGTCGAAGGTGCGGGTGCGGGGTCGAAACCCCGGCAGGAGTGATCGCGTGTCGACCACAACCACGGTCCTGGGCGGTGTCGGCCTGTTCCTGATCGGCATGAGCGTGATGACGGCCGGCCTGAAGGACCTGGCCGGATCGAAACTGCGCGACACGCTGCGCAGGATGGCGGCCACGCCGTTGTCGGGCGCGTTCTGGGGCGCGTTCGTCACGCTGGTGGTGCAGTCTTCCAGCGCGACGACGATGACGACGATCGGCCTGGTCAGCGCGGGCCTGCTCACGTTCGCGCAGGGCCTGGGGCTGGTATTCGGCGCGAACGTCGGCACCACCGGCACCGGTTGGCTGATCGCGCTGATCGGCGTGCGCGTGTCGCTCACGTCCTTCGCGTTGCCGCTGATCTTCATAGGCGCGCTGCTCAAGCTGCTGGGGCGCGACCGCGTCTCCGCCTCGGGCGGCGCGCTGGCGGGTTTCGCGCTAGTGCTGCTGGGCCTTACGACCTTGCAGCAGGGCATGTCGGGCGCGGCCGAGCAGCTGCATCCGGAGGATTTCCCCGCGGTGTTCGGCGTCGGGTTCTGGTCCGGGCTCTGGGGCGTGATGGCGCTGATCGTGCTCGGCCTGGCGATGACGGCGTTGATGCAGTCGTCCACGGCCGCCATCGCGGTCACGCTGGCGGCGCACTATGCAGGGGCGATCGCGCTGGACCAGGCGTGCGCACTGATCATCGGGCAGAACATCGGCACGGCGACGAGCTCGGCGTTGGCGGCCATCGGCGCGAGCAGTACCGCGAAGCGACTCGCGCTGGCGTATGTGCTGTTCAAGCTGGTTGCGGCCGTGATCGCGCTGGCGCTGTTTCCGTTGACGACACCGCTGCTCATGCGTGCCTCGGACAGCGTCGATGGCGTCACGCTGCTGGCGGCGTACCACACGGCCTACAACGTCGTCGGCGTGGCCGTGCTGCTTCCGCTGATCGACCGGTTCACGCGGTTCGTCGAACGCTTGCTGCCCGAGAAGCGTTCGCCGTTGACGCGTTCGCTCGATCCGGCCGCGCTGGCGACGCCGCTGGCGGCGGAGGAAGCGGTGCGGCGTACGGTGGCCCGCGCGCTTTCGACGTTGGGTGGCTCGATCCTGGGTGCGCTGGCGCCATCGGATGCGTCCACACCGCAGGACACCGCGCATGTCGGTAGCGCCCTGAGCGAAGCGTGGGATTTCATTTCCGAAGTGAGCGGGCCGCCCGCATCGGATGCGGAACAGGCGCGTCTCACCGAGACGCTGCATGCGCTGGATGAAGCCTCGCGGCTGGCCGATACCGCGGGCGGGAAGGGAAGTTTGCGACTGGATGCCGACGAGACCGGCAGACGGGCAGGGGCGCTATGCGCCGAGGCGATGCAGCACGCGGTGTCGATCGCCGATGCGGTGGATGCGTCGCCGGCTGCGACGGCGGCCGGCCCCGGGCTCGCCGAACTGGACCGCTGCGCGAACGAACTTCGCGAACTTCACCAGACGCATCGCAGTGGCGTGCTCGGGGCCGTAGCGAGCGGAACGGTCGGTGCCGAAGAAGCCGCCGCGCGCATCGATGCCATGCGGCGGCTGGAGGCGATCGCGCAGCATGCATCGCTGTGCGCGAGGCATCTGGTCGGGTTCCGTAGGATGGGTTGAGCGCAGCTCAACCCATCATGGTGCCGCGCCGGCCGCGATGGGTTTCTCTTCGCGAAACCCATCCTACGAAGTTCGCCTGGCTGATGACGCGACAGCCTGGATCCCGGCCTTCGCAGGGATGACGTTCTGGTCGGTGGATAGCGTGCTGATCAGGACGCGGACGGCGTTGCCGCCGCCGCATGCGCCAGCCCTGTCACCACGCCCAGCGATGCATTCCCCGCGACGATCTCAGCGCCCGGGAAAATCGCTTCGACCAGTCGCGGCACATAGGGCGAGCGCGACATGCCGCCGGTGAGGTAGATCGTTTCCGGCGGCGCGTCCAGGTCGGCCTTCGCGCGTTCCATCAGCGTGCGAAGCTGGTGCAGGAACGGATGCGCGGCGTCGTTGAGGCGTGCCGCATCGACGGGCGCGAGCAGTCCTGCTTCGATGAAGTCGAGCTCCAGCGCCACGTGGTCCACCTCGCTCAACCGGATCTTCGCGCGCTCCACCGCTCGATTCAGGCGCACGGTGTGACCGGGTTCCTTCAGCGTTTCCAGGCGCTGGCCGTAGGGCGCGGCGACGTGTTCGAACGAGGTCTCGCGGAACTTCGCCTGCCGTTGCAGATCCTGCACCGCGGACGCTTCGTAGTAGCGGTGCACCGGCGTGTTGGTCACGCCCTTGCCGAACAGCGGCATCACACCGCGCATGCTCAGCTCGATATCGACGTCCGTACCGCCGACGGGTTCGCCCCAGGATTCGTGGACGAGGGGCGCAATCCCGCCGCCGCCGACATCGGCCAGCGCCATGTCCGTCGTGCCGCCGCCGATGTCGAGGATGAGCGTCCGCCGCGGGCGCTGCGTCTGTGCGTGGTAGCCGAATGCCGCCGCCGCGGGTTCCTCGAGGAATTCCACTTCGTCGAAACCGGCCGCGTAGGCCGCATCGGTGAGGATCTCCAGCGCCTGCACGCCACCGGCTTCCTTCATCGAACTGCGGAACCGCACCGGCCGTCCGAGGATCGCAGAGCGCACCTGGGTGCCGAGCTGCGCGCTCGCGGTGAGGCGGATGTGCCGCAGCAGCTGCGTCGCGATGCCCAGCAGCGTGTCGCGCGCACGTGCTTCGAGTTTGTAGCCCAGCATGGACTTGGGCGAGACCACCAGCTGGCCCGCGCCGCCTTCGATGAAGGCGTCCACGGCTTCCTCGCCATACAACGCACGTTGCAGGTCCAGGCCTTCGTCCATCGCCTTGCGCATTTCCCCGGCGGCCCAGCGGCGTCGCACGAGTGCGCGCGCGTCGCGTTCCAGCTCCATCTCGCTGCGCACGCGCGGCGAGGGGATCATGCCCAGTTCGTGCGAGCGCTGCGGTTCGGGCCGCCTCATCGCCTCTTCGCGGCGCGCGCGCAGTTCCGCGTGAAGACGGGCCTGGTCGCGGCGGAACTCGCCCGTCACGCTGCGGATCTCGTCCATCAGCTCGTCGGTGAGCTCGAACTCGGTAAGGTCCGGGAGCCGCTGCGGGAAAAATACCGTAGTGCGGAACTGCTGTTCGTCGCCGAAGCGGATCAGCTCCAATTCGCCATTTACCACGGCACCTGCCGCCGAATAGCTCGTTCCGAAGTCGATTCCGATGCGCATCTACTGCCCAAATCTCTGTTGCCAATGGCGCCTATTCTGCCGCGAACCTGTCGCGCTGCCCATTCGGCGGCCGGCCGGAAGTGTTAGCGTAGGGGCTGCTCCCCCAAATCGCAGAAGATAAAAATGGCGAATTTCGCAACTTTGCTTAAATCCGAGATTGCCCGTCTTGCCCGCAAGGAAGTACGCACCGAGGTCGAATCGCTGCGCAAGGCCAGCACCGCGTATCGCCGCGAAATCGCGGAACTCAAGCGCAAGGTCGCCCAGTTGGAGCGCGGGCTGAAGCAGACGTCCAAGGCCCTTCCGACCCCCGCCGCGAAGCCGGTGGAGGAGTCCAGCCGCATGCGCGTCACCGCGCAGGGGCTGCGCACGCTGCGTGCGAAGCTGGATCTGTCGGCCGCCGATTTCGGCAAGCTGGCCGGCGTCAGCGGTCAGTCGATCTACCACTGGGAGCAGGGCAAGTCGGTGCCCCGCAAGTCGCAGCTGCCCAAGCTGATCGCCCTGCGCGGGCTGGGCAAGAAGGAAGCGCGGGCGCGGCTGGAACAGGCGTGATCGGGCCCGTGTAGCTCGAACGAAAGAAGCATCCGGGAGGCGTTGCACGTGGCGCTCCCCGGGTGCGGCCTTCCGCCCTATCGGGCTACGGCCCCGGCGTCGGTAATCGGTCAGTGGGTTGCAATCGCGCTGAAGGCGCGCTGCGTCCCGTCCGTGTCCACCACTGGCCCTGGCGAGACCGGCATGTCCTGGCCCCATCACGTTCAACGCCGCGCGCGCGCTTCGCTTACACGGGCTACGTAGGCACAAGCGGCCTCATCGTGATCTAGCCCGTCACCCGGCCTCCGCGTCGCACATAGTCCAATGACCCGCATGTCCAGGCGCGCACCGGAAAACCACGACACCGACACCTTCGTCCGCGTCCGCGGCGCGCGCGAACACAACCTGCGCGAGGTCGATGTCGATATCCCGCGCGATGCGCTGGTGGTGTTTTCCGGTGTTTCCGGCTCGGGCAAATCGTCGCTTGCGTTCGGCACGCTCTACGCCGAAGCGCAGCGGCGCTACCTGGAATCCCTGTCGCCATACGCGAGGCGCCTGATCGACCAGGTCGGCGTCCCGGACGTGGACGCGATCGAAGGCCTCCCGCCCGCGGTCGCGTTGCAGCAACAGCGCGGCAGTCCGAACGTGCGGTCCACCGTCGGCAGCATCACGACGCTGTCGAGCCTGGTGCGCATGCTGTACTCGCGTGCGGGGACGTATCCGCCGAAGCAGCCGATGCTGTTCGCCGAGGATTTCTCGCCGAACACGCCACAAGGCGCATGCCCGAACTGCCACGGCCTGGGCAGCGTGTTCGATGTGACCGAGCAGTCGATGGTGCCCGATCCGTCGCTCAGCATCCGCGATCGCGCGATCGCCTCGTGGCCGCCGGCGTGGCACGGGCAGAACCTGCGCGACATCCTGGTCACGCTCGGCTACGACGTCGACATCCCGTGGTCGCGCCTGCCGAAGAAGGATCGCGACTGGATCCTCTTCACCGAGGAAACGCCGACGGTCCCGGTCTATCCAGGCTTCACACCCGCGCAGACGCGCACGGCGGTCAAGCGCAAGACCGAGCCCGCGTACATGGGCACCTTCACTGGCGCGCGCCGCTACGTGTTGCATACCTTCGCGACCACGCAGAGCGCGTTGATGAAGAAACGCGTGTCGCGCTTCATGACCGGCACCGCGTGTCCCGTATGCGACGGACGCCGGCTCAAGCGCGAAGCGCTGTCGGTGACGTTCGCCGGACTCGACATCGGCACGCTTTCGCAGCTCTCGCTCGACCGCATCGCGCAGGCGCTCAAGCCCGCCGCGCAAGGGCGCTTCGATGCGCCGAAGGAAACCGCCACGCGCAGCCGCGCCGCCAGCCGCAAGGACGTCGCCACGCGCGTCGCCGCCGGCGGTTCCGCGCATTCCGGCAGTTCCGACGTGCGGCGCACTCCGGACCTCTCGGAAGAAAAGCGCATTGCCGCGCAACGCATCGCGCACGATCTGGTCGAACGCATCGGCACGTTGCAGGCGCTCGGGTTGGGCTATCTCGCGCTGGATCGCCCGACCCCGACGCTTTCGCCCGGCGAACTTCAGCGCCTGCGCCTCGCGACGCAGATCCGTTCGAACCTGTTCGGCGTGGTGTACGTGCTCGACGAACCGTCCGCCGGCCTGCATCCGGCCGACAGCGAGGCGTTGTACGACGCGCTCGACCAGCTCAAGGGCACGGGCAACACGCTGTTCGTGGTGGAGCACGACCTGGACCTGATGCATCGTGCGGACTGGCTCGTCGACGTCGGCCCCGGCGCGGGGCAGCACGGCGGGCAGGTGCTCTACAGCGGACCGCCACGCGGGCTTCGCGAGGTCGCCGAGTCGATGACACGCCGCTACCTGTTCGATACGCGCGAAGTACGGCGCACGCCGCGCGCGCCGACGCGCTGGCTCGAACTGCGCGGCGTGCATCGCAACAACCTTCATGGCGTGGACGTGCGGTTTCCAATCGGTGCGTTCACCTCGGTCACCGGTGTTTCGGGTTCGGGCAAATCGAGCCTGGTCAGCCAGGCGCTGGTGGAACTGGTCGGCGACCATCTCGGCCACGAACCCGCGATGGAGGAGGACGTGGGCGATGCGCCCGCGATGAGCCCGATCGTGCGCACGGTCGGACGGCTCGGCGCGGGTGCCGATGCGATCCGCCGCCTCGTCAACGTCGACCAGAAGCCCATCGGCCGCACGCCGCGTTCGAATCTGGCGACGTACACGGGCCTGTTCGACCACGTGCGCAAGCTGTTCGCCGCGACGAGAATGGCGAAGTCGCGTCGTTACAACGCCGGTCGTTTCTCGTTCAATGTCGCGCAGGGGCGATGCGAGACCTGCGAAGGCGAGGGCTTCGTCAGCGTCGAACTGCTCTTCATGCCCAGCGTCTACGCGCCGTGCCCGACCTGCCACGGCACGCGCTACAACGCGAAGACGCTGGAGGTGGAATGGAACGGCCGCAACATCGCACAGGTGCTGGCGATGACGGTGGACGAAGCGCTGGCGTTCTTCGCCGATGATGCGGTGGTGGCCCGCCCGCTGACGTTGCTGCACGACATCGGCCTGGGGTACCTGCGACTCGGACAGCCTGCGACGGAGCTTTCTGGCGGCGAGGCACAGCGCATCAAACTGGCGACCGAACTCCAGCGCAGCCAGCGCGGCGACACACTGTACGTGCTCGACGAACCGGCCACCGGCCTGCATCCGGCCGACGTCGACAAACTGATGGCGCAGCTGCACGGGCTGGTCGATGCGGGCAACACGGTCGTGGTGATCGAGCACGAGATGCGCGTGGTGGCCGACAGCGACTGGGTGATCGACATGGGGCCGGGCGCGGGCGAGGGGGGCGGGCGCATCGTGGCCGCCGGCACGCCGACGGAAGTCGGTGGCGCCGCGGAGAGCCGGACTGCGCCGTATCTGCAGCGCTGGGTGACGTAGCCCGGGTAAGCGAAGCGCACCCGGGGCTCTTGGCGACTGGTCGAAAAACCGTCGCACGTCTGCGGTGCAACGCGCTGCGGCGCGTTCATCGCCTTGGAGACTGGGTTGCACGGGGGCGCGGTGCGCTTCGCTTACCCGGGCTACGAGGATCGGGTGTGTCGACTCGTGGGTTTCGCGTCGCGAAACCCATCCTGCGTTCGCGGCGCCGCAATTACGGCCGGACGCGCACGCCGAAGCCGGCCTTCATCTCCTCGAAGTTCAGGCCGCCGTCCTTGTTCCGGTCGAGCCAGCTGAAGCGCATCTCCATGGCGCGGCGCAGTTCGACATCGTCGAGCTGTCCATCGCGATCCAGGTCGAACGCGATCATGCGTTCCGGCGCCGTGGGCGCGTCCGGCGATTGAGGTCCCAGCGCGGCCGACAGCTCTTCCGCAGAAAGCAGCTGGTCGTGGTTGCGATCGGCCGATTCGAAGACGACGTCGCTGTCGTACTCATACTTGCTCAGGACGCCGTCGCGATTGGCATCGAGGAAATCGAAGCGACGCTGCGCCGCGTCCGGTCCTGTGTTGTCCGCGGTGTCGAGCGCATCGCCATGCGCTGCGCCGAACACCGCCAATCCCACGACCAGCACCGACAAAGGCACGAAACGAACCATGGCGAATCCCCCTCCTGTGAGTTAATGGGATGCAACGAAAATCGGCGTGGATCTCGGACAAGGCAGTTACCCGCCCAGCGCGATCGTCAATGCCACCAGCACCACCCCACACCGGAGCCGGCGCACCGTGGGAGGGCAGTGGACGGGACGGGAGCATGCGGTCAGATCCAGCGCGGATCCGCGGTGAAATCGATGGTCAGCCAGAACTGCGAGCTGTCGGCGCCGATGCGTTCGGCGATGTCGTTGCGGATGTTGTCCGCGCGCGTCACCGAGCCGAGCGGGTAATCGGGCGGCAGCAGGAAGTGCACCTCGATGAAGCGGATGCGTCCCATCTTGGCGACGTGGCTGGAGTAATCCTTGAAGCCGTTCGTCGCGACGACATCGCGCAGCACGTCCTGCACGCGGCGATCCAGTTCGCCCGGCGCCACCTGCATGACTTCCTTCATGGCGCGCGCGGTGGCTATCAACGGCATCGGCAGCATCATCACGGCGATGGCGAGCAGCACCCCGGAGTCGATGAACGGCACCCAGTGTTCGCGCGAGGTTCCCTTCAACGCGATGGCCGCGCCGAAGCCGATCACCAGCGCGAGGCTCAGCAGGCCGCTGATGGTCCAGCTACGCGCATCCAGCGCCAGCAGCGTGGAATCGAGCGCGCGCGCCTGGCGCTTCATGTAGGCGGCCATCCCGAGTCCGGTGATGGTGAGGATACCGGCCCAGATCGACGCCGCGCCGAAGCGCACCTGCCCGCCACCGGTCAACAGGCCGTCCATGGCGTTGGCCGCCGCATAGATGCACGACAGCGCGAGCACCGCGCCGCCCAGCGTTTCCACCATCGGTTCCAGGTGCCAGTAGCCGAACTGGAAACGGCGGCTGCCTTCGGTGGCGAGCAGGCGCGACACCGCCAGCGACAGCACCGTCAGCACCACGTCGACCAGGCTGTACATGCCATCGAAGATCAGCGCCTGCGAACGCGTGGCCAGGCCGATGGCGACGCCGGCCGTGCCGATCACGAGCGTCACACCGATGGACAGGCGCAACAGGCGCTGCTCACGGGAAGTGTCCATGGCGCTATGGGTGGCGGCGGCTCGCGCGAGGATGCAGCAGGCATCATGCCGAGCGCCTGCGTGGCGGCGCTGTTGGGCCAAGGGCCAATTGTCCAGGCGTGAAGCGCCGGCCTAGATTCCGACCTCGTTCACGCGCGGCGGCTGCGACGCGCGTGCGAAGCCGTTCGTCCCGCGTGCGGATGTTACCGGCCCCTCATGGATTCGGAGGTTCGCATGCGCTCCGGGACGCACCGCACGGTCCGTGCGGCCTGCACGGAACGGTCCGGGTGGCCGCTCGTTACCGCGCTCGCATTGGCGATCGCCGCCTCGCTCTGCACCTCCGACGCCTTCGCGCAATCCAGCGAGACCGCGCAGCTGCGCGCCGAGCTGGCGAAGATGCAGCAGCAGATGCAGGCGCAGCAGGCCGCAATGGAGCGCATGCGCCAGCGCATCGACGAACTCGAATCGGCTGATGCGCGGCGCGCCGCGGCCGTGCCGGTTGCGCCGGCCCCCGCAACGCACGTCGAAGCCGAGCAGGCGCGGGTTTCCAATGCGCAGCCGGCAGTGCAGGGCGTCGAAGTACCGTCGCGCATCGTCGAGCCGCCGTCGGCCATGCCGGGCGCGCACGACCCTGCACCGGAGGGCTATGTCGCGCTCGGCGACAGCGGCAACTACGTGAAGCTCGACGTCGTCGCCCAGGTCGACATGATGGTCGACAACAAGTTCCTCGGTTACCAGGACCTCTTCATTCCCGCCTCGATTCCCGTGACCGGCGCGCCCTTCCACGATTCGGACACGCGCACCACCCTCAGCGGCAAGCAGAGCGTGGTGCGCATGGACTTCATGCGCAACACGCCCTACGGCGTGATGAAAGTGGTCTACAAGAACAACTTCTTCGGGTTCGGCGGACCGGACATGGACTACAACCTCCAGTACCTCTATGGGGAGCTGGAAAACAAGCGGTTCTCGCTGCTCGCCGGCTACTACATGTCGGCCTTCACCGACATCGATGTGTTCCCGAACACGCTCGACTACGAAGGCCCGAACTCGTTCACCTTCAAGTACACGCCGCAGATCCGCTACACGCCCGTGCTGTACCGCCGCGGCGAGGCGCGCCTGACCTTGCCGATGTCGTTGGAAAGGCCCAATGCGGACATCGCCGTGCTGGGCGATTACCAGCCGTATTCGCGCTGGCCGGACGCGACGCTCGGCTTGCGCTACGAAACGCCCGGCTGGCACGTCCAGTGGGCCAACCTGGTCCGCGACCTGGCGGTGCAGAGCGCGAACGATGACGCCACGCGCACCACCGAGGCCTACGCGACGCAGTTCACCTTCGCCGCCGGCGTGTTCGGAGACGACAGCGTGCAGGGATGGGCAAGCTTCGGCAAAGGCTATGCGAACTTCCTGCAGGACATCACCGGGTTCGGCCTGGACGCGGCGTTCAATCCATCGCTGCAACTGGAAGCCATCGATGCGCAGGGCTATGGCGCCGGCTATACGCATACCTGGCGCGAAGGCCTGACCTCCAGCGCTTCCTACGGCTACCTGAAGATCGATCCGGACGCGAACCTGTTCATCGATCCTTCGTTGCCGGAGAACACCAGCTACGCATCGTTGAACCTTGCCTGGCAGTTCAGCGAGCGCGCGATGATGGGCGCGGAACTGCTGTGGGGCCGGCTGGAAGATCTCTCCGGCGCCAGCGGCGAAGCCAAGCGCCTGCAGTTCTCGTTCCGCTACGACCTCAATCCCTGACGCGAGGTCGCGGATCCGTGCGGTGGCCTCATCACGGCCTGCTCAGGCGTCCATCACACCTCATTCACTCCGTGGCGCGTACAGCAAAGCCCAATTCACTCGCGGGAACCAGGCGCATGGCCGTGCTCAGGATGCTCGTGGTGACCGCCGCGCTCTGCGTCGCGGCGTGCGGCGGAAACAGCGACAAGGCGCCGCAACTGACCGCGCGCGACATTGCTCCAGCGCAGGCGCCAAGCCCCGCGCCGCCCGCGCAGACCAGCGTGCTGTTCCGCAACGTGCGCATCTTCAACGGTGTCGATCCGACCTTGCAGGCCGCCACCGACGTGCTCGTGCGCGGCAACCGCATCGCGTCGATCGGAAAGTCCGATGTCACGTCCGCCGAACCCGGCATGACGATCATCGACGGCGGGGGTCGCACGCTGATGCCGGGGCTGATCGACGCGCACTGGCATACGCTCGCGGTGCGGCCGTCGATCGCGGTCGCGCTGCGTTCGACCACGGGCTACCTCAACCTCATGGCCGGTGCCGAAGCGGCCGACACGCTGCAGCGCGGCTTCACCACCGTGCGCGACGTGGGCGGCAATTCGTTCGGCCTGAAACGCGCCATCGATGAAGGATGGCTGCCCGGGCCGCGCATCTATCCGTCCGGCGCGATCATCAGCGTCACCGGCGGCCACGGCGATTTCCGCAGTCCCGAGGAATTGCCGCGTGTGCTGGGCCGGGCCGAATCGCGCCAGGAAGTGATGGGCGACACCGCCATCGCCGACACGCCGGATGAAGTGCGCCTGCGCGTGCGCGAGCAGCTGATGCAGGGTGCATCGCAGATCAAGCTGACGGCCGGTGGCGGCGTGTCCTCGCCGCACAGTCCGCTGGACGTGGTCACCTTCACGCCCGACGAACTGCGCGCCGCCGTCGCCGGTGCGAACCAGTGGGGCACCTACGTCACCGCGCATGCCTATTCGTCCGCGGCGATCAGGCAGGCCGTGGAAGCGGGCGTGCAGTGCATCGAGCACGGCAGCCTGATGGACGACGCCACCGCGCAGCTGATCGCGAACAAGGGCGTGTGGATGAGCATGCAGCCGCTGCCCGATGAACTGCTGGGCGCGTTCCCGCCGGATTCGGAGGAATACGCGAAGGGCCGCGAGGTGCTGGACGGCAACGCCCATGCCTACGAGCTGGCGAAGAAGTACAAGCTGAAGACCGCGTTCGGCACCGACGTGCTGTTCTCCGCCGCGCTCGCGCGCCGCCAGGGCGAACTGCTCGCGAGCCTGGGCCGGTGGTACACGCCGGCCGAGGCGCTGATCATGGCGACGAGCACCAACGCGCAGCTGCTCGCGCTGTCGGGCGAGCGCAATCCGTATCGCGGCCGGCTGGGCGTGATCGAACCGGGCGCGTTCGCGGACCTGCTGCTGGTGGAAGGCGATCCGCTGCAGGACCTCAACCTGGTCGCGCACCCGCAGCAGAATTTCCGGGTGATCGTGAAGGATGGGCGGGTTTACAAGAACACGATCAAGTAGGGCGTGTGTGCCATTTGCCTTCTCCCTCCGGGAGAAGGTGCCCGAAGGGCGGATGAGGGGCAACGGAGCGTCAACGCACGCTCTCGCAGTGCATCGCTGCACTGCCGGTTTACCGCTTCCCCTTCGTTGCCCCTCACCCCAACCCCTCTCCCGAGGGGAGAGGGGCTTGTCGCTACAACCATCCATTCCGCCGATAGATATCGACCACCGCATCGGCGATCCCCGCCGCTGTGCGTTGCCCGGCCGCGCGGATCGATTCCGGCCCGCGCTCCTGCATCACGTTCGACGCGCCCGACACCGCCGCGCTGGTCGCCACCGAGCCGGCCGCACTCGCCACGCCCAGCGGCAGCAGCACGCCCGGCAAACGCCCGCCCGCGGTGCTCGATTCGGCGACCGCCAGCGAACGCGGACCCGTCGCCGTGATCTGGAACGCCTCCACCAGCGCGCTCAACTCGCCGCGCCCGGCACCGAAACCGATCAGCACGCGCATCGTGCGACTACCCGGGCGCATCGACACGAACTCGCCGCGCAGCACGACGTCGCCGAGCTTCGGCACCGGGCCTGCGCCGACCGGATACGCATCGATGCCCGCCGCGCGAAGGCGCGTGACCACGTCCTGTGCGACCTGCCGGCCGAGCTGGCGCCCGACCTCGACATCCCCGGCCGTCTGCGGCGCCTCGTTGTCTTCGAAATAGCCGGTGACCTGCGCATCGGGCGGAAGATCGCCGCGCGTGCCGGCGAAGTCGTACACCAGGATGCGGCCGGGACGCTCGATGGCGTGCGCGGTGTCGGATCGCTCGAACTGCGGCGAAGGCGTGCTCGCGCACGAGGCGAGGAACAACGCGGCGACGCATGCCAGGGCGCGGCCGTGGCGGCCGATCACGTCCGACACTCCGTTGTCGCGATACGGCTTCATGGCAGGCACCCCGGGTGAAGTGCCGCCCAATACACGCCTGCAGCGGTTAGACCGCGGTGAAAACGCGCGACCGCCGGTCGGTCGCCAGATCAGGTCACCCGATCAGATCACCAGATCAGATCGTCCGGCACCTTGAACTGCGCGTAGTACGCATCGTCCTCGCTCGTCGCGGCGGCCGCTTCGGCGCCCGCCTGCTGGCCGTGGTCGAGCACGATCATGCCGGCGTCGCGCTCGCGCACCTTGTCGGCGGCGGGGCGGGGTAGCAGTTCGTAGCGGTCGTCGATGCGGACGATCACCAGCACGCCGGACGATAGCTTCTTGCGAAGGTCGTCGTTGAGCAGCAGCGTGCGGATGGCATTGCCTTCGGTGAAGCGGTATTCGCTTTCGCCCGAACGCGGCACCTTGCGGTCCTCGATGATCTGCCGCGCCTGCGCGCGCAGTTCGGCGGAACGGGCCTGCGTCTTGCGCTCGGCCTCGATGGCGCGGTCGCGCCCGGCCTTTTCGGTGCGGGCGCGCTCGGCTTCCAGCTGGATCTCGTTCGGCCCGGTCGGCGTTTTCGCGTGGCGCGCCTTGTTCTGCTCGCGCGCGACCTCGGCCACCTTGGATTTCTTGACCAGGCCCGCCTTGAGCAGTTGTTCCTGGAGCGGGTTCGCCTTCGCCATGTCGCTGTTTCGTGCCGGGGATTTACGGCCCATGATACCTGCCAGTCCCGGCGAATTGCCTGTTAATGGAACCGCTCAAATACCTCACCGGCTATCCCGAGCACCTGCAGGCGCAGGTCCGCGACCTGATCGGGCAGGGTCGGCTGGGCGAGATCCTGGCGCGCAGGTACGCCACGCCCAACCCCGTGCGCAACGACGCCCAGCTGTACGACTACGTGCAGGAGCTGAAGGAGCGGCACATGCGCAAGGCCGTGCCGCTGGGGAAGGTGCTGTACGACAGCAAACTGCAGGTGATGAAACATGCGCTGGGCACGCATACCGCGATCTCGCGCGTGCACGGCGGCAAGCTCAAGGCCAGTCGCGAGATCCGCATCGCCACCGTGTTCCGCGATGCGCCGGCGGATTTCCTGCGGATGATCGTCGTGCACGAACTGGCGCATATGAAGGAAGCCGAGCACAACAAGTCCTTCTACCAGCTGTGCACGCACATGGAGCAGGACTACCACCAGCTGGAGTTCGACCTGCGGTTGTATCTGACGAATATGGATCTTGTCGCGCGTTGAGGCGGTGTGGGGCGATGGGTTTCGCTTCGCTCAACCCATCCTACGGGGCGCGCTTTGAAACGTTGATCGCGTTCCACTCCCATGTTTTCCCTTCGTCGGCGGAGAACGCCTGGCTCCAGATCGGCGCCTTCGGATTGCGCACGTCCCACCGGAACACCACGATGATGTTCTTTCCCTTGTAGGTATCGCGCGCGAAGAAGTGGCCGATCTTGTTTTCGAACGAGCCGACCACCGGCGGATCCAGCTTCCCGGAATTGCCATCGGCCCAGTAGATGCTCCACAGCTGCGTCTTGGGATCGAACAGGCGCAGCGCCATGCCTTCGTACGGTTTTCCGCTGGAGTTCTCGGTGTACTTGTCGATGTTCCCGAGTCCGTCGAGGATCTGGTGCATCTCCACGCGGGATTCGAAATCGATCCACTCGGTCGAACCGGTGAGTCGCGATTTCAGCTTCCGGTTCTTCAGATTCCAGTTGCCGACCAGATAATCGAAGTCGTGCCGCGAGGACGTGGCCGACGGGGAAACCAGCAGCGCGCCGTTGCTGTCGAAATGAAGCTGCGGGATCGGCAGGGAGGTATCGGGGACCAGCGCGCTGTCGACGGCGGGTGCCGCGGTGCCGGCCATCGGCAGCGCGAACAGCGCGAGCAGCAGCCACGCGCAGGCCTGCATGACGCGCCGCCGGCGCGAACGGGTTGCGGGTCGGGCCTGCGTTGCGTGCATGACGTTCTCCATCCTGGTTCTCCGTCCGGGCCGAATGCCGCGCGATATGTCACACCCGCGGCGTTGTGGATGCGTGAAGACGCGGAAAGGGTTGCCCGCAGCCTCGTCGTAGCCCGGGTAAGCGAAGCGCACCCGGGACTTGTCACGCCCAACCCGGGTGCGCTCCGCTTACCCGGGCTACGGAGCGTCGATCGCGACGATCCAAATCTGCGACGCAGCTAACGTTCGAGAGTTCTTCGCATTGATGCGGATTTACGCGATGGCAAACACTCGTCTCCGGAGCTTAAGAACTCCGGAAAGTGCGGTGCCACCTCCGTGAAATTGGTGGCTTCTTTGTGCCCGGAGAACTCCGGGCGCAAACTCGATCGCAGTCGCTCTGCGTCGGGAAGGGGCAGCAATACAACACCCGCGAGGGAAAACCTGTCCGGCCGTGCGCTTTCCGGTTTCTTAACTTCCCGACATCCCTTGCGGGTTCGCCGCAAGGCTATCCGCAGTCAAAGGAGCGAAGCATGCGAAAGAAGAGCCGACCGGCGCCCGCCCGCCCGCTGTGTTACGTCATCCCCGATCCCGCACGCGACATCGTCGGGCGCACGCGCGATCAGTTGTTGCTTCTGGCACGGCTGAGCCATGCGTGCGTCCTGCACGGCGACAAGGACCTGGAGTTGTCCGCCAACGCACTGGTGACCATCTTCCAGCGCATGTACATGGATCTGGAGTCGGCGATGTGCGAAATGCGTCAACGCCGTTGCGATCCAGCATAGGCGCCGACGGGCCATCGAACAAAAAACCGACGCGCCCGCGTGCACGATGGCGGCCATCCTCGCGCTGGAGCTTGCGCCATGTCGTCGCCGAACTGGGTGTTGTGGGCACTATTGTCGGCGGCCTTCGCCGCGCTGACCGCGATCTTCGCCAAGGTCGGCGTGCGCGACGTGGACTCGGATCTGGCGATGGCGGTGCGCACGCTCATCGTCGCCGCGCTCATCGTTCCCTTCGTCCTGGTGAGCGGGAAGTGGAGCAATCCGTTCGTGCTCGCGCCGCGCACGCAGCTGTTCCTGCTGCTGTCGGCACTGGCGACCGGCGCATCCTGGTTGTGCTACTTCCGAGCGTTGCAACTGGGCGAGGTTTCGAAGGTCGCGCTACTGGACAAGCTCAGTGTCGTGCTGGTGCTGGTGTTCGCGGTCGTCTTCCTGGGCGAACGGCCTTCGGGGCGCGACTGGACGGGAATCGGGCTGATGGTGGCGGGGTTGATGGTGCTGGTGTTGAAGCGATAGGGCAGGGCTCGCCTGCGGTGGCGGTGCGATGGGTTTCGCTTGGCACAACGCGACCTTCGAAACGCAGGCGCGGCGGGGCCCATGAGCGCCTTCGTCACGCGTTCTCCACTACGATCGCCTCTCCGGCCGCCGCAGCCGCCATTGCGCGGTGGCCTCACGATGCGGCCCTGCGAGACTCCCGTAAATGTCGAGTTCGACCAGCGACACCGGCCAGATGGCCGACCTGATCTCCCGTTTCGACTGGGCCACCACGCCGCTTGGACCCATCGAACGCTGGCCGCAGAGCCTGAAAACCGCCGTCGATCTCATGCTCGGTTCCGGCCACGCAATGCAGCTGGCCTGGGGGCCGGAGCGAACCGTGCTCTACAACGACGCCTACACGCCGATGCTGGGCGGGCACCATCCCGCCGCGCTCGGCCTGCCGTTCCGCGAGGCCTGGCCCGACATCTGGGACGACATCGCACCGCTCGTGGCGCAGGTCTTCGCCGGCGAAACGATCCGCTTCGAGAACATGCCGCTCATCATGAAGCGCAGCGGCTATTCGGAGGAGACGTGGTGGAACTTCTCGTATTCGCCCGTGCGGGACGAATCCGGCGAAGTGGCGGGACTGTTGAACGTCACGGTGGACGCCACGCCGAAGATGCACGCGCTGCGCGCCGAGCGCGAGCGCGATGAAGCCAACGCACGCGTGCGCCAGAGCGAGGAGCGCCTGCGCGCCCTGGTCAACGCAAGTTCGGACGTGGTCTACACGATGAGCCCGGACTGGACGCAGATGCGGCAACTCGACGGACGCGGCTTCCTGGACGATACCAGCGCGCCGAGCGTGAACTGGATGGAGAGCTACCTCTTCCCGGAAGACCGCGACGCGGTAACCGAGGTCGCGCGCGAGGCGGTCGCGACGCAGGGCATCTTCCAGATGGAGCATCGCGTGCGGCGCGCTGGCGGCGGGACGGGCTGGACGCTCTCGCGTGCCGTGCCCGTGCTGGGCCGCGAGGGCGAGATCATCGAGTGGTTCGGCATGGCCGCCGACACCACGGCGCAACACGACGCGGACATGCTGCAGTCGTTCCTGCTGCGCCTGAGCGATGCGCTGCGCGTCGCCTCCGACGAGCACGAGATCGCGCAGACCGCGCTTCCGCTCATCGCAGGCGAGCTGCTGCTGGATCGCTGCTACATCGCGCGTATGGACGTGCCGACGGATCGTTCGGAACTGGTCCATGAAGTGCGTCGTCCGGACCTGCTGCCGGTTCCGGCGGTGTTGCGGATGTCGGACTTCCCGGCGGTGGCGTCGCAGGCGATGCAGCACACGCTGGTGTTCAACGACGTCGCAACCGACGCGCGCCTGGGCGCGCGGGACCGCGAATCGTTTGCCGGGCTGCGCTTCGGCGCGCTGCTCGCCGCGCCGTTGCGCCTGGGCGAAGGGCTGCCCATCTGGTGCCTGGCGGCGGTTTCGCAGGCCCCGCGCGTGTGGCGGCCGGGCGAGATCGCGTTGATCGAACAGGCGTCCGAGCGCATCTGGGCCGCCATCGTGCGTACGCGCAGCGAGAAGGCACTGCGCGATGCGGACCGGAAGAAGGACGAGTTCCTCGCGATGCTCGCCCATGAGCTGCGCAATCCCATCGCGACCATACGCAACGCCAGCTACGTGCTCACGCAGGACCCGGGCCACGAGATGGCCGCGCGCTCGTCCGCCGCGATCGAACGGCAGGTGCTGGTGCTGGGCAAGCTGGTGGACGACCTGCTGGATGTGTCGCGGATCACGCGCGGGCTGGTGACGTTGAACCGCGTTCCATGCGATCTGCAGGACATCGTGCGCAATGCGGTGTCGAACCTGCATTCGATGGTCGAGGAGAAGGGACAGGATCTGGAACTGACCCTGTCCACCCGCCCGCTGCGCGTGCTGGGCGATGCGACGCGGCTTGAGCAGATCGTGGTGAACCTGGTCGCCAACGCGGTGAAGTACACCGATGCCGGTGGACGCATCGAGGTGCGCGTGGGCATGAAGGGCGACAACGCCTGGCTGAGCGTGCGCGACAACGGCATCGGCATGACCGCCGACTTCACCAGTCGCGTGTTCGACCTGTTCGCGCAGGCCGAGCATGGGCTGGCGCGTTCGAAAGGTGGGCTGGGCGTGGGACTGACGATCGTCAGGCAACTGGTCGACCTGCACGGCGGCACGATCACCGCGCGCAGCGATGGGCTGGGGCAGGGATCGGAGTTCGTGGTGACGTGGCCACTGATCGACGCCGACGCGCGGGCGGCGGGCGGATCGGCCGCGCGGGACGGTGCGGAGGAAGGCGTGCGTGGCCGCCGGATCCTGGTGGTCGACGATCGCCCCGACTACGCCGCCAGCCTCGCCGACCTGCTTCGCCTCAACGGGCACGACGTGCGCACCGAGGACAGCGGCGTGCGTTCGCTGGATCGCGTCGGCGAATGGCATCCGGACGTCGTGCTGCTGGACATCGGCCTGCCGGACATGGACGGCTACGAAGTCGCGCGCCGGATGCGCGATGCGCACGGTTCGCACCTGAGGCTGGCGGCGATCAGCGGGTATGGGAAGCCGGACGACGTGGTGCAGGCACGCGCGGCGGGCTTCGATCGCCATTTCATCAAGCCGGTGGACGTGGAGGCGTTGCTGGGGTGGGTGGGGTTGGAGGCGGTGAAGGGGTAGGCCGCGCAGGTCGCGTTTGTAGCCCGGAGCTACCAGGGCCGGAGCGCGAAGCTGCTGGCAAAGACCCGCCCGGTACCACTGAGCGGATCGACAAACGAGAGCTCCTTCGCCAGCAGCTGCAGCGGCGCCGAGTAATCCCCCGCCGAACGGTGCAGCACCTCCGGATAGACCGGATCGTTCGCGATCGGCGCGCCCAGGGCCGCCATGTGCACGCGCAGCTGATGCTTGCGACCGGTGATCGGCCTCAAGGCATAGCGCCAGTGCCCGCCATGGCGCGATACAACGTCGATCCCCGTTTCGCTGTTCGGCGGCCCGTCGACTTCCTGCATCCGGAAGAACGGCTCGCCCGCGACGATCCGGCTCGAACGCACGCACGGGAACGCGATGCCCGGCAGCGCCGGTGCGATCGCTTCGTAACGCTTTTCGATCCGCCGCTCGCGGAACAGCGCCTGGTACTGCGAGCGCGTCCGCGCATTCGTCGAGAACAGGACCAGCCCCGCGGTTTCGCGATCGATCCGGTGCACCGGTGCCAGTTCGTGGTTCCCGGTCCGGCGGATCAGCCGGCCCAGCAGCGTTTCATGGACATGCGCGCCGGCCGGCGTGACCGGCAGGAAATGCGGCTTGTCCGCGACCAGGAGATCGTCGTCCACATGCAGCACGACGTCCTCGAACGGGATCGCCACCTCGTCGGGCACTTCGCGGTAGTAATGCACCTCGAGCCCGACGCGATGCGGCGTTTCCGGCGTCAACGCAGTGCCGTAACCATCCACGACGCGCCCGCGCGCCATCCGCTCCAGCCATTGCGTGCGCGTGACATTCGGAAACCGCTCGCACAGGCAGTCCAGCACCGTCGGCCACGCGCCCGGCGGCAACTGCAGCGTGCTGGCGGCGAGTCCATCGATGCCGGGAGGCGGTTTGCGCATGCGGGAAGTGTGTCATCCGGATGCGGGCGCGTCAGCCGCCTTGGTGCCTACGACTCGCCAGCTCCGGATGCGTGGAATTCGACCAGCAGTCCAAGATCGGCCTGCGTTGGCGCCAGGAAGGCATCGCCCTGCGATCCCTGGTAGCGGGGGATGCGGACGTCGTAACCGCGCTCGACGCGTCGTTGCGCGCGGTCGATATCCTGCACCTCGATGCTGATGCCCAGCAGTTGCGGGCCGCCATCGCGCAACGCATCGGCCGCGATTCCCGGACCTGCCGGCTGCAGCGCGAGCAGTTCCTTGCGTCCGACCTGGATGCGGTATCCCTGCGCGGCGATCTGCGGCAGACGGACAGGCGTGGCGTGATCCAGGCCCATGCGTTCGAGCTGCCTGCGATCGGCATCGGCATCCGGCGACAGCAACCAGATGGCGCTCAGCGCCCGCGCGCCATTGGGCTGCTCCTGCGCCACGCGGGTGTCGACCACACGCGCCGGTGTCGCGTCGAGAGCGGCGTAGTCGATGTAGAACAGATGGCTGGACAAGGGCGAACGTTCGAAAGCGAACAGACGCCAGCGGGGCGGCTTCGAAGGCCCGTCGCCATCGGGGTCGTCGGGCGATGCGGTGAAGATCGGCGTCGGCGCGAAGCCCTGTGTCCTGAGCAGCGCCAGCGCCCCTTCGAGATTCGATGAGCGCAGGCCGAAGGTGCGCGCGCCGGGACCGCCACGCAGCGAGGCCTGGTCGGCCTGCATGCCCGGATCCATCACCGCGTCCGGCCGCTCGATGCCGAACAGTTCGACGTAGCTGCGGTCGGCGAAGCGCACGTAACGGTTGGCGATGCCATCCGGATTGCGCCCCGGCCGGACCTGGAAGCCGAGCTTCATCGCCATGACGTTGCTGACCTGGTCGATGGAATGGCCCCACAGCAGGGCGTGGTCGATTTCGGCAGCCGGTGCTGCATCGGCGGCGATCGCGACCGGCGTCGAGGTCAGCAGCATCAGTGCGCAGCACAGCGCCGACAGGCGGGTCCATGGCTTGGATCGGTGCAACTTCATCGGGATGCTCCATGAGGGATGGAGCGCATCGTCCCTTGTCGAATCCGCGTCGGCGCGCACGAAAGGCCGATCGGGAGCATGGAAGGATGATCTGGTGCTGGGCACCCCGAATGCGGGCCGCTCACCTTTGGCGTCGTTCCTCTGGACCGAGCGCGCAGCACGCAGGGCGCAATGGCATTGCGCCGGCCGTGGTCAATCGACGCGGCGCATATCAATGCGTCCTGCGTGCAGGTCCGCGAATCGAGCCGAACCTCAATGCTTCTCGATGAACGGCACGATCAGTTCCACCGCCTGCTCGGGTTGCTCTTCCATGATCCAGTGCCCCGAGTTCTGGATGACCGCGCCTTCGACATTCGAAGCCACGTAATCCAGTTCGGTCTTCATCGCCGCGCCATACGACTTGTCGCCGCCGATCGCGAGCACGGGAATGGCGATCTTCCCGGACTTCGCGAACGTGGCCTTGTTCTCTTCCGCGTCGCGCGAGAACGCCTCGAACTGGCCGCCGAATGCGTTGTGGATCGCGCCGGGCCGTGCATACAGTTCGGCGTAATGCTGGCGCGTGGCTTCGTCGATGCGCGACGGGTCGCCACCGAGATCGTTGTAGAAGCGATCGAGCAGGATGCGTTCGCGTCCGGCGACCAGGCGTTCGACGTCGGGGCCACGGAAGTTGAAGTGCCAGACCCTCGGGTTGACCAGTTGCGCTTCCCACGTGCCCATGCCGGGCAGCGGCGCATCCATGACGACCCAGGACGTCACGCGCTCCGGATAGTGCGTGGCGAGCGCATAGCCGACCATGTTGCCGATGTCGTGGGTGACCAGCTGCACCTTCTGCACCTTCAGCTTGTCCAGGATGCCGACCAGATCGCGCGCCTGTGCGGCCTTCTCGTAACCGTCTTCCGGATGCGACGACAGCCCCATCCCGCGCAGGTCCGGCACGATGACGGTGTGATCCTTGACGAGCTTCGCCGCGAGCGGCGCCCACATGTCGCCGCTGTCGCCGAAGCCGTGCAGCAGCACCACCGCGGGGCCCTTTCCGCCAACGCGGACATATTGCGTCCCGCCGCTCACCGCCATCTGGCTGTCGTGGAATCCGGCGGGGAAGGGCTGCACTCCGGCAGCGGCCTGGAACAGGGGCAGAGCGCACAGCAGCAGTGCGGCGAACACGATTCGGGTGCGCGAACGGGTCATGTCGATCTCCGGCGGGGCGAAAGGCGCGTCAGGGAAAAAACGTGTTTCCGTGCAGTTGCAGGTCATTCGTGCGTCGTAGCCCGGGTAAGCGAACCGCACCCGGGAGATGTCGCGTCATCCGGCGGAAGCGGCCGCACAGATGCGCGCGATCACCTCGCTACCCAGACGCGCCTCGTCATCGTTGCCCGGCGCGAATTCGGTGATGGTCAGGCCGACCAGATCGGCTTCGCGCGCGATGCGCGCGACGAGCGCAACCGCATCGTCCACCGGCAACTTGCCTTCGGGATACGCGACATACGGGAACTCGCGCGGATCGAGCGCGTCGAGATCGAAATGGATATGCACGGGGCCCTGGAGCGCCGCTTTCGCATCGAGCAGCTTCAGATCCAGCTCGCGCTGCAACGCCCAGTCGCCTTCATCGCCCACCTGGATGCCGACGTAATGGAAGCGGGCAGGATCGACGGGCGGGCCGAGGAACGGCCGCATCGGCTCCGGCGCGCGACCGAGGATCGCGCTCACCGGCATGCCATGGAAGTTGCCGCTGGGCGAGGTCCGGGGCGTGTTGCCGTCGAGATGCGCGTCGATCCAGATCACCTGCAGGCCTGGATGCACGCGACCGAGGTGGTCGATGACCGCCACGTCCACCGCGCAATCGCCGCCGGCGGTGAGCACGCGTCGGGCGCCCGATTCCGCGAGGATGTCCTGCGCCGCGCGGAACTGCGCGAATACCGCGTTCCAGCGGTTCACGCCGAACGCGCTTTCGTCGCCCCCCTCGCTCAGCGGCACGCGCATCTGCGGCGCGAGGCGTGCGCATACCGTCGCGGTCGCTTCGGCGCCGCGCGGCAGGTTCTGGTAACGGCCGGATCCCTGCCATTGCGGGTAGGCGAGGCTGAGGTCGAACGGCATGTCCTGGACTCCGGTCGGGCCCATCACTATAGGTCCAGTTTCGCGGCCCCGGGTTACGAAACGGCGCGCCCCGCCAGCTCGTGCGCGACGGCCTCGCGCAGCTCGCCCAGGCCGTAAGGCTTGTGCAGGATGGGAATTCCCAGCGCCTCGGCTTCGCCGCGCATCGCTTCGGAAAACCCGCCGGTCAACAGCACCGGCAGCGCCGGCCGGCGCGTGCGGATCTGCTTCGCCAGCGCGATGCCGTTGGTGCCGCCGGGCATCATGATGTCGGAAAACACCAGGTCGATGCGGCGATCGTTCGCCAGCGCGCCGAGCGCGGCGGTCGCGCTGGTGGCATGCACGACGTCGTAACCGAGGCCGCGCAGCATCTGTTCCACCAGCGCCGCCACTTCGACGTCGTCCTCCACCAGCAGCACGCAGCGGTCCGCATCCGGCTCGATCGACGCGATGTCCGGCGCGTCGCGACCCTCGTGCGATGCGGCCTCGTGCGAACGCGGAAGCGACAGCGTGATGCGCGTTCCCTCGCCGACGACGGAATCGATCGTCACCGCGCCGCCGGACTGCGTCGCGAAGCCGTACACCTGCGCCAGTCCGAGCCCCGACCCCTTGCCGACGTCCTTGGTCGTGAAGAAGGGCTCGAACACGCGCGCCTTGACCTCGTCGGTCATGCCCGAGCCGGTGTCGCGCACCGACAGGCTGACGAAGTCGCCTTCGACGCCGTCGATGGTTTCACGGACGTTGCGGCCGGCGATGGTGATCACGCCGCTGCCATGCATGGCATCGCGCGCGTTGACGGCCAGGTTGAGGATGACCAGTTCCAGCTCGCCGGGATCGGCGACGATCGGCCACAGGTCGTCGGCGAGTTCGACCTGCACCGTGATGTCGCCGCGCAGGCTGCGGTCCAGCAGTTCGGACATGTTGCCCAACAGCTTCGACAGGTCGACGGTCTCGGGCTGCAATGCGCGGCTGCGGGAGAACGCGAGCAGCTGCCGGGTCAGGCTCGCGCCGCGCTGCGCGGCCTGCTGCATCGCGCGCACCAGCTTCTCGCGGCGCTCCGGATCGTCGCGCAGTTCCAGCATGTCCAGGCCGGCGGTGATCACCATCAGCAGGTTGTTGAAGTCGTGCGCGACGCCGCCGGTCAGCTGGCCCAGCGCTTCGAGTTTCTGCGCATGGCGCAGCGTGTCCTCGACGCGGGCGCGCTCGGCCATCTCGTCGCGAAGCTGGGTGTTGGCGGCCTGCAACTGCCCGGTTCGCATTTCCACCAGCGATTCCAGCTGCGCGGCGGCGGCTTCACGCGCCAGCAGGAGCGTGCGGATCTCGAACTGGCGTTTCCGCGCGCGCAGTGCCGCCTGCATGACGCTGACCAGGGTGATGGGCTGCACGGGGCGTTCGATCAGCGAGACGTTGCCCAGGCGTTCGGTCTGCGTCTTGCGCCACGCCGCCACGCGGAAATTGTCGTGACGGCTGGTCAGCATGACGAAGGGAATGTCCGACCACGCGGGCTGGCCCTGGATGCGCGCAACCAGCTTGTCCAATGCCTGCCCGAACAGGCCTTCCTCGGCGACGAAGGCGACGCCGGCATCGTGGTCGATCTCGGCCAGCAGCGTGTCGAAGTCCGGGCAGATACGCGTGGAGATGCCGACACGCTGGAGCAGCCCGGACGTCGTCGCCGCATCGCGTCCGGTGGGCGCGAAGATCAGCACGACGTCCTGCGGCAGTTCACTTTTTCCCATGGGACAAGCCATGCAGCAACGACTCGCTGTCGCCCGTGTAGGTCGGCGTGCCGGCGAGGACGCCGTGGAAATCCCGCAGCGGCGGCCCCAGCGTCAGGCCGTTCCGGCTCAGCTGGAATTCGCGGATCGTCTGCTCGTGGTAGCCGCTTCGCTTCTTCACCACCGACAGGGCGCGGCGCATCACGCCGCCGTATTCGAAGAAGCGCAGCGCCAGCACCGCATCGCTGAGGTAGCTGATATCCAGCGGCGTTTCCGATGGACCGGCAAGCCCGTGCTGGGCAAGGACGAGGATCGTCAGCACGCCCTGCTGGCCGAGGTAGCTCAACAGTTCGTGCATCTGCAGGATCAGGAAGCGCCCGTCCGGCATCGCGTTGAGGTAGCCGTTGAGGCTGTCGATCACGACGACGCGGACGTCGTCTTCCTCCACGCGCCTGCGGACGATCGCCGCGAACTCGCCCGGCGACATCTCGGCCGGGTCGATCTGCTGGAAGAGAACGAGGCCCGAATCCAGCGCCGAATCCAGCTCCAGTCCGAGCGAACGCGCGCGTGCTTCCAGCGTGCCGCGGCCTTCGTCGAAGGCGAAGAAGGCCGCTCGTTCGCCGCGTTGCGCGGCGGCGATGGCGTAGCCGAGTGCGATCGACGACTTGCCGACGCCGGCCGAACCGATCAGCAGCGCGTTGGTGCCGCGCTCCAGGCCGCCGCCGAGCAGCTTGTCGAGCTCGGCGTTTCCGCTGGGCGTGGGATCGCCGACGAAGTTCGTGTGATGTTCGGCGGCGATCAGTCGCGGGTAGATGTCCAGGCCGCCCCTGCGGATCTTCATGTCGTGGAAACCGCCACGGAAATCGATGCCGCGCATCTTCACCACGCGCACGCGCCGGCGTTCGGCGCCGTACTCGATGGCGAGCTGTTCCAGCAGCACCACGCCGTGCGAGATCGAATGCAGCTGCAGGTCGTTCTGCTGCGAGGTCATGTCGTCCAGCAGTACCACCGTGCACGCCCGGCTGGCGAAGAAATGCTTCAGCGCCAGCACCTGTCGCCGGTAGCGCAGCGAACTCTGCGCGAGCAGGCGCAGTTCGGAGAGACTGTCGATGACCACGCGGCTGGCGTTGAGCTCCGAAACGCGATCCAGGATCAGCTTCGTCGTCTCGCCCAGTTCCACCTCCACCGGATGCAGGACCGTCAGCTCCTGCGTGAGATCCAGCGTGGTCTCGGGCGGGACGAGTTCGAAGACATCGACGCCCGTCAGGTCCCAGCCGTGGCGGCTGGCGACGAGCTGCAGTTCGGCCTCGGTTTCGGACAGCGAGATGTACAGCACCTTCTCGCCGTTGCGTGCACCTTCGAGCAGGAACTCCAGCGCGAGCGTGGTCTTGCCCGTACCGGGCCGTCCTTCGTACAGGTACATCCGGTCCGCGTCGAGCCCGCCGCCCAGGATGTCGTCGAGTCCTTCGTTGCCCGTCGAAACCCGCTCAGTCGTGTACGCATCGGAACGGCTCTGCATCGGCGATCCTCTCTTCCGGTCAGGGAAGGCGCGCCGGCCGGCGGAAGCGATCTCGCTCCAGGCCACTGCGCGCCTACGCTTACTTTGGCGCACGGGGCGTGAAGGGGTATTCAGCTGAATGAGCGGGTTGTCGACAAGGCGGCCGCGAAGCAGCCTCAACGGAAGCTGGCGCGCACCTCCATCACGGTGCGTTGCCGATCCTGAAGATGGGGGTAGTGGCCGATGCCGGGAAGAACCTCGAACTCGAGGCCCGCGCGTGACGCGAACTCGGCGCCCATCTCCGGCCGGATGTAGATGTCGCGCTCGCCCCAGACGACGCGTACCGGCGTTTGCAGGCGCGCGATGTTCGCTTCGAGGAACTGCTGGTCGCGCGTGAAGTGGCGGTAATAGTGGAAGAACGCATCGGCGCTGGTCATGCCGTCGCGATTCCAGTTCTGCCGGACGTCGGCCTCGAACTCCGGCGACAGGTCGTACTGCGCTTCCGGCGGAAGATCGCGCCGGTAGAAGTTGGCGAGGATGTCGGCGCTGTTGCGGTTCATCGCCGCATGCGTGGGCTCTGCGGCGTGGGTGGTCTTGAGGTTGCGCAGGGTCTCGTGCATGTACTGCGGCCGGTCGAACGGCGCGAAGTCGCCGACGATGATGCGGCGCGCGATGTGGGGTTCGTCCAGCGCGAGCAGCAGGGCCGGCAGCGCGCCGATGTCGGTGGCGTAGATGGTCAGCTTCGACGTGTCGATGTGTTCGTGCCGGATGTAACGCTCGAGCACGCGCGCGTAGTCGGCCGGTGCATAGGTGAAGCGCTCCGGCGCGGGGCGCGAGGACTGTCCGTAGCCGGGCCAGTCGAAGGCGTGCACCTCGTAGTCCTCGCCCAGTCCGGTCGCGACGTCCTTGAAGGCCAGGCTGGTTTCCGGGAATCCATGCAGGAACAGCACGACGCCTTTCGCGTGGTCGTTGCGCACGATCAGGCGGCGCAGGGTGATGTCGTCGTCGAGGCGGACGAAGCCGGTTTCGGGAGGCTGCGCCGCGACGGCGTCGGCGGCCGGAATGCCGGCGACGGCGGTCGCGAGCAGCAGGGTGGCGAGGTTCATGTCGGTGGTTCCTGGGGCTGGAGCGTCCATTGGATGCTCCCGGTGTAGTGCGAGTATGTCGGCCGCACGCGATTCATGTATCGGCGTGTACGGACGCGGCATCAGTGCGCGTGGGAAGCATGCGCCGTGTCGGCGTGCGGCGGCGTGGACGATGCGGGCACCACGAAGTGCACCGATTCGGCGGCGATCACGCGGTGGTCCGGAAGCGAAAGTTCGACCAGCAGCTTGTGCGACCCCGGAGGCAAGCCATTCACCACGACCGAACCGTTTCCGCCCGCATCGGCCCACCGCCAGGGCAGGTCGTCGAGGCTGACGTGGAGATGCCCCGCGCGCGGCGATACATCCAGCGCGCCCATGCCGAACACCGGGAGGATGCGGAAATGCCGTGTCCGGTAGGGAACGACGACCGCGCCGCGCGCCAGCGGTGCGGCCAGCGGCGGGTCGAGGAACAGTTGCGCCGCGGGCTCGTTATCGACGGGGACGAACTGCGATGCGGCGTGTTCATCCTGCGCGGGCGCGTTGCCCGCGAGTACGCATCCGAGCGCCAGCGCGACGATTCCGGCGAGCCTATTCACCGGCCACCGCCTGCGGCGTGCGACGGAAGCCGATCGCCATGCGGTTGTAGGTGTTCATCAGGCCGATGGCGATGGTCAGGTCCACCAGGTCCTTCTCGCCGAAGGCCGCGAGCGCGGCATCGTAGTCGCGATCCGGTATGCCGGTCTGCGCCACGCGCGTCACCGTTT
>Ga0102591_1001474_pt1 | contig 32004 bp, 30 predicted proteins | sample AraplaCol_mCL_r2_2_FD_76860 | JGI IMG/M metagenome (GOLD analysis project Ga0102591, IMG submission 76860) | Arabidopsis root microbial communities from North Carolina, USA - plate scrape MF_Col_mCL_r2 (SPADES assembly) (version 2) | ecosystem: Host-associated > Plants > Roots > Endosphere...
GCATGTGGATGTAGACGGCGATGAAGAACATCGACGCGCCGTTGGCGTGCATGTAGCGGATCAGCCAGCCGTAGTTCACGTCGCGCATGATGTGCTCGACGCTGGCGAAGGCGTGGTCGGCGCTCGGCGTGTAGTGCATCACCAGGATGATGCCGGTGATCAGCTGGCTGGCCAGGCACAGCGACAGGATGCCGCCGAAGGTCCACCAGTAGTTCAGGTTACGCGGGGTGGGGTAGTCGACGAAGCTGTCGTAGCCCAGGCGCACGATCGGCAGACGGGCGTCGAGCCAGCGCTCGATACCGGTCTTCGGTTGGTAGGTCGAATGTCCGCTCATCTGGCTTACCCGATCTTGACCTTGGTGTCGGACAGGAAGGCGTACTCCGGAACCACCAGGTTCTTCGGAGCGGGGCCCTTACGGATCCGGCCGGACGTGTCGTAGTGCGAGCCGTGGCACGGGCAGAACCAGCCGCCGTAGTCGCCGCCGCCGAAGGTGGGCACGCAGCCCAGGTGCGTGCACGAACCGATCAGCACCAGCCATTGGGCCTTGCCCGGCTTGACGCGCTCGGCGTCGGTCTGCGGGTCCCGCAGGCCCGGATCATGGTCGTCCTTCACCGCGCGGGCGATCTCGGCCGAGGTGCGGTTGCGCACGAACAGCGGCTTGCCGCGCCACTTCAGCGTGACCTGCTGGCCGTCGGCGACCTTGGTCAGGTCGAACTCGGTCGAGGCCAGGGCCAGCGTGTCCGCGGAGGGATTCATCTGGTCGATGAACGGCCAGGCAATGGCGGCTGCGCCGCCGGCGGCGGCCGTAATGGCCGCGATGTAAATGAAATCGCGTCGGCTGGGATCGGACCCAGACTCGGTCTTTGCGCCCACGGCGGTGTCGGCCACCTTGTTCCACCCTTCGTTTCCGTCGGACCGGCGAGCGACCCGACCAGGAAGCGCCCATTTAGGCGCAGTATCTTTTATTCGACCCGCAAGCGGATCTTCGCCACAAGGGGCATGCTCCCTATCGGATGGGCGAACAGAGTTCGCAAGCCCTTTCGATGCGCAGCAATGCCCCTACTAGCCCCATGGTTGGTTCGTTAGAATGCGTCTCGCCCTTTTTCAACCCGGCATTCCCCAGAACGTGGGCGCGGCGATTCGGCTTTCGGCCTGCCTGGCGGTCGGGCTCGACGTCATCGAGCCCTGCAGCTTTCCCTTGGACGACAAGAGCTTGAAGCGCGCGGCCCTCGACTACGGCCCGCTGACGCACCTGACGCGACATGATTCGTGGGAATCGTTCCTGGCGGCGCCGCAACGGGCGGAGGGGCGCCTGGTGCTTTTCACCACCCGCGGCGATCGAAGCTTCCACGACTTCGCCTTCCAGCCCGGCGACACCCTGCTGTTCGGCAACGAGAGTCGCGGCGCGCCGGAAGAGGTGCACGCCGCCGTCGACGCCCGGCTGGTCATTCCCCTGCGCCCCGAGGCCCGCTCGCTGAACGTCTCGGTGACCGCGGGCATGGCGCTGGCCGAGGCCCTGCGCCAGACCGGCGGCTTCCCCGCCCTGCCCTGATCTTTCCCTGGCCCGGCCACTAAAAAAGGCGGCCCCGTTTCCGGGACCGCCCAAGGTTCAGTCTGGCGCTCAGGCCGGCCAGGCGAGATGTGGAGTCCTCGCCCGCCGGTCTTGGCGTCCCAGGCGGTAAGGCCTAGGCGAGCACCATGATCACGACCCGGCGGTTCTGCGCCCGGCCCTCCTTGGTCTCGTTCGGGGCGATCGGATCTTCCGAGCCGTACGAGATGGTCGCCATCCGGTTCAGGGCCACGCCCTGACGGGACAGATACTTGCGCACCGCGTCGGCGCGGCGTTGGCCGAGCTTTTCGTTGTAGTCGGTCTCGCCGGTGGCGTCGGTGTAGCCCTGGATCTCCAGGTAGACGTTCTTGTTCTCTTCCTTGAGCTTCGACGCGAAGTCGGCGAGGCGCTGTTCGGCCTCCGGCGACAGGGCGTCCTGGTCGGTCGGGAACTTCACGGAATCGTCGGACAGCACCATCGAGTACATGAACTTGCCCTCGGCCAGCTTGCCGGCCGCCGTGGCGCGCTCCAGCGCCTCGCGCGAGGTCTTGTCGAGTTCCGAGATCTGGGTGTCGTGGCCATCGACGCGGGTGGCGACTCCGCCGACCTGGGTGTTGACGTACTTCTTGGTCGCGCAGCCGCTGACCGCCAGGCCCCCAGCCACCAGCGCGACCACCGCCGCCATCTTCAAGCTGCCTTTGACTTGGCCGATCATTGTTCGCCTTCTCTCTTCATTGATCCAATAAAGCTTGACCTTGGACCTACACACTCCATCCGGGTCGTTCAGCTTTCGCATTACGAAACCGTCAGGTGACAGAGGCGAAAAATAGGCGTGTTCTTGTCGCGATTGGCGCCGCTTTGAACCTATGTTCTTGGTGACTTTATAGACCGCGCGCGATCGTGCGAACGCCGGTTTGGTTCCACGAATTATTTTCGAATGGGATACGGATTTTTGGCCGCTCGGAGGGGCCCGGGAGCCGCCGACGGGTCCCGAAAGGACATCGGACGGAATCGCCGGCCGGCCTGAAACGGGCGCGGCGGCGCATCGCTCGTCCTCCAGATGTAGGGAGCTTTCGCGCGACTTCAAACGAAAAACGCGCGCCCCGGAGACCGGAGCGCGCGCTTCGTCGAAATCGATCGGCCAGGGCCTATTGCCCAGGGCCTACTGCAAGGTCGCCCGGCCGAAGGACAAGCCCTCGGCATCCGCTCCCACCGCGATGACGCCGCCGTCCTCGAGCTCGCCGGCCAGCAGGCGGCGGGCGATCGGATCGACCAGTTCCTTCTGGATCACGCGCTTGAGCGGGCGCGCGCCATAGACCGGGTCGTAGCCCTTGTCGGCCAGCCATTGCAGGGCGCTAGCGTCCAGCGCCAGGGTCATGCGGCGATCGGCCAGCAGCTTCTCCACCCGCCCCAGCTGGATGCGGACGATGTCGCTCATGTTCGAGCGGTCGAGCCGCTTGAACAGGATGATCTCGTCGATCCGGTTGAGGAACTCCGGACGGAAGTGGCCGCGCACCGTGGTCATCACCAGCGGACGCACCTCTTCCACGTCGGCCCCGTCCTCCTGGTTGGCCAGGAACTCGGCGCCGAGGTTGGAGGTCATGATGATGATCGTGTTGCGGAAGTCGACCGTGCGGCCTTGCCCGTCCGTGAGACGGCCGTCGTCCAACACTTGAAGAAGAACGTTGAAGACGTCCGGGTGGGCCTTCTCGATCTCGTCGAACAGCACCACCTGGTACGGACGGCGACGGATAGCCTCCGTCAGCGCCCCGCCCTCGTCGTAGCCGACATAGCCGGGAGGCGCCCCGATCAGGCGGCTGACCGAGTGCTTCTCCATGTATTCCGACATGTCCATGCGGGTGATCGCATGCTCGTCGGCGAACATGAACTCGGCCAGGGCCTTGGTCAGCTCGGTCTTGCCCACGCCCGTCGGGCCCAGGAACAGGAACGAGCCGATCGGGCGCGTGGGATCGTGCAGGCCGGCGCGGGCGCGGCGGACGGCGTCGGACACCGCCTCCAGGGCCTCGTCCTGGCCGACCACGCGCGAGCGCAGGGCGACCTCCATCTGCAAGAGCTTCTCGCGCTCGCCTTCCAGCATCTTCTCGACCGGCACGCCGGTCCAGCGGCTGACGACGGCGGCGATCTGTTCGGCGTCGACGACTTCCGGCGTCAGGGCCTTCTCCCCGCCGATCTCGCCGGCCTCGGCGTCGGCCAGGCGCTTTTCGAGCGCCGGGATCTCGCCGTACTGAAGCTGGCCGGCGCGGGCGAAGTCGCCGGCCCGCTGGGCGTTGGCCAGGTCGGCGCGCAGGCGGTCCAGGGCCTCGCGCGCCTGGGCGGCGCCGCCGACCTTGTCCTTCTCGGCCTTCCAGCGGGCGGTCATCTCGTCCGACCGGAACTGCAGGTCGTCGATCTCGACCTCCAGGTTCTCCAGGCGCTGCTTGGAGGCGGCGTCGGTTTCCTTGGACAGGGCCTCGCGCTCGATCTTCAGCTGCACCAGGCGGCGGTCGATCTCGTCGAGCTCCTCGGGCTTGCTGTCGATCGCCATGCGCACGCGGCTGGCCGCCTCGTCCACCAGGTCGATGGCCTTGTCGGGCAGGAAGCGGTCGGCGATGTAGCGGTTGCTGAGCGTCGCGGCGGCCACGATGGCGGAGTCGGAGATCCGCACGCCGTGGTGGACCTCGTACTTCTCCTTCAGGCCACGCAGGATCGAGACGGTGTCCTCCACCGTCGGCTCCTGCACGAACACCGGCTGGAAACGACGCGCCAGGGCGGCGTCCTTCTCGACGTGCTTGCGGTACTCGTCCAGCGTGGTGGCGCCGACGCAGTGCAGCTCACCGCGCGCCAGGGCGGGCTTGAGCAGGTTCGAGGCGTCCATCGCCCCGTCGCTCTTCCCGGCCCCGACCAAGGTGTGCATCTCGTCGATGAACAGGATGATCGAGCCCTCGGCGGCCGTGACCTCGCCGAGCACGGCCTTCAGCCGCTCCTCGAACTCGCCGCGATACTTCGCGCCGGCGATCAGGCTGCCCATGTCGAGCGACAGCAGCTTCTTGTCCTTCAGGCTCTCGGGCACGTCGCCGTTGACGATGCGCTGCGCCAGGCCTTCGACGATGGCGGTCTTGCCGACGCCGGGCTCGCCGATCAGGACGGGATTGTTCTTGGTGCGGCGCGACAGGACCTGAATGGTGCGGCGGATCTCTTCGTCGCGGCCGATCACCGGGTCGATCTTGCCGTCCCTTGCAGCAGCCGTCAGGTCGCGGGCGTAGCGCTTGAGGGCGTCATAGCCTTCCTCGGCGTTGGCGCTGTCGGCGGTGCGGCCCTTGCGCAGGGCGGCGGCGGCGGTCTCCAGGCTCTGGGCCGAAACGCCGGCGTCCTTCAGCACCTTGGCCGATTCCGCGCCGTCCTTGGCGATGGCGACCAGCAGGCGCTCGGTGGTGACGAAGGCGTCGCCGGCCTTCTTGGCGCCGTCCTCGGCGGCCGCGAACACCCGGGCGGTGTCGGGCTTCATGTAGAGCTGGCCGCCGGCGCCGTCGACGCGCGGGTTCTTGGCCAGGATCGCGTCCACGGCGGCGTCGGCCGCGTCGGGGCGACCGCCGGCGTTGACGATGATGGTGCGCGAAAGCCCGTCCTTTTCTTCCAGCAGCACCTTCAGAAGGTGTTCGGGCCCGAGCTGCTGGTGACCACGGGCCAGGGCCAGGCTCTGCGCGGACTGCACGGCCTGCTTGGCGCGGTCGGAATAGATGTCGATCTTCACTCTGAACGTCCCCTTGTTAGGCGGATCAGACCAGGCCGCCTCCGATGAGCGCGACCCAACCTGTCAGGGGATGTAGTGTGACCTTCAGGCCACACAAGGCGTCACCAGCCCCGGCTGGCGATATAAGTTTCCAGGGCCTGGATGCGGGTGGCGTCCGACGGGTGGGTCGAGGTGAACTCGGCGCGGTTCGAGCCGCCCTGGGCCTGCATCTTGCGCCACAGGGCCACGGCCTCGCGCGGGCGGTAGCCGGCGCGCTGCATGAAGTCGACGCCCAGGCGATCGGCCTCCAGTTCGTGCTTGCGCGAGAACGGCAGCAGGAAGCCCACCTGCGCCCCCGCCCCGCCCAGCGAGGCCACGGCCTTGCCGCCGTCGCTGGCGCCGCCCCCGGCCGCCGCCGAGGCGATCGCGAGAACCAGCTGCGTGCCCACCTGCTGCGAATAGCGCTCGGCCGCGTGACGGGCGACGACGTGAGCCGCCTCGTGGCCCAGCACGGCGGCCAGCTGGTCGTCGTTGTCGACCAGCTGCACCAGCCCCGAATTGACGCCCACATGGCCGCCCGGCAGCACGAAGGCGTTGGGCACCGGGTTGTCGAACACCACATAGTCCCACGGCCGGTCAGCCAGGCCCGCAGCCGTGACCACCCGCTGGCCCACCCGCTCGACCCGGGCGTTCAGCCGCGGGTCCCGCGAGATCTTGCCGGTGCGCAGCGCCTGGCCCCACGCCTGCTCGCCCGAACGGGCCAGGGCCGCGTCGTCAACGACGGCGAACTGGTCGCGGCCCAGCTCGGCGTTGTAGGCGCAGCCGGACAGCATCAGGCCGGCGATCAGGACAAGCGACGGGCGAAGGCGCATGGGCGGCACGCGTTATTGTTGTCGGGACCCCGACTTAAGTCACTGAGGTCGCACCGCGCAACAAAGATCCTCCCCCTGTGGGGGAGGTGGCCCGAAGGGCCGGAGGGGGCCGGTTTCAGCTTCCGGAGAGATGGCCGACGTCACAGCCCCTCCCCTCTTGGGCGCTTTCAGCGCGCCGCGGCGATGGTCCGCGCCAGGTGCCTGGGATCCACCGGCTTGCTGAGGATCGGCGCGTCGCGCAGGTCGGCCCGCACGCCCTGGTCGCCATAGCCGGTGACGAAGGCGAAGGGCACGCCGCGCTCGCGCAGCACGTCGGCGGCCGCGAACGAGGTGCCGCCGTCCAGGTTGACGTCGAGCAGGGCGAAATCGACCTTCTCGCGCCGCGCGGCCTCGACGGCGCTTTCGGCCGAGACGGCCGGGCCCGTGACCTCGCAACCGAGGTCGGTCAGCAGGTCCTCGACCAGCATCGCCACCATGATCTCGTCCTCGACGATCAGAACGCGCATTCAGGCGGCTCCTCGGGCCGGTACGGCATTGGCGGCCGGCTTGCGACGAAGGCGGGCGACGATGGCGCAGGCCACGCCGTCGGGCTGGTAGTCCAGGGTCGCCTCGCCATCGAGTTCCAGGGCCAGGCCCCGGGTGATCAGGCGGCTGCCGAAGCCCTGGCGCTCCGGCGGAGAAACCAGCGGGCCGCCGCTTTCCTTCCAGCTCAGCCGCAGGCGCTCGTCCTCGCCCTCGCCTTCCCGGCTCCAGCTGATCGCGACCTGGCCGGCGGGGGTGGAAAGAGCGCCGTACTTGGTGGCGTTGGTCGTCAGCTCGTGCAGGGCCAGCGACAGCGACAGGGCCGTCTTCGGCGACAGCCGCACCGAGGGTCCCGACAGGGTGAAGCGCGTGGCGTCGCCGTAGGACTCGATCAGCCCGGCCAGGATGTCGCGCAGGTCCGCGCCCTCCCAGCTTTCGCGGGTCAGGATGTCGTGGGTGCGGGCCAGGGCCAGCAGGCGGGTGGTCAGGGACTCGCGGGCGTCGCCCAGGTCGGCGGCGTTGCGCAGGGTCTGGCCGGCCACCGACTGCACGGTGGCCAGGGTGTTCTTGACCCGGTGATTGAGTTCGTTGACCAGCAGCCTCTGCAGCTCCTCGGTCCGCTTGCGCTCGGTGACGTCGCGCATCACGCCGGTGAAGAACCGCCGGCCGGCCGAGCGCCATTCGGCGATCGAAAGTTCGAGGGGAAAGGTCGAGCCGTCCTGCCGGCGGCCGAACACCTCGCGGCCGATGCCGATGATCCGGCGCTCGCCGGTGGCGCGGTAGGTCTCGAGATAGCCGTCGTGCCCCGCGTGATGCGGCTCCGGCATCAGGGCCTTGACGTTGGACCCGATCATGTCGGCGGCGGCGTAGCCGAACAGCCGCTCGGCGGCGGGATTGAACGCCTCGATGCGGCCGTGCTCGTCGATCACGACGATCGCGTCCACCGCCGTATCGACGATGGCGCGATAGCGGGCCTCTTCGCCCGCGCCGCCGGCCTTAGCTCCACGCCCGCCCATGGCCGGCTCTCCTGTCGTCCAGGAGAGCCTAGCCTATGGGTTTAGCAATAGCCAAGGCCCTGAGCGCGCCAAGGCGCGCTCCAAGCCTTGAAAATGGGCGGAGGTTAAGTCTCAGGCTTCTTCGGATTCCGAAGCCGGAGCGTCGCCGCCTTCGAAGCTGCGCGGAGCGCGGCGACGACGGGGCTTCTTGACCTCTTCGCCGGCGACTTCGGCAGTCGGAGCGGCGGGGGTCTCGGTCGCCGGAGCGGCTTCGGCCTCGACCTTGGCGGCCTTCGGCTCGGACTTGCGGCCGAGGAACGCCGGGGCGTGGCTGACCGCGCCGTCCTGACCGCGCAGCACCGGCGAGCTTTCGCTCACCGAGGCTTCGCCGCCGCCCAGCGGGGCGGCTTCCGGCTCGATCACCGCCAGCGGATCACGCTCGCCGCGGTCACGGTCGCGATTGCGGTCACGATCCCGGTCGCGACGCGAGCGGCGGCCTTCGCGGGCCTCGCCCTGGAATTCGCCGCCTTCGGCCGCCGGACGCTCTTCGCGCGGCTGGCGCTCTTCGCGGGGACGGTCGTCGCGCGGACGGTCATCCCGGGGGCGATCGTCGCGGTCGCGGAAGCGGTCTTCGCGGGGACGGTCGTCACGCGGGCGGTCGTCACGGGGACGATCATCGCGCGGGCGATCATCACGGGGCCGATCATCACGGGGACGGTCGTCGCGGCTGCGGTCGCGGTCGTCGCGGTCGCGCCAACGGTCGCGGCGCTGTTCGCCCTGGCCCTGGCCGTCGCGGGGACGGTCGTCGCGGTTGCGATCGCGGTCACGGTTCTCGAAGCGGTCGCGGTTGCGGTCGCGGCGTTGTTCGCCCTGACCTTCGCCGCCCTCGCCGCCTTCAGCGCCCTCGGCGGGCGTCTCGACGGCGGCCGGGGCCTCGACGACTTCTTCCGGCTCGGCCTCGAAATCGATCTCGTACGCCGAGTAGGCGTCCTTGCCGATGATGTCGCTGACCGAACGATTCGGCTGGATGGCGCGCAGCACACGGAAATAGTGCTCGGCGTGCTGCAGGTAGTTCTCGGCCAGCACCCGGTCGCCGGACGACGAGGCGTCGCGGGCCAGCTGCTGGTACTTTTCATAGACGCTCTGGGCCGCGCCGCGGACCTTCACGCCGTCGGGACCGTTCGAATCGAAGGCCCGGTTGGCGTTGTGCTGCTGTGGCTTGCCCCCACCGCCCCCGCGGTTGTTGCGGCCACGCTGGCGCTTCATGCCCTTGAAATCTCTCATCTTCTCTTCTGAACCTGTCCGACCGGGAAGCTTTGCCTCGATCGGTATTCGGTCTCTTGAGACTGGGTGGGCCCGTCTCGGGCTCGCCTTCGATGTTCTTGAGACCTGGGTTTCCGTAGAGTCTCCGTCCGGATCGGGCGCGGCTTTCGGCCTCGTCGGCCGTTCGCGCCTGCCGGATGCGTCTGGCGACCGTCGAAACGACCGCTCTTCCCGTCACCCGGCGATTTGGAAGGAGACCCCTTTCGTCTAGCGCCTCACGCGGCCGTTTCCAAGGGGTTTTTGAACCCCGTGACAACGCGGTCGTGGGTGGAGAGGTCCTTGACCGTCCGCACGTTCTGCGCGCCGGCCGCCTTGAACAGGATCTCGACGTCCGCCGACTGGTCGAAACCGATCTCGACGCAGAACAGGCCGCCGGGCTTGAGCACCCGCAGAATCTCGGGCGCCAGGGCGCGATAGGCGCTAAGGCCGTCGCTCCCGCCGTCCAGCGCCAGGCGCGGCTCGTGGTCGCGCACTTCGGGCTCCAGGGTCTCGATCACGTCGGTGGCGATGTAGGGCGGGTTGGACACCACCAGGTCGAAGCTCTCGTCGCCCAGGCCGTTGGTCCAGTCGCCGCGCAGCAGGGCCACGCGGCCGGACAGGTCCAGGTTGGCGGCGTTCTCGCGGGCCACGGCCAGGGCCTCCTCCGAGACGTCGATGCCCAGGCCCTTGGCGGCCGGGCGCTCGGCCAGCACCGCCAGCAGGATCGTGCCCGAGCCGACGCCCAGGTCCAGCATGTTGAAGCTCATGGCCTCGGGGAAGGCCTTCAGCACCTCGTCGACGATGACCTCGGTCTCGGGGCGCGGGGTCAGGACGTCCTTGTTGACCTGCAGCAGGATCTTCCAGAACCCCTTGCGGCCGATGATGTGGCTGACCGGCTCGCGCGCGACGCGGCGGTTCAGGAAGTCCTCGAGGGTCGCCATCTGGGCGTCGGTCAGCACGCGGTAGGGATCGCTGATGATGTCGGTACGGGTGACGTCGGCGGCCACCTCCAGCAGCAGGCGGGCGTCGATGGCCGGCTGGTCGATCTGAACGGACTTCAGACGATCCTTGGCGGCGTTCCAGGCTTTGACGAGGGTCAGGGTCATGAGGCGGGGTCTTACTCCGCCTCGCGCGCGGAGGCGACCTCTCGGTGTTCAAATTTCGTCAGGCGAGGCTGACCTCGTCCCCCTCGCGCACAGCCCCGCCCTCGTCCACGCGCAGGTAGACGCCGCACAGCATGTGGCCGTAGTGGTCGAACAGGGCCTTCACGATCTCGATGTCGCGCTCGGCGGTGACCGGGTCGACGTGGGTGGCGGCGCAGCGGACGATGGGCTTCAGCACCTCCGCCCTCGCCTCGCCCACCCTCATCGCCCGGCCGGTCCGGTCGTTCTCGGCCCAGGCCGGCCAGCCCTCGACATAGAGGTTGGCGCGGAAGCGCAGGGGATCGACCGGCCGGCCCAGCCGGGCCTCCAGGTCGCGCACGCTGGCCAGGTTGACGATCGAGACATAGCCGCTGCGGCTGTCCATGAACCGGTGGTCGCCCGGCCCCTCGACCACGCGCAGCGGGCCCTGGGCCTCGTCGCCCAGCAGGCCGGCCAGCCAGGCCTCGAAGCCCCGTCGCCCCTCGGCCTCGCGCAGGTCGCCGGCGAAGTCCGGCCGGCCCTCGGCGCGGGCGCTGAACACCCCGCTCGCCTCGTCATAGGCGGTGCGGGCCTTGGCCACGGCCGGGATCTTGGCCAGCACCGTGAACCGCATCTTCGAGATGTGGGCCGGGGCTTCGGGATCGAAGCCGCTGGGGCCGTCCTCGACGGCGTACAGCCGGTCGCACGGGAAGCACCGGCCCGCGACCAGCTCGGCCCCCGCCAGGCGCTCGGGCGTGAACCCCTTGACGGGGTGGCGGTAGAGGCTGGCGATCCGGGCGTGCATGGCGCGCAAGGTCGGCGACGACTCGGGGCTTGGCAAGGTCGCGATCCGTGCGTTCGGGCGGAACGGAGCGGCGCCGCGCGTGTTCCTCCAGCGGAGGGCCAGACCATGACCGACACCGTTCCGCGACGCCCCATCCGGTCGTGGATCGCCTCGCGGCCCTATCATCTGGCGCCCTGGATCGCCCTGCTGGCCCTGGTCCCCTTCGTCCTGCCGCGGCGCGGACCGGCCCTGGCGCCCAACGAGACCCAGCTGGACCATCCGCCGGGCCTCTCCGAGGACCGGGCCATGCCGCCGCAGGAGTTCGACAAGGCCGAGCCGATGCGCGGCCGCGCCGCCCGGCATCCGCACCGCATCCCCGTCCTGGGCTGGCGCGACATCCTGTGGCGCACCTTCCGCGAGATCAGCGTCGACCGCCTGCCCGCCGTGGCCGGCGGCGTGACCTTCTACACCCTGCTGGCCATCTTCCCGGCCATCGGCGCCTTCGTGTCGCTGTACGGCCTGTTCGCCGACGTCGCGGCGGTCGAGAAGCAGCTGCAGGACATGTCGACCGTCTTCCCGGCCAGCGTCGTCAACATCGTCGGCGAGCAGATGCTGCGCCTGGCCAGCCAGGAACAGGCCAAGCTGGGCGTGGCCTTCGTGGTCAGCCTGCTGCTGTCGATCTGGAGCGCCAACGCCAGCATGAAGGCGCTCTTCGACGGGCTGAACATCGCCTATGACGAGGACGAGAAGCGCAACTACGTCACCAAGACGCTCTGGACCTACGCCTTCACCCTCTGCGCCCTGATCTACGCGGTCGTCCTGGCCGGCGTGCTGATCGCCGCGCCCGTGGTGTTCGACCGGATCGGCCTCTCCGCCGCGGCGGTGTTCTGGATCCCGCTGCGCTGGCTGATCGTGCTGGGCGTGACGGCGTTCGCCTTCGCCATGCTGTACCGCTTCGCCCCCTGCCGCGCCCGGCCGCGCTGGCGCTGGGTGATCTGGGGTTCGGTGTTCGGGGCGGCGGCCTGGCTGGGCGGGTCGCTGGGCTTCTCGGTCTATGTGAACCGCGTGGCCCACTACGACGCCACCTACGGCCCGCTGGGGACGGTGATCGCCTTCATGGTCTGGATGTGGTTCTCGATCATGACCGTGCTGGTCGGGGCCGAGCTGAACGCCGAGATCGAGCACCAGACGGCCATCGACTCCACCACCGGCCCCGAAAAGCCGATGGGCCAGCGCGGCGCGGCCATGGCCGACACCGTGGGCCTGGCCTTCCACCCCTGGGAGTTCATCCAGCGCGAGGCGGGCACGGTGAAACGGGTGTCGGGCCGTTACTGGGGCCACGCCATCGGCTGGAGCAAGCCCAAGGGTCCTGCTCCGCCCACGCCGCCGCCCAGCTGAGCCTTGGCGAACGCGGGTCGCGCCCCTAAGTGTGCGGCCATGATCTTCGCCCCCGCCCTCGACTCCGAATTCCCCGCCATCGTGGCCCTGGTCAACTCCGCCTACCGAGGCCAGGGCGCCCAGGCCGGCTGGACCACCGAGGCCGGCTATATCGACGGCCAGCGCATCGACCTGGAGAGCCTGAAGCAGGACCTGGCCGACGCGCCGGACGCGGTGCTGCTGACCCTGCGCGACGAGGCCGACGGCCCGCTGCTGGGCTGCGTCTGGATCGAGCCGGACGGCGACGTCGCTGAAGGTGACGCCCAAGGGGGACCGGCATGGTACCTGGGCATGCTGACCATCCGGCCCGACCTGCAGGACCGCCAGCTGGGCCGCGCCCTGCTGGCCCATGGCGAGACCTACGCGGCCGGTCTCGGCGCCAAGCGCGTGCGCATGACCGTCGTCCACCTGCGCGACACCCTGATCGCCTGGTACCAGCGCCGCGGCTACGCCCTGACCGGCGAGACCAAGCCCTTCCCCGTGGGCGAGCGCTTCGGCAAGCCGCAGCGCGAGCTGTCGTTCGTGGTGCTGGAAAAGACCCTCTAGGTCCGCCGCAAGCCGATTGACCAACTCAACCCAGACAAGCATAATGCTTATCTGGGGTTGAATTTCCCACCGAGCCCGAAGACGGCCGCGTCGTGACCACGACGACGCCCCGTCGCGCGCGCCGGCCCGCTCAAACACCCCTGGAAGGCCATCACAGCGAACGATCCGTCCCTGGACCCTCGAGGAGCAGACCCATGACGAAGTTGGGCGTGACGATCAGCAAGGTCATTCTCTGCACCACGCCCCACCTAGATTGGGACTGGATCCTTCCCTTCACCGCCCTCTGTTCGAACAACCCGCCCTACGACATCAACGGCTTCACCTATTTCAGCGCCACCGGCGGCGACGCCTTCACGATCTTCAGCCAGGCGTCCGGCTTCCTGGTTCCGAACGGCGCGCCCAACCCGGCCTATTTCTACTCGATCTGCGAGATGGGCTTCCTGAAGGCCTTCACCGAGGCCAATCCGCAGCTGGCCGGGGTGCTGAAGCAGGCGGGGACCAACGTCGAGATCCTGGGCGGCGGCGTCACCTCGCCCGACAGCCTGCTGCCGCACGGCGAGGCCTTCCTGCGCAACTACCTGACCGGCACGAACTGGGTGCAGCAGGCCTACGGCCTGTTCCCCAAGCACGCCTACGTGCCCGACGACTTCGGCCACGACTCGCAGCTGCCGGTCATGCTGACGGCCATGGGCTTCCAGGGCGTGACCTTCGAGCGGGTGGCCGGCGGGGCGCCCACCAACATCCCGCCGCTGAAGGGCCAGGGCCCGTCGCCCGCCGAGTGGATGACGGCCAACGGCACGGAGTTCATCTGGGGGGCGCGCGACGGCTCCACGGCTGTCACCCACTGGATGCAGAACGGCTACGGCCAGGGCTCGAACCTGACGACGGAGAACGCCGTCAGCGCGATCCAGAGCTACATCACCGCCAATGCGCCCTCGTCGGTGACCCCGGTGCTGTACGTGCCGGTGGGCACCGACTTCGCTCTGCCCGTCGACACCGCCGCCTGCGCCCAGATCTGGAACGAGAGCGGCTCGGCGGTGGTCGCCGTGGCGGGCACCTTCGACGACTACATCCAGGCCATCGTCGACAGCGGCCTGCTGGGCGCGCCCCAGGCCTTCCGGCCCCAGCCCTACTATTCGGGCTGCTACCAGACCCGGCCGCGCATCAAACGGCTGCACAACGACGCCACCCGCGCCCTGCTGGGCGCCGAGATCTTCGGGGTCATCGCCGGCGCCCGCAACGCCAAAAGCTGCGGCGGCGCCTGGACGGTGGAGCTGCAGGCCCGCACCTCGGCCCTGCGCGAGGCGTGGCTCGGCCTGGCGCCCAGCACCCACCACGACTTCATCACCGGCACGGCGGCCGACTACGTCTACCGCGGCGAGCAGCTGCCGCGACTGGCCGCCGCCCGCACCGGCGCCGAGGGGCTGCGTCTCGACGCCATGAGCGAGATCGCCGCCCAGGTCGACGCCGCGCCGCAGTCCGACGAACTGCCGATCGTGGTGTTCAACCAGCTGGGCTTCCAGAGGAGCGGCCTGGTCGAGCTGACGGTCCCCTCGGCGCTCGACCCGTCGTTCTTCTCCAGCGTGCGCACCCCGTCCGGCAACGTGCCCCTGCAGCCCAGCGCCGAGGGCGGCCTGCTGTTCGCCGCCACCGGCGAGAGCCTGGGCTACACCACCTGCTACCTGTCGCCCGAGACCGCGTCCGCGACGTCCGAGGCGACCATCACCACCTCGAACGGCGGGGACTCCTACGTCCTGGCCAACAGCCTGATCTCGGTCGAGGTCAGCGCGGCCTCGGCCTGGGCCATCGACACGATCCTGGACCTGCAGTCGGGCGATCCCCAGGCCAACATCCTGGGCGGGACGTCCAACCAGATCGGGTTCTACAACGACGCCGACGGCAACAACTACCGCTACGCCCCCGAGCAGGGACAGGGCTACCCGGCCCTGACGCTGGACACCAACGTCACCACGACGGTGACCGGGCTCCAGGTGCTGGAGACCGGCCCGCTGCGCGTGCGCCTGCAGGCCGAGTTGACCTGCAGGGTGGCCGACGCCGACTACCCCTATGTGGTGGAATATCTACTGGTCGCCGACGAGCCGTTCGTGCGCATGCGCACCACGGGCGCCTGTCCGCTGAACTATTCGGCCATGACGATGTTCCAGCTGGGGGCGGAGGTGGACGCGATCGTCCAGGGCACGCCCTACCACTGGGACGACGCCGTCCAGGTCCGCTACTGGGACGGGCCGTCGATGCAGGCCACGCACGACTTCCTGATCCCGGAGACCACCACGGGCGCGCCGCTGGCCGCGATCTATCACGGCGCCATGCCGGCCTGGGGCCAGGGCGCCCAGAACAGCGCGCTGCTGGTGGGCGGCCTGGCCCGCAATCCCGGCCAGAACTATTTCGGCTGGTGCCAGCTGCCCCTGCCGCCCGGCGGCATCGACCCCGACGTCCACACGATGGAATACGCCTTCCGCGTGCCCACCGGCATCAATGTGGACAGCAACGGCAAGGCCGACCCCGGCAACGGCGCCCAGCTGATCGAGGCCCTGGGCTACACCACCCCGCTGACCGCCCTGGTGGCGCCGGGCAATTCGACCAACCAGCTGCCGGCCGCGGTCTCGCTGGCCTCGGTGAGCGCGGCCTCGGGAAGCGCCGCCCCGATCCTGACCGCCGTCAAGCCGTCGGAAGCCAATCCGGGGAACCTGATCCTTCGCGTCTACCAGCCCTCGAACGCCGCCATGGACGTGACGGTGTCGCTGGCCGGACTGCGGGCCCTGGGCGGGACGATCCAGAACGCCAGTCTGGTCACGGCGCTGGAACAGCCGATCACCAACGCCCAGACCCCGACGGTGTCCGGCGCCGACGTCAGCTTCACGGCCGGCCTGGCCCTGGCGACGCTGAACGTCGGATGGTCGGTGTCGAACTTCTAGGGCTGGGCCCTAGAACCCGCCCTCTTCCAGGCTGGCCAGGCGCGCGGCTTGGTCCTCGGCGATCAGCGGCTTGATCACGTCGTCCAGGGCGTCGCCCTCCATCACCTTGGCCAGGTTGTAGAGCGTCAGGTTGATGCGGTGGTCTGTGACCCGGCCCTGGGGGAAGTTGTAGGTGCGGATGCGCTCGGAGCGGTCGCCGCTGCCGACCTGGCTCTTGCGGGCGTCCGAGCGGGCGGTGTCCAAGGCCTCGCGCTGCATGTCGTACAGGCGCGCCTTCAGGTTCTTCATGGCCCGGGCGCGGTTCTGGTGCTGCGACTTTTCCGAGCTGGTCACCACCACACCCGTGGGCAAGTGGGTGATGCGCACGGCCGAGTCGGTCTTGTTGACGTGCTGGCCGCCGGCGCCGGACGAGCGGTAGGTGTCGATCCGCAGGTCGCTCTCGTTGATCTCGATCTCGACGTCCTCGGCCTCGGGCAGCACCGCGACGGTGGCGGCCGAGGTGTGGATGCGGCCCTGGGCCTCGGTGGCCGGCACGCGCTGGACGCGGTGCACGCCGCTCTCGAACTTCCAGCGGCCGAACACGCCGTCGCCGGTGACCGAGGCGATGATTTCCTTATAGCCGCCCATCTCGCCTTCCGAGACGCTGTCGATCTCGACCCGCCAGCCCTGCAGCTGGGCGTAGCGCTGGTACATGCGGAACAGGTCGCCGGCGAACAGGGCCGCCTCGTCGCCGCCCGTGCCGGCGCGGACTTCCAGGATGGCCGAGGCGTTCTCGTCCTTGTCGCGCGGGGCCAGCATCAGGGCCAGCTCGCGCTCCATGACCGGCAGCTTCTCGTCCAGGGCCGCCTTCTCGTCGGCGACCATGGCGGCCATCTCCGGATCGCCGGCCATCTCCTCCAGCTCGGCGCGCTCGGCGCTCAGCTTGGCCAGGGCCTCGACGGCCTCGGCCACCGGGCGTAGCTCGGCGTGCTCCTTGGAGAGCTTGACGATCTCGGCCCCGTCGGTGGCCGCGCCCATGCGGGCTTCGACTTCACGGAAGCGGTCGAGAACTTGGTCGAGGCGGGCCTGGGGCAGTCGCAAGGGGAGATGTCACGCTGTGGGAGAATGGGCGGTCTCTCTACCGCTCCGAACGCCCCGCGTCACCCCTTGGGTCGGAACGGCCTGCGCGACCCTGTAAAGCTCGACCTTGCGCCCCCATCTCCCGACCGCGGCCAAATCCATCCCCCAACGCCGCGCTTTCCTTCGGAGCTCTCCATGCCCCTGTCGATGCATCGCGCCTCGGTTCCCGTCTTCGTGCGCGCCCTCAACGTCCTGTCCACCCTGCTCGAGAAGGGCGAGGCCCACGCCAAGGCCCAGGGCTGGAACCCGGACGACCTGGTCGCCGCCCGCCTTACCGACGACATGCTGCCGCTGTCCGGCCAGATCCAGCGCGCCTCGGACGCCTCCAAGGGCGCGGTGGCCCGGCTGACCGGCGTGGAGGCCCCGGCCATGCCCGACGAGGAAACGAGCTTCGCCCAGCTGCGCAAGCGCGTGGCCGACACCCTGGCCTACATCCAGAGCGTCGATCCCAAGGCCTTCGACGGCAGCGAGGACCGCATCGTCGAGCTGAAGCTGCCCGGCGGGACCCTGACCTTCACCGGCGAGGACTATCTGCTGGGCTTCGCCCTGCCGAACTTCTTCTTCCACGTGGTCACCGCCTACGACGTGCTGCGCCACAAGGGCGTGCAGATCGGCAAGCTGGACTATCTGGGGCCGGTGCAGAGCTAGGGGTCAACTTCCCCCAAACGGTTGTCATCCCGGAAAGCGCGGAGCGCTTGTCCGGGACCCAGGGGAACCGCAAAGCATCAGCCCAGTCCCCTGGGTCCCGGACAGCCCCTGCGGGGCTTCCGGGATGACAACGATTTAGGGGCTCGCCGATCTACGGAACCGCCTTCACGTCCACCGACACCACCTGCCGCACCGAGCGCCCCGGGCGCAGGTCGCCGTCGACGACCAGGCGGTAGGGCCCCTCCTTGGCGTCCAGCGGCTGGCCGTCCTTGCTGTCGGCGATGATCACCGGGTTGGTCCGGTAGATCGGGTCGGTCTCGCCCAGCGAATAGCTGGCGGTGAAGCCGTCCGCGCCCTTGGCGACCACCACCTGGTTCAGATAGCGCCCCATCAGCCGGTCGCCCGACACCACGCCCGCCTGCTTGAGAGCCGCGTTCAGCACCGCGCCCTCGTAGGTGATCTGCTTGCCGTGGGCGGTGAAAGTCGCCTTGGCGCGCGGCAGGGCCTTCAGGTCGGCCGGCGTCAGGGTCACGCTATCGCGCCCCTGGACGGTGACCTTGAGGTCCTGGGCCAGGGCGGGCGTCGCGATCGCGACGGCCAGGGCAGCGAGGAAAAACGGGCGCATGGGCGGGACCTCGTGTGGAGGTTCGATCTGGGGCTGATGCGCTCTCCCAGGCAAGCCCCCTCACCCATCCCCAAATCCGCTCATCCCGGCGAACGCCGGGATGAGCGGTTCAAATTGATCAATAGAGCAAGGTTTTCCCGATCACCCCTGAACCGTCCGGCAGGGGCGAGAGCTGCTTGATCATCACCTGGCTGCCCTTGGCGAACCAGAAGCGCGTCACCGGCGTCTCCGGGCGGTTGTAGTCGGCCGTGACCAGCCAGCAGTCGACCTTGCCGCCGCCCGGCAGGTCCAGCGTCTCCGAACCCGCCACCTTGAAGACATAGGCCGCCGGCGGCCCGCCGCCCGGGTGGGTGAAGACGATGCTGGCCTCGTAGCCCGCCGCCAGGGGCAGGGCCTGGATGAACTCCATGTCGGTCTCGAAGTTGAAGCTGGGCTGCGGCGAGGCGACGTCGAAGTCCTTGGCGGCGTTGCCCTCCAGGTCCTTCATCCCGACGATCCGGTCGGGCCGGAAGACGAAACCCTCGACCTTGGAGACCCCGTCCTTCTGCGACCGGCGGATGTGGCTCAGGGGACGGAAGGTGCCGACCTCGAACCAGCTGTCCAGCTGGCGGTCCGACGGCGTGGCGCCCACCCCGTCCCAGTGCTGGACGATGTGCATCCGGCGCTTGCCGTCCTGGTCCTCGAAGCGGATTTCGCGGGTCCAGACGTCGGCGACGCGGATGGTGTCGCCGGTCTGCTTGAAGCGCAGATAGCGGTGCACGCCGGGCTTGAGGTTGGCGAAGCGGGCCAGGGGCTGGCCGACCGGCACGGCGGTGACGGCGGCCTGGGCGGCGGCGCCGCTCCCGGCCAGCAGCGCGACGGCGAGAAAGGCGGAACGGACGGCGAGGGACATGGACGGCTCCGGATTTTCGTGGCCGCACCAGAGCTCAGCCGTCCGCCGGCGTCGACTTAAGTTTCTGCAATCTGCCTCAGCCCCGCGACGACCAGCGCGGCGTCGGCGGCAGGTCGGCCAGCAGGCGCGGCGCTTCCTTCGTGACGCCGGCCGGACGGGTCTCGACGACCAGCGGATAGAGCGACACCACCAGCAGCGCCGCCATGGTCAGGTTGAAGGCGCGCAGCACCTTGGGCCGGTCCAGGAACGGCCGCAGGCCCCGGCCGAAGCCCGCCCAGGCCGCGCTGCACGGCGCGCCCACCAGCATGAAGGTCCCGGCCACCAGGAACACCGCGCTCGTCGAACCGTCGGCCATGTAGGTGGTGGCCGCGGTCAGGGCCATGGCCCAGGCCTTGGGATTGACCCACTGGAAGGCGGCGGCCTGCAGGAAGGTCATCGGCTGGGAGCCGGCCTGTTTGTCGGTCACGCCCTTGGCCGTGGCGATCTTCCAGGCCAGCCACAGCATGTAGGCCCCGCCCACCCACTTCAGCGCGTCGTGCAGCACCGGGAAGGCCTTGAACACCCCGCCCAGGCCCAGACCCATGGCCGCCACCATCACGCCCAGGCCGGCGCTGATGCCCAGGATGTGCAGCACCGTGCGGCGGAAGCCGAAATTCGCGCCCGAGGCCAGCAGCATCATGTTGTTGGGGCCGGGCGTGCCGGCGGTGGCGAAGGCGAACAGGACGAAGGCGAGCAGCAATTGAGCGGTCATGGCGGACACTCCCCTAAGACCATTGGGAGAAGGAATGTCACGGTCATCTTGCCAATTGCATCATGAGTCAAAACCTATATTGTCACCATGACAATTATGGAGACACGCATGGCGGGCTGGACCCCGACCCTGCCGCCGGGCGACGCGCCGCTGTACGAGCGCCTGCTGGACGCCCTGCGGGCCGACATCGCCTCGGGCGCCCTGGCCGACGGCGCGCGCCTGCCGCCGCAGCGCGACCTGGCCCACCGCCTGGGCCTGGGCCTGGGCACGGTGACCCGGGCCTATGTCGAGGCCGAGAAAGCCGGGCTGATCCAGGGCCATGTGGGACGCGGCAGCTTCGTGCGCGGGCCCGGCGGCGCGCGGCCCGAACCGGCGGCGAACGGTCCGATCGACCTGGCCCGCAACATCGCCCCCCTCGCGCCCGCCCAGGCGCGGCTGTCGGAGACCCTGGGCCGCCTGCGCCGGCGCGCCGACCTGCTGGACCACCTGGCCTATGCGCCTCCCGCCGGCCTCGAGACCCAGCGCCGGGCGGCGGCCGCCTGGCTGTCGCGCAGCGCGGGCCTGGCCGGCGCCGACTGGACGCGGCTGGTGGTCTGCTCCGGCGCCCAGCAGGCCCTCAACCTGGCCTTCGGGGCCGTGGCCCGGCCCGGCGACACGGTGCTGTGCGAGTCCTCCACCTTCTACGGCGTCAAGGCGCTGGCCGAGCACGCCGGCTATCGCCTGGAGGGCCTGCCGATGGACGCCGACGGCGTGCTGCCCGACGCCCTCGACGCGGCCGCCGCGCGCGGGACCGCCCGGGTGGTCGCCCTGCAGCCCACCCTGCAGAACCCCACGGGCCGGATCATGAGCGCCGCGCGGCGGGCCGAAATCGTGGCCGTGGCCCGGGCCCGCGACCTGTGGCTGGTCGAGGACGACATCTACGCCGTCTACGCCCCCGGCGCGCCGCCGCCCCTGGCGGTGCTGGCCCCGGAGCGGACCTTCTATGTCTCGGGCGCGTCCAAGTCGCTGGCCCCGGGCCTGCGCACCGGCTTCCTGGTCACGCCCCCGGGCGAGGCCCTGGACCGGGTGCTGCGCGCGGTCCGCGCCCTGGCCTACGCCCCGCCCAACTTCGGCGGTCTGATCGCCACCCAGTGGATCGAGGAGGGCGTCGCCGACCAGATCGCCGCCGAGTCGGTCGCCGAGATGGCCGCCCGCATGGTCCTGGCGCGCCAGGTCCTGGGCGCGGCGATCGAGGCGCCGGCCTCGCCCAGCGCCCCGCACGTCTGGCTGCCGATGCCCGAGCTGGACGCCGAGCGCGTCGCCGGCCGGGCCCTGCGCGGCGGCGTCGAACTGACCCCGCCCGGCGCCCCGATCGTCGCCCCGGGCCTGGAGACCGGCGTCCGCATCTGCCTGGGCGCCACCGCCGAGCGGGGCGAGCTTGAGCGCGGCCTGCGGGTCGTGGCCGACGCCCTGATCGGCGCGGACGAGCGCTCGCGGGCGACGATCTGAGACCGGGGACATGCGCTTGCGCGTGTCCCCAACCGCCTGGCTCCGCGCGAAATCTGGGGACACGCCCGAGGGCATGTCCCCGCCCTCGTGCCGACTCGCGGCAGGATGCGGCTCCCGTTTCGCAAGGAGCCGCCATGGCCGCCGCCACCGCCCGCATCGGCGACGTTCGCTACGTCACCCAGATCACCACCGGCCGCCACGAACTGACCGCCGACGAACCGCCGCGCAACGGCGGGGCCGACGTCGGTCCGGCCCCGTTCGACCTGCTGCTGGCCAGCCTGGGCGCCTGCACGGCCATGACCCTGAAGATGTACGCCGAGCACAAGGCATGGCCGCTGGAGAGCCTGGAGGTCCGGCTGCACTACCACGGCGGCGAGACCCCGCCCCGGATCGAGCGCGTCGTGGTCCCCGCCGGCCCGCTGGACGACGCCCAGCGCGCCCGCCTGGCCGACATCGCCGAGCGCACCCCGGTGACCCTGGCGATCAAGGGCGGCGTGCCGATCCAGACCTCGCTGGGCTGAGCCGCGAGCATGATGCCGTCACGCGGGCCTGCTAGGGTGCGCCCAGTTCGCCCGCGTAGGATCCGAAAGCGATGAACGTCACGTCGACCCCCTGGCCGCGTCCCTGGCCAAGACCCTGACGCCCATCGGCGATCCCGCCGGCGCCGACGCCTCCAAGCCGACCTCGGGCGCCGCGTCGGCCAAGGACGCGGCCTCGACCTTCGGGTCGTCGAAGGAGACCCGCGCGCCCGGTCAGGACGTGGCCGAGAAGCTGAAGGACATGAGCAAGGCGCTGATCGCCCTGACCCTGATCCGCGACCCGGTCGAACGGGCCAAGGCCGCCGCCCACCTCTACAAGCAGTATTCGCAGGTGGCCAAGGACTACGCGGCCGCCACCGCCGACGGTCGCGACGCCGCCGCCCAGGCGAACGCCCAGAACCCGGCCCAGGCGACGGACCAGTCCGCCGATCCGCAGGCCGCCGCCGCGGCCCAAGGCGCGCAGGTCGCGCCCGACGGAACGCCCGTCGACGCCGCGCCGGCCACGGACCCGCAGGCTCAAGCCGTCACGCCGGAGGCGGCCGCCGCCGAGACCGCGACGCCGATGATCCTGACCGGCGCCAAGCCGCGCTTCGTGGCCGATCTCTACATGGAGGAGATCAAGACCTTCGCCGGCGCCGCCAAGCAGATGTACGACACGGCCGTGCAGGAAGCGAAACTGAAGAAGCTGCTCGACAAGTCCAGGCACGACGGCGCGGCCGACGAGGTCGAGGACGCCCGGAAGGACCTGACCGAAGCCGCCAAGGCCGTCGAGGGTCCGGACGCCACCGCCGACGTCCAGACGCCGTCCGGCGCGTCGGGATCGACGCCGTCGGCCTCGGTGCTGAACATCAAGGCCTAGGCGCGGGCGCCCATGGCCGCGCTCATGGCGCGCCACGCCTCGAAGTTCATGCAGGCCAGGTACTCGGCCTGCATCTCGGGCGTCAGGATCTCCATCATCTGGCGGCCTTCGATCCAGATCTCGACGACGCCGAACAGGCCGCCCCGCTTGCGGTACTTGGCCGGCCAGCCCTCGCGGGCGGCGATGGCCATCACCGCTTCCAGGTCGAGGTCGGTGGCGACGGCGGCGTGGGTGGCCGTGAAGGCCGGCTGGCCGGTGTGCTCGCCGTGGGCGTCGGCGTCGCCTTCCGTTTCGCGCAGCACCACGTCGACCGGATAGACCTCCAGCGCCGTCCCGCGCGCGTCGCCGGCCAGGGCGATCCAGCCGTTGTCGGAGATCGGCGGAAAGCGGAACGCCTCGCCGCCCCAGAGCTCGGCCAGCACCTGGGCCACGTGTTGCGGATCGTGCGCCGCGATCGACATGTGAAATAGCATCGGTATCCCTTTCGTTGGGCGCTCAATGCAATGTGGCACAGATTGTGTCAATATGGATTTGACACTTTTTGTGCCAGACTCTATCTGGACCCTATGGATGGTTCAGCCCACAAGCCCGGCGCCCGCGAACAGAAGAAGGAGGAGGTGCGCACGCGCATCGCCGACGCCCTCATCGAGCTGCTGGCGGAGGGACGGATGGACATCAACCACGACCTGATCGCCGAGCGGACGGGCCTGGGCCGGCGCACCGTCTATCGCTACTTCCCCGACCGCGAGACCTTGCTGGCGGGGGCCACCAGCCGCGTGCGCGAGCTGGCCGGGCCGCGCGTCGCCTTCCCCCAGACCGAGGCCGACCTCACCGACGCGCTGCACGACATCTATACGGGCCTGGACCGCATCGCGCCGATCACCACCCTGGTGCGCTCCACGCCGCAGGGGCGGGCCATGCGGCTGGCCGACAGCGGGCGTCGCGTCGACGCCTACACCCAGGTCGCCGCCGATCTGGTCAAGGACCTGCCGCCCGAGGACCAGAGGCTGGCGACGGCGGTGCTGCAGGTGCTGCACACCACGCCCTGGCTGGAAATGCGCGACCACTGGGGCCTGGACGGCGAACAGATCGCCAAGGCCACGGGCTGGGCCATGCGGACGCTGATCGCGGACCTGCGGGCGCGCGAAGGGCGTCCGCTGGATCAGGACGCCTGAGCGCCCCCTACTCGGCCGCGATGGCCTTGGCTTCGGCCTCGGCCTTCAGCTGGGCGGCGCGCTGTTCGACCAGCTCGACGATGTGGTCGATCATGCCGTCGTTGGACTGCTTATGGTCGGGCTTGCCGGCCATGTAGACCATCCCCGAGCCGGCGCCGCCGCCGGTGAAGCCCAGGTCGGTCATCAGGGCCTCGCCGGGGCCGTTGACCACGCAGCCGATGATCGACAGCGACATCGGCTGGCTGATGTGGGCCAGGCGCTGCTCAAGCGCCTCGACCGTCTTGATGACGTTGAAGCCCTGACGGGCGCAGGACGGGCAGGCGATGATGTTGACGCCGCGGTGGCGCAGGCCCAGCGACTTGAGGATGTCGAAGCCGACCTTGATCTCTTCGACAGGGTCCGCGGCAAGGGAAACGCGAATTGTGTCGCCGATGCCGGCCCACAGCATCGAGCCGATGCCGATCGACGACTTCACCGTGCCGGTGCGCTGGGCCCCGGCCTCGGTGACGCCCAGATGCAACGGGCAGTCGATGGCCTCGGCCAGCTGGTAGTAGGCCGCCACCGTCATGAACGGGTCGCTGGCCTTCACCGAGATCTTGAACTCGTGGAAGTCGTGGTCCTGCAGGATGCGGGCGTGGTTCAGCGCGCTCTCGACCATGGCGTCGGGGCACGGCTCGCCGTACTTCTCCAGCAGTTCGCGCTCCAGCGAGCCGGCGTTGACGCCGATCCGCATCGAGCAGCCGTGGTCGCGGGCCGCCTGGATCACGTCGCGCACGCGGTCGGGGCTGCCGATGTTGCCCGGATTGATCCGCAGGCAGGCCGCGCCAGCCTGGGCCGCCTCGATGCCGCGCTTGTAGTGGAAGTGGATGTCGGCCACGAGCGGGACCTTGGCCTCGCGGGCGATGGTCTTGAAGGCGGCCGTCGAGTCGGTGTCGGGGCAGCTGACGCGGACGATGTCGGCGCCGGCCTCCTCCAGCTGACGGATCTGCTCCAGCGTCGCCTTGGCGTCGCTGGTGAGCGTGTTGGTCATCGACTGGACGGTGATCGGGGCGTCGCCGCCCACCTCCACGCTGCCGACGCGAATCTTGCGCGACTGGCGGCGCGTGATCTGGCGCCAGGGACGGACGTGCGTGTGGTCTGCGGACATGGCGCCAATCTAAGGGGTTTGGCGGCGGAACCCAAGAGCGGCCTCGTGCAGGGCGCGAGGAGAAATGTCGCGGGCGCCACGATCCTGACGCGGGCGGGTGGTCTCTAGATCGTCCCGAAGGCGGCCCTGGAGCATCGATGAGCGGGCGACCGCAGCCGTACGACCCTCTGGTCCCGACGCCGCGCCCTCGACGGCGCGCGCGGGCGGACGGCCTGATCGCCGGCTTCGTCAGCGTGGCGGCTCACGGCGCCCTGCTGCTGGCGATCCTCGCCGTGCGGGTCCAGCCGCCGCAGATGGACGAGCCCGACCCGATCGCCGTGGCCCTGTACCAGCCGCCCCCTCCCCCGCCCGAGCCGCCCAAGCTGGCGCCCGAGCCGGCCGGCGCGCCCGCCCCCGCCAAGCTCTCGCCGCCCAAGCTGCCCGTCCGACCGCCCAAGCTGGTCCCGCCGCGCGAGGTCGAGCCCCTGCCCGCCAAGCCCGCGCCCAAGCCCCAGGTGGTGGCCGAACTGGGCGAGGCCGATCTGATCGGCGCCGCTACCGCCGGCAGCGGGTCGGGCGCCGGCGGGGCCGGAAACGGTCCGGGCGGCGGCGGCTGCGACATGGTCCGGCTGCTGCAGGACGCCCTCCGCAAGAACCCCCGTGTCCGCGCCGCGATGATGCAGGTCCATCCCGAAGCGACGGCCAAGGGCAAGGCGGTGCTGGTCTGGAACGGCGACTGGGTGCAGAGCCCCGGCCAGGAGGGCAAGGGCCTGGCGGGCGTGCGCGAGCTGATCATGCTGGAGGTGGCGTTCGCGCCCAAGGCCTGCCGGAACGATCCGATGCGGGGCCTGGTGCTGATTTCGCTGGCGGACGGCCCAGGCGCGCCGCGCCTGGCTCTGGGGTCAAGCCGGTGGAACTGGTCGGATCTGCTGTTCGCAAAATCGGGGCGATCAAGGGGATAGGACCGGGCGCCCGCCCTTGCGGCGTGTCTCCATCAGCAGACTGTGCGTGGGCCGCAAAAACCGGAAAGGTTCATGGGGACACGCCGCGAGGGTCTGTCCCCGGCAATCAGCCCTGCGGCTTGGGCGCCTGCGCCGCGACCGGTTTCGGCGCGGCCGCGGTCGGAGTCGGGGCGGCCGGCTTGGGCTGTGCGGTCGTCGCGACCGGAGCCGCGGCGGGAGCGACCGCCAGCTTGCCTAGGGCCGTGACCGGCGCGCTCATGCGACTGGTCAGGGCGCCGCCGTTGTAGACCTCGAAGGCCGACGGGTCGGAGACCTCGGCGATCAGGCCGCCGTTGCGCGGGGCGCGGAACGCCTCACCGGCCGCCAGCCAGCGGGCGAAATAGATCTGGCCGTTGGCGTCGTGCACGTTCAGCGAGGCGGGCTTGCGGGCCTGCAGGATCAGGCCCGAGGCTTCGGCCGGAGCCGCGCCGTACACGGCGCCCTTGGCGCGGAACGGCGCGCCGACCTTGACCTGATGGTTGGGATCGACGCCGGCCTTGGCGGCCTCGGCCGCGCGGGCCTTGGCGGCGGCGGCGACGGCGTCGGCCGAACCGCCGTTGGCGGCGGCGTCGTCGAGGCCGGGAGTCTTGTAGGGCTCGGGCGTGGTCGACTCGACCGGGGCCGGCAGCGGCGCGCCCAGCGAGACCGAGCCGGCGGCCGCGTTGGGATCGACAGGCGCGGTGACCGGGGCGGTGACGGCGGCGACCGCCTGGGCCGGGGCGACCTGAGCGGGCGGGGCGTCCTTGGCGATGGCGCGCTGCGCCACGTTCCACAGCACGATGGCGGCCACGATCAGCACGCCCAGCGCCAGGACCAGGCCCAGGCGCGGATCGCGCTCGTGGCGCACGCCGACCGGGGCGCGCAGCGGCTCGCTGTCGTCCGGAACGTCGACCTTGAAGCGGGCCACGGCGGCGTCGCCGTCCAGGCCCAGCACCTTGGCGTAGGATTTCACATAGCCGATCGTGAACGGGCGCGAGGGCAGCTCGTCCAGGCGCAGGTCTTCCAGCGCTTCGACGTAGCTCAAGCGGATGCGGGTGGCGTCGGCGACGTCCTGCAGTGTCAGGCCGCGAAATTCACGCGCGGCGCGCAGGGCCGCGCCGAGGTCGACACCGTCGTCGATCGAGGGCTGATGCGCGGTCATGGACGCGTCTTCGCCCTCGCCGTCGGCGACCAGATGCAAGTGCGAGACCCTGCCCGTATCCAGCGGCATGGCTGCCATGAGACCCCAAATTCGCGTCGCCGGAGAATTCAGCCCCCGATGAGACCAATCCGACGACTTACCCCACCCGTCCTAGCCGGGATTTGTTAATACTTTATGGTCGATATCAAAGTAAGTCGCCGGATTCAATACACTATAAGGCCGCGCTTGGTTAACCGCGACCGTGTCTAGCCTTGGGTCTAGACGGCGACGTAGAGCTTGCGCGCCAGGGTTTCGATCTCGCCCCGCAGCGAGCCGGCCGAGGTCTTCAGCAGGGCTTCGACATTGCGCCGCGCGGCCTCCCGATCGCACGACAGCACCATCTGCTTGACCGGCCCGATGCCGGCCGGCGGCATCGACAGACGGTCAAAACCCAAGGCCAGCAAGGCGAAAGCCTCCAAGGGCCTGCCGGCCATCTCGCCGCAGACCGACACCGGCGTGCCCGTATCGGCGCAGGCCTGCTGGATGGTCTTGAGCGCGCGCAGGGCGGCGGGCGACAGCGGGTCGTAGCGGTCCGACACCCGGGGATTGCCCCGATCGGCGGCGAACAAGTACTGCATCAGGTCGTTGGTGCCGACCGAGACGAAGTCAGTCATCGGCAAAAGCGCGTCGAGATGCCACAGCAGAGAGGGCGCCTCGATCATCGCGCCGACGTCCAGGCGCTGGGGCGCGGGTCGGCCGCGCTTCAGGGCCCAGGCGACCTCCTGGTCGACGAAGGCGCGGGCGGCGCGGAACTCGTCCACATTGGCCACCAGCGGGAACATGATCCGCAGTTCGCGGCCGCGCGCGGCCTTGATCAGGGCGCGGATCTGCATGCGCAGCAGGGCCGGCCGGTCCAGGCCCATGCGCACCGCGCGCCAGCCCAGGGCCGGATTGTCCTCGCGCTCAAGCTCCATGTACGGCAACAGCTTGTCGCCGCCGAGATCCAGAGTGCGGAAGGTCACGGGCATGCCGTTGGCCGCCTCCAGCACCTTCTCGTAGAGGCTGGTCTGGGCCTCGAGGCGCGGCATCTCCTCGGCGACCATGAACTGGAATTCGGTGCGGAACAGGCCGATGCCCTCGGCCCCGGTCTCGCCCAGGATGTCCAGGTCGACGGCGAGGCCGGCGTTCATCAGCAGCGTGACCTTGCCGCCGTCCTTGGTGACGGCCGGCGTCTCCCGGATGCGCGCGAACTCGGCCTTGCGCTGGGCGCGGACCTCCATCCGGGCCTGCAGAGCCTTGACCACGTCGGCGCGCGGACGAAGCCAGGCCTCGGCGGTCTCGGCGTCGACGACGACGGGGTCGCCCTCGCTGACCCGGTCGCGTAGGCCGGCCAGACGGCCGACGCACGGAATGTCCAGGGCCCGGGCCACGATGCCGGCGTGGCTGGCGGCCGAGCCTTCCTCCAGCAGGATGCCCTTCAGCTTGGTGCGGTCGTACTCTAGCAGGTCGGCGGGACCGAGGTTCCGGGCGATCAGGATGGCGTCGTCGGGCAGCACCCGCACGGCGTGCACGTCGCCCGACAGGTGACGCAGCAGCCGGTCGTTCAGGTCTTCCAGGTCGTGCAGGCGTTCGCGCAGATAGGGGTCGCGGGCCTGGCCCAGGCGGGCGCGATGTTCGGACCTTACACGCTCGACGGCCGCCTCGGCGGTCAGGCCCGAGCGCACGGCTTCCTGTAGCGACCGGTTCCAGCCCCGGTCGTGGGCGAACATCCGGTAGGTCTCGAGGACCTCGTACGACGCGCCGACCAGACCGTGCTGGCCTTCCAGCATCTCGTCGATCTGGGTCTGCAGGGCCTCGATGGCCCATTTCAGCCGGGCCTCCTCTGCCAGGGCGTCATCCGACAGCAGTTGCTCGGGAGCGACCGGCTGCTCGTGCAGAACGGCCACGCCATAGGCCAGGCCCTCGGCGAAACGCGTGCCCTTGAGCCGCTCGGGCTTATGCGGCGCGATCTCGACGTCCTTGAGGTCGCCCTGGCCCAGCAGTTCGCTGGAGCTGACCATCTCGGCCAGAACCATGGCGATGATCTGCAGGTCCTCGACCTCTTCCTCGTCATAGATCCGCTCGGTGCGGTTCTGGACGACAAGGACGCCGATGGTCCGCCCCCCGCGCAGCAGGGGCACGGCCAGGAAGGCGTGGTAGGGGTCTTCGCCCGTCTCCGGGCGGTACGAGAAGGCCGGGTGACTGGCGGCGTCCGACAGGTTCAGCGGCCGGCCCAGGCGCATGGTCTCGCCGACCAGGCCTTCGCCCGGCTTCATGCGGGTGACGTGGACGGCGTCGCGCGACAGGCCTTCGGTGGCGAACAGTTCCAGATCGCCCGAGGCGCGGCGCAGATAGATCGAGCAGACCTCGGCGACCATCGAGATGGCGATCGTGCGCACCACCATGTCGAGCTTGCCCTGGGCGGGCCCGCCCCCGGCCATGGCCTCGCGAATCTGCCGAAGCAGGCTGCGTGGTCCCCGAACAGCGATCCCGGACGCCGCCATGTCTGCGCGCGCACTCCCCACCATGAGCCGGTCGGCCATACTGGCCGCCCTCAGGCCTTTGAGCGATACGGCTTAGCCTGACAGAACCCGTCAGGGGTTAAGAAGCGTATCGCCCTCAGCCGGGCTATAGCAGATTTCGCGCGGCGCACAGCGTTCGCGCGCCGCCAAATCGTGCATCGCGCACGAAAAAGGCGCCGCCCCCGAAGGGACGGCGCCGGTCGTTTCGGCCGGGAGGCCGTTAGCGGTGCTGGCCGTAGTAGCCGTTGCCGTACTGGCCGCCGCTATAGCGGTAGCCGGTGTTGTAGCGGTCGCCGCGACGGTCGCGGCCATAGCTATAGCCGTTGTTGTACGACTGGCCGTAGCGGCTGTTGTAGCCGTAGCGGGTGTCGCGATAGCCGCTGGAGTAGCGATGGTCGCGATCGTTCTTGCCGGTCGAGGCGCCCAGGGCCGCCCCGGCGACGGCGCCGATGGCGATGCCGCCGGTGTCGCCATTGGACAGCGCCGCGCCGGCGATACCGCCGATCAGGGCGCCGATGACGGCGCGTTCGGTCTTGTTGCTCTTGTCGCCGGCGAAGGCGGCCGAGGCGGGCAGGGCCAGGGCGCCGGTCACGGCCGCGGCGACGGCGATCTTGGTGAACTTGCCAAAGCTCTTTTGCTTCATGGTCTTCATGGCGGTGCTCCTTTCAGAGAGCGTCAGGCCGGAAGAAGTCCGGTTCGGCGCTGTTGAAGCCTTTCTCGCATTCCCGCTTTGAACCCGATCTGAACGGTGATGTTCAGGTTACAGTCATGTTTCGCAGACGCCCTAAGCCGGCGGCTGGGCGGCCGGCTCCGGCCGATGCAGGTGCACCGACCACAGCACCCCGGCCAGCATCAGGACGATCGCCGCCGACTCCAGCGGATGCGGCCAGCGGCCTTCGTGCAGGAACCCGTAGATCAGGGCGAACAAGGTCTCGAAGACGATCAGCTGGCCTGAAAGCGACAGCGGTAGCAGGCGGCTGGCGGCGTTCCACAGGCCGTTACCGATCACCGAGGCGCCCAGGGCGACGGCCAGGCAAACGCCCCAGAACAGGCTCCAATCCGCGGCCATGTGCGGCGCGCCGCCCAGGAAAGCCGGAACCACTAGCAGCAGCGACAGCAGCCCCGTGACTACGCCCGTCAGCAGCGACCACTCGTGGCTGTTGAAACGCGGCGTGGCGGCCAGGCGGCGGGCGTTCCAGACCGCGTAGATCGTCCAGACCGCCAGGGCCCCGACCGCCGCGAGCAGGCCGAAGACAAGGCGGGGCACGCTGACGTCGGTGACGGTCTGGAAGGCGGCGATGTTGATGCACACAACCCCGGCCCCGACCAGCGCCAGCGGCGCGGCCAGGTGGCGCAGCGGCACGCCCTCGCCTGGCCTGGCGCCCACAAGCGTTATCGTCACCGGCAGCAGGCCGATGATCAGCGAGGCCGGGGCGACGCCGGCGATCTGCACCGAGACGGCCAGGCCCACGTAATAGACGATGTTGCCCAGCAGGCTCAGGCCCGCCAGGTCGCGCCAGTCGGCCGGGGTCAGCCGCCCCAGCACCGCCCGCGCGGTCGGCGCCAGCAGGACCGCCGAGGCCAGGCCGTAGCAGAGATAGCGCCCGGCGGTCATCTGCAGCGGCGTGAAGGCGTCCAGCAGCTTCGGCGCCAGGAACACCCCGCCCCAGAACGCGCCCGCCACCAGGCCGCAGAGCAGTCCGATCACAAGGCGTTGGCGCGGGGCCATGCCCGGCGTCAGCCGTGCCCGGGCAAGGCCAGGGGTTCGCTGATCGCCTCGACCAGCTGCTTGGCCTGCTCGACCGCGCCCTCGATGTCGCGCTCGATGAACTCGACCTCGGCGTCCGTGAGCGGATGCGGAGCGGCGATGACCTCGCGCAGATAGGCGCGCTTCTCGGGTTCGGTCATGGTCCACCAGCCGACGGTGTGGCCTTCCTCGATGACCGCGTCGCCCATGGCCAGCAGGTCGTCCTCGTCGAAGATCGGCCGGCCGGGCTGCTCCGGGAACCACTGGCCGTCGTCGGGCAGGAAGATGTCCAACTGCTTGAGCAGGGCCGCCAGCCAGGGGCTGACCAGCAGCGGCTTCTCGTAGCCGTCGCCGAACTTGGCGCGCAGCAGCAGGTCGTACAGCAGGTCCAGCCCGGCATCGCCCTGGAAGGTGACGGACTTCTTCTCGGGATCGAAATGGAAGACCGACATGGGGGCTCCTGGAAGGGATTCGCAGCCCTTCATAACGTCCGAACGCGACGTTTAGCTAACGGCGGGGCGCGCCCGCCGCCCAAGCCCTCCACATGGTCCAACCCCTC
>Ga0102591_1001477_pt1 | contig 31976 bp, 27 predicted proteins | sample AraplaCol_mCL_r2_2_FD_76860 | JGI IMG/M metagenome (GOLD analysis project Ga0102591, IMG submission 76860) | Arabidopsis root microbial communities from North Carolina, USA - plate scrape MF_Col_mCL_r2 (SPADES assembly) (version 2) | ecosystem: Host-associated > Plants > Roots > Endosphere...
CCGCGTTCACCCCGGGCTGCAACCTCGAAGCGCACCTGTTCTCCGAGGCCATCGACAAGTTCAAGGCCGAGAAGGCCACGGTCATCGGCGTCACCGCCGGCAACACCGACCAGCTCGCGGCGTTCTCCAAGTCCACCGAACATTGCGGCGGCAAGTTCCCGGTCGCCGCCGACACCGGCGCGAAGATCGCCAAGCAGTACGACGCGATCCTCGCCAAGAAGCCGGAATGGTCGGACCGCACGTCCTATGTCATCGCGCCGGACGGCACGATCAGCCACGTCTACTCCGACCTCAATCCGCAGAAGCACGTGAAGGAATCGCTGGATGCGGTGGCGGCGTTGGAGAAGAAGAAGTAAGGCGGGTTCTTCAGCCCCTCTCCCGCGTGCGGGAGAGGGGTTCGGGTGAGGGCGAACGAAGCGGTACAGGCGAACCGCGGAACGGCGCAACGCTGGTGTTGCTGTAGCCCGGGTAAGCGAAGCGCACCCGGGGTTGGTCGCGCTCCCGGGTGCTGACTGTTTTGTCGCCGGAAAGCGGCTAACGCCCGCCCTCTTCCGTCTCATCCGCCAACCCGGCACCGAGCCCCATCCCGAGCCCGCCCGCCGCGAGCCCGCCGCCCATTCCGCCACCGCCCATCCCGCCGCCACCGCCGCGGCCGCCCTGCTTTCCTTCCTCGCGCGCGCCTTCGCCTTTTCCTTTCGAACCCGACGACGGCCGGCTCGGCCCCTGTCGCGGAATCTCCAGCCCCGCCGGCACCGGCTCCAGGTCCAGCACGCCGCGGATGAAATCCCGCAGCGACACCACCAGCTCCGCCGTATGCACCGGACGCCCCGCGACCAGCTCCGCCGCAGCGCGTGCGGCGAGGCGCACCTGTTCGTCGGTGCCCAGCAGCAGGATGTCGGACAGCGCGCCTTCCACCGCATCGCGGATGCGGCGCGAACGCTCCGTGCTGGGCCAGGCGAGTTCCGCGTTGCCCGGTTCGATTCCCGACGCTGCGGCGTCATCGCCCGTCATGCCGCGCCGTTGCAGGTCGCGCAGGTGCGTTGGATCGACGGACAGATCGCCGGTGAACGATCCACCCAACGTCTTGTAAGCCGCGATGAGCGTGCGCAGGCGCTCGTTGATCTGCCGGTTCTCGCGCTCGCGCCGGGCCTGCACGATCTGCATCACGATCAGCCGGATGCCCACGCCGATCAGCGTGATCACCGCCAGCCCGACCAGCGTCGAGAGCACCGCCTGCCAGGAACTGAAATCGAGATTGCGCATGGGGACTCCTTCGCTATTCCGGCAAACCTAGCGCATCGGGTGCGGGGGATTCGTGGACGCCACCTGCAGGCCATGAACCCGCCTCACGCGGCCCTAATGCCCCCACCACCACAGTGGCGCGACCATCCAAGGGGACGCACCATGAGAACGCTCGCCTTCGCGCTCGTCTGCAGCACGCTGTTGGTCTTCTCGATGCCCGCCGCCGATGCGCAATCGCGCAAGCAACCGACCGCACAGGTCGAAGTCTCCAAGGGCGCCACCTCCCTGCCCGGCCCGACCTACGCCTGGGTGCCCATGCCCGCGCGGCTGCAGGCCGAACTCGACACGCGCGCGCAGGACCCCGCGTTCCGCACGCGCCTGCAGGCCTCGCTCGACAAGGCGCTGCAGGCGAAGGGCTATCGCCGCGTCGACGACGTGCGCAAGGCCGACCTCGGCCTCGCCTATCGCGTCGGCGTACGCAACGTGGAAGAAACCAGCGTCACCGAACGCAAGCAACAGGGCGGCGTGGTGCCTGAAAGCGCGGTCGCGTGCGGTCCGATGGGCTGTTCGCAGATCGTGTCGAAGGGCAGCGACGGCGTGCCGACGTTCAAGGTGCACACCGTCGATACCATCGAAGGCGGCCTGCAGGTCGAAGTGATCCAGCCGTCGGATATCCGCGTGCTGTGGCGCGCGCTTTATCGCGGTTCGATGAAGGCCAAGGACAAAGGCAAGCTCGACCTCGACGCGGTCGCAACGCAGACGCTCGCCTCGCTGCCGCGCGCACCGGCGAAGTAAACGCGGCGCGGACGGTAGGTCAACCGCCGTCCGCCGCCTTCTTCTCGTTCTCCGTCGCCTTCTCCACGATTTCCTCGTAGAGCTGCACGAGTTCCCCGCCGAGCGCGTGGAACTCCGGATTGCGCGCGACGAAATGCTGTCCGTCCTGCGCGTCTTCGAGCGATTCCTTCATGAAGGCGATGTCGGCATCGGTCATGCGTTCGCCGGCATCGACGCGCTTCTTCAGCGCCATCGCACGCGGCAGGCGGTACTTCACCAGGCGATCGAGCAGCGCCTGCAACGTCGCCGTGTCGTCGGTGTGCTGGGACATGGAAACCGCCTCGCGCGGGGGACCGTAATTGTGCGCCCGCCCCCGCGCATGCGGCTTCACATGCGATTCACCGCGCCGGCTTCGCCTCGAACGGCGCCGCCATCGCCTTCAACAGACTGCGCTGATCGTCGTCGCCGGTGAGTTCCCACATGAAGACTCCGCGCAGCCCGCGCTGCTTCGCCAGTTGCGAGCGCAGCGCGATGGACTTCGCATCCTCGTAGCTGACGAAGATCTTCTCGTCGCCATTGAACAGGTACGGCGTCTGCGCGACGTCGTGCCAGTGCTGCGTCCACTTCGGATCCTTCAGCAGCTTCGACTGGATATCGCGCCAGTCGCCGGCGGCGTACGGTTCGGTGTACGGCTGGTAGAGCCCGTCGTTCGTCGCATCCTTCACGCGGAATCCGCGGCCGTAGAACGGCACGCCGAGGACCAGCTTGTCCGCCGGCACGCCGTGCTGCAGATAGAACTCCACCGCGCCCTCGACGTTGTTCGCGCGGCGCAGCTCCGGCGGCAGCGGATCGTTCGCGACTTCCCGCAGCGGCGCGTTGAACGTGGACACGGTGGAGAACGCGGTGCCCATGTCGTAGGTCATCAGGTTGACGAAGTCGAGCACTTCGCCCATCGCTTTCAGGTCGTAACTCTTCGCCGGATCGTACGGCCCGGCCGACTGCATGCGCCCGGCCGGCAACGCGGCGGTGAGCAGGTACGCCTGGCCGCGCGATTTCGCCTTCGCGTCGAGCTGGCGGCGGAACTCTTTCGCCAGCAGCGTCATGTTCTCGCGATCCTCCGGCCGCGCCGCGATTTCCTTCGGCCCGCCATAGACCGGGAATTCCCAGTCCAGGTCCACGCCGTCGAAGCTGCCGCGATGCGTATCGAAGAACATCGCCACGCATGAGGAAACGAAACGCTTGCGGCTTTCATCCGTCAGCGCCGCATCGGAGAATCCACCGGCCTCCCAGCCGCCGATGGAGATGATCGTGCGGAGTGCGGGATGTTGTTTCTTCAGCGTTGCCAATTGCCTGAAGTGTTCCGGCGCGTCCTTCGCCACCACGCAGCGTCCGTCCTCGATGCGTGCGAACGCGTAGAACAGGTGCGTCACGGTGTCGGCGGGAATGTTCGACACCGGATAACGCGTGGCATTGCCGCCCGGGTAGTACGCGCCGACGATGGGCTGCGCGGCGAAGGCCGATGCGGTGAAGGCGGACAGGACGATGGCGACTGCGGCGAGGCGCTGGCGGAACATGCGGGGGGCCTTGTGTGGGAGTTCGGCAAACAATAGCGGACATGCAGCCCGGGTAAGGGCAGCGCACCGCGCCTCCATGTAACCCGGACCCGATAGCGATGAACGCGCCGCAGCGCGCTGCCATCGAGACGTGCGGCCTTGCTTTGGACCGGCCGCGGCACTTCGCTTACCTGGATCAAGATCAAGATGGGTTCCAGTTTTCGCTGGAATGACGGTGAAGTGGGATCACCCCAGCGCCACCGCCTTCCCCGTCCGCACCGATTCGTAAATCGCCTGCATGATGCGCACATCGCGCATGCCCTCCTCGCCCGGCACCTTCGTCGGCTGCCTGTCGAGAATGCACCGCGCGAAGTCGTCCATCTCTGCCGCGAACAGGTCGATCTCCGGAAACCGGATCTCCTGCCCGTCGCTGCGGCGCCCATGGTTGCCGTCATAGAAGAACGCCGGATCCAGTTCGAACCACCCGCGCTCCGCATTCACGCGCAGGTTCTGGATGCGCCCGGCCTTGTAGCTGGTGCTGCAATACGCGACCACGCCGCTGGGAAACTTCGTCGTCCACGCGATGGTTTCGTCGACCTGCGCGAACTTCACCGGATCGGTCTTGGTCTCGATCGCCGAGACCAGCACCGGCTCCTCACCGGTAAGGTAACGCGTCGCCTGCAACGCATAGATACCCACGTCCATCAGCGCTCCGCCGCCGGCGAGTTCGCGCTTGAGCCGCCACTGCGTCGGATCGCCGACGTCGATGGCGAACCCCGCCTGCACGATGGTCGGCTTGCCGAACACTTCCTCGCGCACAAGGCGGATGCATTCCAGATGATGCGGATCGTACTGGCAGCGATACGCCGTCCCGAGCAGGCCACCCGCCTTGCGGCAGGCGTCGATCATCGCCTGGCAGCGTTCTACCGATATCTCCAGCGGCTTCTCGCAGAACACGTGCTTGCCCGCCTGCGCCGCCGCGATGGTGTGCTGCGCGTGCAACGCGTTGGGCGTGACGACATAGACGAAGTCGATGTCGGGGTTGTCAGCCATGCGGTGCATCGTGTCGTACGAATACACGTTGGCGTCGGGAATGCCGTACTTCGCCTTCCAGGCCGCCGCTTTCGACGGCGTACCCGTGACGATGCCCGCGAGCCGGCAGTTGTTCGTCTTCAACAACGCCGGCGCGATCTGGTTCTCGCTCAACTTCCCCAGCCCGCAGACGGCGACGCCCAGCTTGCGCGACTGGCGCGCCTTTTCCCGCGTCGCACTGGTGCTTATGAACGGCGCCGCGGCCAGCGCGATGGCGGTTTCGGCGAGGAACCTGCGGCGATGCGGATTGGGCATGGTGGCGTCTCTTCGAAGGGAACGCGGTACTGCCGTGCGTCGTTACCTGTGCGCGAGTGCGTACTCCAGCGCCGCGCAAACGGCGACGGCCTGCGCCTGGTTGCACTGCTCCGGCGTGGCGCGCGGGCTGTCCGGATACACCTCGGTCGTGGTCTTGTAGCGCGCGTCCGTGACGCCCGCGCACAGGCCGAGCTTGCGCAGCGCGTACTCGATCACGCCCGGCGCAACGACAGGCGAACCGATGATGCGGCCCTGCGCGTCGGACGGCGCGATGTGCGTGACCTTCGCCACCGCATCGATCACCGCCTTCTGGAACTCCGGCTGCGGATTCTCGCTGTCGTCGACGAGATAGAACCCGTCGGGAATACCGTCGGCCGTGAACGGCTTGCCATCGCGCGCGGCGAGCGCGGGACGGAATTCGGATTCATCGGTATCGGTCGTTTCGTGCAGGTCGATATGCAGCAGCACGCGATCGCGCAACGGCTCGACCAGCTTCATCAGCGCCGCCGATTCCTGCGCCGGGCTGTCCGCGCGGAACGAGCGGTTCGGATCGACCGCCTCGGCGTTCCAGCGATGGATGCGCTCGTATGCCCACGGACTGATGCACGGCGCGACCAGCAGGTTCACGCGCCCGGTGAAATCGGCCGCGTTTTCGCGCACGAACTGCAGCGCGCCATGCACGCCGCTGGTTTCGTAACCGTGCACGCCACCAGTGACGAGCGCGACGGGCAGCGCGTCGTTCCAGTCGCGGCTGCGGATCGCGAGCAGCGGGAAGCGTTCGTCGCCGTACTTCAGCTCGCCGTACTCGACGACATCGAACTTCGCGCGCAGCGGCTCGATGGCCGCAACCACCTCATCGGCATAGCTGCGGTGCCGCACTTGCAGCGCCAGCCACTTCGCCTTCTCCGCCGCGCCCCAGGGCGTGCCGGGGGTGCCGATGGGGTACGGAGCGGTGTCGGTCATGGCGAGGCCTGGTGCGTGAGGATGAGCGGGGACTCTAGCATCGGCTCGCGCGCCCCGCCGGCAGGCCATCACATCGCAAGCGAACGATGTCAGGCTCCGACCGGGACCGCTTGCAGGCGCGACGGTGCCGTCTCGGACACGCCGTCGATGCGCGCCTGCACGGCCTGACGTAGCACCGCCTCAGCGTGCTCCAGCGAGCGGTCGACAGACCGCCCGGCCCAGTAGGCCGATTCCGCGAGGCGCGCCCGCGCCTGCACGGCCTGCCCATCGATCGCGCACATCAATCCTTCGCAGCGAAGACGAAGGGCCGGAAACACCCAACCCATGTCCGGCCCGAGGATGTCCACTGGCGATTGCGCCACTGTTTCGCCGGCCATGACACGCGAGAACGCAGCCTCGCAGCGCAGGTAGGCGATGAAGTCCGCGAGCGCCTTCACCATCGGCGGCGACAGGCCAACGATGTGCAGTTCGATCTCGCGCATCACCTCGCCCGCGCGCGTCCATTCGCCTTCGACCTGCAATGCATGCATGCGCGCCCACAGCGCGAACATGGGGCCCGGCTGCGAACCGCGCTCCAGGATGCGCAGGTATTGGTCAGCCCAGGGACCGAAACGCTCACCCGAAATCAGGCGCGCATTGAGCCTCATGAACGCGACCTGCTGGTCGTCCTCGCCGATGCCGCGAAGCCATCGCAGCAGCTGGAGGCCATCGCTCGACAGCTTCGATGCGGACGACCAGGGAAGCAGGTTCGCCAGCGCGAGCAATGCGTTGTAGGCGCCGAAGCCGAGCAGCGCCATGCCCGCGTGCTGGCCACGCAGGACATAGCCCAATCCGAGCGAGCCCAGCCCAAGGACCATGTTGACGGCCGGTCCGGCCATGACGGTCGTCATCATCTGGCGACGCAGCGACCGGTGCGGCGACGGAAGGCTGTACACCATGCCGCCGATGCCACGCGGCGCGCGTTTCCAGCGCATCCGCCAGCCATCGCGCAACGGTTGCACGTCCACCGACCCGACTCGCACCCGCAGCAGCGTGGCGCCGCCAAACAACGCAGCCAAGGCATGCCCGGCTTCATGCAGCAGGACCGAAAGTACCGACAGGCTTAGTCCGAGCAGAAATCCCGACAACCCGGTGCGCATGGACAGGAAACAGCCGACGAACAGCATGCAGAGCCCGCACCATGTCATTGCATGGCGAAGCAACGTGCTGGCACACATGATCCACGAGGCAGGCGCCCAATCCGAATCGGCAATGCGAACTGCTTCCTCAGCCATGGCGCAGGCTCGCGTACGACGCCGCGCCCGGAGCGCCGCCGACAGGTCCACTCATGAAGATTCCTTTCATTCCGCCTCCCCGACGGATCCCGCGCCCATGATATCGCCATGCGATAGCGAATCAGGTCATCCCCGCCAATTCGCATGCGTCCGCCAGAACTCCACGCTGCGCAGATACGCCTCGCGATCCAGCGCAACGCCGGAGCCGCCCTCTTCCACGCCCAGCGCGTTGCGCATGATGGTGATCGGCGCCATCGGCGTTTCCTCCGGTTCGGCGGTGTACATGCAGCCGACCACGCCCCAGTCGGCGTCGATGTCGGTGCCTTCCTTCGCCAGTTGTTCGCGGCTGTAGAGGATGACGATCAGGTACTCCGCCACCGGCGGTTCCAGGCCTTCGAACCAGCGCACCAGCACGGGCAGCTCGTCGCGCGTGCGCGCGTCGTAGTCCGTGCGCAGCAGATGGCGGTTCTCGTCGGTGATCGGCACCGCCAGGCATTTGGTCGACGTCCAGTTGCGATGCACGTGCAACTTGCAGAACGGAGCGTAGCCGTCGAGTACCTTCAGCGGCGCCACCTCGTTGAGACGACGTTCGAATTGCTCCGGCGTGCAGTCCTGGATGGTGTTGCGGCGCGGTTCGCGCGGGAACAGGCGCGGGCGGGCGAAATCGGTGAGGAAGATGGACATGGGGCGATCGGGATCCTGGGTACCGCATTATTCGCGAACTGGCGCCTTCATGCCGTCCATGAAGATCAGAGTTTCATGCCAAGCCAGATCACCGATTCCGTCGCCATCGAAACCAGAGGGTCGAGCACGCGGTACAGCAGACCGGTGTCGTCCACATGCGTTGCCGCCCGGTCATGGTGCGCGCGCTCTTCTTCGACGATGGCGCCGATCGCGATGGCGGCCTGCGCATCCGTTCCCTGCAGCTGCGCCAACTGGTGTTCGAGATGCCGCAACACCACACGCTCGACGGCCACCGTCGTCGCCGAGATGGCTGACCGCCCGAGCACGCCTGTCATCACCCCAAGCGAGAATCCACCGAGCCCGCACAGCCAGTAACTCCGGCAACGTCGCCGTCCCCTGCGCGCAAGTTCGGCGGCGAAGATTTCACGGTGACGTCGTTCGTGCTCACGGAACTCCACGAGTTCCGCAACCAGCCCACGCGCCCGCCACTGCGCGATCAGGATCTGTCCCGTATAGATGGCGATGGCGCCGAACTCGCCGGCATGGTTCACCTTGAGGATGCGACTGCCCAGGTCCATCGCCTTCGCATGCGTCGAGGCATGCGCATTCATGCGTCCGCCATCGCCGCGCCGCGCAGGCGTCCCGCTGCCGAGGCGTAGATCCCGCCAGCCACGATGAAGCAGCCGAAGTAGCCCATCGCCTGCGCAGGTCCCGAGCCCAGCCACAGCGCCGCCGTCGGCACGACCGAGAGGAACAGCGCGAACAACGACAGGAACCGCTGCATGATCGGCTCGTAGTGCGCCGCCTGCCACTGCGGCCATCGGCGTCCGAACGCGAACACGCCACCATCCTCCGGCGGAAGACGCGAAGCGATGCTCGTTTCCACCCGCGCGATATGTGCGAGGTAGTACTGCACCAGCACCTGCTTGGCGAGCGTGCGCGTGCCGACCAGGACGATGAAGAACAGGATCGCGACGAAGCCGGCCAATGGCGCCCACCGCCCGAATGTTTCCACCGGAAACTGCGCCGACACCGGCACCCACGCCGCCATCGCGCCGGTCGAGAACAGCAGGCCGAAGTCCTCGAACGAGCTGCGCGAATAGTTGTCGCACTTGTCGCCCAGGTAGGTGTACAGCCGCCACAGATCCGGCGGCACTTCGATCGGCGCGACCGTGCGCGTCGAATCGGTGTCGCGCGATGTGCCCTGCCCTGTTCCGTCCATAGCGCCCCTGCGTGTGGTCGTGCGTGGATCGTGTGGCTTCAAAGTTCCGGCGTCGAATCCGCGATGACGCGCATCGCTTCTTCGGCTCGACGTTGTTGCTTCCGGTCGTGGTCGGGGCCGGTACGCGGAATAGTCCCGCCCCCCGCGCAATGATCGATATAGCTCCCCGACGCCGCATCGATCACTTCCCGGCAGGGATCGACAGGCACCTGCACGGTCGCGATGGCCGGCGCAGGCTGGGCCGGTGCTGCCGTCGCGGGCGCGACCGCGGCCGGCTTCGCAAGCTGCGTCAACGAGCTTTCGAACGTCTTCATGATGACGAAATACATCGCCACCACGAAGGCGATGAACAGCAAACCGGCCACCAGCTTGAACCCCAGTGCGGCCGCGAGACCACGCGTAGCCGAACGCCGCCCGCGTCCCGCATCGCTGCCGTAGCGGATACGGTCTTCAGCGGCCGACAGCAGGCGTTCGCCGATGCGTCGCGCCACGGCGGCCGGCATGTCGTTTGTCATCCCCATGCGGACCGAGTCGAACGCCGGCGCCGGCTCGCGAATCGGCCCCAGCATGATCCGCAGTTCGTCGCCATCGATCAGTTGCACATGGCCCAGCTTCTGCGCGGCTTCGATGGCGGCCCTGGTGAACTCGCCGCTGTTGGCGAGGATCGCGCCGGTGGCGCCATGATTGACCATCAACCCCAGCAGTTCGTGCACCGCGTTGTGCGGCACCTTCATCGCGTTCCAGTGCTTGCACTGCACGATGATGAACTGCTCGCCGCGCCGCAGCTTCAGGTCGATGCCGCCATCGAACTTCGCACCGGTTCCGCCGGTGCCGACGTGCTCGACCTCGTACCCTTCGCTGCGGTAGTACGCCGCCAGCAGCAGTTCGAGCTGATCCCAGCCGACGCGCGCCAGCGCATCGCTTCGTCGGTTCGCCACGCTTTTGAGCACGTTCTTCCCCTGTAATCCGTCGCGGATCACCGCATCGCGAGATCCGTCCGCCCGCCCACATGCAGCACGTACTCGAAGTTCTGCACCATCCGGCCGTATCCGTCCTCGTCCGCGGCGTAGTTGGCGCCGACGGTCAGGGTATGGCGGCCCGGCGGGAGCGGTTTCAGCAGCAGCCAGTAGCCGTCGGCGGCCGTGCTGGTGGCGTCCCCGTCATCCTCATCCAGGGGAAAGCAGCCATCGCTTCGAACGCGGTAGCGCGCGACATCGGTCACGCGGACGCCGTCGATCAGGGCGATGGCGCTTCCCAGTCGTTCGTTGTTCACTGCGGCGGCTTGCTGCAGGACCTTGCACGGCATCGGCAGCGACTGCCTGCCGCGACGACGCACGTTGCTGTATCGCATGTTGATGATCGGCACGAGGATGTAACGATCGGCCGGTATGACGCATTCGCGTCGTGCGTTGAACGTGCCGTCGGTACCGGCGAGGAACCAGACCGGCCCTTCCTGCTCGATCTCGCAGAAGCGTCCGTCCGGATCGAGGTAAGGTTCGATCGGCGCGCGCTCGGCCCATTGCCACCAGCGCGCCGTCAGCGCGCCGAAGGACTCGCCCTCCACCTTCCCGTCGGGCGGCATCAGCATGGCGTCGGCGGTGGTGCGCGTCGTCTCGGCCGCGTGCGACAGCGCGATGCCGCTGGCTGCGACGCACAGCGCGACGGCAATGATGATGACCGAACGCGTATGGATGATGCGCACGGGAACTCCTTATCGCGTAGTCGATTTCTTGCGGGTGGCCGCAGCAGGCGATTGCGGGCGCGATTTCTGCTGCGCTTCGAACGCATTGACTCGCGCCAGCCACCCCTGGTGTTGCGGATTGTCCGGGCTGGCGAGCGCCCTGAACCGCGCGGCGGCCCCAGGCACCGCTGCCACATCGTGTTCGCTTGCCGCCCACGTCCGCAGGTACCAGCCGTTGACCGAAAGAGGAAACGCTTTCACCAGTGCGCGCGTGCATGCATTGGCTTGAGGATCGACGGTGGGCAGCATGAACGTTGCGCAGTACCGCTCCATCGCCTGTTGGTGCTGATCGCCCGACATCGCGCGCCGATAGTAGGGCCGCGCAGCCGCGGGCGATTCCAGCTTCTCGACGAGCTTGGCCATCGTGAGCTGATAGAACGGGTTGTCGGGTTGCAGCTTCAACGCAACTTCCATGTCGGCACGTTCCCACTGGTCGTCCCCGAGGTCGCCCAGCACTGACGCCCGCTCGACACGATAGTCCACGTTGTTCGGCCAGTAGCGCAGGGCTTGCGAGTAATAGACGAATGCGCGCCAGAGATCGCGATTGATCAGATAGCCCAGGCCCGTCTTCGACATCAACGTGCCATCCGGTCCCAGCTTCGCGGCGGTGGCGAGATCTTCGACGACCAGGCCGTAATCCTGCGTCATCGATGGGTCATAACCCACGGCGGCACCGAGCAACGTGCCGAGGAGAGGATTTCGACCTGCCCGCGCGGCGGCATCGGCCACGGCCTGGCGCAACTGCGCGTCCGATCCGCCCCATTTCGGATTGGCCGCTTCGACCTGCTCCTTCCAGACGTGATAAGAGTCCGGATCCACCTTCAGGCAATGCGAGCTCGCATAACCCTGCAACGCGTCCGCGCTCTGCCGCCCGATGGAGGCCAGTTCGTAGCAGGCGACGCTGAGGCGCGGCTCCAGCTCCAGCGCTTCCATGTAAAGCGGCATCGCCTGGGCGAAATAGCCGGTCATGCGATCGAGGTGCGACTGCGGGGTTTCCGATGCCCAACGCGCGCCACGCGCCTTCCAGCCCGATCTGCTGAAATGATCGGCGGCAGCCACCTTCGCGAAGGGGCTTTTCGGCGCCGCCTTGAGCCAACGCTGTGCGACCTTGCCCGCGCGCGCGCTTTCATCGAACACCCTGAACGCGACGAAGATCTGCTCACGCTGCGCCTGATCGCGATAATGCGCGTCAAGGAGCGTCCTGAAGCTGCGTTCAAGTTTGGCAACGCCTTCGTCCGTGGCGGCCATCGTGTCGATCTGGGCCAGCGTCCACGCCGGCGCGCGCAGCAGCGTGCAACGCGCCTGCCCCGCTCCCGGCACCCAGCGGTTGCCGGGCAGGTCGGGATGGGCCTTGCAGCGGGCTTCATCGCCCTGCACCGCATCGGCGGCCCTGACCTGCGCGACGTACGCCGAGAATTCCGCTGGCGGCGCGAACGTTTCCGGTGGTGCGGCGTGCGCCGCCTGGAACAACAAAGCGCTTCCCATCGCGACGCACGCGACGGCATTCCGCATCCCTGGCATGTTACTTCCCCCCTGTATGCCGCTAACGCTATCGCAGTTGCGGAACGCAGGACAGAGGGAAATCCCCGATCCGTCGCGTCGGACAACAGCGACATATGCCAAAGTACCGCCCCCCACCGAGATCCGCCCCATGGACGCCCCCATCCGCCTCTCCAAACGCGTCGCCGAACTGGTCGGCTGTTCGCGCGCCGATGCCGAGCGCTATATCGAGAACGGCTGGGTGTCGGTGGATGGCGAGGTCGTCGAGCTGCCGCAGCACCCGGTGACGAACGAGCGCGTCGAACTCGACCCCGACGCCGTGCTGGAAGCGCCCGAGCCCGCCACGATCCTGCTGCACAAGCCGGCCGGCTTCGATGCGTTCGACGGCCCGCAGCCCGCGTCCACGCTGGTCACGCCCGAAACGCGCTGGGAGGAAGACCCCAGCGGCGTGCGCCTGCTGCGACGCCACTTCGCCCGCCTCACGCCGCTGGTGCCGCTGGACACTCAGGCCAGCGGCCTGGTCGTGCTCACGCAGGACGGCCGCGTGTGGCGCCGCCTCACCGAGGACGCCGCGCTGATCGAGCACGAATACGTCGTCGAAGTAAGCGGCACCATCGCGACCGACGGCCTGCGCCGCCTGAACGACGGCGGCCTGCGTTACAACGGGCGCGTGCTGGCGCCGTGCAAGGTCAGCTGGCAGAACGAGTTCCGCCTGCGTTTCGCGCTGAAGGACGTGCAGCCCGGGCAGATCCAGGGCATGTGCTCGCAGGTGCACCTGAAGGTCGTGGCGATGCGGCGGCTGCGCATCGGCAAGGTGTCGCTGGCGAAGATGCCGCCCGGCCAGTGGCGTTACCTGCCGGTTGGCGAACGGTTCTGACGCGTTGCGGCCTCAGTCGCCGCGCACGCGCATCGTCAGGCCCTTCAGGAAGTTGCGCAGCAGCTGGTCGCCGCACGGGCGGTAATTGGCGTGGCCCGGCTGGCGGAACAGCGCCGTCAGTTCCGGCTTCGACACCGGCCAGCCCGCGGATTCGAACACCGCGTGCATGTCGACATCCTTCAGCTCGAACGCCACGCGCAGCTTCTTCAGCACCACGTTGTTGGTGACGCGCGTCTCCGGCGGACGCTGCGGCAGGCGTTCGTCGCGGCCACGGCAATAGATCACCAGCCCGTCCAGGAAGCGCGCGAGCACCGCGTCGCTGCAATCGGCGTAATCGGGATCTTCCTCGCGGCGCAGGAACGCCTGCACGTCGGCCTTGTCCAGCGCGAACCCCGGATCGGCCAGCTGCGTGATCTCCACCACGCGCTGGTCGCTGAGGTCGAGCATGTAGCGGATGCTGCGCAGAACATCGTTGGTGATCATGGGGCGTCGAGCGTATTGCGTGGGGCTGCCTAGTTTAGGCCACGGCGCCGCGGCGGGCCCAATGTCGCTGTTTCGGGGAGGCGGCAGGCGCATACTGCGCGGGCGACCGTTACCATCCACCGCATCAGGGGAGCGCCACCATGAAAGGCATGGACCAGAAGAAAGAACAGAAAAAGAAGCCGGCCAAGACGATGAAGGAAAAGAAGGCCGAAAAGCGCGACAAGAAGGCGGCGAAGGGTTTCGCGCCCACCTGAGTCCGCTTGCATCTGCACGATGAAAGGCCCGGGAGGTTTCCGGGCCTTTGCTTTTGCAGCTCTGTAGCCCGGGTAAGCGCAGCGCACCGGGGGGGCGGCGTCGCAAGAGTGGCGGCGTTGCCGATGCAACGCGCTGCGGCGCGTCATCGTCGACACGGGCTGCTCCCGCCGAACGGCAACGCTTAACGGGTCGTTTTCACACGACGCCTCCAGCCGCGTCTCGTCGACGTCACCACGCTCGTCCGACGATCGTGTCGCATCGACCCGTTGGAGGAGCCGCCATGGTCAGGGCGCGCTACGTAGTGGTCGGCGGAGTGCTTCTTGGATCCGCCGCGATGGGCCTTCTCGTCGGTGATCGCAACGGCCCCTTGCGCGATGCAGGCGCCCACGCGACGCAGGCCGGAAAGGCCGAAGCCTCCTCGCCCGACCTCATCGCCGAAGGCCAGCGCATCTTCCGGTTCGACACGTTCGGCGACGAACAACTGTGGACCGACAAGCTGCGCATGCACGAAGTCGTCGAGAAGAACGTCGACCCCACCACGGCGCTGGGCGTTGGGCTGAAGGTGGATTCCGAGGTCCTGCCGCCGGGCATCCTCCAGAAGGTAGACCTGAAAGACCCGGCCACCACGGTGGCGCTGCTGAAGTTGAATGCCGTGGTGGGCCTGAAGGCAACCGTGGACGCGAACAACCACATCACCCGGCTGGGCGTGACCTGCGCGCTGTGTCATTCCACGGTGGACGATTCAGTGATGCCGGGCATCGGCCGCCGTCTGGATGGTTGGCCGAACCGCACGCTGGATGTGGGGAAGATCATCGCGTTGTCGCCCGCGCTACCGGCGGAGAAGAAGGCCGTCTACAACAGCTGGGGCCCGGGCAAGTACGACCCGCGCTTCAACATCGACGGAAAGAACACACCGTTGGTGCTCCCGCCTGCGTATGGGTTGTCGAAGGTCAAGAACGAGACCTACACCGCCGAAGCGCCCATCTCGTACTGGAACGCCTATGTCGCTGTCACGCAAATGGGCGGGCAAGGCAATTTCAAGGATCCACGCCTGGGGATCGACATCACCCATTCGCCGGATCTGGTGACCTCCAAGTTGCCCGCGCTGCGCGCCTACCAGCACAGCCTGCCTACGCCACGGCCGAAGGCCGGCAGCTTCGATGCGGCCGCCTCGACGCGCGGCAAGGCGATCTTCGGACGCAACTGCATGAGTTGCCACACCGGTGCGGATGGCACGGACAACAACGGCGGAAACAAACTCCATGCACCGGATGAAACCGGAATGGACGGCGCGTATGCGGCCAGGACGGTCAACAAGGCGTACCGGACGACACCACTGCGCGGCCTGGCGCACCACCCGCCGTACTTCCACGATGGCAGCGCCGCGACGCTTGCGGACGTGGTCGCGCACTACAACGAGGTCAAGCGCCTTGAACTCACCGCGTCGCAACAGAAGGAACTGGTGGAGTATCTGAAGACGCTATGACCTGCCAGACGTAGCCCGGGTAAGGCCGAAGGCCGCACCCGGGACTTATCACGGGCGTGTTTGCTTAACCAACCTTCTGCGCATGCCACGCCTTGAGCAGCGTCGCTTCCTGCTCGCGCGTGAGACCCGCGCGCAACGTCGCCTGGCGTTCGGCCGGTTGGCTGCGGAACCACGCCATGAGGTCGGCCACGGTGGTTTCGAGCGGGCGGTAGGTAAGCCCCGCCTGGATCGCACGCGCGTTGCTGACCGCGCCGTAGCCGGCGTACGGGCCACTCTTTCGCGACACCCAGATGGGCAGCTCGGGCACCTTCTGCGCTTCGAGGAATTCCGGCGTGACGTGCGTGTACTTCGGCTTGCCGCGCGTGACGGTCTGGCAGGTGTGCAGCATCGCGTCCATCGTCAGCGGGTTCTTCGGCCCAACGGCGTTGAATGCGCCGATGGTGCCCGCCTCCGCCAGCCGGATCATCCATTCGCCCAGATCGCGGCCGTCGATGATCTGCACCGGATCCAGACCATCGCCCGGCACCAGCATTTCGCCGCCTTGGGCGACGCGATGCGGCCAATAGGTGAACCGGTCGGTCTCGTCGCGCGGGCCCACGATGTAACCCGGGCGCACGATCGTCACGCGTTCGCCGAACTGCTTGCGTGCTTCGGCCTCGCTCAATGCCTTCAGCGGGCCGTACAGGTTTTCGATGTCGGCGCGCAGCGACTCCTGCGTCTCGGCCATCGCGTCCTTGCCTTTGTAGACGGCGAGCGCGTCGTCCTCGTCGATGCCGGGCTTGCTGCCATCGGCATAAACCGAGATCGTGGAAATGAAGAGGTACTGCCCGACGTTCCCGGCCAGCACCTTGCCGGCATCGCGCACCCAGAACGGCAGGCTGGTGGGGTTGTCGATGCACACATCCCACTTGCGCCCCTGCAGCGACTTGAGGTCGCCCGTGTTGCGATCGCCGAACAACTGCTCCACCGCGCCCGGCCATTCCGGCGACGGCCGCTTGCCGCGATTGAACAGCGTCACCTTGTGCCCGCGCGCCAGCGCGTAGTTCACCTGGAAAGGACCGGTGAAACCGGTGCCGCCCAGAATGAGGATGTCCAGCGGCTTGGCCGCCCGCCCCACAGGCGTGGTGCCCTGCGCGAATGCGAGCGAAGGCAGCGCCGCCGTGGCGGCGGCGAGCGCACTGAACTTGAGCAGGTCACGGCGGGTCGTCATGGAAGGCTCCGGGTTGCGCGGGCGGATCGCAGGCGTCCTGTATCCCAAGAAGCCTTCCGATCCAGAAGCTGCACTCTAGGTCGCCCCGATGCGGGAGCGGCAATGTCGATAGTCATGGAGTGGCACGAGCGGCTTGTGTAGCCCGGGTAAGAGCGAAGCTCGCACCCGGGGTGGCGTTTCAGGTCGAGTCTCGCCGTGACGGCAACCCGGGTGCGCTTCGCTTACCCGGGCTACAAAGCTATGGCGTGCTGCTCGGCAGCGGGTGCTGTTCGGAACTGGCCTCTCCTGGCAGCAAATCGCTCAACGACTTCAGCAACACGATGCCGTCCGTGTTGCCCTCGGCGTCCGTTGGTGGACGAAGCCAACGCGTCATCGAATGCTCCGCCATGGCGAGCGTCTCGTGGCGAGCAAGGCAGAAGAATGCAGTACCGACGAGAAGAACGACGTATAGCCACATGACCCACGAAGCAAGCAACCCGCCCTTCGCGACGATTGCGAAGTAGCCGAGCATGAGGCCCGAGAACGCAAGCGCGAAATAAAGCACCTTCAGCGCCCAGCGTTCCCACTTCCGATGGCGGGGATCTGCATGCCGCTTCGATCGCCAATGAATCTCGCCGCTGTCGTCTCGCATATCAAGGAAATCCCAGCCAGTAGATACATCGAGCAACGCACGCCCCGCTTGCGGCCCACACTGAATCCTACGTATCAACGAGGCGGGCAAATACGAACCGAACTGGTGACGCACTGCCACCTCAAGCCAAAGATCGTCCGAAGAACGCCGCGACCATAGATCGAGAAAGTCTCTTCGATCCTGGCTGGTCGAACGACGCAATCCGAACAGCCCCTTTGCCAGCGTGGTCAATCCACCGATAACCAGCAGCGCGACGAACCATTGGCCGTCCGCCATCCCCAGCAGTTTCTCGATCATGCCCGCCCCCTTCGCAATGTCCCCAAGGGCCACTCTAGCCCTAGTAGCCCGGGTAAGGGCGAAGCCCGCACCCGGGGTGACGTTTCAGATCGGGGCTTGCCGCGGCGGCAACCCGGGTGCGCTCCGCTTACCCGGGCTACGACGCGACGGCGTCAGGCGGGCTCAGGCTCGGGCTCGTCGTCTGCGCACACGGCGAGCAACAACGCATCGTCCACGTAGCTCGCAATGCGTTCGAACATCTCGGACAACGTATCGGGACGGATGACGATGCGCTCCGGCAGTTCGCTGCGGGCCTGGGTGAACTCGGCCAACATACGCAACTGCTCGCGCGTCTCGATCAGCGATTCGTAAGCGGAACGGGGCAACAGGTAGCCGCGGAACGCGGCGGGGATGGAGCGGAAATCCTTGCTCATGCGGTGTCTCCAACAAACGGCCGGCCTTGCGCCGGAACATCCGGCGCAAGGGTGTCGGGAGGTTAGAAGCCGCACTAAGCCGGTGGGCATATTCCCTCTTTCGAGGTCTTGTATTAGCCGCCCTCCCGACGCGGATTTCACTCGCGCCGGACTCATGCCCGAAGTTCGGACATAAGAAACCCGCCGGTGTTCGGTGGCGGGTTACCGCTTAGTGCGGAGCTTCTACACTCCTTGCGACCGAGTGTGCTGATGAAGATATGCGATGGGCAATCAGCCTTTGTCGCAGTGGCTGCGAAGTCAGCGCCGCTCTCGTACGCTTCCGGTTCGCTGCGAGTAGGAAGACTAAGAACGCGATGCCAGGCTTGCTATCCAAGCTATCGCTCATTCTCTTATGCGCGATTTACGCCCCTTCTCCTTCTTAAGACTTGCAACCTCACTCCTCAAAGATTGCATCTCCTCCATCAAGTCCTCAAGGGTAAGCTCCAACACATCATCGTCTACTTGTTGCAGATACTTATCCACACCAATGAACTTCGCACCTTGTTTGTTGAGAGCAGGTTCCATCGCAGCGATAAGCGTTCCCTCAATCTGGTTCAACAACCCACCGCCCTCACGGCGGAAGACCTTCTCTGCGTGATCGTGCTGAGAAAGCTTGCTACTCCCACCATTCACTTTCCGCAGACCGAACCATGTGAAGTACTCCCAGCGGTTCCAGAGATGATCCCGCGTATGGCTCTTCAAGCGCGAAAAGAGATTGGCGTTTCCATTGCCAGCTTGGCCTACATAAACCGGCCTCATATCTTTGTCATACAGCACGTAAATGCCGATCTGCTCTCGAAAATCGACTACCGATCCAGTCGCCGAGCGCTTTCCTTGCAGCGTTCCCCGCATGCCGGCGCCACCAAACTGCACGTACTTCCTCTGCCATAGCAAACCGTAGTTAGCAATCATGCCGCCCCTCTCGCAGCTTCGCCCTCAGTCGAGGGCATAGTGACTAATGTCCCGGTGACGTTCCTATCCGACTCTGGCAACAGCCACAGGATCAAAGCTTCTTCTGCTTTATGCCCCTCGCGAGCTGAAGGATCTGGCTCGGCAACAGTTCATTTGGCCCAAGCATTCGCTGAACATTCGCGGGACTAGACGAGAATAACGGCCCCTGCGCCGTGACCGCAGAAACAAGACGCCGCAGTCGTTCTATCATTGATGCAAAATCAATTTCCGCAAACCTTTTGGCACCAAAACCGAAGTCACCCACGTTGTCAGCAGACTCGACATTAGATCCGACGATAGGATTGATCGAATCAATCTTTGCAACATTCTCTGAGACCCAAAGAGAGCTTGACTGCAACTGCTCCGCGTCATCTTTGCTCAGGCTTGCCTGCTTCTCCGACTTCATTTCAATGGCGATTGCGATCTCTCCGAACACCCACAAGTTATCTGGCCCCCTATTGCACTCATGGTCAGGCCGTGTGGAGTCCGCGCCTAACAGCTCACCAAGCCTCCTGACAGCTTCTTCCACTTTTTGCCAAGGGTTGGCGAATGACATCCGTGACCTCAACTCATCTAGCTCAATAAGAGCACCATTCTTCTCAGAGAACCCGCTCAACCATCCAGCGATGGCCTCAGCTTGAGAAGTTATTCGCCGCACATCCACTGGGAGAAGCGTTGGTGGCCGCGACACTCGACCGTTGTCCGTATACGCAGACACCTGCAGTTGCATAGAACCGACTGGATCTACATGAAACTGATACCGGGAAGCTGTCTGCTTAAGGACGCCCCGCGTCATCTTGTCCCTCTCGCATAGATTGGCCGCTTGCTGTACCGACTTAGCAGCAGAAGCAAAGTCTTGGGCAACAGCAACCGCGAGCGCCTGCCTCTCATGCTGCGATATTTCCCTATTCCTCGCTGCGTTCTGTCGTATTGAATCAACAGAAGCAGCGTTCTCAGCAGCCATCTGGGCCAAGTAGTAGTTCTTCCACTCTAGGTCCCGCCTCAGGCACTGCATCACAGTGTCTACAATACCTGTGGGTTTATCGGCCGCTTCCTTCAAAGCTTCTGACACCGCACGTCCAATCTGGATCTGCTTGACAGTTTGCGACGAAAAATTGTCGAGAACGACACCTCGAGAAACGAACCCTGCGACGTCTCGCCCAGAAAGGAGTACTGCGCAGTAGTCAGACGCGGAGCGCACGGCTCTGCCAAGCCCCTGCTCTAAACGATTCGCCACCTTCCCTCTAACTCCAACCACTCCTCCGGCCATCTCAAGATCGGCCCGATCCAGAAGACTTTCCCCTTTTGGGAGGCCATGGATAACCAATAGGCGACAAGCCGTGTCGGGAAGATCTATGCCGTCATAGCGCTGAACAAAAACGGCCACCTGACCGCTTGACTTCTTCTTCAGCTGATCAATTACAAGACTGATCGTCTCGTTGGTCGCGACAACTGCGCCCATCTCGGCCCAAGGCTTCGCATCCTCACGGGATGAAACCAGGACAACCACATTCGCGTGCGCACTCACGCCGAACGCGATGCGCCGAATATCGTTGTCGTCGAACTCTGGATCGACCAACGAGGGAACGATAACCATGCGCTCCCCGACCGCGGCCTCGCCACCAATTTCCACTGGCTCCGCCGCGCTTGAAGGATCGCAATCAAGCTCGCGAATTAAGACCGAGCCGTCGTGAATCGAAGCCGACATGAACAGTCGGTGCGACGCTCCTTGGTAGTGCTGTACGCGATCAACTGCCGGAGGATCAACAGCAAGTTGCCCCGACGCCCCTGAGAGAACGAGTCTGCAGTTCTCAAGGAGAGGTGCCAAGTTCGGCCAGGAGAACATGAGCTCCGGGGAGCTTGCGTACTTCTGAACAATTGCTCGGATGGCGTTGACGTGCTTAGTAAAGATCCAGTGAGGGACTTCAAGCACAGCTCGATAGTCACCGCCATCAATTCCCACCCACTGGGAGGGATTGGCGTCTTGCAACTCTGGACCTAGTAGCGCCATGAGCTCTACACGGGCGGCCTCCGGCAAGTCACCACTGAAACACTTTCTAACGGATTCGATTCCGGCATGCACATCATCAAGAACTATCGCTGCGGGAACGAGGCGGACGTCACTTCGCGCGAACGTGGATTTTCCATTGAAGAATTTCTCATACGTGCAGACTATTGCCGCACGGCCAGCGAGGGCCTCATCAGGCGGGTACGATTCGCCGGACGCCCAATGAAGGACGGGAAAGCCGATTCGCCGCCCCTCCTTCACGACTTGATCGACAAGCTGTACCGTCGGAACAAGGTAGACAACAGGCTGTCTCAACTGGTCGAGCTTTTGCTTTAGATAGATCAACCCAATCGTGGTCTTTCCGCCACCCGTATTGAGCTTCACCACAATGTCACGTTGCGAGCTCTTTGCATCCATAAGCTCAAGGATCTTGAGCTGGGACGGACGCAACTCAACGTGGCTCACCTCGCGATCAAGGCGGGCAAAGGTCTCGGACAACGATAGAGGAGTGTTTCCAGAGGCGGCTGTCGCCAATTTTTTGAAGTCGACCAAAGTCCTTCTCCTAACTCTCACGCCGCGATGCGGGTCCTAGTGCGGTTATGGATCCTGTTTTGCGCCTGCGACAGCACACTGCCGAGGGGCGTGCGTCATGCTGCTCACCCCACCCACAACATAACCCCCACCGCCACAGCGTTATTCAACACGTGTAGAGCAATAGTCGCCCCCAGCGACCCCGTGCGCCTCACCAGCCACCCGCCGAAGCAGCCCATCGCGAAGTAGTAAAGGAACCGCGGCGAGTCGTTGTGGATGGCGGCGAAGATCAGCGCCTGGATGGTGTTGGCCCAGCCGAAGCTGATGTGGCGCGACAGGCCGCCCAATAGCAAACCGCGGAAGGCGAGTTCTTCGAACACGGGGCCGACCATGGCGAGGATCAGCAGCGACAGCAGCGGGCCGCCGAGTTCGGCGCCGCCTTCGGCCATCGCGGCGACCATGCGCGTCTGCGCGGTTTCGCCGCCGACGCCCAGCAACAGCTGCGCCCAGGTCAGCACGTAGCCGATGGCGATCAGCGCGCCCCACATCAACAGGACGATCCACCACGTCCGCAACGTGGCGCGGTCGCCGATGAGCTGGCGGCGGTTCATGCCGACCAGCGCCGGGATGAGGAACAGCAGCGCGGTGGTTTCGGCGAACAGGAAAGCGCGGAACATCTGCGATGCGTCGGTGACGTTGCCGCTCGCCATTTCGGCCATGGCCGACGGCTGCACCAGCAGCAGCACCAGCATCGGCACGGTGATCGCCACGGCCGCGGCGTACCACGCGCGCCACAGGCCGATGGCTGGGAACAACGGCACGCCGACCTTGCCCTGCAGGCGGCGCGCGAGCCCGCGATAGTGCGCGGGCACCAGCACGACGCCGGGCGCCAGCACCATGACCATCAGCCATGCGATGCAGATCATCGCGCCCTGCATCATGGACGGCTGGAGGAGCGTCATCGGCGCGGCCATCGCCAGCGTGGCGAAGCGCCCGAGGTGGATGGCGAAATGCGGCCTGTCGGTGAGGTTGACGATCTTCGCCGCACCGGCGAAATCGCGATTGCCCATGGCGGCGTCGAACTTCAGCGCCTTCATTTCTTCGTAATTGCCGCCCTTGTCCTTCAGCACGCGCTGCGCGGAGGCGAAATCGCCGGCGCGGATGTAGGTGCGCGCGGCGGTCTCGGGATCGATGTACTGGACCATGCTGGGTTCGCGATTCAACTGCGCGAGCGCGGCCTTCGTGTCGGGCAATGCGAGCGCGGCTTCGATGCGATCGCCTGCATCCATCGGCGATTCGGGTGGCGCTGCCTTCGCCAGCAGCTCGGCGGCCTCACCGAACTTCTTCTGCTCCGCCAGATACCGCGCCGCCACGCCGAGGCGCCTGGTATCGCCCATGCGCACCGCCATGAGGGCGAGCTCGCCGGAACGCGTCGGGTTGCTGGCGTGCTCCTGGATCTGCGACGCCCTGACCAGCAGGTCGCGGCGGAAGGCAGGCGGCCAGTGGTCGGCCCCCTTGAGGATGGCCTCGGCGCGGGTCGCTGGCTCCTCGCCAAAACCCGTTTCGAGTTCGAACAACTGCACCTGCGGCACGTTCGGCCAGCGCTCGCGCAGTTGCTGCGTGCACACCGGGAAGGCTTCCTCCGCTTCAGGCATCCAGTGGCCGTAGTCCTGGTCGGCGTACTGCTGGAAGAAGCGGCACCGCGCCACGGCGAGTTCGATGTCCCCGGGCGCCTGCTGCAACCCGGCGTCGAAACGGGCGACGGCCTCGTCATAGGCGCGCTGGGTGGCGTCTTCGACCTGCACGAAGGCGTCTTCGTACAGCGCCATGGAGTCCAGCGGCGGCGATACCGGCTCCTCAGCCTGCGCCAGGCCAATGAAAAGCGCCGCGGCCGCGAATAGCGCCCGCAATGCGGCTCGAGTATCCATACCCCATTCCCCAAGTTTTCCCCTTGGGCGAGTTTAGCGACCGGGAGCACAAAAAATGAAGGCCCGCCGAAGCGGGCCTTCCTTATGTCCGATAGACCGGATCAATCACATGTTGCGACGGTACTCGCCACCCACGTCATACAACGCATGGCTGATCTGCCCCAGCGAATGCGTCTTTACCGCCTCCATAAGGCTCGCAAACACATTCTTCCGCTCCCGCGCCGTGGCCTGTAGCGCCTTCAACCCCTCGGGCGAATAACCGTTGCGGTTGCCCTGGTAGCCGGCGACGTTGTCGATCTGCTGGCCCTTCTCGCCTTCGGTGGAGCGGATCAATTCGATCTCGGTGACGATGTCGCCGCCGTGGTCCTTGGGCAGGAAGGTGTTGACGCCGATCAACGGCAACGTGCCGTCGTGCTTCTTGTGCTCGTAGTACAGGCTCTCTTCCTGGATCTTGCCGCGCTGGTACATGGTGTCCATGGCGCCGAGCACGCCGCCGCGTTCGCTGATGGCTTCGAATTCCTTGTAGACGGCTTCCTCGACGATGTCGGTGAGCTTGTCGACGATGAAGCTGCCCTGCCAGGGGTTCTCGTTGAAGTTGAGGCCCAGTTCCTTGTTGATGATCATCTGGATCGCGACGGCGCGGCGCACGCTTTCTTCCGTCGGCGTGGTGATGGCTTCATCGTAGGCGTTGGTGTGCAGGCTGTTGCAGTTGTCGAACAGCGCGTACAGGGCCTGCAGCGTGGTGCGGATGTCGTTGAACTGGATTTCCTGCGCGTGCAGCGAACGGCCGGAGGTCTGGATGTGGTACTTCATCATCTGGCTGCGGCTGGATGCACCGTAACGCTCGCGCATGGCGCGCGCCCAGATGCGGCGGGCGACGCGGCCGATGACGGTGTATTCCGGGTCCATGCCGTTGCTGAAGAAGAACGACAGGTTCGGCGCGAAGTCGTCGATCTTCATGCCACGCGCGAGGTAGTACTCGACGATGGTGAAGCCGTTGCTCAGGGTGAAGGCGAGCTGGCTGATCGGGTTCGCGCCGGCTTCGGCGATGTGGTAACCGCTGATGGACACCGAGTAGAAGTTGCGGACGTTCTTGTCCACGAAGTACTGCTGGATGTCGCCCATCATGCGCAGGGCGAACTCGGTGCTGAAGATGCAGGTGTTCTGCGCCTGGTCTTCCTTGAGGATGTCGGCCTGCACGGTGCCGCGCACGGTGGCCAGCGTCTGCGCCTTGATGTTGGCGTAGGTTTCGGCGTCGATGATCTGGTCGCCGGTCACGCCCAGCAGGCCGAGGCCGAGGCCGTCGTTGCCTTCGGGCAGCATGCCGCTGTATTCGGGACGCTTGCGGCCTTCGAACAGCGCGTCGATCTTCGTGTGCGCTTCGTTCCAGCGCGCGTCGTCGGCGCGCAGGTACTTCTCGACCTGCTGGTCGATGGCGGTGTTCATGAACATCGCCAGGATGATCGGCGCCGGGCCGTTGATGGTCATCGACACCGAGGTGCTGGGCGCGCACAGGTCGAAGCCGGAGTACAGCTTCTTCATGTCGTCCAGCGTGGCGATGTTGACGCCGGAGTTGCCGATCTTTCCGAAGATGTCCGGACGCACGGCGGGGTCTTCGCCGTAGAGCGTGACGGAGTCGAACGCGGTGGACAGGCGCGCGGCCGGCTGGCCGACGGACAGGTAATGGAAGCGGCGGTTGGTGCGCTCCGGCGTGCCTTCGCCGGCGAACATGCGGATGGGATCCTCGCCGGTGCGGCGGTACGGATACACGCCGCCGGTGTACGGGTAGTAGCCCGGCAGGTTTTCCTTCTGCAGGAAGGTCAGCAGTTCGCCCCAGCTCTTGTAGGTGGGCGCGGCGATCTTCGGGATCTTCTGGTGGCTCAGCGATTCGCGGTAGTTCTCGACGCGGATCGTCTTGTCGCGCACCTGGTATTCGTTGACTTCGTCGGTGATGGACTTCAGGCGCGCGGGCCAGTCGCGCAGGAGCTTCAGCGCTTCGGAGGTGAGCGACTGGACGGCGTCGTTGTAGCGCTGGCGGAGCGTGAGCAGCGTCTTGTCGCCGCCGCTGGTGAGGGCGTCGCCAGCGTACAGATCCAGCGCCTTGGGCAGCGAGTCGTCACCGAGGTCGTTCAACGACTGCCAGTAGCTCTGCGCGCGGTCGGCGATTTCCGACTGCGTTTCGATCTGCACATTGATGCCGCGGCCCTGCTCGGCGATTTCGGCCAGATACCGCACGCGGGCGCCCGGGATCAGCACGGTGGCGCGCGGCTCCTTCAGCGAGGTGTCGATCTGCGGCGTCCACTTGCCTTCCGGCAGCGACAGCTTGTCGCGCAGCAGGTGGCACAGGTTCGCGAACATCCAGCTGATGCCGGGGTCGTTGAACTGCGAGGCGATGGTCGGGTAAACGGGGACGTCTTCGTCCTTGGTCTGGAAGGCGACGCGGTTGCGCTTCCACTGCTTGCGCACGTCGCGCAGCGCGTCTTCTGCGCCGCGTTTGTCGAACTTGTTGAGCACGACGAGTTCGGCGAAGTCGAGCATGTCGATCTTTTCCAGCTGGCTCGGCGCACCGAAGTCGCTGGTCATGACGTACATGGGGAAATCGACGAGGTCGACGATTTCCGAATCGGACTGGCCGATGCCGGCGGTTTCGACGATGACCAGGTCGTAGCCCAGGCCCTTGAGGAACCCGATGCAGTCCTTCAGCACGGTATTGGTCGCGGCGTGCTGGCGGCGCGTGGCCATCGAGCGCATGTAGACGCGCTTGGAACGCAGCGAGTTCATGCGGATGCGGTCGCCCAGCAGCGCGCCACCGGTGCGGCGGCGCGTGGGGTCGACGGAGATCACGGCGATGCGCATCTCCGGGAAGCTGGCGAGGAAGCGGTTGAGCAGTTCGTCGGTGACCGACGACTTGCCGGCGCCGCCGGTACCGGTGATGCCGATGACGGGCGTCTTGCCGCCGGCCAGCTGCCACTGCTTGCGCAGGTGCGCGAGTTGGGCTTCGTCGAACACGCCTTCTTCAATCGCGCTGAGCGTGTGGCCGATGCTGATTTCGTCGTCGATGTCGGCGGTCTTGTCGGGATGCTGCGCGGACTTGCGCGCATCGCCGGCGCGGCGCACGACGTCTTCGATCATCGCCACCAGCCCCATGTGCATGCCGTCGTTGGGGTGGTAGATGCGTTCGACGCCGTAAGCCTGGAGTTCGCGGATTTCTTCCGGCGTGATGGTGCCGCCGCCGCCGCCGAAGACGCGGATGTGGCCGGCGCCGCGTTCTTTGAGCATGTCGACCATGTACTTGAAGTACTCGACATGGCCGCCCTGGTAGGACGACAGCGCGATGCCGTCGGCGTCTTCCTGGAGCGCGGCGCGGACGACGTCTTCCACGGAACGGTTGTGGCCCAGGTGGATGACTTCCGCCCCCTGCCCCTGGATCAGGCGCCGCATGATGTTGATGGCGGCGTCGTGCCCGTCGAACAGGCTGGCGGCGGTGACGAACCGCAGCGGCGTGGTCTCGGGGGCGGCTTCAGGCAGGTTGCTGGCGGGGGTGCTCATTGCGCTCAGATACGGAAACGATCGAATCCGTATTGTAGCCCGAGGGGGATTAGGGGCTTGTTGTGCGGCGCAAGAGGAAGAGGCGTCGGGGTGGCGGGGCGACCTTAAGTCCCCGTCATTCCAGCGAAAGCTGGAACCCACCTGATTTTGCGGCGACATGGGCGCCCGCTGGCGAAGGTCAAGATGGGTTCCAGCTTTCGCTGGAATGACGGGGGTTGGAGGGCTGAGGCGCAGGAGCGATGGGTTTCGCGGGGCGAAACCCATCCTACGGTCGGGTATCCCGTCATCCCGGCGAAGGCCGGGATCCAGGCCGTCATGCGTTCAAAGATGTCACCCGGCGCTTCGATGCCGCGGGCCAGGGTCCCGGCCTTCGCCGGGATGACGCTGGTTTTGCTGATTCATTCGACGGGGCGAAGACCTTCGTTCGCCCGGACGCTCCAGGGGACATCGTGCGACTCCACCAACCACCCGTTCCGGCAAAGCGGCCCCTTCTTTCTGGCTACACTCGGCCTGTCATTTCGCGAGCCGCCATGAACGAAGACGCCGTCCTGCTCGACCTTCGCCGCCGTGCGCACGACGGCTCGCCTGTAGCGCTGTACCAGCTGGCCTCGGCGCTGGTGGTCCGGCACGAACTGGACGAAGCGTTCACCCTGCACCGCCGCGCCGCCGAAGCCGGTCTCGCCAACGCGCAGATCGAATACGCCCGCATGCTGATGTACGGCGTGGGCTGCGCCGCCGAACCGGTTCGCGCCGCCGAATGGCTGCTGCGCGCCGAATCGGTGGGAAGCCCGATCGCCTCCTATTTCCTCGCGCTGATGTCGCTGGGCGGCCGCACGTTGCCGCGCGATGGCCGCATCAACGAACGCGTGCTGCGCGCGGTGCGCGCCGACTACCCGCCCGCGCTTCGCGCCGCCGCGCTGCATTTCGGCCGGAAAGCCGCGCCCGCGGACCAGTTGCGCTGCCTGCAACTGCTCGAACGCGCGACCGGACTGGGCGACGTCGTGTCGGCACGCCTGTTCGCCGAACGCCTCGCGCGCGGCGAAGGCGACGCGCCGCAGCCGGATGCGGCGCACGAGCTGCGCGTGCAGCTGCGTGCGCATGGCATCAAGGCGCTGCCGGCGATCGTCGTTCCCGAATACGCGCCGAACGTGTCCTCGCCCGGCGTGCTGTCGATGGAAGACGTGCTGCAGCCGGTGGACCTGAAACTGCAGGCGTCGCGCCCGCATGTGATGACGGTCGACGGCCTGCTCAATGCCGACGAATGCCGGCTCCTGATCGCCAATGCCGAAATGCACCTGACGCGTTCGCGCACGGTGGACCCGGAAACCGGATTGCCGATCGAACAGGAGATCCGCACCAGCAGCGATGCGGCGTTCGACGCGATCCTGGAAGACCTCGCGCTGCGTTGCGTACAGCTGCGTATGGCGAGCGCGGCCGGCGTGCCGCTGGATCACGCCGAACACCTCGTCGTGCTGCGTTACGAACCGGGCCAGGAATACCGCCCGCATCGCGATTACCGGCCCATGAGTTCGATCGAACGCGACAAGCCGCAGGCCGGCAACCGCATGCGCACGATCTGCGCGTACCTCAACGACGTCGAAGCCGGCGGGCAGACGGAGTTCCCCGTCGCCGGGCTGAAGGTCAAACCGCGCCCGGGCCGCGCGGTGGTGTTCGACAACCTGCACGCGAACGGCGCGCCGGACCCGGATTCGCTGCACGCGGGCCTTCCGGTGGAACGCGGCGAGAAGTGGCTGGCCACGCTGTGGCTGCGTCAGGCGCCGTATCGCGACTTCTGAACGGTGGTAACTGAACGGGCATCGCGCCTCAAGCCGTCCGTCGGCATGCCTGTCCCTCCCCGCCGATTGCATTAGACTGTCGCGCCTGCAGCGGGGTGATGCACCCTCGCTGCAGAGGCGAATCCATTTCGATTCAACGACTTACCCATCACAGTTGGCGCAAAGCGCGACGCGCAACACCTCGCGCCAACAGCGGAGCACCCGATGATTTTCGAAACGCTGGACACCTTCGGCCACGAGCAGGTCGTGTTTTGTCACAACAAGGACGCGGGCCTGAAGGCCATCATCGCGATCCATAACACCGTGCTCGGTCCGGCCCTCGGCGGTACGCGCATGTGGCCGTACAAGACCGAGCAGGACGCGCTGAACGACGTGCTCCGTCTGTCGCGCGGCATGACCTACAAGAACGCGGTCGCGGGCCTGAACATCGGCGGCGGCAAGGCGGTGATCATCGGCGATCCGTCCACCGACAAGTCCGAGGCGCTGTTCCGCGCGTTCGGCCAGTTCGTCGAAGCCCTGGGCGGCCGTTACATCACGGCGGAAGACGTCGGCATCGACGTCAACGACATGGAATACGTGTACCGCGAGACCGAGTACGTCACCGGCGTGCACCAGGTCCACGGCGGTTCGGGCGACCCGTCGCCGTTCACCGCCTACGGCACGCTGCAGGGCCTGATGGCCACGCTCAACAAGCGTTTCGGCGATGAGGAAGTGGGCAAGTACTCCTACGCCGTGCAGGGCCTGGGCCATGTGGGCATGGAGTTCGTGAAGCTGCTCAAGGAGCGCGGCGCGAAGATCTTCGCAACCGACATCAACAAGGGTCTGGTCGACAAGGCCGTGTCCGAGTACGGCGTCGAAGCCGTGGGCCTGGACGAGATCTACGACGTCCCGGCCGACGTGTACTCGCCGTGCGCGCTGGGCGGCACCGTCAACGAGAACACCCTGCCGCGTCTGAAGAGCAAGGTGATCTGCGGCGCGGCGAACAACCAGCTGGCCAACAACGCCATCGGCGACGAAGTGGCCAAGCGCGGCATCCTGTACGCACCGGATTACGCGGTGAACGCGGGCGGCGTGATGAACGTGGCGCTGGAACTGGACGGCTACAACCGCGAGCGCGCCATGCGCATGATGCGCACGATCTACCACAACCTCGCGCGCATCTTCGAGATCGCCGAGCGTGACGCGATCCCGACCTACCGCGCGGCAGATCGTCTGGCCGAAGAGCGCATCAACGCGATCGGCAAGCTGAAGCTGCCGCTGGGCCGTTCGGCTCCGCGCTTCCAGGGTCGTATCCGCGGCGGGCACTGATTTTCCAGTCTGAGACTGGAAAATCCCCAAAGTTTGCTCACGCAAACTTCGGGCCCCAGCAGTCTGCTTCCAATTCCCTGCCGCTGCCGCGGCGCCCCCTTTACTAAAGGGGGCTCTGGCCTCCGGTCGGATTTGGTTGGTTTGATTAGAAACGCCCGGCCTTGGCCGGGCGTTTTCTTTTGTAGCCCGGGTAAGCGAAGCGCACCCGGGGAGGCGCCGATCCCGATTCAAAGCGGTCACCACGAATCGAAACCGTCATCCCGGCGAAGGCCGGGATGACGGTGAGAGCTCGATGAGGGCGAGAGCGCGATGACGCCTCCAGTCCGGAAGCTCTTCGCCACAGCTCCGGCGCGATGGCGCCACGCAAGAAAACACCCCCGACAAACGGTCGATTTTTCAGCCGATTCTGAAAGACGCCACGCGACCCCAGGCGCAAGCTTCGCTCCCCACCCCGGAGTTGCTTCCCCATGCGCATCGCCCTCCCCCTCACCGCGCTTTGCCTCGCCATGACCTTCGCCGCCGTCCATGCCGGCGACGGCAAGATCGACTACGACCATCAGGACCAATGGCAGGCCGCGCACGAAACGCAGCAGTCGCCCATCGACATCGTCACGCACGACGCCGTCGACGCGAAGGCCGACGAACCGCAGGCGCTGGCGTTCACGCACACGCATGCGCCGATGGAAGCGGTCGACAACGGCCATGCGGTTGAAGTGGAAACCCACGCTACCGAAGCGACGATCCGCGGCCGCCACTTCACGCTGGCGCAGTTCCATTTCCACGCCGCGAGCGAACACACGATCGACGGCAAGCATTACCCGCTGGAAGGCCATTACGTGTTCAAGGCGCAGGACGGACGCCTGGCCGTGGTCGGGGTGATGTACGAGATCGGCAAGCCCAACGCGCAGGCGCAGGCCGTGCTGGACAGCCTGGCGCACAGGAAGAATGCGCCGGACGAGATCGAGCTCGATGCGCTGCTGCCCGCGCAGCGCGGCTATTACCACTACCTGGGCTCGCTGACCACGCCGCCGCTGACCGAGAACGTGGAGTGGTACGTGATGCCCACACCGGTCACGATGTCGCAGAAGCAGATGGACGGGTTCCTGGCGCATTACCGCCACAACAACCGCAACGTGCAGCCGCTGAACGGCCGTCCGTTGCTGCATTTCCAGGGCTGATTCGCGCGCACAGCGCGCGCCCGGGCGCCCCGCACCGTTGCGTACGGTAGCGGGGCGCTTTCGTTTTCGCCCTTCGCCAACGCGGTTTTATTGCACCGCACGACGACCGTTTCACCGCGGGCCTCTAGAATTGGCGTATCTCGCGCGGCCCACGACCGCGCCACCCTTTCGAACCCAAGGATTCCCATGCGCCCTTTCCCTCTCGGTGAAGAAATCGATGCCCTGCGCGACGCCGTGCGACGTTTCGCCGAGGTCGAGATCGCACCGCGCGCGGCGCAGATCGACGAGGAAAACTGGTTCCCGCAGGACCTGTGGCCCAAGCTCGGCGAAATGGGCCTGCTCGGCATGACCGTTCCGGGCGAGTTCGGCGGCAGCGAAATGGGCTACCTCGCGCATCTGGTCGCGATGGAAGAGATCTCGCGCGCGTCCGGTTCGGTGGGTTTGAGCTATGGCGCGCATTCGAACCTGTGCGTGAGCAACCTCTACGCCAACGGCACGCAGGCGCAGCGCGAGAAGTACCTGCCCAAGCTGTGCAGCGGCGAATGGAAGGGCGCGCTGGCGATGAGCGAACCCGGCGCGGGTTCGGACGTGGTCGGTTCGATGAGCTGCCGCGCGGAACTTCGCGACGGCGTGTGGATCGCCAACGGCAACAAGATGTGGATCACCAACGGCCCCGAAGCCGACGTGCTGATCGTCTACATGCGCACCGCCGGCAAGGACGCGGGCAGCCAGTGCA
>Ga0102591_1001478_pt1 | contig 31970 bp, 28 predicted proteins | sample AraplaCol_mCL_r2_2_FD_76860 | JGI IMG/M metagenome (GOLD analysis project Ga0102591, IMG submission 76860) | Arabidopsis root microbial communities from North Carolina, USA - plate scrape MF_Col_mCL_r2 (SPADES assembly) (version 2) | ecosystem: Host-associated > Plants > Roots > Endosphere...
TGTTCGCCGCCAAGAAGTAACGTCGCACCATTGTTTTCTGGAGGGATCATGAGCGAAGCAACCACCGCCCCCGGCTTCAAGCCGAAGAAGTCCGTCGCCCTGTCGGGCACCGCCGCCGGCAACACCGCCCTGTGCACCGTCGGCCGCAGCGGCAACGACCTGCATTACCGCGGCTATGACATCCTGGACCTGGCCAACACCAGCGAGTTCGAGGAAATCGCCCACCTGCTGGTGCACGGCAAGCTGCCCACCCGCGCCGAGCTGGTCGCCTACAAGGCCAAGTTGAAGTCGCTGCGCGGCATCCCGGCCGCGGTCAAGGCCGCGCTGGAAGAACTGCCGCCGTCGGCGCACCCGATGGATGTGATGCGCACCGGCGTTTCCGTGCTGGGCTGCGTGTCGCCGGAAAAAGACGACCACAACCACCCCGGTGCCCGCGACATCGCCGACAAGCTGATGGCCTGCCTGGGCTCGATGCTGCTGTACTGGTACCACTGGAGCCACAACGGCCGCGCGATCGACGTGGAGACCGACGACGATTCCATCGGTGGCCACTTCCTGCACCTGCTGCACGGCGAGAAGCCGCAGGATTCGTGGGTGAAGGCGATGCACACGTCGCTGATCCTGTACGCCGAGCACGAGTTCAACGCCTCGACGTTCACCTGCCGCGTCATCGCCGGTACCGGCAGCGACATGTACAGCTGCATCACCGGCGGCATCGGCGCGCTGCGCGGGCCGAAGCACGGCGGTGCCAATGAAGTGGCGTTCGAAGTGCAGAAGCGCTATGACTCCCCGGACGAAGCCGAGGCCGACATCAAGGCCCGCGTCGAGCGCAAGGAAGTGGTGATCGGCTTCGGCCATCCGGTCTACACCGTCAGTGATCCGCGCAACAACGTGATCAAGGACGTGGCCCGCGAACTGTCGAGCGAGCAGCAGAACCTGAAGATGTACGACATCGCCGAGCGCCTGGAATCGGTGATGTGGGACATCAAGAAGATGTTCCCGAACCTGGACTGGTTCAGCGCCGTCAGCTATCACATGATGGGCGTGCCGACCGCGATGTTCACCCCGTTGTTCGTGATCGCCCGTACCTCGGGCTGGAGCGCACACGTGATCGAGCAGCGCATCGACGGCAAGATCATCCGCCCCAGCGCCAACTACACCGGCCCGGAAGACCAGGCCTTCGTGCCGATCGACCAGCGCCGCTGAACGAAGGGCCGGCCCACGGGCCGGCCTTTCCGCATTTCCCGCACGGCCCGCCAAACAGAAGCAGCTACCGCCAGCCATGAACACTGATTACCGCAAGACCCTGCCCGGCACCGCGCTGGACTATTTCGATACCCGCGCCGCAGTCGATGCGATTGCCCCGGGTGCCTATGCCACGCTGCCGTACACCTCGCGCGTGCTGGCCGAAAACCTGGTGCGCCGCTGTGACCCGACCACCCTGGAGGCCTCGCTGCGGCAGCTGATCGAGCGCCGCCAGGACCTGGATTTCCCGTGGTACCCGGCCCGCGTGGTGTGCCATGACATCCTCGGCCAGACCGCGCTGGTCGATCTGGCCGGCCTGCGCGACGCCATTGCCGATGCCGGTGGCGACCCGGCCCAGATCAACCCCGTGGTGCCCACCCAGCTGATCGTCGATCACTCGCTGGCGGTGGAATACCCGGGCTTCGACAGGGCCGCGTTCGAGAAGAACCGCGCCGTCGAGGACCGCCGCAACGAAGACCGCTTCCACTTCATCAACTGGACCAAGAAGGCGTTCAAGAACGTCGATGTGATTCCGCCGGGCAACGGGATCATGCACCAGATCAACCTGGAGAAGATGTCGCCGGTGATCCAGGTGCGCGATGGCGTGGCCTTCCCCGATACCTGCGTGGGCACCGACAGCCACACCCCGCACGTGGACGCGCTGGGCGTGATCGCCATCGGCGTGGGCGGCCTGGAAGCGGAGAACGTCATGCTCGGCCGCGCCTCGTGGATGCGCCTGCCGGACATCATTGGTGTCGAGCTGACTGGTCGCCCGCAGCCGGGCATCACCTGTACCGACCTGGTGCTGGCGCTCACCGAGTTCCTGCGAAAAGAGCGGGTGGTGGGGGCGTGGATCGAGTTCTACGGTGAAGGCGCCACCGCGCTGACCATCGGCGACCGCGCCACCATTTCCAACATGACCCCGGAGTTCGGCGCTACGGCTGCGATGTTCTCGATTGACCAGCAGACCCTGGACTACCTGCGCCTGACCGGCCGCGAAGAGGCCCAGGTGCAGCTGGTGGAAACCTACGCCAAGGTAACCGGCCTGTGGTCGGACGACCTGGGCCAGGTGCGCTACGAGCGCGTGCTGCAGTTCGACCTGTCCAGCGTGGTGCGCAACATGGCCGGCCCATCCAACCCGCACAAGCGCGTGGCCACCAGCGAACTGGCCGCGCGCGGCATTGCCGACGAAGCCAAGCTGGCCTCCGGCAAGCTCGAGCAGGAGCAGGGGCTGATGCCTGACGGCGCGGTGATCATCGCGGCCATTACCAGCTGCACCAACACCAGCAACCCGCGCAACGTGATTGCTGCCGCGTTGCTGGCGCGCAACGCCAACCGTGCCGGGCTGAGCCGCAAGCCGTGGGTGAAGAGCTCGCTGGCGCCCGGTTCCAAGGCCGTCCAGTTGTACCTGGAAGAGGCCGGCCTGATCGGCGACCTCGAACAGATGGGCTTCGGCATCGTCGGCTTTGCCTGCACCACCTGCAACGGCATGAGCGGTGCGCTGGATCCGAAGATCCAGCAGGAAGTGATCGACCGCGACCTGTACGCCACCGCCGTGCTGTCGGGCAACCGCAACTTCGACGGGCGCATCCATCCGTATGCCAAGCAGGCCTTCCTGGCCTCGCCGCCGCTGGTGGTGGCCTACGCCATTGCCGGCACGGTGCGCTTCGACATCGAGAAGGACGCGCTGGGCTTCCGCGCCGATGGCAGCGCGATCACCCTGAAGGACCTGTGGCCGAGCGATGCCGAGATCGACGCGGTGGTGGCTGCCAGCGTCAAGCCGGAACAGTTCCGCCAGGTCTACGAGCCGATGTTCACCTTCAAGGTCGAACACGGCGCGCCGATCAGCCCGCTGTACGACTGGCGCCCGCAGAGCACCTACATCCGCCGCCCGCCGTACTGGGAGGGCGCGTTGGCCGGCGAGCGCGGGCTGACCGGGATGCGTGCACTGGCGGTGCTGGGCGACAACATCACCACCGACCACCTGTCGCCGTCCAACGCGATCCTGGCCAGCAGCGCCGCCGGTGAGTACCTGGCGAAGATGGGCCTGCCCGAGGAGGACTTCAATTCCTACGCGACCCATCGCGGCGACCACCTCACCGCGCAGCGTGCCACCTTCGCCAACCCCAAGCTGATCAATGAAATGGCCGTGGTCGATGGCCAGGTCAAGCAGGGTTCGCTGGCGCGCATCGAACCGGAAGGCAAGGTCACCCGCATGTGGGAGGCGATCGAAACCTACATGGAGCGCAAGCAGCCGTTGATCATCATCGCCGGTGCCGACTATGGGCAGGGCAGCTCGCGCGACTGGGCCGCGAAGGGCGTGCGCCTGGCCGGCGTGGAAGCCATCGCCGCCGAAGGCTTCGAGCGCATCCACCGCACCAACCTGATCGGCATGGGCGTACTCCCGCTGGAGTTCAAGCCGGGCGTGAACCGGCTGTCGCTGGGCATCGACGGTACCGAAACCTTCGACGTGGTCGGTGAGCGCGTGCCGCGCGCCGAGCTGACCCTGGTGATCAACCGCCGTGACGGCGAACAGCTGCGGGTGCCGGTCACCTGCCGCCTGGACACCGCGGAAGAAGTCTCGATCTACGAAGCGGGCGGGGTATTGCAGCGTTTTGCGCAGGACTTTCTGGAATCCTCGCAGGTGGCGTGAAATCCTGTGGTTTCTACTGAATCTGAAGGATGAATGGGGGTGCGCTTGCAGCCGTGTGGCTGTAGGCGCACCATCTATGGCAAGAATTGCCATAGGAGGCCCCCATGGCCACGATGAACATCTCGCTCAGTGACCCGCTCAAGCAGTTTGTCGACGAAGAAGTCAGCGAAGGCGGCTACTCCAGTACCTCCGACTACGTGCGTGACCTGATCCGCCAGCGTCAGCGGAGCAAATCGGAAGACCTGCTCCGCAAGTTGGTTGCAGAGGGCCTTGCCTCAGGAACCGCAGAGCTGCTGGAAGCCGATCATTTCAATCGCATGCGAGAGCGGGCCAAGGAGCGCAGCGGGAAATGAAGCCCTCCCGTTGGTATCCACGCGCGCTCCAGGACGCCGACGAGGCGGCCCAGTGGTTCGCCGGCGCAGGCGGAACGGCGCTGGAACTGGCTTTCATCGATGCCCTTCAGGCAGCCGTTGAACTGTTGGAGCGGCACCCGGAAGCAGGCTCAACCCGACACGATGGTGTCCTGGACCTTCCTGAAGGATCGCTGCGCTTCCTTCCCATTCGTCGTTTTGATCACTACCTCATCTACTACATAGCGTTGGCCGACCACATCCGTGTCGTCAGGATCTGGAATGCACGTCGCGGCCTTGATGCCCTATTGGATACGCAATGACCTATCTTCCCCAACTCCGCATTCCCGCCACCTACATGCGCGGTGGCACCAGCAAGGGTGTGTTCTTCCGCCAGCAGGACCTGCCTTTTGCCGCGCAGATACCAGGTCCGGCGCGTGATGCGCTGCTGATGCGCGTGATCGGTTCGCCCGATCCCTATGGCAAGCACACCGACGGCATGGGCGGGGCGACCTCCAGCACCAGCAAGTGCGTGATCATCTCCGCGCCATCGGTGCCCGACCATGATGTGGATTACCTCTACGGGCAGGTCTCGATCGACACCGCGTTCGTGGACTGGAGCGGCAACTGCGGCAACCTCAGTACCGCCGTGGGACCGTTCGCGATCAGCAACGGTTTCATCGATCCGACCCGCGTTCCGCGCAATGGCATCTGCACGGTGCGGATCTGGCAGGCCAACATCGGCAAGACCATCCTCGCCCACGTGCCGGTGGTGGACGGGCAGGTGCAGGAGATCGGCGACTTCGAACTGGACGGGGTGACCTTCCCGGCCGCTGAGATCGCGCTGGAGTTCCTCGATCCGTCCGACGACGGCGAAGGCGAGGGCGGTTCGATGTTTCCCACCGGCAACCTGGTCGACACGTTGGATGTGCCCGGCGTGGGCAGCTTCCAGGTGACGATGATCACCGCTGGCATTCCCACCATCTTCCTCAACGCGGCGGACCTGGGCTACACCGGTACCGAGCTGCAGCCGGCGATCAACGAGGACAAGGCCGCGCTGGCCCGGTTCGAGGCGATCCGCGCACACGGCGCGGTGCGCATGGGCCTGATCGACAGCATCGACCAGGCTGCGACCCGCCAGCACACGCCCAAGGTTGCGTTCGTCGCACCGGCGCAGGATTACGTGTCCTCCAGTGGCAGGCAGATCGCGGCGGGCGACATCGACCTGCACGCCCGCGCGCTGTCGATGGGCAAGCTGCACCACGCCATGATGGGTACCGCGGCGGTAGCCATCGGCACGGCTGCCGCCATTCCGGGCACGCTGGTGAACCTGGCGGCTGGCGGGGGCGAGCGCGGCGCGGTGACGTTCGGGCATCCATCGGGAACCCTGCGTGTGGGCGCGGAGGCGGCGCAGGTCGATGGCCAGTGGACCGTGACCAAGGCGATCATGAGTCGCAGCGCACGGGTGCTGATGGAAGGCGCGGTAAGGGTCCCGGCCCGGACCGTCTGACCGCCCCGTACGCACCACCTGGGACACGCCATGCGTGTCCAGGCAGCCCGTAACGCCCGGGTGCATAATGAAGCCCTTGTTCAAGGAGCGACATATGGCAACGGTCGGGCGGTGGGGCTGGAAAGGAATCCTGGGGATGGCGCTGGTCGCCGGCCTGGCACTGGGGATCGGCGGCTGCAAGCGCAACGACAGCGGCCAGCTGCCGACGCCGTCGGGCGCGCCGATTGCCGCCAAGGCCGAAGCCGTCAGCGAGTTCACCCTGGTACGCGCCTTCCCCGACCAGAAGAGTGATGGTCTGTCGCTGGCCCTCGAGTTCTCGCGGCCGCTGGTCGGCACCCAGGACTTCGACACACTGGTCCGCTTCGGCGAAAAGGTCGGCACCGAGGACAGCAGCTGGACCCTGTCCGACGACGGCAAGACCCTGCGCTACCCGTTCGTCGAGGCGGCCAGGGAGTACACCCTGATCGTCTCGCCGGACCTGCTGGCCGCCGACGGCAGCCGGATCGGCAAGGAACTGCGCCAGAAGGTCTTCAGCGGTGAACTCAAGCCGGTGGCTGGCTTCGCCTCGCAGGGCAGCGTGCTGCCGGCACGCGAAAGCCGCGGCCTGCCGGTGGTGTCGGTCAACGTGAAGGAAGTGGACGTGGAGTTCCTGCGCGTGCGCGACAAGGAACTGTCCAGCTTCTTCAGCCAGTACCAGCGCGGCGGCCGCCGTGGCAGCTGGGAGCTGGACAGCGAATACGGCGACAAGACCCCGATGTCGCAGCTGGCCGAGCCGGTCTACGTCAACCGCTTCGTGCTGGGCGGCAAGCAGAACGAGCGCGTGCTGACCTACCTGCCCACCCAGGACATCAAGGAACTGCAGGAGCCGGGCCTGTACTTCGCGGTGATGAAGCGCAGCGGCTCGTTCGACAGCGAGTTCGACACCGCCTTCTTCACCGTCAGCGACATCGGCCTGCACACCCGCGCCTACAAGGACACCCTGTTCGTGCACACCGCCTCGCTGCAGAGCGGCGCGGCGCTGAAGAAGATCGACCTGCGCATCATCGACGCCAAGGGCGAGGTGGTGCTCAAGGGCAGCACCGACGGCAACGGCAACGCGCTGCTCAACTACACCCTGGATGCGGGCCATGTGCTGATTGCCAGCAGCGGTGCGGATACCTCGATGCTGCCTTTCAACCAACCGGCGCTGGACCTGAGCGAGTTTGCCGTTGCCGGCCGCGACAACGCGTGGTTCGACGTGTTCGCCTGGTCCGGCCGCGATTTGTACCGTCCCGGCGAAACCGTGCGCATCTCCGCGCTGCTGCGCGACAACGACGGCAAGCCGGTCAGCGGCCCTGGCAAGGGCGGGCAGCCGGTGTTCCTGCGCCTGAAGCAGCCTGACGGCAAGACCTTCCGCGAAACCCGCCTGCAACCGGGCGAGCAGGGCTACCTGAGCTTCGAACAGACCATCCCGGTGGAAGCGCCGACCGGGCGCTGGCAGGTCGAGTTCCGCACCAACCCGGCCAGCAAGGAGGCGATCCAGGGCATGACCCTGCGGATCGAGGAGTTCCTGCCCGAGCGCATGAAGCTGGACCTGGACAGCCCGCAGAAGACCCTCAAGCCGGGCGAGCCGCTCAAGCTGCAGGCCGATGCGGCTTACCTGTACGGTGCGCCGGCCGATGGCAACCGCTTCACCGCGCGCCTGGCGGTGGCGGCCGAGCAGTCGCCGGTGGAATCGCTGCCGGGCTACTTCTTCGGCGACCCGACCCTGGAGCTGCCGCGCGAAGCGCGCGATGTGATCGATACCGAGTTCCCCGCCGACGGCACGCTGCGCCAGGACGTGGAGCTGCCGGCCGAGGTCAAGGCCAGCGCGCCGGTGGCGGTGGTGCTGTCGGGCAGCGTGTATGAAACCGGCGGGCGCACGGTCAGCCGCACCCTGAAGCGGGTGCTGTGGCCGGCCCCGGTGCTGGTCGGCGTGCGCCCGCTGTTCAACCCCGAAGACGGCGCCGATGCGAACAGCAACGCGCGCTTTGAAGTCCTGCGCGTGGATGCGGCCGGCAAGCCGCAGCCCGGCAAGGGCCTGAAGGTCACCCTGGTGCGCGAGCTGCGTGATTACCACTGGACCTTCAACGACAACCGTTGGGATTACGACTTCAGCCGCCGCTTCGAAAACAAGGAAAGCCGCACCTTGGACGCCGGCAGCGCGGCGGTGGGGGTGGACTTCCCGGTGGAATGGGGCGAGTACCGCCTGGATGTGTTCGACCCGGCTACCGGGCTGACCAGCCGTTACCCGTTCCACGCCGGCTGGAGCTGGAACGACGAAAACCGCGGCTTGGATGCACGCCCGGACAAGATCAAGCTGGGCCTGGACAAGACCGGCTACAAGGCCGGCGACAAGGTCCGCGTCACCGTCACCCCGCCACACGCCGGCAAGGGCGTGCTGATGGTTGAAAGCGACAAGATGCTGTACGTGCAGGAGATCGACGCCAAGCCGGGCAGCACCTTCGACATTCCGGTCACCGCCGAGTGGGAGCGCCACGATGTCTACATCACCGCGCTGGTGTTCCGCGGTGGCAGTGCGCCGAGCAAGATCACCCCGGCCCGCGCGGTCGGCGTGGTGCACGTGCCGATGGACCGCAAGGCGCGCCAGATCGCGGTCGGCCTTTCCGCCCCCAAGCAGATGCGGCCGGAGCAGACCCTGCCGGTGACGGTGAGCGCGCCGCAGCTGGCGGGCAAGCTGGCGCATGTCACGGTGTCGGCGGTGGACGTGGGCATCCTCAACATCACCCGCTTCCCGGTGCCCGATGCGGCCGGCCACTTCTTCGCCCAGCGTCGCCTTGGCGTGGATGCCTACGACATCTACAGCCGGGTGATCGAAAGCTTCGATGGCAGCAGCGGCAAACTGAAGTTCGGTGGTGACATGGCCCTGGCCGCGTTGCCGCAGGCCAAGCGCCCCACCGCGCGCGTGCAGACCGTGGACCTGTTCTCCGGCCCGGTGAAACTGGATGCCAAGGGCATTGCCCGGATCGCGTTGAAGGTGCCGGATTTCAACGGCACCCTGCGCGTGTCCGCACTGGTCTACGCCGATGACCAGTACGGCAAGCGCGACGCGGAAACCGTGGTACGTGCACCGATCCTGGCCGAAGCCAGCATGCCGCGCGTGCTGGCCCCGGGCGACCGCAGCACGGTCACCCTGGATGTGCAGAACTTCACCGGCAAACCGGGCGAGTTCAACGTGCAGGTCGATGGGATCGGCCCGCTGACCCTCGGCGAGCCCAGCCGGGCGCTCAAGCTCAATGCCGATGCCAAGAGCACGCTCAGCTTCCCGCTGGTGGCGCGCGAGGGCTACACGGTGGCCAAGGTGCGGGTGCGGGTGGAAGGCAACGGCTTCAAGGTCGACCGCCGCTATGACCTGCCGGTACGCGCGGCGTGGCCGCAGGTGCTGCGCGCGCAGACCCGTACGCTGGACCCGCTGGCCGACGTGGAGCTGGGCGCCGGCCTGGCCGATGGCCTGATGAGCGATTCGGTCACCGCGCGCATGCTGGTCAGCGCGCTGCCGCCGATTCCCTTCGCCAGTGCGCTCGACGGTGCGCTGAAGTATCCGTATGGCTGCGCCGAGCAGACCACCAGCAAGGGCTACGCCGCACTGATGCTGGACGAAGCCACCTCGGCCATGCTCGGTGCCGATGGGCTGGATGCCAGGACCCGCCGCGAACGCATGGAAGGCGCGTTCGGTCGCCTGGCCTCGATGCAGGTGGCCAACGGCAACTTCTCGATGTGGGGCGACGACGGCTACGTCAACCCGTGGCTGACCCCCTACATCGCCGAGTTCCTGCTCGATGCCAAGGACGCCGGCTTCGCCGTGCCCGACGGCGTGCTGCAGAAGGCGCTCAACCGGCTCAGCGAGGACCTGCTGTCCGGCGGCAACCAGTTCTACGGCGAGGACCGCCGCGAGAACCTGAAGTTCGCCAACCAGGCGTATTCGGGCTACGTGCTGGCGCGGGTCAACCGGGCTCCGCTGGGTACCCTGCGCGCGCTGTACGACAACGAACGCAGCAAGTCGCTCACCGGCCTGTCGCTGGTGCACCTGGGTATCGCGCTGTCGCTGCAGGGTGACCACAAGCGGGGCGATGCGGCCATTGCGGCCGGTTTCGCCAAGCCCAGCAGCGAGCGCCCGCAGTACTTCGGCGATTACGGCAGCGCGGTGCGCGATGATGCGTTGATGATCGCGCTGCTGCACGAGCGCAAGCTGTCCAAGCCCGCCTACGACGCACGCGCGGTGGAACTGGGCCGCGCGCTGGATGCCCGCCGCAACAACGGCTGGATGTGGCTGAGTACGCAGGAACAGGTGGCCATCGCCCGCCTGGGCAAGGCGCTGGCGGCCAACCAGGCCAGGCAGGTATCCGGCGAGCTGGCCGTCGGGGGCGAAGTGGAAGCGATTGCCGCGCGCCGCATGTTCGGCCGCAGTTTCGACTACGCCGCACTGGCCACGGGCGTGCGGTTCAGCCCCAAGGGCGAGCCGCCGATGTTCGCCAGCCTGGAAGTGGCGGGCATTCCGCGCACCGCGCCGGAACCGGACAGCCGCACCCTGGGCGTGGAACGCAGCTGGTTCACCACCGACGGCAAGCCGTGGACCCCGCGTGCGTTGAAGGAAGGCGAAGCACTGATCGTGCGTGTCAGCGTCACCCCGAACGTGGACATGCCCGATGCGCTGCTGACCGACCTGCTGCCGGCCGGGCTGGAGATCGAGAACTTCAACCTGGGCGATGCCAAGCAGTGGGCCGACGTAGTGGTCGATGGACTGCGCGTGGAAGACCGTGGCGAGGCGGCCACGCTTCGCCATGAGGAGTTCCGCGACGACCGCTACGTGGCCGCGCTCAAGCTCTCGCGTGGCAGCACCGCCAAGGTGTTCTACCTGGTGCGTGCGGTCACCCCCGGCACCTACACGGTGCCCCCGCCGCTGGTCGAGGACATGTACCGGCCCGACCTGCGCGGGGTGGGGCGCAGCAACCCGACCACGCTGACGGTGGTCCAGCCGTGACCCAGGGCGGGCCCCGGCCGACGCCGGGGCCCGCGATGCCGGCCGTACTGCAATGACGACCCTTCGCTCCCGACTGCACTGGAACCGCTGGCGTCCCTGGCTGTGGCCGGTGCTGCGCTGGGGCACGGCCGCGCTGCTGGCTCTGCTGCTGGTGCTGGACCTGGCGTTCCCGCCGCCGTTGCCCCGGCAGCGCGATACCAGCACGCTGGTGGTGGCCGGCGACGGCACGCCGCTGCGCGCGTTTGCCGACGCCGATGGCGTGTGGCGCTATCCGGCCTCGGCCAGCAGCGTGTCGCCGCTGTACCTGCAGGCCCTGCTGAACTACGAAGACCGCTGGTTCTGGCGGCACCCCGGGGTCAACCCCTGGGCGCTGCTGCGCGCGGGCAAGCAATGGGTGCTGGAACGGCGGATCGTGTCCGGCGGCTCCACCCTCACCATGCAGGTGGCCCGCATCCTCGACCCGCACACGCGCACCCCGTGGGGCAAGGCCAAGCAGCTGCTGCGCGCGGTGCAGCTGGAACTGCACCTGGACAAGGCGCAGATCCTGGCGCTGTACCTGGAGCGCGCACCCTACGGCGGCACCATCGAAGGCGTGGAAGCGGCCAGCTGGGCGTACCTGGGCAAGCCGGCAGCGCAGCTGTCGCATGCCGAGGCCGCGCTGCTGGCGGTGTTGCCGCAGTCACCCAGCCGGCTGCGCCCGGACCGCCACCCGGAGGCGGCACAGGTTGCGCGCGACAAGGTGCTTGAGCGCATGGTGGCGCTCGGGGTATGGACACGCGAGGAAGTGGACGACGCCCGTATCGAAGCGGTGGTGACCCGCGCGCTGCAGCCGCCGCTGCATGCGGCGCTGCTGGCGCAGCGCCTGCATGCCGCGCAGCCGCGCGCCGCGCGCATCCAGAGCACGCTGGACAGCGGGCTGCAGCGCACCCTGGAAGAGCGCGTGGCGTCGTATTTCTCGCAGCTGCCCGAACGCACCTCGGCGGCCCTGCTGGTGGTGGACAACCGCACGCTGGAGGCGCGTGCCTACGTCGGGTCGGTGGCGTTCGGTGACAAACAGCGGCTGGGTCACGTGGACATGGTCCAGGCCTGGCGTTCGCCGGGCTCCACGCTCAAGCCGTTCCTGTATGGCATGGCCATCGACGACGGCCTGATCCATTCCGAAAGCCTGATGGTCGATGCGCCGCAGAGTTTTGCCGGGTATCGCCCCGGCAACTTCGATGCAGCGTTCAATGGCCCGGTGAGCGCCGCTACCGCGTTGCGGTTGTCGCTCAACGTACCGGCGGTGGACCTGCTGGACCGGGTCGGCTCGGCACGTTTCGCCGCACGCCTGTCGCATGCCGGCATCACCCTGCGCTTCCCGCACGGCAGCGCGCCGAACCTGTCGCTGATCCTGGGCGGCACCGGTGCGCGGCTGGAGGATCTGGTTGGCACGTTCGCCGCGTTCAACCGCAACGGCATCGCCGGCCGCGTGCGCTACACGCCCGGTGATGCAGTGATCGAACGGCGGCTGATGTCACCGGGCGCCGCATGGATCACCCGCGAAGTACTTGAATCCAACCCGCGCCCGGGCTATGGCGCCGGTACGTTCGACGTGACCGGGCGCCCGCGCGTGGCCTGGAAAACCGGCACCAGCTACGGCTATCGCGATGCCTGGGCGATCGGCACCACCCGCCACTACACCGTGGGCGTATGGGTGGGGCGACCGGACGGCACGCCGTTGCCGGGCCAGTACGGCGCGGTGACCGCATTGCCGCTGATGTTCGAAGTGGTGGACAGCCTGCCACGCCAGCGCGGTGACGCCGCCGCCGCGCCACTGCCCGCCAATGTCACCCAGGCCGAGGTGTGCTGGCCGACCGGCGAACGCGCCGAGGCCACGCCGCCGGCACTGTGCCAGCGACGCCTGCAGGCCTACCTGCTCGATGATGTGGTGCCGCCCACCTTCGCAGAACGCGATGCGCGGCTGTGGCAGGCGGGGCGGCAGGCATTCAACGTGGATGCCCGCACCGGCCTGCGGCTGTCACCGGAATGCAGCGAACCGCACGAGGCCCAGCGCCGTGAAATAGCGCGGTGGCCGGCGCTGGTGTCGCCGTGGCTGCCACTGGCCCAGCGCCAGGCCGCGCAGCTGCCGGCGCTGTCGCCGGATTGCCGCGATGATGGCCGCAGCAGTGCGGGCAGCCTGCATATCGAGGGCCTCAACGACCGCGCAACGCTCGCACGCGCGCCCAATGCCGAACACGGCGTGCGCCTGCAGCTGCGTGCGCTGGGCAGTGAGCACGCGGTGGACTGGTTGCTGGATGACCGCTGGATCGCGCGCAGCGAAGGCGCGCGCAGCTTCCAGCGGGATTTCGACGAAGCCGGCGAGCACACCCTCACCGCGCTCGCCGCCGATGGTGCCTGGACCCAGGTGCGGTTCCGGATCCTCCGGTAACCGTCATTCGCGGGGGTAGACGGCCAATACCGAACAGCCGGGGCGGGCGAAGCGTGGGGTGTGGGCGCGTTGATCGCCGCCCTCGCCGTCGTTGACCAGGCCATTGTCGGCCATGACGATGCGGTCGCCCGGGTTGCCGCAGATCAACCCGTTCTGGAAACCGGACTGGAAGTCCACGGCGGTGGCGCCCTCCAGGATGCTGCAGCTGCTGCCCAGCTCCAGGTGGTAGTAGCGATGACCGCCGTTCTTCTTCGGATTGGTTTCCACCACCACGCCCTTGGGATCTTCGCTCCAGCCGCGCACGTTGCGGGTGGCGAAGCAGAACTCGGGCGAACCCTGGAAGGCCTGGGCCCGGCTGCTGCGCGCTGATCTGGCCGTCACATTGACTGTCGGCAGGGTCGCCGCGTACTGGCGGCTGCTCTCGCGGGCGGCTTCGGCGAAGCTGCGGTTGTCCATCAGCCCGACCGCCGCCACCGCGCAGGTGCGGCCGTCGACCACCAGTCGCTCACCGGGGCTGCCACAGGCCCAGCCATCGGGTGCGTCCAGCCGGACCTGTTCGGCCTCGTTGACACCGGGGCAGGCATCGGTGAACTCCAGCCGGTACGCCTGGCCATTGGCGCCCAGCACGGCGATGGCGGCAGGGCTGGCCTGCTCGACCTGGCGTACGCCACGTGCATCCAGGCAGTGCGGCGAAGGCGGCGAGCGCTCGCCCGCCGCTGGGGCGGGCTGAGCGAAGGCCCCGGCAGAGGCCAGCAGGGCAAGCACAAGCGGGGCAGAACGGCGGGCAATGGTCACGATGCATTCCTTGCAAGGAGGACGTCGCCGACCTTACCACCGTGCCATGGCCGACGCATTGCCGATTCATTGCACGGTACCGACCAACGGTCGGCACCTACCGATCATGCATGCATATCTGGTAGGTACCGACCGTTGGTCGGTACGGCGATCATTCGCCGATCCAACCCTCGAGCAGGTCCGCGAACTCATCGGCGTGTTCTTCTTCCTGCGCCAGGATTTCCTCGAGGATCCGCTTGGTGGTGGTGTCCTTGTCGCCCACGAAGTTGATCATTTCCCGATAGCTGTCGATGGCGATGCGTTCGGCGATCAGGTTCTCGCGGACCATGTCGCGAAGGTCCTTGCCTTCCTTGTACTCGGCATGGGAGCGTCGGGTCAGCGTGTCGGGGTTGAGATCGGGTTCACCGCCCAGCTGCACGATGCGTTCGGCCAGCTTGCCGGCATGCGCCTGTTCCTGCTGCGCGTGCTCGAGGAACTCGCCCTTGACCGCGTCGGCCAGCATGCCCTTGGCCATGAAGTAATGGCGGTAGTAGCGCAGCACGCACACGTATTCGGTGGCCAGCGCATCGTTGAGCAGCTTGATCACCGCTTCGCGGTCGGCGGTGTAGCTGTCGGTGATGGCGCCATCTTCGATGTCCTTGCGGGCCTTGGCGCGCAGGGTGGCCGTGTCGCTGATGCCCGGCGGACGGCTGGCGGGCTGGGGCGTGCTGTCGTTGGAGGAGGGTTTCGGGTGCTGCTTGGCTGGCTTTGACATGGCTGGCCGGGTTCCTTTGTTGCGGGAGGGGGATCAGCTGGGCAGGTGCTCCAGCACGTACTGCGCCGAAGAGACCTCGAACTTGCCGGGCTCTTCGATGAAGGTGTTGCGGACCACGCCGTCTTCCACGTACAGCGCGAAGCGGCGCGAGCGCATGCCCATGCCGGAACTGCTCGCATCCAGTTCCAGGCCGAGCGCGCGGGTGAAATCGCCGTTGCCATCGGACAGCAGCTGCAGCCCGTCGGGAACCTGCTGGCTTTCGCCCCAGGCCTTCATCACGAACGGGTCGTTGACCGCCATGCAGAACACGTCGATGCCGCGGTGGCGGAAATCGGCGAAATGCTCGACATAGCCGGGCAGGTGGCGGGCCGAGCAGGTCGGGGTAAACGCGCCGGGCACCGCGAACAGCACCGCCTTGCGGCCATCGAACAGGGCATGGGTGTCCAGCGTCTCCATGCCCTCGCGGATGCGCTTGAGGGTGACTTCGGGAATGCGGTCGCCAACGTGGATGGTCATGGAAAGCTCCTGGGTCAAGGGCAGGGTAGTGAGGGGCGTGGGAGCGCGGCGTCAAAACGTTGAAACAAGCCTGTTCATTCCCATATCGACCGTATCCGACGCCCGTGGCGACTGCATTGCGCAGGATCATTCGTTCGATCACGGCAGCGGGGCGGCCAGCCGCTAGAATTGCCGGCATGGCCCCCGCCGGCGCGGGCGGCCGAACTTATTCGAGGTGTATGGATGGAATTCAAGGATTACTACGCCACCCTGGGCGTGGAACCCAGCGCGGGCGATGCCGAAATCAAGACCGCCTACCGCCGGCTGGCGCGCAAGTACCACCCGGACGTGAGCAAGGAAACCGGCGCGGAAGAGAAGTTCAAGGCGGTCAACGAGGCCTATGAAGCGCTGCGCGACCCGCAGAAGCGCGCGGCCTACGACCAGCTCAAGGCCCAGGGCTACCGCCCGGGCGAAGAGTTCCATGCACCGCCGAACTATGGCGGCGCGCAGGGCTTTGATTTCGAGGAAGTGTTCGGCGGCGGCGCGGGTGGCGGTGGCTTCAGCGACTTCTTCGAAAGCCTGTTCGCCCGCCAGCGCGGCGGCGGGGCTGGCCGCGCCAGTGGCTTTGGCGGCGCCGGCGCGGGCCCGCAGCCGGTCCGCGACACCCGCGCCAAGCTGTCGGTACCGCTGGAAGCGGCCTACGGCGGTGACAGTCTGCGCATTACCGTCAACGGCAAGCAGCTGGACGTGCGCGTGCCCAAGGGCATCCGTCCGGGCCAGGTGATCCGGCTGACCGGGCAGGGCACCAATGGCGGCAACCTGCTGCTGGAAGTGGAATACGCCGCGCATCCCCAGTTCGAGGTCGACGGCCGCAACATCCTCTACACGCTGGATGTCACCCCGTGGCAGGCGGCATTGGGGACCTCGATCAGCGTCCCCACGCTGGGCGGTGCCGTGGAGCTGAAGGTGCCGGCCGGCTCGGACGCCGGGCGCAAGCTGCGCCTGCGTGGCCGCGGCCTGCCGGGCAACCCGGACGGCGATCAGATCGTGGAAATCGAGATCATCGCCCCCGTGCCGACCGATGAGGCGCAGAAGAAGGCCTACAAGGCGCTGGCCAAGGCATTCGGCGAAAAGATCTAGCCGGCGTACCGACCAACGGTCGGTATCCACAACGGGTAGGTACCGACCGTTGGTCGGTACGCACTCAGATCACGCCGAAGGCGGCTGCTGCCCGCTGAAGACCCGTTCCAGCACTTCGGACAGCTCGTCTTCGGAAAACGGCTTGGTGATGTAGGCCTTGGCACCCTGGCGCATGCCCCACATGCGGTCGGTGTCCTGGTCCTTGGTGGTCACCAGGATCACGGGGATGTGCTTGGTGGTGGCATCGCGCGCAAGGGTGCGGGTCGCCTGGAACCCGTTGAGGTTGGGCATCACCACATCCATCAGAACCAGGTCGGGCAGCTCGGCCTTGGCCACTTCCACCCCGTCGGCGCCATCCACGGCGGTCAACGTCTCGTGACCCAGCTTCTCGACGATGCGTTTGATTGCGACCTGCTGCAACTGTGAATCGTCGACGATCAGAATGCGTGCCATGTTGTTCCCCAAGTGATGCCCGCAGTGTAGGGCCGCGCCCGTGTCAGAGAGAAGCGTCCGCCGCGCCGTCCGTCGCCCAGCTGCAACGCTCAGTCGATCCGCACCACGGTGCGGCCCAGCGCGCCGCCAGCCAGCATCCGCTCGAACGCGGCCGGCAATGCCTCCAGGGCGATCTCGCCGGTGCAGATTGCGTCCAGGTGGCGCGGTTTCCAGTCGCCGCCCAGTCGCTCCCAGACCTGCTCGCGCAGCGCACGCGGGGCCGAAGACGACGACACGCCCAGCAGCGACACGCCGCGGATGATGAAGGGCATCACCGTCATGTCCAGCGCCGGACTGGCGGCCAGGCCCGCGCTGACCACGCTGCCGTAGGGCACGGTCTGGGCCAGCAGGCCGGCCAGCATCGGCCCGCCAGCATTGTCCAGGCCACCCCCGAAGCGGGCGGACGCCATCGGCTTGTCCGTGGCCAGGCTGTCGCGCGGCAGCACCTCGCGCGCGCCCAGCCCCCGCAGGTAATCGGCCTGGTCGGCCTTGCCGCTGATCGCGTGCACCTCGAACCCGGCCCGGCTGAAGATATCCACCGCCAGCGAACCGACCCCGCCGGTCGCACCGGTCACCGCCAGCGGGCCGTGGGCCGGGGTGAGCCGGTTGTCGAGCATCCGCAGCAGGGCCAGCGCCGCGGTGAAACCGGCGGTGCCGATCACCATTGCTTCGCGCGCGCCCAGGCCGGCGGGGCGTGCGATGACCGCGCTGGACGCCAGCCGGACATACTGGCTGTAACCGCCATCGCGGGTCTCGCTGAGCCCGCAGCCGGTGGCCAGCACCGCATCGCCCTCGCGCCAGGCCGGGTCGGTCGAGGCCACCACCGTGCCGGCCACGTCGATCCCGCCCACCAGCGGGAAGCGGCGCAGGATGCGCCCCTTGCCGGTGCCGGCCAGGGCATCCTTGTAGTTCACCGACGACCATTCGGCGCGCACCACCACCTCGCCCGGGTTGAGCTGGGCCAGGCCGATCGGCTCCAGGCCGCTGTGGTGGCCCTGCTCGTCCTGGTGGATGCGGAAGGCGGTGAACCGCTCGGGGATCGCCATGGGGGTGGCCCTGCAGAATGGGGGCTCCACCTTACCGTGATGAATCGCGACCTGCGCCGGGTTGCCCCTTCCAATCCTGTCGGTCAGCCCCATCTAGTAGAATCGGACAGGATTGAACGGTTGACGGTGCGGGACTGGCCCGCAGGCAACCTTTACTGATGGAGCGTGCATGGCCTGGAATACACCCGGCGGCAACAAGGGCGGACAGGGTTCCGACGAGAATCGACGAGGGCCGTTCGGCCCGCGCGGTGGCGGCGGTGGTGGTGGTTGGGGCGGGTTGCCCGGACCGCTCAAGGACCTGTTCGATGGCGGCATCCTGCGTTGGGTGGCGGTGGCGGTGGTCCTGCTGCTGTTGTTCTCCAGCTTCCAGCTGATCGGCGAACAGCAACGCGGCGTGGTGCTGCGCTTCGGCCAGTTCTCGCGGATCCTGCAGCCCGGCCCGAACTTCAAGCTGCCCTGGCCGATCGAGTCGGTGACCAAGGTCAACGCGACCCAGATCAAAACCTTCAGCAGCGAAGTGCCGGTGCTGACCCGCGACGAGAACATCGTGCGCGTGTCGCTCAACGTGCAGTACCGCATCGACGATCCGCGCCTGTACCTGTTCGGCTCGGTGTCGGCCGACCAGGTGCTGGAGCAGTCGGCGCAGAGCGCGGTGCGCGAGCAGGTCGGCCGTGCCGACCTCAACGCCGTCCTCAACAACCGTGGCCCGCTGGCCGTGGTCGCGCAGGAACGCCTGCAGGCCGCGCTCAAGGCCTACCGCACCGGCCTGGTCGTGACCGGCCTGACCCTGCCCGATGCCCGTCCGCCAGAAGAGGTCAAGCCGGCCTTCGACGAGGTCAACGGTGCCCAGCAGGTCAAGGAACGCCTGATCAACGAAGCCCAGGCCTACGCGGCCAAGGTCGTGCCCGAAGCCCGTGGCCAGGCCTCGCGCGCCCGCACCACCGCCGAAGGCTTCAAGCAGGCCGTGGTGGCCCGCGCGCAGGGTGACGCCGAGCGCTTCAGCCTGCTGCAGGCCCAGTACAAGGACGCCCCGGAAGTCACCCGCAAGCGCCTGTGGCTGGAAACCGTGGAGAAGGTGTTGGCCGAGAACCGCAAGGTCATCGGCGGCGATGGCCGCCAGCTGATCTACGTGCCCATGCCCGACAACCGCGCCGGCGCTGCCGCCGGCACCAGCGGCACCCCGCTGGTGACCCCGGAAGTGATGATGCCGTCGCTGCCGGCCAGCACTCCGGTTGACGGCGTGCGTAACGCCGAGCGCCCGACCACGCGCCCGACCACCCGACCGACCGGTAGCGAAGGAGCCATCCGATGAAGAGTCCGCTTTGGATTGGCCTGGCCGTTGCTGTCCTGCTGGGTCTGCTGGGTTCGGTGTTCGTGGTCCGTGAGGACCAGACCGCCATGGTGCTGAACCTGGGCAAGGTGGTCCGTGCCGACATCAAGCCGGGCCTGCACTTCAAGCTGCCGCTGGTGGAAACGGTGCGCGTGTTCGACCGCCGCTTCCAGGTGCTGGCCACCGCCCCGGCGCGTTACTTCACCGCAGAGCAGAAGGACGTCAGCGTCGACTTCTTCGCCATTGGCTACATCTCCGACGTGCGCGCCTACTACCGCGCCACCGGCGGCGATGCCAGCGTGGCCGATGCCCGGCTGGCGCCGATCATCACCGACTCGCTGCGCAACCAGATCAACTCGCGTTCGTTGCAGCAGCTGGTCTCCGGCGATCGCAGCGAACTGATTGCCGGCCAGCTGACCGGCATCAACGAGGCGGTCAAGGGCCTGGGCATGCAGATCATCGACCTGCGCATCAAGCAGATCGACCTGCCGACCGACAGCCAGGTGATCAACGACGTGTACGAGCGCATGCGCGCCCAGCGCAAGCAGGAAGCGGCCAAGCTGCGGGCAGAGGGTGAAGAGCAGTCGCTCACCATCCGTGCCCAGGCCGACCGCGAAAGCACCGTGATCGTGGCCGAAGCCGAGCGCGACGCCCAGCGCCTGCGCGGTGCCGGTGACGCCGAAGCGGCCCGGATCTACGGCCAGGCCGGCTCGGCAGATCCGTCGTTCTTCTCGTTCTACCGCAGCCTGGAGGCCTACCGGAACTCCATGACCGACGGCAACGGGGTGATCGTGCTGGACAAGAACGACCCGTTCCTGCAGTACATGAAGAACGACCGCTGACCGTCGGTTGAATCCGCCCCCATTCGGGGTGGCGGTCGACCCCGGAAACCCGGATAATGCACAAAAGCCGGACGGGCCTCCCCGTTCGGCTTTTTCCGTGTCTGGGCCTGCCTTCGCCGACCGCTCCCCGATTGGAGCCGTCACTTCCGCGCCGGCCGGCCCTGCTACGGTTTACCCGTCCGCGGCCCCGATGGCCGCAACAATTCGAGGAGCCCGTCATGGGTCAGTCTGTCGTAGTGCTTGGTGCCCAGTGGGGCGATGAAGGCAAGGGCAAGATCGTCGATCTGCTCACCGAGGAAATCGGTGCCGTAGTGCGTTTCCAGGGCGGCCACAATGCCGGCCACACCCTTGTCATCAATGGCAAGAAGACCGTGCTGCACCTGATCCCGTCGGGCATCCTGCGTGAAGACGCGCTGTGCCTGATCGGCAACGGCGTGGTGATCTCGCCGGCGGCCCTGCAGAAGGAAATCGCCGAGCTGGAAACCTCCGGCGTGGAAGTGCGTTCGCGCCTGAAGATCTCCCCGGCCGCGCCGCTGATCATGCCGTACCACATCGCCCTGGACCAGGCGCGCGAACGCGCCGCCGGCGGCAAGGCGATCGGCACCACCGGCCGTGGCATCGGCCCGGCCTATGAAGACAAGGTAGCGCGTCGCGGCATCCGCATCGCCGACCTGCATTACCCGGCCCAGCTCGAAGAGCTCCTGCGCACCGCGCTGGATTACCACAACTTCGTGCTGACCAATTACCTCAAGACCGATGCGGTCGACTTCCAGAAGACCTACGACGAAGCACTGGCCTTCGGCGAATACGTGCAGCCGATGAAGTCCGACGTGGCCGGCATCCTGCATGACCTGCGCAAGCAGGGCAAGCGCGTGCTGTTCGAAGGCGCGCAGGGCGCGCTGCTGGACATCGACCACGGCACCTACCCGTACGTGACCAGCTCCAACACCACCGTCGGTGGTGCGCTGGCCGGTGCCGGCGTGGGCGCCGACGCGATCGACTACGTGCTGGGCATCGCCAAGGCGTACGCCACCCGCGTCGGCGGTGGCCCGTTCCCGACCGAACTGGATGACGAGATCGGCCAGGGCATCCGCGACCGCGGTGCCGAGTACGGCGCCTCGACCGGTCGCCCGCGTCGCTGCGGCTGGATGGACATCGTCGCGCTCAAGCGCGCCGTGGCCATCAACGGCATCAGCGGCCTGTGCATCACCAAGCTCGACGTGCTTGACGGCATGGAAAAGCTCAAGGTCTGCATCGCCTACGAATACCGTGGCAAGCGCACCGAGTACGCGCCGCTGGACGCGCAGGGCTGGGAAGAGTGCACCCCCGTCTACCTGGAATTCCCGGGCTGGAACGAGAACACCCACGGCATCACCGACTGGGACAAGCTGCCGGCCGCGGCCCGCGCCTACCTGCGCGCGCTGGAAGAGCTGGCCGGTTGCCCGATCAGCATCGTCTCCACCGGCCCGGACCGCGACCACACCATGGTCCTGCAGGACCCGTTCGCGTAACCGTAGTGCCAGGCCCTGCCTGGCAGTGCCAAATCCGCAACTCCGGTAGCGCCGGCCGTTGGCCGGCAAAAGAAGCCCCGCGAAAGCGGGGCTTCTGTTTTCTACCCCTCCCATGCAGATGCCCAGATTGGGTATGGACCTACCCAATCTGGGTAAAAGTCCGTAGGTTTCGAAGCTACTGTTTCGTTTAAGCGGATTCCAGCCCTTGCCTCCACTGTTTCGAAACAACTGTTTAGAAGTGGTTGCAAACCCCAACTTCGTCCCGCATGATAGAAACAACTGTTTAGATTCGGCGGTAACGACCGTGATCGACATCAAGGTAAAGACCCCCGAAGACATAGGCGAAATCATTCGCCGCGTCCGCCGGAACCAAGGCATCCGACAGGACGACCTGGCCGCCTACATCGACTCCAGCCACGTCTTCATGCGTGACGCAGAGCGCGGGAAGCCTTCGGTGCAACTAGGCCGGGTGCTGCGCGCGCTGGATGAGCTGGGGATCAAGGTTATGCTGCAGGTTCCTGACGCTGTGATGGAACCGAAACCAAAGCGGGCCGGTACCAAATGAACACTTCCTCGCCGCGTCTGCTCTGCGTGTGGCTTGATAACGTATTGGTAGGCCGACTTTCCGAAGAAGGAAACGTCTGGCGATTCGATTACGACCCCAGCTGGGAGGGAAGCGACTTGTCTCCCGCCCTTCGCCGGTCGCAACAGAGCATCATCGACGGAGCATCGCTTCGCCCCGTCCAGTGGTTCTTCGGTAACCTGCTGCCCGAGGAGGGTGCGAAGGTGCTTCTGGCACGCGACGCGCTTGTGGATGCGGCGGACAGCTTTGGGCTGCTTCAGTATTACGGGCGCGAATCTGCGGGAGCCTTGACGCTGCTGCCAGAGGGCGAGGGCATGTTGCCGCCTGGCGTCCAGCCCTTGCCGGACGAGGTGCTTTCGGAACGCATCCGCCGTCTGCCCCAGGTTCCATTGGGACATGATTCGCCCAAACGCATGTCCCTGGCTGGCGCGCAGCACAAGCTTGCAGTGACGTTGTCTGAGGAGGGCCTCTTCGAGCCTGTAGGATCCGAGCCCTCCACGCACATCCTCAAGCCCGATCACCCACAACCTGACCACTACTGGCAGACCACCATCAATGAGTGGTTCGTGATGCGACTCGCATCGGCGGTTGGGATGGATGCCGCGGAGGTATCCATCAGGCGCGTTCCGGAAGCTGTCTATCTGGTTCGTCGCTTTGACCGGACCTTGCGAACACCGCCCCGGCGACTGCCCGTGCTGGATGGGTGTCAGATGCTCTCCCTGGATGCGGTATTCAAATACAGGGAAGCGACGTCGGTTGCATTGAACGCGCTCATCGACCTTTGCGTACACAAGGCAGACACGCGTGCCAGGCTTTACCGCTGGTGGTTGTTCAATCTGATCACCGGAAACTCAGACGCACACCTTAAAAACCTCAGTTTTTTCGGTAACCCGGACGGATGGGAACTTGCGCCCCACTACGACCTGATCTGTACAAGCATTTACGCAGCAGGCAACGCCTGGGGTAGCGATGCGCCCGTTACCCCTCCCGGAGCCATGCCCTACAACCAGTGGCGTCGCGACACTGCTATTGCGTTCGGCGCAACCATCGGTATCAATGCCCGCGCTGCGGAACGTGCGCTGGATTACCTGCTGGAGCGCATCCAGGCGCATGTTGGCAATCTCTACAGTGAATATGAAAACGGCGCCGCTCGCGGTGTGGATCCTGGCGAAGCGCGACTGCTGCGAGGGATCATGCATGGGCCTATCAAAGATATGGTGGCTCAGTTGCAGTAGCGCGTCGGGTTGAGCTCCAGCGCCAGCCATGTTCCCATTGCCATGCACCGCAATCGGCGGCGAACCGCCACACAGGCAAGGAGGCCCCATGGCAGGAATTTCGGTCTCACCAACATCTACATGAAGCTGGGCCTGGGCATGATGCTGCTCGGTGCGCTGCTGTTCGCGCTGGGGTATCTGCTGGCCCCGCGCCTGGATCAGATCCAATGGCTGGCCCACGTGACCCTGGTGCTGATTCCCGGCGGGGTCGTGGTCTACGTGATCGGTCGCATCGCCAAGGCCATCGCCGGGCTGTGCGCCAAGCCCTGACCGGCCGACCCCCGACTACCCAGCGAGCCTGTTTTCGGCGATGCTGCGGCCAGCACAGGGGGCGACATGGACAACAGGGAACAGGACAGCCGCACGGGGGATGCACCTGCCGGCGGACACCCAGGCGCGGCGGCCGCCGTGGCCGGGGAGGCCGCGCCCACCGACTGGTCGGTGCTGCCGGTGGTCAAAGGCAGTGAAGATTCGCTGGTCATGGAGCTTTGGCGGCTGCTGAAGCAGGAGCCCGCACTGATCGTCAGCGCCGGGTATGTGCTGCTGTCGCTGCTGGGGCTGTGGTCCAGCTACTTCTTCTACCGGCGGTTCGATCTGTCGATCCTGGATTACCTGCAGATCAGCGATTTCCTGGTCGCCGGGCTGCGCGACCCGATGTACGCGGGCATCCTCGCCGTCGGCATCCTGCTGGCAGTAGTGCTGGGGTGGCCGGACACGCTGCGTCGGCGCAATCCGGTCAAGGTGGAAGCGTTGCGCGCGCGCCACTGGGGCTGGCGCGTGCTGTTCTCGAAGTCTCCGCTGACCAGTTGGGATACCTCCGGCATGCGCCCGCTGACGGGGCTGTGCATCGCCGTGGCCTGCTTCATGGCCATCGGAGCGGCACGTTATGCATCGGGCAAGGCCGCAGACATCCGCGACCACGGCGCAGGCGCCCGGGTGAGTGTGCATCTCGCCGGCGATGCGGCACCGCTGAAGGAGCAGGCGCGCATGCTGGGCAGCAGCAGCGCCTTCGTGTTCCTGTGGTGGCCGCAGCAGCGAAGGGCTGAAGCAGTGCCGATTTCAGCGGTCAAACGACTACAGTCGGTGGTGCTGGCAGCCAAGCCGGCGGTCGTGCCCCCGGTCAGCGCATCTCGAACGAAGACTGCAGCGGAATAGCCACGTTGCGCAGCGTGTCGCGCACGGTGATCGCCACGGTCCAGGTGCCTTTCGGATCGCCGGCTTCAGCCGTGAACTTCACGCCGACCGTCGACAGGTAGACCAGCTTCGGGTCGGTTTCCAGCGCGGTGACGAAGCAGGGCAGGTCATGCTCGTCGCCACTCAGGCTGCCATCGGGTTTGCTGATGCGCAGGTCGCAGCGCACCTGGGTCATTCCCGCCGCATCCAGCATGGGATTGGACAGGAACGACAGGATGTAGAGCGAACCGCCTTCCTTGACCTCGGTAGCCAGCTCGAAGCGGGGCGCCACTTCGGGCGGGGATTCCCATTTCGTCTGCCAGTCCGGGTCGGCGGTGATCACCATCGAGGCCGAGAAGCCTTCGCTGGACTGGGTGGCGGAGGTCACCGGCATGCTGTTGCCCGTGGCATCGGGCTGACCCGTCTGCGCAAGCACGGACAACGGCAGGAGCAGGGCCATGGCGGCCAGCGAGCGTGCAAATTTCATAGGTCGTGGTCCCCGGTAGCCGCTTCCAGCGGTGATGCCCGAGTATCGCCGATTGGCGGTCTCGCGTGACAAATCATGTCGATTGCGTCGCACCGTAGATGCTGTCAATGAATATCGGGGAATCGTTCAAAACTAACGAATTTTCATCTTTGACTGGGTCAAGCATGGTGTGGCCTGGAGACTGAAATCTCTAAACCCAGTAAAAAGATGGTCGTACTGTGTCGGGAGGGTGGCGAAATACAACACCCTCGGGGAACACGCCACTCCGTTTTGCTGGGTTTTTTCGGATTTCAGCCTCCCGACTCCCTCGCCATCCCGGCGAGGGACATCTTCTGTTGGAGGTGGCATATGCATGTTTCCAAGGTGGTTGTGCCGGCAGGTGCCGTCGGTGGGCATGGTCTGCATTGGATCAGACCGGTGAGTCTGAAGATCCGCGCGCTCTACGACTGGCGCTCCGGCGCCAAGGGAGAGGAGTTGGGCGTTCCCGCGCTCCTGCTGCGCGGCATGTGGATGAGTGCGGCCGGGTTGGAGGTGGGGAGCCGGGTGGTCGTGTCGATCGAGCCGGGCCGGGTGGTGCTGACGGTGGCGCAGGCGCCTGTGGGCGCGGCAACGCGCTTTGCTTCGCGGCGGACGGTGTTGCATGCGCTGGCGATGCGACGGAAGTCGAACGCGGTGCTGGGCGTGGCGGCGTAGCCTGAGCCTGGAACGACAACGGGGTGCCGGTTCAGCCGACACCCCGTGTTGGGTCAAGCGGGGCCTGGCCAACCTTACCGGGCCGCTGCCTTCTTTGTTGCGGTTTTCTTCGTCGCTTTCCCGGCTGCTTTCTTTGCAGCTGATTTTTTCGTAGCGGTCTTCCTGGCAGCAGACTTCTTCGTAGCAGCCTTCTTTGAAGGACCTTTCTTCGCAGCAGTCTTCTTCGTAGCTGTCTTCTTCGCAGCAGTCTTCTTCGTAGCTGTCTTCTTTGCAGCAGTTTTCTTTGAAGTAGTTTTCCTGGTGGCAGCCTTCTTCGTGGCGGCCTTCTTGGCGGTCTTCTTTGTCGCAGCCTTTTTCGTGGCCTTCTTGGCCGCCGCCTTCTTCGCAGGCGCCTTCCTGCCACCACCATCCTGCTTGTTCACGGTGGCCCAGGCGATGCGTTCCGCAGCCTCTTCACTGCGTCCTTCCGCCTTCTCGCTGTCCTCGATGTGGGCAGCCTGGCGCTTCTGCCTGTCGGTGTAGCTGGATTTGTCTCCGCGGGGCATGGGTTGCGTCCTCCATGGGGCAGCAACGGACCAGCGGTCCGCTGCTGCCGGGGTGGGTCAGGCCAGGGTGCGCACCTTGGGTTCACGCGCCCACTGGCGGGTGGCGGCGGCGGCGATGAAGCCCTTCGCGTCTTCGGCTTCCACCACGCCGTTGTCCTTGCCCACGCGCGCCGTCTTCAGCAGCAGCTGGGCGCCTTCATCGGCGGCGATGGCCTTCAGATGCGCCCACGCATCGGCCGCGAAATCGATCGCCGCCGATTCCTTCGACAGGCGCTTGGCGGCGTCGGCGCTGAGCACGATGGCCACCGCGTCGAACACCACCGACGGGGTGCCCGCCAGCTGCCCGTCTGCCGGCTGCAACCTGCCATCGCTCAGCTTCCCGCCGCCTACCTTGGGCGCCACCAGCTTGACCTTGGCGCCGGCCTTCTCGGCGGCTTTGCGCAGGTTGGCGATCATCCCCGCATCCGAACCCTCGTCGAACAGGATGCCGACGCAGCGGCCCTTGAGCAGGTCCTTGGTGCGGCCGATCACGCGCACTTCCGGTGCCTTGGGCATGTCCTGGGCGGGCGTGGCGGTGGGGGCGGGGTCGGGCAGGGCGGGCATCGCCAGACCGTCGGCCACGCGCTTGGCCAGCGACTCGTCGATGTTGCGCAGGTGGCTCACGGTGCGCTCGCGCACGGCCACCGTTTCCACCTTGGACAGTTCAAACACCAGTGCCGAGGCCAGGTGTGCCTGCTCCGGCGCTTCCAGGCTGCGGAAGAACATGCGCGCCTGGCTGTAGTGGTCGGCGAAGCTCTCCGCCCGCACGCGTCCCTTGCGGCCGTCATCGGCCGGGGTGGCGTGGCTGGGGAAGCCGTTGGCGGTCTCGCGCGGGCTGTCGCCCTGCAGCGAACTCGGGTCGTAGGCGACGCGGCCCTTGGGAATGGCCATCTGCATGTGGCCGTCGCGCTGGTGGTTGGCGAACGGGCATTTCGGCGCGTTGACCGGGATCTGGTGGAAATTCGGGCCCCCCAGGCGGCTGAGCTGGGTGTCCAGGTAGGAGAACAGGCGGCCCTGCAGCAGCGGATCGTTGCTGAAGTCGATGCCCGGCGGCACGTTGGCCGGGCAGTAGGCGACCTGCTCGGTTTCGGCGAAGAAGTTGTCCGGCCAGCGGTCCAGCACCATGCGCCCGATGACGGTCAGCGGCACCAGCGATTCGGGAATGATCTTGGTCGAGTCCAGGTGGTCGAACGGGAAGGCCTCGGCCTGTTCCTCGGTGAACAGCTGCACGGCCAGTTCCCACTCGGGGAAGTCGCCGCCGGTGATCGCCTCGAAGAGGTCGCGGCGGTGGAAGTCGTTGTCGGCCCCCTGCAGCTTGACCGCTTCATCCCACACCGTGGACTGCAGGCCCAGCTTCGGCCGCCAATGGAACTTCACGAAGGTCGATTCGCCCTGTTCATTGAGCAGGCGGAAGCTGTGGATGCCGAAGCCTTCGATCGTGCGCAGGGAGCGCGGGATGGTGCGGTCGCTCATCGCCCACATGATCATGTGCATGGATTCGGGCATCAGCGACACGAAGTCCCAGAACGTGTCATGCGCGCTGGCCGCCTGCGGGAAGGCACGGTCCGGCTCCATCTTCACCGCGTGGATCAGGTCGGGGAATTTGATCGCGTCCTGGATGAAGAACACCGGGATGTTGTTGCCCACCAGGTCCCAGTTGCCCTCGGGGGTGTAGAACTTCACCGCGAAGCCGCGCACATCGCGCGGGGTGTCCACCGAGCCGGCGCCACCGGCGACCGTGGAGAAGCGGGTGAACACGGGGGTGCGTACGCCGACTTCGGTCAGCACGCGGGCGCGGGTGTATTCCTGCAGCGAACGGGTCAGCTCGAAGTAGCCATGCGCCGCGCTGCCGCGGGCATGCACGATGCGCTCGGGGATGCGCTCGTGGTCGAAGTGGGTGATCTTCTCGCGCAGGATGAAGTCTTCCAGCAGGGTCGGCCCGCGCGGGGTGTCGCGCAGCGAGTTCTGGTTGTCTGCGACCGGGATGCCCTGGTTGGTGGTCAGCGCGGGATGGCCACCGCCGGCGCGCTGGTGCAGTTCGTCACCCTGGCCACGTGCCTCGGCGGGTTGGGCGGCGGGTTTGGTGCGGGGCTTGCTGGTGGCCATCAGGCGACTCCGGGGCTGGCGAGGGGATTCGATCCCCAACAGTGGCGTCACGCGTGTTAATCGCGGGTCGGAGAACGCGGCCCGGCTTGCACCTGCGCTTCACGCCGGGGCGCCTGACGGGCGCGCGGCAGGTATCCTTGGTGGCGTGTCCCTCCTTCTTCCGCCACCCCATGCGTGTTGAACCTGCCGACATCGAAGCCCTGTTCGATGCGATTCCCGACGTGCTGTTCTTCATGAAGGACCGCGACGGGCGCTATACGCACATCAACCAGACCATGCTGCGCAGGTTGGGGTTGAAGTCGCGCAAGGAGGTGATCGGACGCACCGCCGCCGAGATCTACCCGACCGGCCTGGGTGCCGATTACGCCACCCAGGATGCCCAGGTGCTGGCCGGCAAGGTGATCGAGAACCTGATGGAACTGCACCTGTTCGCCAACCGCGAGCCGGGCTGGTGCCTGACCTGCAAGCGGCCGCTGCTGGTGGACGGGCAGATCCGTGGCCTGATCGGCATCTCGCGCGACCTGGGCCAGAAGGACAGCCTGGGCACCCAGTACGAGCAGCTGCGGCTGGCGCTGGCACACCTGAACGCGCATTACGCCGAGAACGTGCGCATGCAGACCCTGCTGGACATCACCGGCTTCTCGCTGTCCAAACTGGAGCGCACCTTCCGCAAGGTGTTCCAGATGACCCCGCAGCAGGTACTGACCCGCCTGCGGATCCAGATGGCGGTGCACCTGCTGCATGGCAGCGAGACCATCGCCAGCATCGGCCAGGCCTGCGGCTTCACCGACCAGAGCGCGTTCACCCGCAAGTTCAAGGCCGAAGTCGGCGTGTCGCCGCGGGCCTATCGCGCCCAGATCGGCGAGCGCGTCGACGCCTGAGCCGGCATGACCTGGGTGGGATGCCTGCGACAGCCCGGACAGGGTATGGTGTCGCACCTGTTGCCCGCCACTCGATTCCGATGCCCGCATCCCAGACTCCGGCTCCCTCCGCACCCCGCTCCAACACCCGCCTGGACCACGCGCTCAAGCCCCGCCAGCTGATCATGATGGGACTGGGCAGCGCGATCGGCGCCGGCCTGTTCCTGGGCTCCGGGGTGGGCGTACAAGCCGCCGGACCGGCCGTGCTGCTGTCCTACCTGGTCGCGGGCGCGCTGGTGATCATCGTCATGAATGCGCTGGGCGAGATGGCTGCGGCCAAGCCGACCAGCGGTGCGTTCTCGGTGTATGCGGCCGACGCCATGGGCGCCACCGCCGGCGCGACGGTCGGCTGGTTGTGGTGGGTGCAGCTGGTGATCGTGATCGCCGCCGAAGCGGTCGGTGCGGCCGGGCTGCTGGCCACGGTGTGGCCGGTCATCCCGGTGCCGATGGCGGCATTGGCCTTCATGCTGTTCTTCACCGCGATCAATCTGCTCGGGGTGAAGAACTTCGGTGAGTTCGAATTCTGGTTCGCCATCATCAAGGTGGCGGCGATCATCGGCTTCATCCTGATCGGCGTGGCCCTGTTGATGGGCTGGCTGCCGGACGCGCCGTCGCCGGGCCTGAGCAACTTCACCGACCACGGCGGCTTCGCACCGAAGGGCCTGGCCGGGATCGGCGCGGCGCTGCTGGTGGTGGTGTTCGCCTTTGGCGGCACCGAGATCGTGGCGGTGGCCGCCGCCGAAACCGAAGACCCCGAGCGCAGCATCGCCCGTGCCATCCGCACCGTGGCCTGGCGCATCCTGGTGTTCTACATCGGCTCGCTGAGCGTGATCATCGCGGTGGTGCCGTGGACCAGCGACAGCCTGTCCTCGCCGTTCGCGGCGGTGCTGCAGGTGGCCAACATTCCCGGCGCCGCGACTGCCATCACCCTGATCGCGGTGATCGCGCTGTTGTCGGCGCTCAACGCCAACCTGTATGGCGCGTCGCGCATGATGTACTCGCTGGCGCGTCGCCAGGAGGCACCGGCGGTGCTGGGCTGGACCGACCCGCGGCAGGTGCCGATCATCGCCGTGCTGGCCAGCGTGCTGTTCGGGTTCGCGGCAACGGTAATGGAGCTGCTGTTCCCGGGCAAGGTGCTGCCGGTGCTGTTGAACATCGTCGGCTCGACCTGCCTGCTGGTGTGGACGATTTCGCTGCTGTCGCAGCTGATCCTGCGCCGCCGCGCCAACCGCGACGGCACCCGGCTGCCGTTCCGCATGACCGGCTACCCGTACCTGACCCTGCTCGGCCTGGGCGTGCTGGCGCTGATCTTCGGCCTGCTGCTCTCCGAAGCGCATACCCGGGTGCAGTTCCTGTCGATGGCCGCGCTGACCGCGGTGATCGCGATCACCAGCGAAGTCACGCGCCGCGTGCGCCGCAACCGCTCCTCGGAATAATCGTAGAGACACGCCACGCGTGTCCCGCGTGATCGGTGCGACCCATGACGGCGGTCGCGCGCGACACCGGCCAGGCAGAACCCATAACAATGACGGCCCGCATCTGCGGGCCGTTCACACTATTGCCAAGCCGCTCAACGGTCAGCGTCAAGACGTAGGACTATCGCCGTCAGTAATGATTGTCCAGATGCCTGTTGGCAGAGCGAGCATAAAGTGCCGGGTCTACGTCGCGCTCGCACTTCTGCGATCCGTTGGTGGTCTTGTCGCTTCTTGGCAGGGTCGTGTTGGAGATCGTGGCCGGGTTCGGTCTTGCCGACGCCGGCGCCGGTCCGTGCGGTCGTTCAATGCGGAACACCTGCGGCGGAATGATCCTGCCGACGGAGTGGGAAGAAAGTTCTTTCGGAATCATCATTGCTCCAAGCGTCAGTCCAGCTGGGTGGGCAAGGGTGTCCGCGATCATGCGATGCAGCTTTCAAAATGCCATCGCGGGACATGAAAGAACGGCCCGCTTGCGCGGGCCGTCGTCATTACCGCTTGGGCCGGCCAATGGCCGGCACTACCGGGTCATGACTTCGCCGGGGGCGCCTCTTCGGTCATTTTCAGCGCTACAGCGTACTCTTTCACGTTCGGATATTTTTGCGCCAGGGTGCACCATGGCATGTCGGCTTCGGATGTATAGGTGCGGTACAGCGGCGCCGCCGCGAATGCCATGGCCGCCGCTACGTTGTTCACGTGGGTGATCGGCGCCTGCTCGCTGGCTTGGCTCGCTTGGCTTCGCATGGGCGCGGAGCTTGGGGTGCTGGTATCGAGTTTTGGGATCATGCGGAACGGGTCCAGTGCGAGAGGACCTGTACGCTACGAACCGTCCAGCGCCCGCGCTTCCATGTTTCATGCATGTGGGTTCGTTCCAGGCAGCGCTGGCCCAACTCGGGCCAAGCAAAAACGGCCCGCTTTCGCGGGCCGTCTTCGTTTCACGCAGGCAGGAGGATCAGACCTCCACGCCCTCGTCTTCCTTGTACGCGTCGACCGGGATGCAGGCGCACATCACGTTCTTGTCGCCGTAGACGTTGTCCACGCGTGCCACCGGCGGCCAGTACTTCTGC
>Ga0102591_1001480_pt1 | contig 31959 bp, 41 predicted proteins | sample AraplaCol_mCL_r2_2_FD_76860 | JGI IMG/M metagenome (GOLD analysis project Ga0102591, IMG submission 76860) | Arabidopsis root microbial communities from North Carolina, USA - plate scrape MF_Col_mCL_r2 (SPADES assembly) (version 2) | ecosystem: Host-associated > Plants > Roots > Endosphere...
GAACCGTAAAATGGTTCAATGACGCCAAAGGTTTTGGCTTTATCACCCCGGATGCAGGCGGTGCTGATCTATTTGCGCACTTCCAGGATATCCAATCGGATGGCTTCAAGAGTCTGTCCGAGAACCAGCGCGTTTCATTCGAGCGCTCGAATAGTCCCAAAGGTGAAAAAGCAAGCAATATTCGTATTATTTGAAAAACGCATGTGAGATGGACGTTCCCGCTGAAGCGAGGAGCGCCGATACCTAAGGCCGACTCTTCGCCGCACGGCGCTACTTGTAGGCCTTTCCCTTCAATAATCCCACTGGCACTGGCACTGGCACTGGCGGACGGCATCAGCGCGCAGCAGCTGTCAGCGGCGCGGGGAGTCAGATCTTCGGAGATCCCCCACTGTTTCCATGACGGCATCGAGCGGTGGCACGTCCTTTACTCGTGCCAAATACCAAAGCTGAAATGCCTGTTGGGTCGGGGTCATCTTGCCGAGTTGCCCGGCATTCATGACAGCAAAAGCCGGCGGTCTGAACCTGTCTGGCGCAACGGGCAGTGTGATGGAGCGCGGTATCGCGGGTTTGCGTCAATTGGTTGACGCGTCCCTAGTGGACATCAAAGAGGTCAACCAACAGGGGCGCCACGACGAGTTGTTTTCACTCGCAGAATTCATCGCTGAAGCCAGTGCCGCCGCTGCTCTGTCGGCACAGGCGAAGGCCGTTCAATTTCATGTGCTGGCGGTAGAACCCACGCTCGCCATTCGCGGGAAGCGAGAATTGTTGTTGTCTGCGGTAATCAACCTGCTGCAGAATGCGTTCAAGTTCACCCACCCCAGCAGCGAGGTCGTCCTTACCGCCTATGCCTCGGCGGATCGGATATTGATCGATGTAAAAGACCACTGCGGTGGCCTGCCTGCCGACGTAGAACAGGCGATGTTCCTGCCCTTTGCGCAGGGTGGCAAAGACCGGACTGGGCTCGGATTAGGACTCACTATCTCCAGACATGCCGTGGAAGCCAACAGCGGTGTCTTAAGCGTGCGTGATATTCCAGGTAGTGGTTGCGTGTTCACAATTAACCTGCCACGTTATTCGGTCCCAACGCCTTAGCGCGCGGTCCGGTCCAAACGCTGCGTGCAGATTCCAAGGCAGCAGCTTAAACGAATGGATAGCGCAAAGCCTTGCCCATTCACGTTGAAGTGCAGGTGCACGACAGTGAGCGGATTTCTGCGAATGCAGGATCCCCTGCTGGCGCCATCCTGATCGATGACGCCCACTTTGGCACTCTCTACGTGATGAACCGTCGCAATCCATTGGCAAGTTAGCCATCTGCATAAGGCCATTTCTACCTGAAATTGACTCTTCGGTCCGTCCCGCCTTTGCCTGTAGTAGCTCTGATTTCAGGACTTGGTCTGGCGAAGATTGCGCCGATCAAATCAGCGTGGACCCCGGCCGTGAACCCTATCTGGTGCGCAAATCTCGCGCCAAATCTGGCGCGAGCAGCTAAGACAATCGACATTTTGTCAGCTAATACGTATTCCTTTCTTCTTGTCACATTGCCTCCGGCGAACTTTAATTAAATTGATGATTTGATGCAGTGTGACCGCTACTGCGTATTTGCGGTAGAAGGGCCGTGTTGTGCATGATTTTTACTGTGCGATGGCAAACGTACTCTGGTTCTTGCCAGGGGGGCGCGCGTCTGGGCGTTGAGTCTCGAAACTTCGCCCACCTGGCGCGGTGATATTGGTATATCATTTAAAATTGCAACCATTCTAAAAAGAACACTCGCCCGTTGCAAAGGCTCATTTTGACGCTGTCCTGCCTGAATGCATGCAATGTCCGATTGGATTATCTAATTCGCTGTGTATTCAGTTTTATATGGAAAACCCCGGGGCTCGCCGCCAACAGATTGCAGACTTACTTGGTTCACTGCCTGCCAGTGAACCTGGCGGCGGACTATTTGCGCTACTACTGCCATTGCGTGTGCAGTTGGCCTCGCTCGTGAGCGAAGAGGGATTCGGCTTCCTGCTTGAGCGGACCGTATACCAGACCGCGCGGGCGTATCAATGGATTTGCGCAGAACCGGCCTCAACGGGGGAGGCTCGGCTGGACGATCTGCGGGCGACGTTGGCACTCTGTACACATGAGGAAGCACTTGAGGCGAGCATAGTCTTGCTGCTCAATTTCGTCGACCTTGTGGCTTCATTAATAGGCGACCCCTTAACCGTCGGAATATTGCGAGCGGCCTGGGGGAGCGATGCCCTTGGCGTCTTGGGCGAGGATAATCAAGCATGAGCAATAAGGTATTAATCAAACGCCTCGCAACTGGAATTCCTGGTTTGGACGACCTGCTCGGTGGTGGTATTCCGGAATTCTCGTTCAACTTGATTGCAGGTGCGCCAGGTTGCGGGAAAACCACGTTGGCGCATCAGCTCATGTTTGCCCTGGCTGCGCCGGATTGTCGGGCCATCTTTTTCACTGTGCTGGGCGAGCCTTCACTGAAGATGCTGCGTTACCAGCAACAGTTCACCTTCTTTGATTTCAAGAAAGCAGGAGAGTCCATCAAGTTTGTGAACTTGGCGGACGAAATTCTGAGCGGGGACTACGACCTGGTCCTGGCGCGCATTGTCGAGGAAACCAAGGCGTTCATGCCCAGCTTGATCTTCGTGGATTCTTTCCGCTCGATAGTCCAGGCCAGCCAATACCACGACAAGGGACCGACCGACTTGCAGCACTTTGTCCAGCGGCTGTCGATGCAGATGACCAGCTGGCACGCCACGACTTTCCTGATCGGCGAGTATGTCGAAAATGAAGCGCAGACAGGGCCGGTTTATACCATTGCGGACGGTATTTTTTGGCTGTCGCAAAGTGCGCAGCGCAACTCCGTCGTGCGCAAGATTCAGATTGTGAAGATGCGGGGGCAAGCCAATAGCCCAGGCTCGCACACGTTCCGGATCAGTAAAGACGGCTTACATATCTTTCCGAGGGCAGTGGTGTCGCGCAGCGCGTCGGCAAGCGTGGACCGAAAAGTGCCGGCCGCGCACAAGCGGCTGTCAACCGGAGTGGCGGAATTGGATGCAATGCTGGGAGGGGGCATTCCGGTTGGTTATTCGGCGTTGCTGGTGGGGCCATCCGGCTCAGGCAAGACCGTGCTCGCTACTGAGTTCCTTGCGGAAGGCGTGCGCAACGGAGAGACCGGGGTAATTGCAGCGTTTGAAAAGAGCCCTAATCAATTACTTAGCCAGAAGCTTGACGATCTGGTCCAGGCAGGGAAAGTTGGCTTGATTGATACCCATTCGCTGGATCTCTCTATCGACGAGACCCTGTACGAGCTGGTGTCGTTGATCCGCGCCCTTGACGCCAAGCGCGTAGTGATCGATTCGCTATCGGGTTTCGAACTCGCGCTGGCGCCGGCCTTCCAGGATGACTTCCGCGAATCCTTATATCGCCTGGTGGCGGTGCTGACCAGCATGGGCGTGACGGTGCTGATGACAACGGAATTGGAAGACCGCTACACGGATCTGCGGTTTAGCCCCTATGGCAATGCGTTCCTGGCGGACGCGATCATCATGCAACGCTATATTGAAATGGCAGGCGAATTCAAACGCGTCTTGTCGGTGGTAAAGGTACGCGGCAGTGGTCACAGCAAGGCAATACGGTTGTTTGACATTGCTGATGACAGCATTGTGGTGGGCCCTGCGCTGAATGAATATGAGGGCATCTTGTCAGGATGCCCGAACAAGACACGACGCAGTGACACGTCCGAGTCATAGGGAGGCTTATGACCACATGGGGAGAGCGTCGGAAGACAAGGCGGGACCGGCGGTTAGGCCTTGGCACGTCATCCTCGGGTGTAGTCATCGCCAATCGGCGCTATCGCCGCCAAGCCAGGGCGGAAGGTGCGGCAACACCTGATCTGGTCGCGCTCGAGAACGCCCGCCTGCACGATGAGTTGCGAAGCCACATAGCGCGGCTGCAGGAAGCAAATCGGCAGTTGCTTATCTCGAGTATCAATGCGCAGGCTTTGGCCGAGCAATTGCATGAAGCAAAGGCAGAGATGACCCATCTCGCCCATCACGATCATCTCACCTCCCTGCCCAACCGCCTCCAGTTCAAGAACCAACTCGCAGAGCATATCGCGTATGCCCGGGCACATGCCAGCAAGCTGGCCTTGCTGTTCATCGACCTGGACCGGTTCAAGGTGGTCAATGATTCGCTTGGCCACAGTATTGGCGACCTGTTGCTGCAGGCGGTTGCACAGCGCCTGGCTGCCAGTGTCCGCGGCTCGGATGCGGTGTGCCGGCAAGGGGGGGACGAGTTTGTGGCGATGCTGGCAGATGTGGTGCACGCGGAAGATGTTGCAGCCCGCGTCGCGCATATACATGACCTGCTCACGGCGCCCTATACGATTGCCCATCACGTGCTCCACATTGGGGCCAGTATCGGCATCAGCATCTATCCAGATGACGTGGGCGATCTCGACGCGCTGATGCGCAGCGCCGATATTGCGATGTATAGCGTAAAGGAGAGCGGACGCAACAGCTTTGCCTTCTTCGAACCACCCATGGATGTACGCGCCAAGGCGCGCCACCACATGGAGGTGAATCTGCGCAATGCGCTGGAGCGTGGTGAATTCATTTTGTACTACCAGGCGCAAGTCGACCTTGCGACTGCGCGTATCGCAGGGGCTGAAGCGCTTATTCGCTGGCACCATCCCACGGAGGGGCTTCTGACGCCGAAGTCATTCATCGGATTTGCCGAGGAATGTGGGATCATCAAACTGATCGACCGGTGGGTACTGCGCGAGGCCTGCTTGCAGGCGAAGGAATGGCAGGGAGCTGGGTACCCGCTGGAGACCATTAGCGTTAATATCTCGGCGCAGGAATTCGAATGCAGCGATTTTCCTCAGACGGTATTGACGACTTTGAGTCAGACGGGGCTGGCACCACAATCGCTTGAATTGGAATTAACGGAAGGCACCTTGATGCGCGATAGCTCCTCGACGATCCAAAAGCTCGAGTTGTTACGTGGAGTTGGCGTGCGCATTGCAATCGACGATTTCGGCACCGGGTATTCCAGTTTGGGCTATCTGCGGCGCTTTCCGATCGACACGTTGAAGATCGATCAGACGTTTGTTGCGGACATTCGTCCAGGTTCGGACGAAGTGCTGGTCGATACCGTAATCAGTATTGGCATGAGGTTGCACCATCACGTGGTCGCCGAGGGCATCGAAACGGTGGAGCAGCTCGCCTTCTTAAAGGCACACGCGTGTGACACCGGCCAGGGATTCCACTTGGCAGTCCCTATGCCAGCAATCGAATTTGCGCGGGCCCTGGCAGATATGCCCGTCGGGAAAAGCGCTTGACTTTCACTCTGATAAGAATATCGTGGCAGGATGCTATTCGTTAGCGCGTCTTGGGGGCTGGGATGGAATTGCTTGACGATGAGTCTGCTGCCGGACCAGACAGCGACAGGTCACTCATCTTGCGCCTGCGGGAGGCGAACAAGAACCTGCTGTATGCTGCACTGAGCGCGCGTGACTCCTTGGCGGACGCGGAAAGCGCACTTGACAATCAGGAGCGCTTCTTTGCTGTACTTGCACATGAATTGCGTAGTCCTCTTGTTCCAATCAAGCTGGTTGCGTCGGCATTAGATGCGCTTCCGGAGTCGCGGGATGGATTGCCGCGGCTGCGCCAGACGCTAACACGGCAAGTGGAGTATTTGGTACACCTGGTCAACGGGCTGGACGACGTCACGCGCATCAAGCATGGAAAGCTGGTACTGGATATGCGGATAGTACGCCCGGCTGAGGCGATGGAAACTGCCCTGGTGATGGCGCGACCGCTGACCGAAGCCCGGCAGCAGCATCTCACGTTACAGTTCCCCCAGGATCCGCTGCTCGTTCGCGGGGATCTTGATCGATTCGTGCAGGTATTCTTCAACCTGCTGTCGAATGCCGTCAAGTTCACACCCTCGCGAGGAACGATTTCGGTGGCGCTCCAGCGCAATGGCGACAGTGTCTCTATCGCCATTCAGGATAGCGGCCCCGGCATCGCTCCCGCTTTCCTTCCGTTCATGTTTGATATGTTTGCTCAGAATGAGCGCACCCCAGGATCATTCGCGGGCCGGTTCGGGCATTGGCCTTTCATTAGTGCGCTCGCTGGTAGAGTTGCACGGGGGGACGGTGTCAATCGGCAGCACAATTCCTGGTGCTGGTTGTACCGCCACGGTCACACTACCGCTAGTATCGCTCCATGCAGGAGGCACGTGAATCACGGTGACTCCACCCTTGCGTTGCGCAATTTTGGGGTAATTCCGACATTCACAAGTGTCTGCCAAACCCGGCGCACTTAACCATCGTATGTGGTACACGCAGCACCTGCGAAGGACATATCGGCATCAAGGCCTCCTCTGGACTTCGCATGCGAGGATTATGGCCGGCCAGGGCGCGCGTGTGCGCGCCGCGACCTATTGTGCTGTGGATTGCAGGTCTTTCATCGACGTCATCGAGCTGCCGATGTGGTACCACACTTGGTGTGGCAAGGCCGCCAATTCGCTTGCCCCCAACGAGCCATTTGGCTGATTGGGGTCGTTGCCGGCATAATGGGCTGGCCCTGACTTTGCTGTTATTCAATCGCTGTGGGGGCGCTTCTCGGCGTTTGGATCGTCCCAGTGTGCAAGGTGTATTCAAACAGATTGGCATAGAGCCCATTCTACGGCCACCCGCAGCGCACTTTCCGCTTCTTCGGGATGGAGCGTGAAGCGCGGCAGACGCAGGATCAATTCCTTGGACAAGTCACCCGACCGGTCCTGTGCCAGGCCGTGGCGCGCCCGATGCCTACGGTGGTCGTTAAGCAGATGAACGTATTGTCCCGACCCATTTCCCGGTGCCCGGCCATCGGCCGGGACAGGAGAGTTAATATACCTTTAACGAAGGTTCGCGTAGGCTGGGCAGGCAGCTGCGTACATGAGCGCAGCGTAACTCAGGGGAGACGCGATGAACAGAATGCTGTGGAGTGCGCTTGTCGCAATGTTACTTGCCACAGGCATTCGCGTGGCGAACGCCACCGACTATGCAGTACGTCAGACGTGGACGCTCGATGGTGCAGGGCACTGGGACTACTTGGATATTGACGCAGCCGGACAGCGCTTGTTCGTTACCTGCGGCGACCGGCTTCAAGTGTTGAATTTGGTGTCTGGGAAAGTGGCCGGACAGATCAGCGGCCTTAGGCGTGCGCATGGTGTTGCATTAGCCCCTAACTTGGGCGTGGGTTTTGCCAGCAGCGGCGAAGCCAACAGCATCATTGTGTTTGACTTAGCCAGTCTGCAGGTAAAACGCGAAGTGGCCGTGAGCGGCGAAAATCCCGATGCGATTCTGTATGACGAGGGGAGTAACAAACTGTACTCGTTCAATGGCAATTCGTCGAACGTCTCGGTATTTGACGCCGCGACGATGGTGCCCGTCGCCACCATCTCTCTTGCAGGAAAGCCGGAATTTGCAGTCAGTGACGGTTCCCGCGTGTATGTCAACATCGAGGACAAAAATTGGATCGAGGTGATTGATATCGCCGATGGCCGTGTGATCGAGCATTGGCCGCTAGCTGAATGCAAAGAGCCTACAGGTCTAGCGCTCGATACGGCACATCAGCGCCTGTTCTCGGTCTGCGGGAATGGCGTGATGGTGGTGACTGATGCGCGCGACGGCCGTCAAGTGGCCCGTCGTGCAATTGGGAAGGGGGCAGACGCGGTGGTTTATGACGCCACGAGGATGACCGTTTTTTCCTCGAACGGTGAGGGAACGTTGAGCGCCATTGACCAGATTGATGCTGACCATTACACCACGCCGATCAGCGTTCCTACCGCGAAAGGCGCTCGCACGATGGCCATGGATCATGCGAGCGGACGCATCTACTTGCCAACCTTGGTCGGCCAGCGCTTTACCATTTTGGTCGCGGCGCCATAGGGCATGCCAGCGCGTGCCCGATCGATGTTTTCGGAGTCTGCAGGCGCCGACATCCCGGATGGAACGTTGAATGTCCGAAGCCCGGCACAGCAGGGCGCTTGCCGGGCAAACCCGTGATGAAGGGACTCTTGTGCGACAGAACAGAAGTCGTGGTAGCGCCGCACTTCGTTTCGTGGCGAAGCGACCCGATCGTTCGGGCTGGCGATCGTGTTCGACGGTGCGGCGCTACCGCCAGCGCGGCGGCCAACAGGGTAGGTGCCATGTGAAACGCGGTGTTGTTGTCGACATGCGTTCCTGAACCAGCGGCCGCTTTACCATGCGTCGTTTGACAACCTGATCCGTAATTCTTGCATCGTAAGTCCGATCTATGAGTGGTCCTGCTAAGATGCTACGAAACAATGTCTGCTGATTGAATGTTACATTGGCACATCCCTTAGGCATTTCAGGAGACCGCATGCTCAAGAACCTTTCTATCAGGGCAAAATTGGGCGTGGGTTTTGGTGCCGTCATCACCATCATCCTGTGCCTGCTTGCCCTCGCGTACAGCAATTTCGTCCGAATGTCCGAGGCCAGCGAATGGGACAAGCACACCATGGAAGTGATGCTTGAAGCAGAGCGCATTTCCAGCAGTGTTTTCGCCATTCAAGCCGTCGTGCGGGGCTATCTACTCACCGGAACGCCGGGCGACCTGGTGACGTTGCCCGAACTCGAGTCGGCGATGCACAGGCACCTAGTCAAAGCGATTGAATTGACTGCAGATAGCCCGGAACGACAGAGCCGCTTTAAACGCATTGCTGTACTGGCTGACGACTGGGCACAAAACCAAATTCACGGATTAGTCGAGCTGCGTGAAATGTGGGGCCAAAAACCAGGGGGGCTGAGCAAGCTGGTGCTTCCCCAGCGCTGAAAAGGGCGATGCAGACTTCGGTTCAGATCGCACAACTGAATGAGGCCGCAAGTAACGAAGAGGAGCGCCTGCTCGTTGCGCGTTCTCAGACTTCTTCAGCGTTGCAAAAGGCGATGCTGCTGGTCCTGACGGCCGGCGGGGCCTTGTGCATCGGGCTGGCGCTAGCGGTTTCGGTTTGGCTGGCACGGTCTTTGTTGGCACCGCTAAATATGCTTACGAATGCCGTCACTCGGATCGGCCAGGGCGACCAGTCGGCGCGTGCTGAAGTGATCTCCAGCGATGAAATGGGGCAGGTCGCAGCAGCGTTTAATCGAATGGCGCAAGCGATCCAGGAAAGTCTTGGCAAAGAGGTCGCGGCAGCATCTCTCCTGAAGTCGAAAGTTGATGCGCTGTTGGTCGTCGTGTCCCGGGCGACGGTAGGTGATCTTACCGGGTAGGTCAACGTGACGGGGAGCGACGCCATCGGCCAGTTGGGCGATGGCCTGGCAAAGATGCTCGCTAATCTGCGTGCGCTCATCGACAATGTGCAAAAGGCCGGCATCCAGGTGACGACGTCGGCGACGGAAATCGCAGCATCGGCCAGACAGCTGGAGGCAACCGGCGTGGAGCATGCCCAGACTTCGCTTGAAGTGTTGAGCACCACGAAGGAAATATCGGCCAACACGACTCACCTTTTGAAAACAATGGAGGATGCAGTAGCTGTTGCCGAATACACTACCACCGCTACGGCGCAGGCGAAGGGTGATCTTACGCGTATGGACGGCACCATGCAGGACATAGTTGCGGCCACCAATACCATCAACGCGAAGCTGGCAGCGTTATCGGAGAAGGCGAGCAACATCAACAGCGTGTTGGTTACCATCACCAAAGTGGCAGACCAGACCAATCTTCTGTCGCTGAATGCGGCGATCGAGGCAGAGAATGCCGGCGAAGCAGGGCGCGGCTTCTCGGTTGTCGCGTCGGAGATCCGACGATTGGCAGACCAGACGTCGGTCTCGACGTGGGATATTGAGCAGATGCTCAAGGAGATGCAGTCGGCCGTGTCGGCCAGCGTCATGGGTATGGACAAATTTTCTGAAGAATTACGCCGCAGTGTTACCGAAGTGCGTCGCGTGTCGCTGCAGCTGTCGCGTGTCATGGAGGAAGTGCAGAAGCTGGTGCCGCAGTTCGATATGGTGTTGCAGGGCATGCAGTCGCAGTCGGTCGGCGCGACGCAAATTTCCGACACAATGTCCCAACTCAGCGATGCCTCGCAGCAGTCCGTGGAATCGTTGCAGGTGGCGAGCCAAGCAGTTCACCAACTGCAGCGTGCTGCCAGTGGTTTGCACGCGAGTGTCGCCAGTTTCACTCTCTCGACGACGCAATGAGGCTTGAAGACACGGCAGGCTAGGGCCCACGCGGAGCGGAACGTGCCTACACGGCTGTCTTCCCGTGACGGACGCTGGTAGCACCGCCGCGGTTCATCGGCGGCGGTGGCATTGCACGTTGCCAGTGCTGCATTTTTCCCTATCACGGCATATGATGCGCCCGTTGCTCAGGTCGTACGGATAGCTCGAACGTTTTCCAGTTCAAGGGGCGGGCGTTTATCTGTTCGCAAGGGAGTGCCGGCATAATGAATAACTGTTATCCTGATTGTCTCTTCCGAAACCACTGGTGGGCAGCATGGATGATGATGAGCGATTCTTTGGCGTGCCGGAAGAGAACATTGCGGCCGCGCAGCGCCGGACGGAGGGACAGCGCAATCCGCCGTCGAGCAACGTGCCGACGCAGCGAGATGTTGCGACACTGCCAGCGGTGGAACTGAAGGCAGTGTTAACCGCTTGGATGGAGCATAGCGCAACTGAAATTATCCCAAGTCGCGCGCAGATTGCACTGGTGCGGGACATTCTTCTCAAGCGTCAGGACACAGCAGAAATTGTTTCCATTGTCTGCATGTGTGGTCACTATATTGAAGGCGCCTAAGGCCAATATCCCTAGATTCATTCGCTCCTATGGGCGCTGCAGTTGCATAGTCGCGCCAACCAGAGGCCTAGTCACGCAGGCGCGTGCAACCACCAGTGAAGCCGCCGGTTGCTGGTCTCGCATTTGGCGGCCCGCACTAATCGGGCGCGATCCAGTTTTCGCTGCTCCTTTGCTTTGACGACGCCGCATGTAATCAACGATGGGGAGCTGGCGACTGGGTGTGCGCAATGCGGATGTCGACTTCCAACAAAGCTCAGGTATTTATAAGCGTAGCAAGGGCGCAACATCTCCTTGTCTGCCTGACGATGCAGATGGCAACGCAAGATCGCGCTCAAGACCTCGATGATAAAAGGCGAAGCTCAACTTCAATCGTCGTCCCAAAGTGGCTACACTAGGCACACATTCGTTGCCTTTTCGCCTTTTGGACTTGGGCTACGTTCGAACGAGACTTTCTGATTTTCACTCAACGATTTGAACCCTTCCACTCGGATGTCCTGGAAGTGGACAAACACGTCAGGACCGCCGATGTCTGGCGTGATGAAACCAAAGCCTCTGCCTGGATTGAACCATTTTACGATGCCGGTTTGCGATGTCATGATGGAACCTCATAGGAAAGTCGGAATCCGGGCATTGCCTGGTGGCTGGTGCCAACAGGCGAGGTCAATAAGCGGGGAATCGGACAGGCGTTGCCGAGAACGGCAAGACAGGACAGAGTCCATCGGTTATGTGAGATGCTTATACACGGTAAACCCACTATACAACGCTGCGCCATGTGCATCTAGCATTATTCTATGAAGAGAAGGCGATCATTCGCCATGCCGTCAAGATGATGAGGTGCGTGGTAAAAGGACCATTACGCTTGGGATAGCTGGTTGCCGGTGTTGTGGCAATGCTGCAGCGCCGCCAACAGTTTGGCAGCGTTTTATATTTGGGTGTAATGGTGAGGATTAAGGTTGAAAGCACCGGTTGGGCATTGGCGACAACCTAAGGACGAGCGCTGGACGAAGGCGCAGAGGAAGGAGACTGGTATGCCGCACCAGTCGACAAAGGGTGAGCTCACGATGCTGCTTCGGGTGGCTAAGGCACTCATGTTCGCCGACAGTGTGGAAGCCGCCATGCGTGCCATCGAACATGGAACGGCGTTACGGCCGGATGCGGTTCTGATCATTACCAACAGTGACAGTGACAGTGGCGATAGCGCTTATTTCCTGGATACGTCGCGCGAGGGCGCCTGCCTTGAGTTAGATCATCAACTGTGCAGAAGGCTACGCGAATCCATCAACGGCGCGGCTGGTTTGCCGTCTGATGCCCAGACGCTGGACGGCGGCAAACTTGTTGTCGCGCCATTCGATGCGGAACACAGTCGCGGCTACATTGGATTGGTATGGCAGGCACCTCTCGAGCACGCTGTGCGACGACATGCCCTCAAGCTGCTGCCTTGTGTGGCAGAATTGGCCGGGGTGCGTCTCACCCAGCTGTTGGAGCAATTGCACAGGGAAGAGGAACAAGGCGAGATATTAGCTGCAACGCAGTCCCGTCACATCGAAGAGCTTCGTGCAAGCGAATATGGAAGGATGGAAGCGTGTGAGCTGGCGGCGCGGGACGAATTGACCGGCTTGCAGAATCGTCGCGGATTCCTCGCGAAGTCGCAGCAGTGCTTGTTGATTGCGCGCCGCCAGGAGTTAGCGTGCGCCGTGATCTTCGCGGATGTGGACGGCTTAAAGTTGATTAATGATAAGTTCGGCCATGCTGCTGGTGATGAGCTGATACGTGATGCGGCACATGTCTTCAATAGCGCCTTCCGGCATGCGGATGTGGTCGGGCGGGTTGGTGGCGATGAGTTTGCAGCCTTCACATTTGACAATGCGACGCCGCGTGCAATCGTCGAGCGTATCAAGGAAAAGACTGCACAATTCAACATCGGCAGGCAGGATGGCTTCACCCTGTCGCTCAGCATCGGCGTGATCAATTGCGATATGCATGGTGAAGATTCGCTGCCAGACTACTTGCTGCGTGCCGACATAGAAATGTATCGCCAAAAACGGCGCACCAAGCCATCAGCACATTAATGGCGGCCGCGCAAAGAAGGGCGCGGAAGGGGGGATATCTGCCAGACGCCGAATACGCATGTCGCCCATGACCCAATGCAGCTGACGCGCTACTAACGAGTCCAGTTGCGCGCCGTCCAACGTTCGGCAATTGGGTACCTCTGCACGCGGTACGCCTTGCTGGAAGGCGCCACATGGGAACAGGTTGGGGAGCAAGGGCATGAGGGCGTGCGGCGAACGCTTGGCGTTAGTGCACACGGTATTCACGCCGCTATTGCCACATTGTTCAACTCCGCTTTCGCCACACATCAATACGCTTTATTCACCACGGTGCGGGTTTGCGCTTGCGGTATAGGCTCGGAGGAGATGGCGCGCATGGCCACGGACCGGTGGACGACGACGCGTAGAAGGATGCCATCAGCACAGTTAGATAGCTGCGTTCGGATTATTTCCAACGCCTCAGCTTCCGTTGGTTTGGAGTCTTGCTCTTGGTACAGTGAATGCTCTCGGCTATTCCGATCCGAGTAGCGAATACGCCAGATCTTCATTCGCCCTCCGTCCGAATTTTTCCGGCCACTAACTACTCAGTGTAGGAACACGTTCATTAATCTGCGATGAAAAGACTTGCTCTTTGGGCGCCGAGGCACAGCTGAAATGTATCTGTGCGGACTGAGCAGCCATTGCGCTATTTTTTCGCTGCGACGCTTGTGCGCCACGATTTCCAGAGATCCTACCTGCTATGCTGGCTTCTGGAATGGTAGCACTGACCCCGCGTTTGCCCGTGGGGCTTCCCCAGTGCTCCATTTCTTGTGCCTCTGAAGACCTGGCCCACCTTGGCGGGCTTTCTTTTACCCGCGAGGCGTAATTTGGTAATCAGTTTCCTCAATAAAAGGCAGTCTGCGAGGTGGCTGCGGTTCCGGAAATTCTCTTGCCTGCATTAAGACGAATGTCATAGTGTCCCTCTTGGCTCTACGATCCATCGCCCGATAGGCGGCCAGCACGCAGGCTTCTTCTGTCGTGAGGTCCGTTACCATGGCGTCCTCCTGGCTTCCGTGCGGCGGGCCTTATAGGCGGCGAAATCGATCACCTTCGCCGACCTGGAATGATCTAGGCACGCACACACTGTCTTGCGCGTTACTGCGTGCCTTGCCTGCAGGCTGTGCCGACCTATGCATTGCTGACCCGCCGTACTGCGACACCAGCCTGGAATGGGATAAGGTGGTTGACGGCTGGCTACGGGAAGTAGCGCACGCGCTGAAGCCGAACGGCTCGATCTGGCTGTTCGGTAGCCGCGCTACGCGAAGGCTGCACTTACATCGGCTTCGAGGACAAGGCCGAATACTTCGGACGGTGTGAGGATCGCATCCATAACTTCCTGAACCCCGTGCATCCAGACATATTCGGAGCGGCCGCATGAACCTCTCAGTCCATAAGCATATGCGTTTGGAAATTGAGGGCCATCGCGTGAATGATGGCGGCAAGAATGATTGGGTTATCCGATCCGTTATAGGACTTGAGATAAATCTCCTTGGCCTTTTCCAATTGCCGCTCAGTGATCCCAGCGATGTACTGCATATCCTTTTCGCTTTCGGTGCTCATGATGACTTCCTTCCCGGTGAACTAATGAAAGGCCAGCATAGCACGCGCGCCATCATTCACCGACCTGAACAAACTCAATCGGTCCATCAGGCTTGCCGACGTTCTTTAGCTTATTCCGGTAGCCACAACCCAGGCAGAGGAAATAGCAGCCGAAGTGGTCAATGGCGGGCTCGCATTCGGAGAACTTCAGGTTGGCAGTGCAGCGTCTGCAAGTCCACATGTGACGCCTCCCGCTCAGTTTCGCGGCGTGGCTTGAAGATCGAAATCCAGCTGCATCGCCACGCTTGCTGATTCCCTGCAGCCTAGCTTTACCACCTGAAGAATACTGTCTTGGCACCAGTCCCAGCCAGGCAGAAAGGTGGCGGCCGTTTTTGAATTCCTTGGCATCGCCCACAGCTGCCACCATCGCGGTGGCAGTGATCGGGCCAACGCCTTCAATGGTTTCAATTTTCTTGCAGAGCTCCGAACTCTTCATGAAGGACATAATCCATTGATTTGTTCGTGCAATGCGCTCTTCCAGCACCCGTAACTGCTCCAGCAGCTCGGTGACGAGTGTTTGACAGATACTGGTTAGCTCGCCTTCGCAGTTCGCCAGGATGGACGGCAGTGAGCGCTTAAATGCCGTGGGCGTTTGCGCCATGATCACGCCTCGTTCAGCCAACAGCCCCCTGACTTGGTTGATCAACGCCGTTCTTTGATGCACCAGTAACTCGCGCGCCCGATGGACTGCTCTGATGTCCTGCTGCTCAACCGTTTTGACGGTCACGAAGCGCATCGTTGGCCTGCACGCCGCCTCGACGATCGCGGCGGCATCGTTTGCATCATTCTTGTTGGTTTTGACGAAGGGCGCCACATACTGCGGACTGATAAGCCGCACCTCAATCCCCATTCCCTGGAACTGCCGCCCCCAATGATGGGCCGAGCTGCAAGCTTCCATAGCAATCACGCGCGGTTGCAGTTTCCGCACGGCGCCAATCAGTTCTGCGCGCATCACCTTTGAGCTGTGCAGTGCATGACCGCGACGATCTGCACCGTGTAGCTGGAACACCCCTTTGGCCAAATCAATCCCGAGAATGTCGATATCCATGGCACACCTGCACACGTAGATTGGACGAAACGTTAGTTTGATCCGATCGGTGGTGTCGGGTCCATCTCAGTAAATCAACAAGTGCGGCGTTTGTAGAGCGAAGAACGCGCGCTCGCCCATGAATTGCCACTTGAGGCTGTCTGAATGAGCGGGATGATGTCTGGTGTCGTTTGGCGAGCAGCAAAGTGAAACTCGGTGCATTTGATGTGGTGTCCCGGGGCCGCGAATCAATTACCCGATCTGGGGGGCCGTCCGGGCGTTGCCCGCGATGCACGCGGCTGCGGAAATGATGTGGTAACAAGTGACGCTGTTCGTCACTGAAGAAGTAATGGAGATAGAAACTGAAGCAACTACCGTTGGGCTCACCGCCCGCGCTGCTGGACGCATGTCACTTTTCTTGGTAGCTGCCTATGAACTAAAGCTTGGCGCGGGCAGGCCGGCTGGTGGCCAAATCAGTATAGGCCCGGCGCGCTAATCCGCTACAACGTTAAGGACTACTACTGCAGTGAATGATTACACGTCACGACGACGGCGCGCAATGGCGCCGACCAAGCCTAAACCTGCCAGAAGCATGCCAAAAGTTGCCGGTTCAGGAACCGGCGTGGTAGCCGCATCGCGGCCAAAGATCGTCGCATTCGAGAAGTCGGGATTGCTCCCGTTATTGCCAACGGTCCAGTTCATACGCCAGGTACCGTCTAGGGTCTGGCCGGCTGCGATGTTTTGGTTATCGAACAACCAGGCTCCGCCTTGATTGCCGGCATGGAGAGCAAACACCAGGTCTAATTGCATTGCCGCAGCACCAGTGTTAGTGACGGTCCAAGTGCCGCTGCTGCCGGAACCTGTAAGCGTGAAGGCCAAAGGCCCTGTCGTACTGAATGGTGGGCTGCCATCCTTCTTGCCGAGCAGATCCCAGGTAGAGCTGCTACCGAACGCATTGAACGTCGTGCCGAATCCGCTGGTGTCACCGTTTGGACCCGACTGCGGATTCCATCCTGCCTGATAGGCAAAGACATCCGCCACTTTTCCGGCTAGCGTTACATCGTTCACCGACGCCGTGCCGATGTCGGCAAAAGCGCTCCCCATGAGCAGGCATGCGGCAGCCGCCGTGGCCAATTTCTGAGATAATTTCTTCATTGCAACCCCTCGTTAGTAATATCAACATTAGAAGGCGCCAATCGTGCAGCGCCGCCGCCAAGGCCAAGGCAAGTAAATGCCCAAACCGAATGTTGCCAATCAATATCAATATGGCAACACCATTGGCGACGGTAGCACGAAAATAGCGGCAAGGCCGCCACGCAGACGCGGCGATTCCGCGAGCAAACTAAAATGGGGATTGCTGATGGAGGCAGCGCTACGGCAAGGTCTTCTCCATTTGATCCACATCACGCCCTCGCTGGGGTCTTGAGCGAGGTCCATGTGGCTGCGGCATTCTGCCGGTCGTTCTCAGGACTTCAGCCCGCTGAAGCGGGCCTGTTTATTGGCCGTTTCCGGATTTGCGTCGATGAAGCGAAACGAACAGATCTCGCATCTCTTTGTTCTCACGCCAGGCCGTAGAAAGATGCGCGCCGCAGGAACTCGCGTCACGCGTCCGATGCTGGCGGTGTTGGCGCCCGCGGCCGAACATGAGACGCTGGATTGTGTCCGGGGATATGTGTTCACTGATAAGGTAGGCTAGCGCATAGCTCCATCCACACTCATGGGCGAGATCTAAAGCCTCATCAACGATTGCCGCAGACTTGCCGGGCATGCGGCGATCTTGAAGATCAATTGACATGATGGTCTCCTCTCTGCCAGCCGCTGCACAGAGCCATTCAGTCGGTCGGCAGATGCTATGGTGATGGAGAAAACCATACCATCCTGTGCCGTTTCGGTGGTTCGTTATTTCCTATCGCAATCTCCAATTGATATACGGGGCGGTTGAGGGGCGCATGCTGACAGGCACCCGTGCGTATTGAGCACATAGAACGCGATATGCGCCGCGCCGCTGGTGCGCGACATTATTCGATGTGCCATTTCATCGCCTGCCTTGTGGAATGGCCGCGCCGGCCACGCGTGGTCCGTGGGCTTCCTCAGTCGCCATTGCTGTTGCCGCTGATTGCTGATCGGGTCAGCGCGCCGATTGTCGCAGATTGCTTGCTTGCCAAGCGTGCGCTACACCGGCGCCGTAGGGGGTAGGGTGAATCAAAGAGTACCGACATCAGTCAGGTACAGAACGGGACGATGGGCGTTCCCGGGTCGCTTGCTCTTCCGCATATAAAATATTCTCGGCCTGCAAAGGCATCGGCTCGCATCAGCGGGCCTCTTTGTGCCGGTCAATCACGGACCATGTGGTCCAGACTGCGTCATCTACGCTGTCCCGGGACGAAACTTCGGGCGGCGCGCTGCAGACTGCCTCCAGCGCGGCTGCATAGCTGGGTTTAAATTAGCCTCATTGCCTATGCTTCCGTTGGTTTGGTGTTTTGCTGAAGGTAAAGTGAGTGAGTTCGGCGATTCCAATCCGAGGAGCGAAAACGCCATTTCTTCATTGCTGCCTTTGCCCAATTCCAATGACACCTGACTGTTCAGTGTAGGAATAGATTGATTAATCTGCGTTCAAAAGACTTTCACTTTGCGCGCCGACACATCGTTAAAGTGTATTGGTGTCGCATACGAGCGACGGCACACCGGAATTGCACCCTGCTACACTAACTATCGGAATGGCAGTTAAGGTGCTGCATTCACCTCATAGGTGCCTCCCGTTGCCATTCCTTGTGTCATTGAACATTTGCCCGCCTAGGCGGGCTTTCTTTTGCTCCCAGGGTATTTGATTTGGTATGGCCCAGCATCAACTGCAGCCGTGGCGGTAGAGGAGGGGCGTTGGCGCGCTCTCATCTGCGCATGCGCCCCATGCCGGCCATTGGCGCCGAGTCGTGGCGGGAAAGGCGGACAGCGGGCAGCCATCTGAAGGCGGGAGATACAAAATTTCTGCTCGGCAAGCAGGCCGGCCAGACCCGGCGGCTTTCCCAGGGCGGACACAATCGGCTCTTCCGCAAGTCACGATTCTGGGCAACGGGTACCCTTCGATAGGACAAAAAAGAGCCCGCCGAAGCGGGCTTGACCAACAAGGGTGAGATAGGAATAGATGTCAAAGGGCAGCGTCAGGCATGAATTGCCCACTCGTACAAACATTCCGCTATTTAGTTTAGCAAGCGCTAAAGGAGCGAACAGTTCGCCGTGCGACGGTGTGGTCCAGCTCCAACATTTTTTGTCTGCCTGTTGAGATGGCGGCTCCCTTCAACAAGGAATACATCTGGCGACGAGATTTGCCTGAGCAGCGCTTGCTTATTTGCAGCCAAGCCGACGAACGCAATTGGAAAACGATTGTGGTAATCGATCTTCAGAAGCGCTACATGAGCATACGACAGGCCGGCGCCGTTGACGATGTGCCTTTGTTCATTCTCCTGTGGCTGCACTTTGGCATCCGCCGGGCACGAGGCAGTAACCTCTGTATGCGAACGCTGCCTGCCCAGAGAGTTCGCAGTGATACTATAGACGTGATGACAAGACTAAACTTCCTGCTGGTCGACGGTCTATGTTTCGACGACTTCGTTGGTGGTAGAGCTTCTCACACTGCTGTAGACGAAAAACGATATAAATTATTTTAAAGGTCAAGCTCAGTGGAACAGCAGCCGATGGAATGGCGCGAATGGCGGGAATTGACGAAGAAGTGCTATGCACCATTTCGAGGCTGGCCTACCCTTGAGATGCGGACGTATTGGCAGCAAGGTTTCTCGCCATTTGATGCAGCGAATGCAGCGCGCGTGCGGCGAACCCGATTGCCGTACAGTGAAACGGAAGTTGAATAGTAGCCGGTACTGTGAAACGGCTGTTATCAAGTTTTTGCATCAGGTCGCGCGCTCCAGCGCAGCTATAAGCGCTGCACACTCCCACTAACGCCGAATTGGGGCCCGCGCCGGCGCGCTTGCGCCTCTCGCCAAGCATTGCGTGCAGTCCGACCCGCAGTGGATGGGAAAGCCCCACAGTTGAAGGCGCCGGATTAAATGCGGGCGGCAGCGTGGGACCATCACAGCTTTCGCGCGCGGCTGGCATTTGGGCGCCTGCCCGTTCCACATTCCTAGCGCCCTATAGCTGTCATTCGAGAGTTATCCTGGATACAGCGGCCATCAACCGGTAGCAAACAAGGCGCCGTTGTCACCCTCGGGGCTGCGGCTCCTACGCCGTAGGGAGGTGTGCGCCTACGACCTGCGCCAGGTACTCTAATACCATGGCTAAGCCCGCTACACAGGGGTATCACTCTCAAGACGGAGCAAGATCATGGAAACGAATCAAAGCAGTAGCGATGGCAATGACATCCCTCGTTTGAAAAGCGCTGATGCAGCGGCGCCGGCAGATGCTGTCGAAGATGAGGTGATGGACGTCCGCACCGAAGGAACCGAAGGTATGGAGGGAGATCCGCAACAGGAAGGCAATGCACAATCGGTGCGATCGGGGCAGCAAGGGGGCAGCGAGCAGGGACAGGCTGTACACGAAGAGAGCCGGCAAGCAAACGGGGAACCTGATCGGGAAGATGATGGCGCCCGTCAGGATGATGAAGCATTGAGTGACGCAAACACTTTGGGAAAATCGACCGAAGCGTCCGATCATAGCAAGTGGCCATTTGCGCGAAAGCCGGTTGACCAGGCAGGCACCAGTGCTGAGCAGTGAAGACACTCAACGGCGGGGCGTCCGAACGGCGTCAGGCTGAAGGGGAAGCGAATGGAAGTGCTACAGTATCGCGATCATGCGATCACGTGTCTTGTGGTCAAAGAAGCGATGGGCAAACCCAATATGAGGTGGAACTGTCATATCAGCATCGGACGAGGCAGCGCACAGCCAGTGACGCACTATCGCCTGTCCGTCTCAGCCTGGACGGCCAGCACTGCCAAAGCGCTGGGACTGGAGTGCGCTATGCAACACATTGATGAAGTGCTGGACGTGGCGTTCGATCCCAAAAAACCGTGATGAACTGACGCGCGCTTCCGATTCGGGTCGTGCGCGAAGGTCCACACCGGGGAGGGACTGAGCGGACGCGCCGGCCGGCGCCAGTGCAGCGAGGCATTGTTCTTCTGATTGGCACTTTTCCGGACATGATTTCGGTTAATTCCCCATAAAATATGACGTGCCGTTGATCAGCTGATCTGGCCATCGGCCTGATGCGCTAATCGACCATTAGTGGCGGGCTTGATTTGCATTAGTCCGCAGCGGCGGGCGCTGTATGCGGCCGAGGCCGCGAGTGCAGTTGCCTTGCCTTGCCGTGCGAGTCAGCAGGCGTGCGCCACACCCTGGTCATCCGGCGTAGTGTCGGATGCAAAGAGTATCGTCCAAGGTCCGGTTCAGGACGGGATACATAGCCGGTCCATAGACTGCCGATACGTTCCGCTGGATAAAGAACTGCTTGTGGAAACGAGCGCTCGCATTTGCGGGCCTCGTATCGCGCAGCGTTCAAAACGCAGGGCTGACGGGCAACGGGCTATGGTGATTCGGCGCATTGATGAGTTGACGGCAAAGAAGGTGTCCATTGTTATCTCAGCCAGGGCCGCATTTGGCGAAGATTTCGGCTATCGTACCGCCTGGTCTATCGGCTTGCCGGCCGGTTTAATCACGTCGGTGTTTGCCCGGCCTTTCCACGACACGCGGGAATTCGGCTTGGCATTTTCTGCAGCAGGTGATCGGAGACGCATGCCTCGCTAGTTTGAAATTTGTCGACACCAAGTGGACGTGCACCAGAGCGCAAATCGGCATCTGGGCCAGCGCTCGTCCTCGCGAAAGGAGCCAGGCTGGGGCTGCGCCATTGAATGGATGCACGCAACGGCAGGTTATTGATGCGCCATTGTCGGCGTCGGCGCACCGCAGCCTCATTACAGTATTCAACCTCGTTGTCGGAGCAAGTGCGCTGGCAGGCGGGCTGCATGTGAAAGCGCTTGGGGACCTGCGAATCTTATTGGATGTTTGCTCGGATGGAGCAGCAACACAAGGAAAGCCAGACTGAGCACCTGTATGCTCAGTGTGCTGAGCATTGTTTGGCGACTGGCCGAATTCCTTTCAAGATTTCTGGACGTTATTGGCATAACAGACGTGTCTCTCGGCGCTCGCCATGATGGACCTCCGCATCAGCGATTTCCGAAAGGCGAATATGAAACAAGTGTCGAAGAAAATACTGCGCGCAGTTTTGGTCACTGCGCTCGGTTCCAGCGGGTCTATCGCGCAAGCGGCGCCCACCGCAACGGTTTCGCAAGCCCCACAGCAAGGGCAGCCAACGCCTGTAGCGGACAATACCAAAGTGAATAGTCGTGACAAGGTCGACCGCTCAAAGACGCCGCAAGCGCAATCGAACGCGGCAGCTGATCGCAAACTGTTGGCGACGGTGCGCGGCGCTATTGTCAGGGACAAGTCACTGTCCGTGATGGCGCACAACATCAAAATTCTGGCGGAAGGCGGCGTTGTAACCCTGCGGGGGCCAGTGCAGAGCGATGACGAGAAACGTAAAGTGGAAGCGCTCGCAAAGTCAGTCTCCGGCGTGTCCAGCGTGGACAACAAAATCGATATCAAGAGTAACTAACTCAATTGGAGAACTATTATGAGTACAGCCGTATATGGCATTGCGCAGGACCACACTCACGCAGAAAGCATCGTTGCCAATTTGAAGGAGGCCGGTTTCTCCAACAACGAAATTTCCGTCTTGTTTCCGGATAAAGGCGGGACCCGCGATTTCGCCCACGAACAAAACACGAAACTGCCCGAAGGTGCGACCACCGGTGGCATTGCCGGCATGGGCACTGGCGCCGTGCTTGGCTGGCTGGCCGGTATCGGTACGCTGGCCATCCCGGGGATCGGCCCATTCATCGCTGCAGGCCCGATCATGGCAGCCCTGGGCGGTGCTGCGGTTGGCGGCGCAGCAGGCGGCTTGATTGGCGGTCTGGTGGGCATGGGTATTCCGGAATACGAAGCCAAGCTGTATGACGGCAAGGTTCGCAATGGCAATGTGCTGATCTCGGTGCACACTGAAAGGTCCGAGCAGGTAACGGTTGCGAAGGGCATACTGGAACGCGGCAGCGCGACGGACATCAAGTCGACTTCGGAAGCGAGCGCGCCATCCGGCCGTTAAGTCAACTACGAGGGAGCCCGGGCTGTCTCATGGCACAGCTGGATGTTAGCGGTTGTGCATAATTTTACCGCGGAACGTGTAACTGAGCGGACGAGTAGAGCGCTCCTGCGTTTCGTTTGCCCCTTCGGACCAGGGGCTGTGTGGTCCCGCGCAATGTGGCACACTCCGACGGTCACTAGGATTCACCGATAGCACGCGCGCGATGGTCTCGTCGGGAACCTTCATATTCTTGAGGTACCGGGATGCGTAGGACTGTCCATGCGTCTGCATCAACAGCACAGCATGCTCAATATCGGCTGCAGGTCCGTTGTTCTGCCGTCGATCTCTACTTTTTCGCATAACGTTACCTCCAGATTGACGGGGAACTCGTGTTAGGCCAATTGACGGGCGGCGTCGCTGCACGAAGTTCTCTTGATGAATGCATTATGCTCTCTTATCGAAAACAAGGGCGCTGGATGCCAGCGCCTGCTGCAAGATGGCACAGGCTAATCGCACTCCAAGGAACCTGGATAGCGCCGCGCATGAGCCAGAGACGCAGTTCTGCCATGCGCTTCGCGCGGTTTGAGTATTCGCATTGACCCCGCCGCGGATTCGCTTGGTGTTCCCGCCGCGGATTCGCATGCAAAACCAACCAGCAATTCGCATCTGATGCCGCCACTTGGCAGGGCTCTCGGTAGTGGGCTTTATCTTCCAGCAATTGGACGAGCCCGTTTGCCAGTGCATGATCCGCGCGCGCCCGGCGAGTTTCTGCACGGATCATTCAACTCTGCCACAGGCGGGCTTGACTACAAGCTGTACGTGCCGTCCAGGCCGGCTAGCACGCCTGGTCCGTTGATCGTCATGCTCCATGCGTGCTCGCAGAATGCTGACGATTTTGCAGTGGGGGCGGCGATGAATGTCCTGGCTGAGGCGCACGATTGTCTGGTGCTCTATCCGGAGCAGTCGTGCCAGGCCAATTCATCGCTGTGTTGGAATTGGTTTGAAGCGGAGCAGCAGGGGAGGGAAAGCCGGAAGCCTGCGCTGATCGCGGGGATGACACGCGAGGTCATCTCGCGTTGGCAAGGAGATCAGTATCGCGTCTACGTGGCAGGCTTGTCGGCCGGTGGTGCGATGGCTGCGGTCATGGGCGCAACTTATCCCGACGTGTACGCGGCGATCGGTGTGCACTCCGGGCTGCCTGTCGGCACTGCACGTGACTTGGTGTCGGCTATGGCAGCAATGAAGAAGGCACGTACTGGGCGCGGCCGTTTAGCGGGAAAGGTGGTGAAGCCGGTACTGATCATTGTGTTTCATGGCGACATGGATGATAAAGTGCACCCATACAATGGCGAAGCTGTGCTGGAGCAATTTCTGCATCCGGCGCAGGGAGAGTGCAATGCGGCGCGTCGACAGATCCAGCATGGCGGTGGGGAACGCGGTTTCACGCGGACAGAAATACTGGACAGCGCAGGCAGATCCGTCGCGGAATACTGGCAGTTGCATCACGCTAGCCACGCGTGGTCAGGCGGGAGCGCTGCAGGATCCTATACAAACCCTGCCGGGCCGGACGCGTCCGCCGAGATGCTACGGTTCTTCCTCAGTCAGACGATCTGAGCGTCCGCTACGGTGACGGCCTGCGCTAGTGCGACCAATCCCTACAAGGAATTTCCTGTGGAAGGTTAGGACCTGGCTCTGTCCCCCGGCTGTAGGCTCCTGATGGACTTATGGGCTGCTTTGCTGCGGGTGCTGGAGCAAATCAAAGCGGTGTCGGCAAGCCGATAGATCCTTGGAAAAAAGGGTGGGCAGTAGGCGGTTGCCTGTGGGCCCTCGGACGTGGTGCTCGCCGCGGCTGCCAAATGGAGGCCAGTCTTTCTTCGGCAGCGAGCGCTTGGTCAGTTTCGATAGGGGTCAGCATGGCGGTCGCTGCTGTCCCCATCACGATTGAGGTAGTAGCGACTTTCGTCACGGTCTCTGCGCTCGTGGCCTCTGGCATGATCCCTGCCGTCGACTCCGTAAAGTGGCGAGATGACGCAGCCGCTCAAGACGGCGATGGCTGAACACAACATGATAAGCAGCTTCATAACAGACTCCCGACAAAACTAGGTAACTTGCTTATAACGCAACGTTCATCCCTAGTCTGTGCGGCAACAGGCGTAATGGGCGATGCGAATGATCGATCGACAAAGTCAGGTCGCAACCAGACGCGCCATGATGCGTCACTGATTCTGAAAATATCGCCTGGGCCGGACAAGAGATGGTGCGTTGGACAGCAAGGATGATTGGCAAGCAGCGCAGTGGTGCAGCCATGCCGAGCGCTCCATCACGAGTGATATTGGCCCATCACGCGGCCGCTGCCCGTGCGGGCGCCTTGGAGCTTTAGCCGTTTCTTCCACCAACCATAGTCCGATAAGGATGCCTTCGCCGCCTCCACGCAATGCGCGTAATCTGGGGCTCGCTTGTCACATGGCGGAAGCGGCGGTTCGATCCCTTGCGCAATGCAGTAGCGTATCGCCTCATTCAATTCTTCCTCCTCCAGTAATTGCTGGCATTTGGTCGAGTGAACTAATGCGAGATCAATGGCGGGCGAATCTTTTTCCATGTGGATGGATTAACGGTGTTGTGCTGACTTCAGTGTACGCTCAAGAATAGCAACTGTCTTCCGCGGGCCAGCAGGCGTGGATCAAGTCCACGAGAGAAAGCGCGTAATATTTGGCAAACATCTATACTGCAGCGGCGCTACTGCACCATCGCGGGATCTGCGCGATGTAAGCGGTTCGACGTGTCGCCGCGAAGTGAGCCCTTGAAATCATTTGCGTTTGATGCTGAATCGTTTCGGCCCAAAGGTGATCAGCTTCGCAGAGCCGAACTGGTTACGCTCCCCGGATAGTGAAGCATTGTTTGCGGCATCTATGGTGACATGATCCGAGACGACGCTGCGCACATATGTTCCTCAGCAACACTGTGTTGCATTCAAACTAGCCGTTTTGCGTGACCTGCTTCGTAGATGTACTGGCCAGCGCCCCAAACGCTTCGCGTCGCCTGGTTCGCCGGAAACCATGCGGATTAGCTGGAGGTCTGCCGCCGATCTCACGGCGGCCTTGTCTTGATGGTCAGTCTACGTAATCGCCGCGCGGGATATTTACGCGGGGCTGGTGGGGCACTGGCGCTTCGATCTTCGACGAGTTGGCCCGGAGCCGACTGATGACAGTATCGAGGAGAGATTCAGAGCGCACTTCTAATGGAGACCTGCAATGTCGAACGCCACTTGGGCACTCTTGGCTGGCTTGATCCTGATCGCAATGATGCTCATTGGGACGTTGGTATCGCGCCTGCCGCTCAGCGGCGCAATGATATATCTAGGGCTTGGCGTGTTGCTCGGCCCGTACGGGATTGCTGTCATCGACCTGGCGCCGATTGCACATGCTGCGACGCTCGAGTTAATGACGGAAGTCGCACTGCTGATCTCATTATTTTCTGTTGGCTTGAAGCTTGAGGTGCCAATGCTAGACCACCGATGGATTGCGCCATATCGGTTGGCCTTCGTGTCGATGGCGTTGACGGTCGGCCTGATTGCTGTTGTCGGAATGTATGGACTGGGCTTGCCGCTTGGCGCCGCTGTCTTGTTGGGAGCAATACTGGCACCGACCGATCCGGTTCTGGCCTCAGCGATTCAATCGGAGCCTGGTTCGGACCATGAGCCAACGCGGTTCAGTCTGGCAGGTGAAGGGGCCCTTAACGATGGCACAGCATTTCCGCTTGTCCTGCTGGGATTGGGCGTGATGCAGTTGCACGATCTCGGCGACCTCGGTTGGCACTGGTGGACGGTGGACCTGATATGGTCGACCATTGGCGGCGGGTTGATCGGCACACTTCTCGGTGCGGCGCTTGGCAAGCTGGTTATCCATTTGCGAACGAGGCATCATAGTGCGGTTGGCATGGATGAGTTTCTTTCGCTAGGTGTCATAGCCGTCTCCTTCGGTGCCGCACAACTTTGTCTGGCGTCAGGATTTTTGTCAGTCTTCTTTGCCGGCCTCGCGCTACGACGGGCGCGGGATTTTCCGCTTGCTGGAACAGCACCCTTGGGGCGGATTCCTGGCGAGCACCAGCCCGACGTTGAGGACGCTGCTACCCATTCCCATCATGCCAGCGGCGCCATGACGCGCGCTGTGCTTGGGTTCAATGAGCAGCTAGAAAGGATCGCTGAACTTGGTATTGTCCTGATGATCGGCACCATGTTGCCTTATATTGCCAGTGCCAGCAGTCTGTGGTGGTTTATCCCGTTGCTGTTTTTGATTGTGCGCCCTGCATCGATCTTGCTAGGTATGGCTGGCTCCAGTGTTCCTTTGCACAAACAGGCGCTTGTTGGATGGCTCGGAATCCGTGGGATTGGTTCGGTTTACTACCTCATGTTCGCGCTCAATCACGGAGTGTCGGGTGGGATTGCGCAACAGTTCGTCACATTGACTTTAGGAGTCGTCACTGCGTCGATTGTGGTTCACGGCATTACCGTGCAACCGCTGATGAAGTGGTTTGAAAGCCGGCGCCATCAGCAATGAGGGCCGTTGGGTTCGCATACACCGTCGCGGACTGCGTGGCAGGCGATGCGCCGCGCATTAGCATGAGCCAGCGAGCTTACATTGAAGCACGGCCAATTCGTTGGCAGACGCGCGACGGCGCTCCCAATCACCAAACAGTACGCGTTGCAGCGTCGACTCCGCAATGCGGTGGTTGCGTAAATACACGACTGCATACCGCCAGCCATGGGTATTAACCAGGTCAATCGCGTGGTCCAGATCGCGAAACTGGTCGACGTTGAGCCTTCGGTTCGAAAGTATAGTTTTCATCATGTCCTCGCAATGGATTGTATATCGGCGCAGTGCCGGGCAGGTGGGACGGGCGACGCAGCCATCAGAACGTAAGGCGTGCGATGCAGTTTCACTGGCCAGGAAGGGGCCAAATCCGCACTGCGAATCAATGATGCTAGCACGCCTTCAATAGCGCAGCGATTGGGAATTCATATCGGCTTGATGCGCCGGTCTGCGATGACGTATCGACGGGCGGGCGAGCAACATTCCTGGTTAGGAAGTCAGGGAACCGAATGCCGGACGTGAAGGACGCAGGCTTGTTATGTATGTAATCTGGCTTTGGTGGGGGAGACCATTCAGCGCTGGTGCGCTTCGGCGCTTCCGCGTGCAGGGCGTGCCTTGCGGTGCGGATGGCGTCGTTGACTGGCCCGGAGAACGAGGCGAGTGTCAGTCTACCGCAAGCCACGACTGGAGAAGAGTGTGGACCCTCGACAAGTAATGGCATCTCGAGCGGCCCGATGAGCAGCAGTTGCGGCTAATCGCAAGGTGCCCGGGATGCTGAATTCGTTAGGTCATTGCAGCTTGTGAGCGTATAGTCGGTAGTTGGCACCCCGCCGCCATCGCTATTTTGTACCGGTCTTCCTTGGCGCGGATGCGAGTATGCAATCGCCTCAGGGCCCGAGGGCGCCGTGGGTACCATACATGCGCATCGTACGCGCCTCCGGTACTGCGCCGGGAAGGGGCGCTTGCTCGTCGCCACCTCCTTCCTAGGATGAGCCCGAAATCGAGTGATGGAGAGCGCTATGCGCCGCCAGACGACATCGTGGTTTCAAGGATGGAAAATTACCCTAAGATGTGCCCAGTTCAATTGTCACGATGGAAGGATCAGGTTTGCGTCCACCGTCTTGCTTAAACACCTGTCACCACCGTCCGACAGGAGCGGTGAGTACTGGCCTGACAAGATCAGGCGCACCATCATTTTTCCAGAGAATGCCTTTGACACGCGAGAGGAAGCCAACAATGATGCAACCGCAAAAGGTCAGCGCCAAGTTTTAGCGCTGAATGAGGCCCCAGACTGCTGCGAGAGCAAAGGCATGGGCATTACGCGTGATACGTCGGCACGCAAGGACTCGGACGAAAACCTGGCTGCGCGCTTTGAGATTTCTTTCGATGGGAAGCGGTACCTGTTCCGTCGGTACCAATACGAATTGTTCCGGGACGCGTTGCGCTATGCAGTTGTGGAACATGGTAAGGAAGGCTTCGTGCGCGACGTGTCGTTTCGGCCAAGTTGGCAGGTGGCATTTCATCCGACTGACGATGATGAAACCATCATGAAACGGCATGGCATCGTGTATGTCGAGGGGCACTACCTGTATGGTGGTTATCGATACGACCAATTGTGCGATGCCATCGCCTTCGCCGCAGGTCATCCGAACTTGTAGTCTGCCCGGAAGTCGCAATCCATTCTGTGCTCACATAGGGAGCTCTCATGAAGTTGAATTTTGTGGTCCGGCCTGGTGTCGAGGCACACCTCCACGTTTCTGTATTGAAGACGATGGCGCAGATATCGATTTGGGCCGACCACTCCCTGTTCGGTGAGTTCAAGTATTCGTTGGAATTTCCGGGAAGCCTTTGGCACAAGGAAATGAGCGAGTGTGCCAAATGCGATGACGCTGCGCGCATTGCCATTGCACACTGGCTTGGCAATGGTGTTCATCAGCTGGACGCCCAGCACCTGGTCTGTGATCAGGACACCCAGCGCTGGAGCGGTCATTGGACCGGTGGGGCCGTGCGCACCCAACAATAACTGGGTATTTGCGCCGGTTCCTGCCGAGTCGAAGTGTAAGTTGCTCTGCAGGCCGGCCCCGATCGTTTGCGCGCGTGCAGTCCGTGCGAGCACAGCACGCCATTCGTTCATTGTGGTCTGCGCTTGACATCACTTGGCGCGGGACGCATTCATGACTAGCCCTTGGACCTGGCGTTGCGTTTACTGGCCTCGATGCCGGGTGCGCAACATGATGATGAGCATCAGTTGAGTGAATGCTTCAGCCCAATGTCATAGAAAATATCTTAAGTATGGGATGTAAAAGCGACAGGTCTGCAGGCAGGCGGGACGCCTGCTTGTTTGCATGTGCTGGCATCTACTCTTTCCGCGATTTCAGGCGACGAGGAAATCCTCGGATCGACAGCACTCGTTCAACGACCTTTAACGGAACGCATCGGGAAAGCAAATATCGCCGCGCCTCAGCAAGCCCAATGATGCTGCGCAGGGCGACGCCGTATTGCACAAGCTCAGCGGTCCAAACATCTTCGCGCCGAACTACTTTAGTCAGGTTGCTCATTTGCCAGGTGCCTCAAGTTAGTCGCCGCCTCAGCATGACTATGCTGGAGGTTATGCCGTGCTTGGCCGTCTGGATAAGGGAGGTGCCTTCCGTGAGTTCTTGTCGAGAAAGGCGCCGCCCCTGACGTCATCGCGAAACAACTTCAGCCAGGGGCTGCCGTCGCCGATGACGTATTGCCTTGTTTGGCCGGTCGATTCCCGGCAGATGGTTAATTCACCCTGCAAAGCCTGAACCTCGTCGGTTTTGGGATCCGTTGTGTCGGTGGCCTTTAAGGAAAATTCATTTGGCGGCAATCGATTCCTACGCAGGATATGCTCGAGTTCGGCGAGCTCTTCCGCTTCAATCAGTTCCATACAACCTCCACTGATGATGATGCATTCTTGTATCTGCGCATGCATTGAACTTCGTTCCATACGCAGTCATTTACGGTGCACCCCTCCAGATACCGAAACCGTCCATCAGCGTCTGCAGTGCTGTCGACGTATTCCAAAATGGCGCGTGCGGCGCGAGCCGGTAAAATGCTACGCGTCCGAGGACGAATCAAGGAGGTCGTCCAACGATCGCACATAAAGCCTCGTAATGTGATTGACCTCAAAGAACGCTATCGCTTGCGCCGTACGGTCTGCGCCGGGTTCAGCGTTCACTATCTGGTACTGGCTGTCTACGTCCGACCTAAGAATTGAATCCATGAGATCGGCCATCATTGGTTCCTGAGGGAAGGCCATGTAGACCAGCCCGGGGCTGCCATCAGAGCGGTAATAGGAGGCTTTCCACTGCAACATGTTTTCCATATAAACCCCATACTCAAGGGCAGAACATCTGCTTCAGAGTGTCCTACAACAAGGTCCAGACCGTTGCCGCTTGCAATGTCATGCGAAAAACATCGTTCGCACCGAATGTGGTGTGGGCTGAATGAGAAATTGTCGAAGTGGGCGCTGACCTTTTCTTGCCCTTACTTTGGTTGAGCGGTCACTCGCGTGACCGTGGCCACCTTCTTCAGGCTATACATCCCTACTAAGCTCACGGTGTATTCGCGGCTTTCCATTTGGAGCGCGTACACGGCACGTTCACAAATCAGGCCCGGTATCACATTAACGCGACGCGTGGCGGCATGGTGGCCGCATTCAGGTCCACCTGCCTGCGCGCCGCAATGTTCGGCTCCTACTGCGTTGGCGCCTGGCACGGCAGGGGCGTGGTGAATAGGGCGGGCATCACTACTTCGGCGTGGACCCTGCGGTGACAGCACGCGCATCAGAATTTGTGCGGGAATTGAACACTTGCGTAAATAATGCCAAGCCGGCACACGCCCCTTTGCGCGGTTGAGCCGAAGCGCCGACGTGACGAGCTTGGCCGCGTCGCTGTCCACGCGCCGGTCATCGTTCTTGCTAGTTGATGTAATCGGTGTCATCGGAGCTACCTCATTGCCTGCGATTCGTATGCAGCGTGTCTTTCTTCGCTCGCTTCGATGTCATTTGGCCCGTCATCGGTCAACGAGGCGGCGCACTCCACCGCGGAGGCGATAGCGGTCACGGCGTCGCAGTCAAGCACGCTTTCCATATAGTCGGCATCGTAGCGATACCGACGTCGCAATTGCGGCGACGAACGCTGGCCGCGTAGTGAGCGGTTTGAATTGGGCATGGCGATCTCCGTCGAACTGAAAGTGTTGCACGCGAGCGGAGCAAGGAATGACAGGTTTTACGGAATTGTCAGTGCGATGAGGCCAGACAAGGCCGAACCCATATTGAGAACAGGCGCGAGGGTGCGATACATCTACTATACGCGCTTGTGAAGCGCGCACGTTGGATGCGATTAAATATATATTTGGTTCCTTCGGGAGATAGCGCTGGGGCATTGCTGAAGTAGTAGGGCTGACGGCATCTTCCCGCGCACAGATGGCGTATGCCGGTCGCTGTACGTGGTGGTCCGGTCGGGAGATCGGGCGTGGGCGACGGACGTCGCGGCAGCGTTCGAAACGCACCAGCGGCCGGTGCCGTTTGGGAAATCTGCCCGCTTCAAAATAAATGCGAAATGATTAGGAAAACCGGCGGTTATCCTGTATGGTGAAACTGGCACTGCATCAAGTCGTCTTATTGTTGGTCCCTCTCTCCTGTCTCGCCGTCGCGCGGTCCTGTTTGATGTCC
>Ga0102591_1001482_pt1 | contig 31925 bp, 33 predicted proteins | sample AraplaCol_mCL_r2_2_FD_76860 | JGI IMG/M metagenome (GOLD analysis project Ga0102591, IMG submission 76860) | Arabidopsis root microbial communities from North Carolina, USA - plate scrape MF_Col_mCL_r2 (SPADES assembly) (version 2) | ecosystem: Host-associated > Plants > Roots > Endosphere...
CGCCGGCAAGGTGATCCAGCCCAAGGAGCGGCCGAAAGGCGAGAACGTCGTCGACCTCATGGAGGCGCTGCGCCGGAGCGTCGGCAAGGCAGCCGGGAAGGAGGCCGCGCCTGCGAAGGCCGACAAGCCGGCGAAGAAGCCGAAGAAGGCGGCGGCCGGACAGAAGGAGATGCTGATGCCGATCGCGGGCAAGAAGCAACCGAAGGAAGCGGCGGCGAAGAAGCCGGCGACGGGAGCGCGGCGGAAGTCGGCTTGAGCGTGAAACATCCGGTCACCCCGGACGGCCGATATTTCGTCGTCCGCGGACGGCTGTGGCGGATGGCGAATCCGCATCTGAGCGAGCGGGACAAGTCCGAGCTGGTCAAGCGCCTGATGACGGCGCGGCGCGCGGTCCGCGATGCCAAGGCGGCGGACGATGCCGAGGCGGAAGCGGCGGCCCATCGCGCCGTCGACGACGCGAAGCGCGCCCTCGGCGAGCGCGGCCCGGTGTGGTGGCCGGACGGCGCTCCCGATCTCAACCGGCACATGGCGAAGAACACGCCCTACGCCGCATGCTATGCCGAGATGCGGCGGCGGAGAGATGCCGAGGGTTAGCCGTCGAAATGGAAGCCGGCGGTTCGATCCAGCGATCGGTGCCGCGTCAGCAATCTCCGTCCCGGCATTCCGGACAATTGTCTCCGATGGAATCGAGGACGTCCCGGATCTCCGCGGTCGCCTCATCGGGAGAAATGCCGGCCGGCGGATCCTCGCGGGCGAGATCGATGGCGCGTGCGCGGGCGTGAGGATCGGCCCGGTCCTTGGCCCAGCCATGTTCCTCGCATTCGTAGATGGCGCCAGCCTCTTGCAGCACGCCGAGCGCCCATCCGCGCAGCGTGCGGATCGCCGGCCGTCTTTCCTTCGTCATCAGCATCGAGATCGCTCCTCGCCGGACGAATCCGCCCCGCCTCTAGATCGTTCCCGGCGCTTAGCACGGGGCAGGGATTCCCAAACGGCAGGGCCGGGCTTGTCCACGTGTTCCCGGGGCTGTGGAGAATGCGAGGTGTCGGGCGCGGGGGCTGCAGGCGCCGCAAGCAGTCGACGGAGACAGGCAGGGTTCTGCTCAGGAACCCGGTGCCGAGAGGGGACTTGAGTGGTCAACGGTTCGGAGGCCTCGCCATGGCCCTTGATGCGTTCGCCGGCACCACGCCGGTGTTTCTCCCTGAGCAGTTTTTCGTCGGCCGCCTGGAAGGATGAGCGGTGGTTGAGAGCCTCATTGGCGGCTTCTGAAGCGCGCGCGATCACGGCTCATGGCAAGCTGGACGCCGACACCGACACCGTCATCCTGACCGAAACCCACACCCTCGATGACGGCCAGAGCGACACGCTGCGCTGGACGATTCACAAGCTGGCGAAGGCCGGTACACCGACCACGAAAATCGCCTGGAAGGTGAACCCACTGGCGAGCAGGCCGGTTGTGCATTTCATTGGACCTACGCGCGCGACACGCCGCAAGGCGACGGAAAGTCATCCAAGCTGAACTTCGACGATTGGTTCTATACAATCGATGACCGCGCCTGCATCGCGCGCGGCAGCGCCAGGCGCGCGGGGATTCCGTTTGCGACGGCGCATGTGATATCGGAAGCTCTAGGTTCGGCCCGACGCGGCCTGCAGCCCTGCTCCCCTGCGCGCGCTTCTTTCTCGCGATTAACATTTTGAATCGCGAACGCTCCGAAGCAAAGTACGGTGATCATTCCAAGAGGGATCTTCTGCGCTTGATTGACCAGAGCGGGGCGGGGGCGTTGAATTTCCAGATTACGGTATTGAAGATCCTGGTGAGCTATCCGGACGGCTTTGCCGTCATGGAGGACCTCAAGCGCGACATGGCCATCCTGGCGACCAGCGGCCGCGATTGGACCGACCCGACTAGACGTCTTGCCAGCCGAGTGCCGGACCTCGACATCTTTTCGCAGGGGCTGGTCGAGCGCATCAGCGGCGGCTGGAGAGTGACCGCCAAGGGGCGAGACATCTTGGCGTTCATGGAGCCCGCCCGGCATCCAGCCAGCCCAGTCTCGCCTCCTCCGTCAATGAGACGTCCCCAACGGTATTGGAGATCGCTCTGCTTCCCCCGCTGCCGCAGCCAGCCGACGGGGCCAAGCCGCGGCGCGAGCGCCGACAGCGTCGCCGCGAAGCCCGCGAACGGGTGAGGGCGAACGCCGGCTGAACCGGGGTTGAGGGCGGCACTGAACGAGCGGCCATGGGCAGCTGCACCTCGCAACTTCGTGCGCCGTAGTGTCCAGATTGCAGGCCGTCTTTCCCTGGCCATCAGCATGCGAGATCGCGCCTGCGGCACGAATCCATGCCCCCACCAGATCGTTCCGCGCGTTAGCACGGGGCAGGGATTCGCAAACAGGGCTGGGCTGTCCACGTGTTCTGGAAGACTGTGGAGAATGCGAGCGCTGAGCCGCAGGTCTTTTCTTTCCAGCCTGGGCGATATCGCAGCATTAGGGTGATGGCGCGCTCCGTCCATGCTGGCGGCAATGCGGTTGTGACGAGGAAGAAGAAAAGCCCTTCGGCGAAGGAATCTCGGCCGACCTCAACTATTGTCGACTTTTCCTGGCCGCGTTCTCCGAAGCCGTCCCTGACCTCTTCGTCTTCTTGGCTGGAGCCTTGTCGGCAACTGCCGGCTCCGTGGACGACCGGCAAATACGATTAAGCCCTGTTACACACAGGGCAAGTGCCGTGACCGCAATAGCGGCCGCGGGCAAAGTCGGCATTATCACCACGAGAACTGCAAAGAGATTGGCACACCCAGCCTTTACTAAGCCCTTTGGGGTCGACAGGCCCGCAAATTCTCCGAGGCCACATTCTCGGAGGAGACGCTTGATTTCCTTTCGCGTCTTGGCGTCCTGACACAGATAGGGATGCACGAGCCGGAAAAAGTACGCTTGCAGCAACGTCTCCCGTTTGAGACGACGCGCAATAGCCTTACCAGTCTCCTTTGATCGTCGCTCGGGACTTGAAGCAAGGAGCGAGAATTGCCAGGCCGTTTCTGGCATGGCTTTCATCTTCTTGGGATTGATCCGCCATTGATAGTCTCGTATTTCGCCGTTGCGGCCGACCTTCAATATCTCGTCGCTGTATTCCCGCTTCAGCGATATGCCGACGATTTGGCGCATTTGAGCCGCGGCGCGATTTCGATCTTTGGAAATCACAAGGCTTTCAAAATCCGTTTGGTAACGCTTTCCTGCAATGTCATTGATTTCGGCAAGGGCCTTATTAATCGCCCTTGGCATCCGTGCTTTTCCAGCCGTTCCTTCCATTAGGCCGTTCCTCCAGCTCGCGACCTGCGTCACCCAGAACAAGACGCCAATTGCCGGGCCGCGCGACGTGTGTGAGTGTAGCGGTTATATCAATGCACCGAAGATTAGCGCAGATTTCGGTGACAGATTTGGACTGCGCCCTCAAGAGCGGTGGACGATTTAGTGCACTGTCACCGCAATTCGCAATTTCGATTGATCGATCAGGGAATGCAACGGCCCGTTAACGCCTTGCCAAGCGCGGTGCCGTGTCCGACAGCGCGTGGGTTGCCTACGATCACTGTATCAATCTAGCCAGTTCATATCACTCGCTGACCATGATCCCCTCTTCAAAACAATTTAACCGCCCTGTTGGTTGGGCTTAATCGTGCCGAGCGCCTGGTTATTTCTGCCTGCCAACTGCGCGATAATCTTGATACGCTCTGCTACGGCGACGCAAAAATCGCCGTAGGCGTCTTTCTTTTTCGATTGACTGCCGATGATGTCAGCCAAGGTCGCCCACGCTTGCTCGCGCTCTCCAGCAGGTAAATTTCGAAATGCGCCATCCGCTCCCAAGCAGAGATTGGCAGCAAAATGCTCCGCATGGTCGGTTAGAGGACGGTCGCCGGTCAGCGCGGTGGACTTGAAAACTGCGACAAATAGCACTGCAATGACAAACAAGACCGTAGTGCCGATCATCAGCAGCAGGGGCGTTGTCGGATCTTGCATCTTGGGTCCAAAAAGACCGATCGCGACTTCAACAACGAGCAAGGCCAATACCATGTAAGATAGGGGCGACTTGACCGCGTTGATAATTGCCACCCGAGATTCTGGGCTCTGTGTGGGTCGAGGTGCTCGCACCATTAGGAACCCCCAGTGGTTGGAGGAGCCATTTTTCCTTGACGCTTAATAAGATTCGCCAACTTCGTGGCTTCGGCTGGTGAAAGGAGGAAGTTTGTTGCCTGGGGCGCCCTGAAGATCAGCATGTCGGCAAGTAGAGAATCCTTTTCGATGGTCTCTGCAAGGATGGGGTTAGCGTATTTCTCGACGCACACCGCATCTACGCCGTGGCTGTCCCATTTGGGCTTGATAAACACTTCTGACGTCAAACGTCCCCAGCCATACAATCCGCGAATGTTGGGCGATCCACCCATCCAGAAGTGCACAATATCATCAGGGTGCATTTCGCTTCTGTAGCGTGTTGCATACCACGTCTCAGGTTTGCCGGGACTCAAGTCCTGCCGCAAGTCGAAGTGGTCCTTTACGCTCTGAAAGATAAAAGTGTTCATCTCTTGATGTGCTCCAGCAAAGTTTCATCGTCCGCGCATCAGGTGCTTGCGGGTAAGTACTTTCAGAAAATGCCAGGGTATCTGTTGCTTGCCGCAACGTCTAGATGTGCCGTCAAGCTCGACAGACACCAGTCGCCTCTGCATCGGTGTGCGCCACGCGAAGCCTTAAAGTTGCTTACCGGCCAAGGCTGATCAGTCGCCCGTGCATGCACCGGCTCGTCGTGCCGAAGCCCGCCGCGCCAGTCCGTCGTCGCTTCCGCTGCGCTCCAGCTATGCCGGACACACTTCGCCCTTCGGGCCCCTGCGTGGCCGCGCCACGCGTAGCCCGCAGGACGAAACGTGGTGGGCCCGGCAGGACTCGAACCTGCAACCAGACCGTTATGAGCGGCCGGCTCTAACCATTGAGCTACAGGCCCCGCCGCGAGACGGCTCGCGGAAACGCGGCCGGCAACGGTGCGCGGTTCGTTTACAGGGACGGGGGCGGGGGTGCAATGCTGGCGCGGGCGGACGGGAACGCCGGCGCGGCATCGTCGTTGAGTTCTAAATAACCGAAATCTGCGATGATGCCTGTATACCCCTGATTTGCCCGACGGAGCAAACCACCGCGCCGGGCTCATTTTTCAAGGGGCGGCTAACCCGTTGAAATCATTGGCTCGTCTACTGTGCATGGGGTTGTTTTGCGACTTTTTGATTGGAGGGGCCCTTCCGAGCCCCTCTCAGATCTTTCCTGTGAGCCGCCGAGCCGTTCGCTAATCGACCGAGACCCCGGCGAACTCCACCACCTTGCGCCACTTCTCGGTCTCGCTGGCGACCAGCTTGCCGAACTCGGCCGGCGTCATCGGCTTGGGGATGCCGCCGACTTCGGTGAGGCGCGCGACCACCTTCGGGTCCTTCAGCACTTCGCCGACGGCCTTGTTGAGGGTCTCGATCACCTCGCCCGGCGTGCCCTTCGGCGCGGAGATGCCGTAGAAGCCGACCGATTCGAAGCCCGGCACGGTCTCGGCGATCGCGGGAACGTCGGGCACGCTGGGCCAGCGCTGCGGCGAGGTCACGCCCAGCGCGCGGACATTGCCACCCTTGGCCTGCTCAAGCGCGGAAGGAAGATTGTCGAAGATCAGCTGCACCTTGTTGGAGATGATGTCGGGGAAGGCAATCGCGGAACCACGATAGGGCACGTGGATCATGTCGCACTTGGTCATCGCCTTGAACAGCTCGGCCGACATGTGCACCGAGGTGCCGTTGCCGGACGACGCATAGGAGATCTTGCCGGGATTGGCCTTGCAATAGTCGATGAACTCCTGGACCGTCTTGGGTGGAAACGCGTTGGAGACCACCAGCATGTTGGTGAGCTGCATGATGCTGGCGACGGGAGTGGTGTCGCGGATGAAGTCGAACGGCAGCTTCTTGTAGAGCGAGGTCGAGATCGCGTTGTTGGGGGCGACGAACAGCAGCGTGTAGCCGTCGGGCGGCGAATTGATCGCGGCGGCGGCTGCGATGTTGCCGCCGGAGCCGGCCTTGTTCTCGACGATGAATTGCTGGCCGAGCCGGTCCGACAGCGCCTGCGCCATGATCCGCGCCACGATGTCGACCGGGCCGCCGGCGGCGAAGCCGATCATCCAGTGCACGGGGCGGTCGGGATAGGCGGCGGAGGCCGGTGGCGTGGCGCTGAAAAGACCTAAGAGAACTGCGAGCCCGAAAAGCCCGCACCGCAAAATTCGCAACATGACGCCTCCCATTGTTCTATTGTCGTTGGGGGCATGCTTTCACAAAATCGGGCGGCTGCCTACATCGCCGCAAGTCGGTGTTGACGCAGCGGTGCAATGACCATGAGATTCGCAATCATCCTTCTCGCCGCTGCGCTGCTCGTCAGCCCCGCGGCTGCTCAAACCGGAGGCAACGCCATTCCGACCACGACGATCAGTCTGGGCACCGCGACGCCAGGCGGTGGCTTTCCGCTCTATGGCAACGCCTTCGCGGAGGTGATGAACGCGGCCGATCCGCAAATCTCCATCGCGCCGCGCAACACCAAGGGCAGCAACGAGAACATCCCGCTGCTCGAGAAAAGCGAGCTCGATCTCGCGCTGGTCGCGGGCGAGCCGGCCTATGAGGCCTTCGCCGGCATCGGCCGCGCGCCGGTGCGCTTGAAGATACTGACGGCGATCTATTCCAACCCCGGCATGTTCGTGGTGCGCGCGGATAGTCCCTACAGGACGATCCGCGATCTCGTCGGCCAGCCGGTCGCGTTCGGCGCAAAAGGCTCGGGGCTGCCGATCCTGGCGCGCTACGTGCTCGATGGTCTCGGGTTGAAGCAGGACGAGGACTTCAAGGCCGTCTATCTCGACCGCGCCGGCGATGGCCCCGCGATGGTCGAGGACGGCCGCGTCGCCGCGCTCTGGGGCGCCGGCATCGGCTGGCCCGGCTTCGCCGCGGTCGCCTCGAGCCCGTCCGGCGCGCGCTTCATTGCGCCGAGCGCAGACGAGATGACGCGCATCCGCGCCAAGCATGCGTTCCTCAAGCCGCTGCTGGTGCCGGCGGGCAGCTATCCCAAGCAGGATGCGCCGATCGCTTCGCTCGGCTCCTGGAGCTTTGTGCTCACGCGCGAGGATCTGCCTGACGATATCGCCTATCGCCTGGCGAAGACGCTGCACGGCGTCGAAGCGAATTTCTGCAAGAAGCTCGCCCAGGCCTGCGAGACCACGGCGTCTAACACGGTCGCGGCGGCGCCGCGACCGGAGCTGATCCATCCCGGCGTGATGAAGTATTTTCGCGAGATCGGGGTGGTGAAGTGACGCCGCAGCCTCGTGCCCCGGATGCTGCGCAGCGCGCCGCACTTGCGGCGTGATGCGCTGCTGATCCGGGGCCCAGCGTGCCGATGCGGAGTTGTGGGTCCCGGCTCTGCGCAGCGGCACTTCGCGCCGCAGCGCGTCCGGGACACGGAGATCGAGTCTACTTCTTCACCAGCGGACACGCCTGGTCCGGCGGGCCGAACGCCTTGTCGCCGGAGATCGTGGTGAGGATCTTGTAATAGTCCCACGGATATTTGCTTTCCTCCGGCGTCTTCACCTGCACCAGCCAGAGGTCGTGCACCATCAGATTGTCCTCGCGCAATTTGCCGTTGCGGGCGAAGAAATCCTCGATCGGCTTCTCGCGCATCTTCGCCGCGACCTTGAGCGGATCGTCGGTGCCGCTTTCCTTGATGGCGTTGAGGTAGTGCATCACGCTGGAATAGACGCCGGCCTGCCACATCGACGGCATCTTGTTCATCTTGGCGAAATAGCGCTTCGACCATTCGCGGGTCTTGTCGTCCATGTCCCAATAGAACGAGGTCGTCAGCAACAGCCCTTGCGCCGCTTGCAGGCCGAGGCCGTGGATGTCCGTGATCAGCGCCAGCAGCGCCGCCATCTGCTGGCCGCCCTTGAACACGCCGAACTCCGAGCCGGTCTTGATCTCGTTCATGTTGTTGGGCGGGCCGGCCGCGATGCCGATGATCTTGGCCTTGGAGGCCTGCGCCTGCAGCACGAAGGAGGAGAGATCCGGCGTTGCCAGCGGCGGCCGCACCGAGCCCAGCACCTTGCCGCCATTTGCGGTGACCACCGCGGAGGCGTCGCGCTCCAGCGAATGGCCGAAGGCATAATCGTCGGTGATGAAGAACCAGCTGTCGCCGCCGCGCTTGACCACCGCGTCCGCCGTGCCGACCGCGAGCGCGCGGGTGTCGAACACCCACTGGATCGCATAGGGCGAGCAGAACTTGCCGTGGAAATCGGCGGTGCCGGTGGAGTGGGTGATGAACAGCCGCTTCTTCTCGTTGGCGATGTTCTGCACCGCGAGCCCGACCGCCGAGACCGGGACGTCGACGATCAGATCGACCTGCTCGACGTCGAACCAGCGCCGCGCGAGCGAGGCGCCGATGTCGGCCTTGAGCTGATGGTCGCCGACCACGATGCTGATCGGCTTGCCGAGCACTGTGCCGCCGAAATCGTCGATCGCCATCTGCGCCGCCGTCACCGAGCCCTGGCCGGTCGGCGCGGAGGCCGGACCGTTCATGTCGGTGAGCACGCCGATCTTGACGACGTCGTCTGACACCTGCGCCGAGGCGGCACCCGACATCAGCGTCGCCGCCAGCGCGGCCGCGACCGGTAGTCCAAATCTGGTTGGATTCACGCTTGTCCTCCCCTGATCCGGCGCATTGGCCGGTGTTGCTTTGCCGGGTAGGCCCCGGCTGAATTGGTTTCTTTTGCAACTATTTTGGGGCGGGCGTCAATGTCAGGCTGCGAAGCGGATCTGTCCTGCGGGCGAGGGATCGTAGCCGGTCAGCTCCTCGGCGCGCTGCCGCAGCCGCCGTTCGTTCAGGAAGCGGAGCAGGGCCTGCATGGCGGGGCGGAAATAGCTGCGCTGCCGCATCGCGAGGTCAAAATTCTCCCAGACCAGCGGCACGAAATCGAGGCCGGCCGAGCGCGCGGTGGCGCGGGTCGCGATGCCGCAATCGGCCTGGCCGGCGCGGACCAGCTCCGCAAGGTCCGGGCCGGTCAGGCAAGGCGGCTCGGCCCGGCGCAAATCCCGTGTCGAGGCGCCCGCGCGCTTCAACAGCACGTCGAGCAGCATCTGCGCGCCCGTGCCCTGGTGCCGCAGCGCCATCCTGGCGCCGAGTGCGAGCACGTCGGTGAGGCCGTGCAGCTGCTTGGGATTGCCTTGCGGCAGCACGAGACCCTGCTCGCGGCGCACGAACGCCACCAGCACCGTATCATGCAGGTCGGGAGCCGCGCGCAGCGCTTCGATGCTGGCATCGCCGGCGAGATCGCCGGACGCATCCAGGCCGTGGAAGTGCACCGCCGCCGCCATCACCTCGTTGCGCTGCAGGCGCTCGAGCCCGCGCATGCTGCCCTCGCTCATCAATCCCAGGCCGGAGCCGGATTCGCGCAGGCTCCAATCCAGGAGTTCGTCCTGGCTGCCGCCCACCACCGGCGGTGGCTCCGCGATCAGCATGCCGGCCGGACGTGCGAGGCCCGACAGCACCCAGAGATCGAGTTCGTGCCGCGGGAATAGCCACTTCCCGGTCACCTTGGTGCAGGGGATCGCGCCGGTGGTGACGAGTTCGTAAAGTTTGCGCTCGCCGAGCCGAAGGTAATCGGCGGCTTCGCTGGTCGTCAGGAATTCCATCCTGCATTCCTATGCAAATTCTTGCTTCTTTTTGACGTCTGACGCAGGTGGAATCTGCATTTCAATTGTCGTGTGAGCGGGGACCATGCCCGATCATCTCGCTGCTTTGCAACACATCCGCGCACGCGATTTCTGCTTTGGTGAACGGTCTCAAAGGGCGCGAGGCTTGCCGAAATGTCCCGATTTGCAGAACGCATCGGCGCAAGTGCGTCACGAGTGCGGCGCAATCGATCATCATCATGACGCCGTCATAGCCAATGGGAACCTGATCATGGGCCGCCTCTTCGCTGCATTCGCGCTGTTCTGCGGCCTCACCGCGGGCGTTGCGGCGTCATCCGCGGAGGACCGCAGCATCGTCCTCGCCACGACGACCGCGACACAGGAGTCCGGCCTGCTCGACTATCTGCTGCCGATCTTCCGCGACAAGACCGGCATCGAGGTGACCGTGATCGCGCGGCGGGCCGACGAGGTGCTCAACGGACCGCGACGGGGCGAGGCCGATGTCGTGCTGATGCATGCGCGGCCGCAGGAGGAGAAATTCGTCGCCGACGGGTTTGGCGTGAAGCGCTTCAACGTGATGTACAACGACTATGTGCTGATCGGGCCCAAGAGCGATCCCGCCGCCGTGAAGGGCAAGGACATCGCGACGGCGCTGAAGGCGATCGAAGCCAAGGGCGCGCCGTTCGTGACGCGCGGCGACCGGTCGGGCACCCACGCCGCGGAGCTCGCGCTCTGGATCGTCGCCGGCATCGACATCGGCGCCGCCAAGGGCGCCTGGTACCGCGAGGCCGCGCAGGGCATGACCTCGGCCCTCGACGCCGCGCGCGCGGCGAATGCCTATGTGCTGTCGGATCGCGGCAGCTGGATCTCGTTCAGGGATCGCGGCGATCTCGACATCGTCGTCGAGGGTGACCGGAGGCTGCTCAATCAGTACGGCGTGATGCTGGTGAACCCCGAGAAGTTTCCGAGCGTGAAGAAGGATCTCGCGCAGACCTTCATCGACTGGCTGACCTCGCCGGAGGGGCAGACGGCGATCGCCGGCTACAAGGTCGACGGGCAGCAGCTGTTCTTTCCGAATTCGGACCGGTCGGGCGGCTAACGGCCCGCATCGCCGGCGGTTGCCAAAGCGGGCGATGCATGGTCCACCATGGCGCATGACCCAGCGCCTGCCGCCCTCGCTGACGCCGCTCGAGATCGCGCTCGCCGCATTGCTGGACGGGCTCGCGCCGCTTGCCCCGGTAGAGCTGCCACTGAGCGACGCGGCCGGCTGCATTGCGACGGGCACGCCGCTGCTTGCAGCTCATCCGCCGCACGACATTGCCGCCGCGGACGGCTGGGCTGTCTGCGCCAATGATCTCGTCGGCGCGTCGTCTTACTCGCCGCTGCCGTTGACGAAAGTGCCGCAATGGGTCGAGGCCGGGGAAGCGATGCCGGCAGGATGCGACTGTGTGCTCGATGCCGACGCGGTGGAGGTGTCCAGGCCGCTGGTACAGGTGCTGGCGGAAGGCATGCCGGGGCACGGCGTCAGGCGCGCCGGCAGCGACATCGCGGAACGCACGCGTGCCGGCGCCGAGGGTTATCCGGTCGGTGCGGCTGATCTGCTGCTCGCGCGCGTTGCGGGTTTGGACAAGCTCGCCGTGCGGCGGCCCCGGCTGCGCATCGTCAACGTGCCGGGCGCAGCGGCAACGATGCACATGATCGCCGGTCTCGCGCGTGCAGCGGGACTGGATGTGGAAATGCGCGAAGCCGATGCGCGCGATGAAGCATCGATTGCCGATGCGCTTGACGCCTCCTCTTGCGATGTTTTGCTGACGGTCGGCGGCAGCGGCGTTGGCCGCCGGGATGCCACTGTGGCGGCCTTGGCCCGGCGCGGCGAGGTGACGGCCCACGGCCTTGCGCTCCAGCCTGGACGCACTGTCGCGGTCGGACGGCTCGGACAGGTTCCCGTGGTCGCCTTGCCAGGCTCGCCCGATGCTGCGCTTGCGGCCTGGCTCGCGATGGTGCTGCCGCTCGTCGATCGCCTGTCGGCGCGGCACGCCCGCCGGCAGGTGACCTTACCGCTATCACGCAAGATCGCCTCCAGCGTCGGCATCGCCGAGGTCGTGCTGCTGGCCGAGGAACACAAGACATGGAGGCCGCTTGCCGTAGGCGAATGGCCGCTTCAGGCGATTGTCCGTGCGGATGCATGGTCGCTGATTCCCGGCAATCACGAGGGATTTGCGGCGGGTGAGCCGGTCGATGCTTATCTGATGCGGGAATGATATGGGTTCCGGCATGACGATGATCCCAAGACCGCCAGACCGCAGCGCGCTCGAACAGGAGCAATTCCTCAAGATCCTGTCGCGGGAGGAGGCGATGGCGCGTTTCGAGGCGGCGTTGTTCCCGCGCGCGCTTCCGCGTGAGACGCGCAAGCTCGCTGCCGCGCTCGGCGCAGCGCTCGCCGAAGATATCACGGCGCCGATCGACGTGCCGCCGTTCGACCGCTCCAATGTCGATGGTTTTGCCGTGCGCTCCGCCGACCTTGCTTCCGCGGGGGAGGGCACTGCCGTGCGTCTCGCGTTGAATGGTGAAATCATCCATTGCGGCACCGCGCCGAGGCTTCAAGTAGCGGCTGGAACCGCAACGCCGATTGCCACCGGCGGTCCCTTACCGCGTGGTGCCGACGCGGTCGTCATGGTCGAGCACACCCAGCCGGCAGGGTCGGATGCGATCGAGGTCCGTCGCGCGGTCTCGCCGGGTCAATTCGTGTCGTATGCCGGCTCCGACATTGCGCGCGGTGAGGCGCTGCTGCGCGCCGGCACCATCATCGGCTCGCGCGAGATCGGCATGCTGGCGGCCTGCGGCGTCGCCGAGGTGACGGTGGCGCGCAAGCCGCGTGTCGCCGTGATCTCCACCGGCGACGAATTGGTTCAGCCGGGCCAGCCGCTCGCGCCGGCCGGGATCTACGACACCAATGGTGCGATCGTCACGGCCGCGATCGACGAGAACGGCGGCGAGGCGATCTTCCTCGGCGCCATTCCCGACGATGAAGCCAAGCTCGAGGCGGCCATGCGCCGCGCGCTGGCGGACGCCGACATGCTGGTGCTGTCAGGCGGCACCTCGAAAGGCGCGGGCGATTTGTCCCACCGCATCATCGGCCGTCTCGGCCAGCCCGGCATCATCGCGCATGGCGTTGCGCTCAAGCCGGGCAAGCCGCTGTGCCTTGCGGTGTGCGATGGCAAGCCGGTGGTGATCCTTCCGGGCTTTCCGACCTCGGCGATGTTCACCTTCCACGACATGATCGTGCCGGTGCTGCGCAAACTGGCCGGCCTGCCGCCGCGCTCCGATGCCAAGGTCAGCGCGACCGTGCCGGTGCGTATTTCATCCGAGCTCGGCCGTACCGAATTCGTCATGGTCTCGCTGGTCGATGGCCGCGACGGTCTGATCGCCTATCCCTCCGGCAAGGGATCCGGTGCGATCACGTCCTTCGCGCAGGCCGACGGCTTCCTGCGCATCGATGCGCTGGCCGACCAGATGCCGGCCGGGACTGAAGCCGAGGTGACGCTGTTCACACCGCATGTGCGCGTGCCCGATCTCGTCATCGTCGGCAGCCATTGCACCGGCCTCGATCTCGTCACGGCTAAGCTTGCGCATGCCGGGCTCACCGTGCGATCGATCGCCGTCGGCAGCCTCGGCGGACTTGCAGCCGCAAAGCGCGGTGAATGCGATCTCGCGCCGATCCATCTGTTCGACGACAAGAGCGAGACCTACAACACGCCCTATCTCGTCGAGGGACTCGAGCTCGTACCCGGCTGGCGGCGGATGCAGGGCATCGTCTTCCGCAAGGGCGACGGGCGTTTCGAGGGCCTTGGTGCGAAAGAGGCCGTCGCTGCTGCGCTCACCGATCCCGCCTGCATCATGGTCAACCGCAACCAGGGCGCCGGCACGCGCATCCTGATCGATCGCCTGCTCGGCGGCGCGCGCCCGGAAGGCTATTGGAACCAGCCGCGCTCGCACAACGCGGTCGCCGCCGCCGTCGCGCAGCACCGCGCGGACTGGGGCATGACCATTGCGCCGGTCGCTCATGCCGTCGGCCTCGGTTTCATTCCGCTCGCGGAAGAGCATTATGATTTTGCGGTGGTGAGGGCGCGCAAGGACCGGGCGGCGGTGCAGGCGTTTCTCGATGCGCTTGGCTCGGACGAGGCGCGTGCGGCACTGGAGCGGGCGGGATTTCGCCCCGCCTAGACGGCCTCTGCGCGTCCCGGTTCGTGATGAACCCGGATAAACGTCGCCGCGACCAAGTGGCATGAGCGAGGTCATGAGCGCGTCGATACCCCTGAACTTCCGCAAGATCGGCGCCCTCGTGGCGGCGGTCGGCACGCTGTTCTGGCTCTATACTTTCTACGCGATCGCCCACGTGCCGCCCGGCGACGGCACCGGCTTTCAATGGCTCGCAACGTTCCCGCTGGGCGCGATCTTCGGGCTTTTCTTTCTGCCGGCCTGGCTGCTGGTCGCGCTCAACCGGCTGCCGCGCCTGACCACGGTCATCGGCCTTTGCGGGCTGATTGCCTTTGCAGTCGTCTGGGCACAGCTTCTCAACGAATTCCCGAAGCGTTAAGCCGCGTCGTCCAGCGCGGCCAGCCGTTCGGCCTCGGCGATATCCTCGACCGTATTGGCGTTGAAGAACGGATCGAGCGGCTCGGTCGGCCAATTCACCGTCGCGAGCGGGTAGCGCGCGGTCCAGCGGTCGATCTTGCGGAGGTCCTCGACGACCAGCGCGTGACGCAGCTCGCCGCGCAAGGCGACCCGCCACAGGCCGATCACGGGATGCGACTGCTCGCCGGATGCGGCGACCGCAAGCTGCGCATTCTCGCGACTTCGCGCCTCATGCAGGCGCGCGACGAGGTCGCGCGGCAGGAACGGGCAATCGCCGGCGGCGCTGAGCACCCAGTCGACCTCCGGCCGGTTCGCCGCAGTCCAGTCGAGCGCGGCCAAAATCCCGGCGAGCGGGCCGGGAAAGCCGGGCACGTCGTCGGGGACGACCTGCAGGCCGAAGGAAGCGAAACGCGCGGGATCGCCGTTGGCGTTGAGGATCAGTCCGCTGCATTGAGGTTTCAGGCGCGCGATCACGCGTTCCAAAATGGTGCGGCCGCCGATGGTGCGCATCGGCTTGTCGCCGCCGCCCATGCGGCGGGCGAGGCCGCCGGCGAGCAGCACACCTTGCGTGGCCGGAAATTCAGTCGTCACCACGTTCACCCTTGCGCTTGTGCTTCGCAGATTCCTCTTCGACGTAGTCGAGGTTCTGGTCGTACACGATGCGCTCCTCGCCGGCGAGGACGATGAAGCGCTTGCCGCGGGTGCGGCCGACCAATGTCAGTCCGACCTGGCGTGCAAGATCGACGCCCCATGCGGTGAAGCCGGAGCGCGACACCAGAATCGGAATGCCCATACGCACGGTCTTGATCACCATCTCGGAGGTGAGGCGCCCCGTGGTGTAGAGGATCTTGTCGCCGGGATCGACGCCGTGGCGGTACATCCAGCCCGCGATCTTGTCGACGGCGTTGTGGCGGCCGACATCCTCGGTGTAGCAGAGCGGAGCGCCTTCCTTGCACAACACGCAGCCGTGGATCGCGCCAGCCTCGAGATAGAGCGAGGGCATGGTGTTGATGGTTTGCGTCATCTGGTACAGCCAGGAGGTGCGCAGCTCCGCCTTCGGCAGTGCGACGCTCTCGACCGCCTCCAGCAGATCGCCGAAGGCGGTGCCCTGCGCGCAGCCCGATGTCTGCGTGCGCTTCTTCAGCTTGGCTTCGAAATTGGTGTGGTGTTCAGTGCGCACGACGACAACCTGGAGGTCGTCGTCGTATTCGACCTCGGTGACGGCGTCATTATATTTCAGCATGTTCTGGTTCAAGAGATAGCCGAGCGCCAGATATTCCGGATAGTCGCCGATCGTCATCATGGTGACGATCTCCTGAGCATTCAGGTAGAGCGTCAGCGGCCGTTCCATCGGCACCTTGATCTCAACCCTGGCGCCGGTCTGGTCGGTCCCGGTCACGCTTTGGGTCAGGCGCGGGTCGTCCGGGTTGGGGACGATCAGGGGCGCCGGGGCTTTGTCGATCTTCATCATGGCGGCGAGGTTAGCATGACATTCGGGTCAAGCCGATATAAGCATGGGCGAGAATAGACAAATGCCTCTGTTCGTCATTGCGAGCGCAGCGAAGCAATCCAGAATCTTTCCGCGGCGGCAGTCTGGATTGCTTCGCTGCGCTCGCAATGACCGGTGAGGGACCTGAGGTTCCATCGGCTCGCGAGCCGATGGTGGAGATGGACGGTCATGAAAGTCATCGGCCTTGCGGGCTGGAGTGGGGCGGGCAAGACCACGCTGTTGGCGCGGCTGATCCCGCATTTCAACGCGCAAGGCCTGCGCGTCTCGGTGATCAAGCATGCGCACCACCAGTTCGACGTCGACGTACCCGGCAAGGATTCCTGGCGGCATCGCGAGGCCGGCGCCGCCGAGGTGCTGGTTGCTTCGTCGAATCGATGGGCCTTGATGCACGAACTTCGCGGCGCGGCGGAGCCGCTTCTGCCGGAACTATTGAGCAAGTTGTCCACGGTCGATCTCGTCGTGGTCGAGGGTTTCAAGCGCGAGCCGCATCGCAAGATCGAGGTGCATCGCGCCGCCAACGGCAAACCGCTGCTGTTTCCCGACGATCCCGGCATTGCCGGGATCGCGACCGACACCGCCATTGACACCCGGCTGCCGACTGTCCATCTCGACGACATCGCGGCGGCCGCGGCATTGCTGCTGCGCGCGGCGATGCCGGTCGAGGAAGCGGTTGCGAAGAGCGCCGCGAGACGCTGACGAGGCACCATGGCGCAACTCTCGGACGATTGCTTTGCCTTCGGCGGCCCGATGATGTCGGTCGACGAGGCCGTCGGTCTCATCACGACGCGCGTCAACGCCATCGCCGATCTGGAGACGGTGTCACTCGTCGATGCCGACGGGCGCGTGCTGGCGCGCGACGTCGCGGCGCCGCTGCCGTTGCCGCCGTTCACCAATTCGGCCGTCGACGGCTATGCCGTGCGCAATGCCGATCTTCCCGATCGCGCCGAGCAGGCGTTGCCGCTTGACGGCCGTATCCCGGCCGGCGGGCTTGCACAGGCACCGATCAAGCCCGGCCACACCGCGCGCATCTTCACGGGCGCGCCGATGCCGCCGGATGCCGAGACCGTCTTCATGCAGGAAGATGTCCGAGTCGATGAGGCCGGCAGGATCGTGCTGCCGCCGGGGCTGAAGCCTGGGGCCAATGTCCGCCCCGCGGGCGAGGACATCCCGCAGGGCCATATCGCGCTGCGCGCGGGCCAGCGCTTGCGGCCGCAGCACGTCGCGCTCGCCGCCGCGTTCGGGCTTGTCAGGCTCGACGTGGTCAGGCGCATTCGCGTCGCGGTGTTCTCGACCGGCGATGAGCTGGCATCCCCCGGCGAACCACGCGCCGCTTCGCAGCTGTTCGATTCCAACCGCTTCATGCTGATGGCGATGCTGCGCCGCCTCGGCTGCGAGGTCAGCGACCTCGGCATTCTCCGCGACGAGCGCACCTCGCTCGCGAACGGCTTGAAGCATGTAGCAGGGCGCCACGATCTGATCCTCACCACCGGCGGCGTCTCGACCGGCGAGGAAGACCACGTCAAGGCCGCGGTCGAGAGCATCGGCTCGCTGGTGCTGTGGCGGATGGCGATCAAGCCGGGCCGGCCGGTGGCGATGGGCATCATCGACGGCACGCCGCTGATCGGATTGCCCGGCAATCCCGTCGCGAGCTTCGTGACGTTCGTCCATGTCGTGCGGCCGACGGTGCTGGCGCTGGCGGGCGGCCTGCCGGAGCCGTTGACACCGATCCCGTTGCGCGCGGCGTTTACCTACAAGAAGAAGGCGGGCCGGCGCGAATATGTGCGCGTCTCCTTGCGGCGCGCGCAGGACGGCGAGCTCGAGGCGATCAAGTTTCCGCGCGAGGGAGCGGGGCTGTTGTCCTCGCTGGTCGAGACCGACGGCCTGGTCGAACTCGATGAGAGCATCACCGGCGTGGAGCCGGGACAGCGCGTAGGTTTCTTGTCCTATGCCGACCTGCTCTGACCGGCTGCGTTGACGTCATTCTCCGACCCCGCCATGTTGCGCGCATGACCAGAACGACGCTCGATCTCACCGGACTGAAATGCCCGCTGCCCGCCCTGAAGACACGCAAAGCCTTGAAGCCGTTGCAGCCGGGCGATCAGCTCGAAGTTCACTGCACCGACCCGCTGTCGGTGATTGACATCCCGAACCTGATCCGCGAGACGGGCGACACGGTGGAGATCACCGAGCGCAACGACGCGCGCATCGTGTTCCTGATAGAGAAAGCAAATGGTTCGATAGGTGATGCCAATGGTGCACCGCATTCGTGAGCGTTACCTCACTGATACCGACCATTTGTCTATCGACATCGATCATGGCTTCTGCCCAAATTGACTTTCTCCGTGCAGGCGCGGAGGTTGAGTCTTGTCTGCGATACGCGGATCAACGGGCCGATCACGAAGCCTGCACGTCGTATCGGGCATAGCGCCCCGCGCGAGGGGTTTACTAAGGATGCGCGTGACGATCCTGGCGCGCGTCGGATGATTGTGCGGGGCAGCAGGGGCAATTGTCTGCACCGCAATGAGCTGAGGAACAGGATAGTAGCGGCAGGCTGCTCAGAAGGGTGGCTTAGGGGAGGAATGCATGACTGCAATCGAAGGCGCTGGGACACTTTCAGGCGCTGGCGCGGGTTTTCTTGATCGCGAGCGGACCATCGCGACGGCCGGCTTCAATCGCTGGCTGGTGCCGCCGGCCGCGCTGTGCATCCATCTGTGCATCGGCATGGCCTACGGCTTCTCGGTGTTCTGGCTGCCGTTGTCGCGCGCGATCGGTTTGACCGCGCCGAAGGCCTGCCCCGACATGTCGCTGTGGCAGGAGCTGTTCACGACCAGCTGCGACTGGAAGGTCGCCAGCATGGGATGGATGTACACCCTGTTCTTCGTGCTGCTGGGTATCGCGGCTGCGGTCTGGGGCGGCTGGCTGGAGCGCGTCGGGCCGCGCAAGGCGGGCTTCGTCTCGGCGCTCTGCTGGTGCGGCGGTCTCTTCCTCGGTGCGATCGGCGTTTACACCCATCAACTTTGGCTGTTGTGGCTCGGTTCGGGCGTGATCGGCGGTATCGGTCTCGGCCTCGGCTACATCTCCCCGGTGTCGACGCTCGTCAAATGGTTCCCCGATCGTCGCGGCATGGCGACCGGCATGGCGATCATGGGCTTCGGCGGTGGCGCCATGATCGGCGCGCCGCTGGCGAACCTCTTGATGAACTACTTCAAGAGCCCGACCTCGGTCGGCGTCTGGGAGACCTTCGTCGCGATGGGCGTCATCTACTTCGTTTTCATGATGATCGGCGCGTTCCGCTATCGCCTGCCGCCGCCCGGCTGGCAGCCCGAGGGCTGGACCCCGCCGGTCAAGGCCAACGCGATGATCTCGAAGAACAACGTCCATCTCAACGACGCGCACAAGACGCCGCAGTTCTGGCTGATCTGGTGGGTGCTCTGCCTGAACGTGTCGGCGGGTATCGGCGTGATCGGCATGGCCTCGCCGATGCTGCAGGAGATCTTCGCGGGCAAGCTGATCGGCCTGCCTGATGTCGGCTTCAACGCGCTCGATGCCGGACAGAAGGCGCAGATCGCCGCGATCGCCGCGGGCTTCGCCGGATTGCTGTCGCTGTTCAACATCGGCGGCCGCTTCTTCTGGGCGTCGCTGTCGGACAAGATCGGACGGAAGAACACCTACTACACGTTCTTCATCCTCGGCATCGTGCTCTACGCGCTGGCGCCGACCTTCGCGGCGATGGGCTCGAAGCTGCTGTTCGTGCTCGGCTTCGGCATCATCCTGTCGATGTATGGCGGCGGCTTCGCGACCGTGCCGGCCTATCTGGCCGACATGTTCGGTACCCAGTTCGTCGGCGCCATCCACGGCCGGCTGCTGACGGCGTGGTCGACGGCGGGCATCATCGGCCCCGTCGTGGTGAACTACATCCGCGAGTTCCAGCTCGCGGCCGGCGTTCCGCGCGACCAGCTCTACAACACCACCATGTACATCCTCTGCGCCATGCTGATCGCGGGCCTGATCTGCAACTACCTGATCAAGCCGGTCGATTCGAAGTGGCACATGAAGGAGGCCGATGTGGCCAAGCTGCAGGCGGCGAGCGCCAGCGCTGCAGCTGCGGGGCCGCATGGCTCTTACGGTATCGGCTTTGGCGGCCTCGACGCCAAGGCGGCGCTGTTCTGGGCCTTCGTCGGCATTCCCCTGGCTTGGGGTGTCTGGAAGACGCTGGAGAGCGCGGTCAAGATTTTCTGATCGCTGCCGACACGGTCGCGGGATGCCGATGGTCGGCGTCCCGCGACATTCGTCTTTCAAAAATCATCGCGAATGGGACCTAGGGGGATTTTCATGTTTCGCACCCGTATCTGCCTCGCCGCCATGCTGCTGGCCGCGGGCATCCACGCCGCATCGGCACAGACTGCGACTACACCGGCTGCACCCACTGCGACGACCGAAGCCAAGCCCGGCAAGATCAAGCTCACGATGCAGAAGCTGAAGGACATGAAGGCCAAGTGGGCGGCCAACAAGCCGAAGCTGAAGACCTGCCGCGCCGAGGTGAAGTCCAAGGGCCTCGCCGGTGACGACCGCTGGTTCTACATCGAAGAGTGCATGAACAAGAGCTGAGGCGGCGCACGATCGAGTTCGATGGGGGCATGAGGCTGGTTGGCCGCATGCCCCTTAAACGCTTATTGGAACATGAGAAATTTCTTGGCATTTGGTATGCCAAAGGCTAGGGTTGGACTTGTTCTAAAGAAGGGCTGCGAGATTCATCGATGAGCCATGACGTGCATCAGGTCCGCTCGTTCGAACACCCGGGCGAGGGACGCAAGCGAGCCAAGGCCACGCCCAAGGGGCGGCAGGTCGATCCCACCGCCGCGCACGAGATCGAGCAACTGCTCGGCGACAGGCCGCGGCGGCGCGATCTCCTGATCGAATATCTGCACCTGATCCAGGACAAATATCACCAGATCTCGGCCGCGCATCTCGCCGCGCTCGCCGACGAGATGAAGCTCGCCTTCGCCGAAGTGTTCGAGACCGCGACGTTCTACGCGCATTTCGACGTGGTGAAGGAGGGCGAGCCCGACATCGCGCCGCTGACGATCCGCGTCTGCGATTCGCTGACCTGCGCGATGCTCGGCGGTGAGAAGCTGCTCGAGGACTTGCAGAGTGCATCGGGTCCCGGCATCCGCGTCGTGCGCGCGCCTTGCGTCGGCCGCTGCGACACCGCGCCGGCCGCTGAAGTCGGCCACCACTTCGTCGATCATGCGACGGTTGCCAACGTGATGGCCGCCGCGAAGGCCGGCGATACCCACGCGCATCTGCCCAAATATATCGACTACGACGCCTATGTCGCCGGCGGCGGCTATAAGCTGCTGGCTCGTCTGCGCTCGGGCGAGCTGTCGACGGACGATCTTTTGAAGTCGCTCGACGACGCTTCGCTGCGCGGTCTCGGCGGCGCCGGCTTCCCGACGGGACGCAAATGGCGCGCGGTGCTGGGCGAGCCCGGTCCGCGCCTGATGGCGATCAACGGCGACGAGGGCGAGCCGGGCACGTTCAAGGACCGCTATTACCTCGAAACCGATCCGCATCGCTTCATCGAAGGCATGCTGATCGGTGCGCATGTGGTGCAGGCCTCCGACGTCTACATCTATCTGCGCGACGAATATCCGGCCTCGCGCGAGATCCTCGAGCGCGAGATTGCAAAGCTGCCGCCTGGCGGACCGACGCTGCACATGCGCCGCGGCGCCGGCGCCTACATCTGCGGCGAGGAATCCTCGCTGCTCGAAAGCATCGAGGGCAAGCGCGGCCTGCCCCGGCACAAGCCGCCTTACCCGTTCCAGGTCGGCTTGTTCGGTTTGCCGACGCTGATCAACAACATCGAGACGCTGTGGTGGGTGCGCGACATCGTCGAAAAGGGCGCCGACTGGTGGAAGGGCAATGGCCGCCACGAGCGCCACGGCCTGCGCAGCTTCTCGGTCTCCGGCCGCGTCAAGAACCCCGGCATGAAGCTCGCCCCTGCGGGCATCAGCGTGCGCGAGCTGATCGACGAATATTGCGGTGGCATGGCCGACGGCCATCAGTTCTACGCGTATTTGCCCGGCGGCGCGTCCGGCGGCATCCTGCCGGCGTCGATGGACGACATCCCGCTCGATTTCGGCACGTTGGAAAAATACGGCTGCTTCATCGGATCGGCTGCGATCGTGATCCTGTCGCAAAAGGATAGCGTGCGCGCGGCGGCACTGAACCTGATGAAATTCTTCGAGGACGAGAGCTGCGGCCAGTGCACGCCGTGCCGGGTCGGAACCCAGAAGGCGGCGCAGCTGATGCAGCAGCCGGTCTGGAACCGAGCCTTGCTGGAAGAATTGAGCCAGGCGATGCGCGATGCCTCGATCTGCGGGCTCGGACAGGCGGCATCGAATCCGCTGGCCACCGTGATCAAATATTTCCCTGACGAGTTCAAGGAAGCGGCCGAATGACGAAGATTACGTTCGAGCTCGACGGCAAGCAGGTCGAGGCCCAACCCGGCGAGACCATCTGGCAGGTGGCCAAGCGTCAGGGCCGCGAGATCCCGCATCTGTGCTATTCGCCGGCGCCCGACTATCGGCCCGACGGCAATTGCCGCGCCTGCATGGTCGAGATCGAGGGCGAGCGCGTGCTTGCGGCGTCCTGCAAGCGCACGCCGTCCGTCGGCATGAAGGTGAAGACGGAATCCGCACGTGCGGTGTCGGCGCAGAAGATGGTGATGGAGCTGCTCGTCGCCGACCAGCCGGCGCGCGAGACCAGCCACGATCCGGATTCGAAGTTCTGGCACTGGGCCGAGGCGACGGGCGTCACCGAAAGCCGCTTCCCCGCCGCCGAGCGCTGGGCGACCGACGCCAGCCATCCGGCGATGCGCGTCAACCTCGATGCCTGCATCCAGTGCGGCCTGTGCGTGCGCGCCTGCCGCGAGGTCCAGGTCAACGACGTCATCGGCATGGCCTATCGCAATCACGATTCCAAGATCGTGTTCGACTTCGACGATCCCATGGGCGAGTCCACCTGCGTCGCCTGCGGCGAATGCGTGCAGGCCTGCCCGACCGGCGCGCTGATGCCGGCCGTGATGTTGGATGAGAAGCAGACCCGCGTCACCTATGCCGACAGGAAGGTGGATTCGCTCTGCCCGTTCTGCGGCGTCGGCTGCCAGGTCACCTACGAGGTCAAGGACGAGAAGGTGATCTACGCGGAGGGCCGCGACGGTCCCGCCAATCACAATCGTCTTTGTGTGAAGGGCCGCTTCGGCTTCGATTACATCCACCATCCGCATCGCCTGACCAAGCCGCTGGTTCGGCTGCCGAATGCGAAGAAGGATGCCAACGATCAGGTCGATCCGGCCAATCCCTTCACCCATTTCCGCGAAGCGAGCTGGGAGGAAGCGCTTGACATCGCCGCCAAGGGCCTCGTCAAGATCCGCGACGAGAAGGGCGTAAAGGCGCTGGCCGGCTTCGGCTCGGCCAAGGGCTCCAATGAGGAGGCTTATCTGTTCCAGAAGCTGGTGCGCACCGGCTTCGGCTCGAACAATGTCGACCATTGCACCCGGCTGTGTCACGCCTCCTCGGTGGCGGCGCTGTTCGAAGGCCTGAGCTCCGGCGCGGTGTCGGCGCCGTTCGCTGCCGCGATGGATGCCGAAGTGATCATCGTGATCGGCGCCAATCCGACCGTGAACCACCCGGTGGCCGCGACCTTCATCAAGAACGCCGTCAAGCAGAATGGCGCCAAGTTGTTCGTGATGGATCCGCGCCGCCAGACGCTGTCGCGCCACGCCACCAAGCATCTGCAGTTCAAGCCCGGCTCCGACGTCGCCATGCTGAACGCGATGATCAACACGATCATCACCGAAGGCCTGACCGACGACCAGTACATCGCCGGCTACACCGAAGGCTTCGAAGACCTCAAGGAGAAGATCAAGGAGTTCACGCCGGAGAAGATGGAAGCGATCTGCGGCATCCCCGCCCAGACGCTGCGCGAGGTTGCCCGGACGTATGCCCGCGCAAAATCGTCGATCATCTTCTGGGGCATGGGCATCAGCCAGCACGTCCACGGCACCGACAATGCGCGCTGCCTGATCGCGCTGGCGCTGATCACCGGCCAGGTCGGCCGTCCCGGCACCGGCCTGCATCCGCTGCGCGGCCAGAACAACGTGCAGGGCGCCTCCGACGCCGGGCTGATCCCGATGTTCCTGCCGGACTACCAGCCGGTCGGCCGCGACGATCTGCGCGGCAGCTTCGAGAAGCTCTGGCAGCAGGATCTCGATCCCGTCCGCGGCCTGACCGTGGTCGAGATCATGAACGCGATCCACGCCGGCGAGATCACGGGCATGTATATCGAGGGCGAGAACCCCGCGATGTCCGATCCGGATCTGCAGCACGCGCGACACGCGCTCGCCATGCTCGATCATCTCGTGGTGCAGGATCTCTTCGTCACCGAAACCGCGTTCCACGCCGACGTGATCCTGCCCGCCTCGGCCTTCGCCGAGAAGGAAGGCTCCTTCACAAACACCGATCGGCGCGTGCAGCTCGCGCGCCAAGTGATCAAGCCGCCGGGCGATGCGCGGCAGGATCTCTGGATCATCCAGGAAATCGGCAAACGCATGGGCCTGCCGTGGAACTATGCCGGGCCCGGCGACGTCTTCACCGAGATGGCGGAGCTGATGCCCTCGCTGAAGAACATCACCTGGGAGCGGTTGGTGCGCGAAGGCGCGGTGACCTATCCGGTCGATGCTCCCGACAAGCCCGGCAACGAGATCATCTTCACCACGGGCTTCCCGACCGCGAGCGGTCGCGGCAAGATCGTGCCGGCCAAGGTAATCCCGCCGGACGAGATTCCGGACGACGAATATCCGATGGTGCTGTCGACCGGTCGCGTGCTGGAGCACTGGCACACCGGTTCGATGACGCGCCGCGCCCAGGTGCTCGACCAGATCGAGCCCGAGGCGGTCGCGTTCATGTCGCCGAAGGACATGCGCAAGAAGAAGCTCGCCCCCGGCGATTTCATTCGCCTGGAGACCCGCCGCGGCGCGGTCGAAGTCAAGGTCCGCTCCGACCGCGACGTGCCGGAGAACATGGTGTTCATGCCGTTCTGCTACGCGGAGGCAGCGGCGAACCTGCTCACCAACCCGGCGCTCGATCCGTTCGGCAAGATCCCCGAGTTCAAGTTCTGCGCGGCCAGGGCCGAGCGAGCAGAGATGCGGGACGCGGCGGAGTAGCGAACGCCGCCGGCATTAGGTGGCACAGCTGTCGTCCCGGCGAACGCCGGGACCCATACCGCGTGATCTCCCGTTGCGGACGGACGTGGTACCGCATAACGAGTCTTCGCCAAACTCCTTCCTGGGGTTATGGGTCCCGGCTTTCGCAGGGACGACATTGAGGGTGTAGCGGGCGGTCGTACCCACCTCGTCGCCGCTTCGCTCCCCGCGATGACGGTGGTAGATATCACCCATGTCCAAAGTCACTCCGGCCACCCGGGCGCTCACCGCCGCCGGTGTCGCCTTCACTGTTCACACCTACGACTATGATCCCGACGCTGAGAGCATCGGGCTGCAGGCCGCGGCCGCGCTCGGCGAGGACCCGGGGCGCGTCCTCAAGACGCTGATGGCACTGGTGGACGGCAAGCCGGTCTGCGTCGTCGTCCCATCCGACCAGGAAGTCTCGATGAAGAAACTCGCCGCCGCCGCGGGCGGCAAGTCGGCGCAGATGATGAAGCCGGCCGAGGCCGAGCGTGTCACCGGCTACAAGGTCGGCGGCATCAGCCCGTTCGGGCAGCGCAAGCCCGTGCAAACCGTGATCGAGCAGAGCGCGCTCGCGCATGATCTCGTCTATCTCAATGGTGGCCAGCGCGGCCTGCAGGTGCGGCTCAAGCCTGCCAACGTAAGAGACGTCGTGAAAGCGGTCGTTGCGGACGTGTTGGCGTAACGGCCATGGGGGCGGGATGATCAGGCGGCCTGTGCTGCTGTGCTTCGCGATCCTGCCCGGAACTGCCGGCGAGGCGGATGAAATCAATCAGATGATGGCGCTCGTCGCGCTCACCGCCGATCGCACGGCCAGCAGGACCTGAAGCTCCCCGAGGTCGTGCACTTGAGTTCGCTCACCAGCTCTGTATAGAAGTACAACAGAAATAGAATACCGTTCTATCTGATAGAACGGCAGGGAGTGCGAACGATGGAGTCCGAACGTATCCGTCAAGATGACGGCTCGCCGGTGCCCTTCAAGCCGGAAACGGTCACCGCGGCTTTCAAAACGATTCCCGATTTACTGGCCCGCGATGAAGCGTTGATCGCCCGTGGCCGCTCGCTCGACGTGGATTGCCAGCTCGGGCCGAGCACGCAGCCATTTCACCTGGCCATTCGGGCCGGACGGATCGTGGATATGATTCCGGCGCCGGTACTGATGCGCTCCTGGCGCTTCTCCTATCGCGCGACGCCCGCTGCCTTCGCCGCCTATTGGCAGAAGATGCCGCCCGCGGGCTGGCACGATCTCCTGGCCCTGACCAAGCGCGGGCAGGCAACCCTCGAAGGCGATCTGCATCCCTTCATGACACATCTTCAGTATTTCAAGGATCTGCTGGCTCTGCCCAGGCGGAACGGTTTTGGAGGCCTGCCATGAGCGGCTTCATCGAGCCGATCGTCGGTCGCTACCTGCATGTCGAGATCGAAGGCGAAATCAACCGGATCTATTTCGAGGAAAACGGCAGCGGCATTCCGTTGGTCTGTCTGCACACCGCCGGCTCGGACGCGCGGCAGTGGCGTCATCTGCTCGTGGATGACGAGTTCACCAGGGATTTTCGTGTCATCGCCTTCGACATGCCGTGGCACGGCAAGTCCAATCCGCCCGACAGCCAATATGTCAGCGAATACCGGCTGACGACGGCGAGCTATACCGCGACCATTCGCGCGTTCTGCAACGCGCTCGGATTGGATCGGCCGGTGGTGATGGGCTGCTCGATCGGCGGCCGCATCGTGCTCAATCTCGCCATCGAACATGCGCGCGAATTCCGCGCCTTGGTCGGGCTGGAGGCGGCGGACTTCCAGCAACCCTGGTACGACACGACATGGCTGAACCGGCCCGACGTCCATGGCGGCGAGGTCTGCGCTTCCCTGGTATCGGGATTGATCGCGCCGAATGGTCCGGAAGTCGCGCGTCATGAGACGCTGTGGGGCTACAAGCAGGGCGGCTCAGGCATCTTCAAGGGCGATCTTTACTTCTATCGCGTCGACGGCGATCTGCGCGGACGCACCGGCAACATCGACGTCAATGCGTGTCCGCTCTATCTCCTCACCGGCGAGTATGATTTCTCCTGCACGCCGGAGGACACGCTGCGCACCGCCGCCGGCATTCCTGGCGCGAAGGCGACCGTGATGGAGCGGCTCGGACATTTTCCAATGAGTGAAAATCCAGAGCAGTTCCGGCGCTACATCGCGCCGGTTCTGAAAGACATCCTCGATAAGCAAAGATTGTAAACGGGAGGCGTAAGTTATGAAGTTGCGTTGGATGATGGCGGCCGTTCTGGCCGCGCAAACGAGTGCGGCATTCGCAGCCGACAATGTCATCAGGATCGGCGTGCTCAACGACCAGTCCGGCGTGTTCGCCGACAATGGCGGACGCGGCTCGGTTGCCGCGGCAAAGCTCGCGGCGGAGGATTTCGGCAACGAGCTGCTCGGCAAGAAGATCGAGATCGTCTCGGCCGACCACCAGAACAAGCCGGACATCGCGGCGGCCACCGCGCGAAAATGGTTCGACAATGAGGGCGTCGACATGATCGCGGACGGCGCGGCATCTTCCGCCGGCTTTGCCATTCTCGAAGTCGCCAAGCAGAAGAACAGGATCTTCGTCATCTCCGGCCCCGGCTCGTCCGATTTCACGGGCAAGTCCTGTTCCCCGGTGAGCTTCCACTTCAACTACGACACCTACGCGCTGTCGAAGCTGACCAGCGATGCAATCACGCGCGCCGGCGGCAAGACCTGGTATTTCGTGACCGCCGACTATGCCTTCGGCCACGCGCTGCAGCGCGACGCCACCAAGTTCATCGAGACGGCGGGCGGCAAGGTGATCGGCTCGGCTGCGCATCCGCTCGGCACCGCCGACTTTGCCTCATTCCTGTTGCAGGCGCAGGGCTCGAAAGCCGACGTCGTCGGCCTCGCAACATCGGGCGCGGACGTGCAGACCGCGATCAAGCAGGCGGGCGAATTCGGCATCGTCGAGGGCGGGCAGAAGCTGGCCGGTCTGCTCGTGTTCATCACCGACGTGAATTCGCTCGGGCTGAAAGTGACACAGGGCCTGCAGGTGACGACCTCGTTCTACTGGGACCTCAACGATCAAACCCGGGCCTGGTCGAAGCGCTATGCCGGCCTGATGGACGGCAAGGTCGCCAGCATGGTGCAGGCCGGGGTCTATAGCGGGGTCCACCACTACCTCGCCGCCGTGAAAGCAGCCGGTACGACTGATGCGACGGCGGTGGCCGCCAAGATGCACGAGCTGAAGGTGAACGACATGTACAACAAGGATGTCGTCATCCGCCCCGACGGGCGCGTGCTGCACACCATGCATCTCGTGCAGGTGAAGAAGCCCGAGGAGTCCAAGTACAAGTATGACTACTATCGGGTCGTCAGCTCCAAGCCGGGCGAAGAGGTGTTCCGGCCGATGAGCGAAGGCGGCTGCCCGCTGGTCAAGTAACTGCGGCGACCGGGCGGGTATTCGAGCGCGTCCGGTCGCAAGAATTCTCAAGGGGAATACGGAATGTCTGGTTCGATTGGATTTATCGGCCTCGGCGTCATGGGCGAGCCGATCTGCCGCAATTTGTTGCGCAAGAGCGGACGAGCAGTGCTTGTGTTCGACCTTGCCGCCGAGCCGCTTGCGCGGATCGCGGCCGATGGAGCGACAGCGGCGAAGTCGATCGGGGAGGTCGTCGCCGGCGCAGAGACGATCTTCCTGTGCCTGCCCAGCGCCAGGCACGTGATGTCGGTCTTCGCTGGCATTTTGCCTGAGGTCAGGCGCGAGCAAACCGTGATCGACCTTGGCACCTCCGATGTCGGCCAGACGCGATCGTTCGCCGAGCAGCTCGCCGACAAGGGCGCGCTCTGGATCGATGCACCGATCGCGCGCACGCGCCAGGCCGCGCAGGACGGCACCCTCAGCGTGATGGTCGGCGCGACGGCCGAGCAGTTCGCCGCGGTCGAGCCGCTGATCCGTCATTTCGCCACGGATGTCACGCTCTGTGGCGGGACCGGCGCGGGTCAGGTGACGAAGATCCTCAACAACATGGTGCTGTTCGAGACGGTCAACGCGCTGGCCGAAGCGGTCGCGCTCGCCAAGCACAGCGGCGTCGAACCGAAGCTGCTGCTGGAGACGCTGTCGAAGGGGTCGGCGGATAGCTTTGCCCTGCGCAACCACGGCATGAAGGCGATCGTCGCCAAGGAGTTTCCGCTGCGAGCCTTCTCGACTGAATATGCCATGAAGGATCTCTCCTACGCACTGGAGCTGGGCGCGCAGGCCGGCTTGAATCTGCGCGGTGCGGCGCTGATGCGCGAGATCTTCCAGGAGACGATCGACAAGGGCATGGGGGATGCGTATTTTCCCGTCATCGCAAAGCTGATCGATCCCTCCGGATTTCCTCAATAGGAGACGACATGCCTTCGCCCGGCGTCGCAGCCGTCGACCGCGCTCTCAGCATCCTGGCGGCCTTCGAGGACGCGCCGGAGCCGATGACGCTGGCCGAGCTCGCCCGGCGCACCAAGATGTACAAAAGCACGCTGCTGCGGCTGATGACGTCGCTGCAGGAATTCGGCTATCTCGTCCAGTTCGCCGACGGTCGTTACCATCTCGGCCCGACGCCGTTCCGTCTCGGTGCGGTCTATCAGCGCAGCAACAATCTGCATGACCGGGTCATGCCGCTGTTGCGGCAACTCGTGGCGGACGGCACCGAAAGCCCCTCGTACCACGTGCGGCATGACGCCAAGCGCAGGCTCTGCGTCTTCCGCGTCGATTCCCAGCATTCGACGCTCGACCGGGTCGAGGCCGGCATGCTGCTGCCGCTCGACCGCGGGGCGGCCGGCCGGGTCATCCTCGCCTTCGACGGCGAAAAAGGCGAGGGCCATGACGAGATTCGCGAGGACTGCATCGCCGTGTCCTTCGGCGAGCGTGATCCCGATTGCGCCGGGCTGGCCTGCCCGGTGTTCGGTCCTGGTGGCAAATGCGTCGGCGCTTTGTCGCTCTCGGGGCCGAAGCCGCGGTTCACGCGCGACAACATCAAGACGATGACGTCGCTGCTGCTGAAGGCCGCTGTCCGGCTCACGCGCGCGCTGGGCGGGCCGACTGAAGCTCTCGATGCTACGCTGGCCCGCGCGGCCGACGATGTGCGTGCTCCGCGCCGGGCACGACGCTAGCCTACTGCTTCTGCAGCAGCTTCAGCCGGCAGCGCAGCGCCTCGCGGATATGGGCGCGCGCAAGCTGCTCGGCCTTGTCGCCGTCGCGCGCGGCGATCGCCTCGATGATGGCCTGATGCTCGGCGTGGCTGGTCGAGGGGCGACCCGACACGGTGAAGGTGGTCGGGCCGAGCAGGGCGATCCAGTCCTGCAATTCCCCTGAAGCGTTGTCGAGATAGCGATTGCGCGCGGCGCGGCAGATCGCTTCATGGAAGGCGCGGTTCAGCCTTGCCCTTTCTCTTGCCATCTCGGCGGCGTCCGTCGTCGAGGCCTCGACAAAAGCCTGCTCGATGTCTCGGAGCGCGTCGATCTCGGGCGGCGAGGCATGTTCGGCGGCAAGGCGCGCCGCGGCACCCTCCATGATCTCACGCATGGCGTAGAGCTCGAGCACCTCGGAGATGTCGAGGTCGCGGACGATCACGCCGCGGCCGCCGGCGGGCTCGACGAAGCCGCGCGCGGCGAGCCGGCCGAGGGCTTCGCGAACCGGCGTGCGGCTGACCTTGAGCCGCTGTGCGACCTCCTCCTCGCGCAGGCGGTCGCCGGCACGATAGCTGCCGGCCTGGAGCGCCTCGCAGAGCGAGCGGAACACGGCTTCGCCGAGCGCAATGCCGCCGCTCCGCACGATCGGTCCGCCTGCCTTTGCCGGGCGTCTGGCCATGATGTCCTCGAACCGCGCGACGCATCCTGCCCATGCAGAGATGCCGCTTGCGCCGGCAATGTATATCTTTGTATACAAAAGTGCGCAATGGTGGATCGGGTTGACCAGGACCGCTGGCGGGCAGAATGTCTCCAACTTCGTCGCATCGGGCAGACGGCATGAGCAGCAAATACGACGTGCTGGTGATCGGCGGCGGCAACGCGGCGCTGTGCGCGGCGATCGCGGCGCGGCGCGGCGGAGCGTCGGTGCTGGTGCTCGAAGGCGCGCCGAAGTTCTATCGCGGCGGCAACACCCGCCATACCCGCAACATGCGCTGCGCCCACGACGCCGCCACCGAAATCCTGACCGGCCCCTACACCGAGGAGGAATTTTGGGAGGATCTGCTGCGCGTCACCGGCGGACAGACCGACGAGGTGCTCGCGCGCCACATGATCCGGGAGTCCAAGGACATCCTGAACTGGATCGTGGAGCAGGGTGTGCGTTGGCAGCCCTCGCTCGGCGGCACGCTGAGCCTCGGCCGCACCAATTCCTTCTTCCTCGGCGGCGGTCGCGCGATGCTGAACGCGCTCTATCTGACCGCCGAGCGGCTTGGCGTGGAGGTCGAATATGATGCCGAGGTCACCGACCTCGTGATCGAGGACGGCATGTTCCTCGCCGCACGTCTCAAGCGGCCGGTCAAGGGCGAGACCGAGATCCGCGCGACGTCGCTGGTCGCGGCCGCCGGCGGGTTCGAGGCCAATATCGAATGGCTCAAGCAATATTGGGGCGAGGCTGCCGACAATTTCCTGATCCGCGGCACGCCCTACAATCGCGGCTCCATTTTGAAGATGCTGCTCGACAAGGGCGTGCAGCAGGTCGGCGATCCCACCCAGTGCCATGCGGTCGCGATCGACGCCCGCGCGCCGAAATTCGACGGCGGCATCATCACGCGGCATGACTCCGTCGTGTTCGGGATCGTCGTCAA
>Ga0102591_1001483_pt1 | contig 31924 bp, 29 predicted proteins | sample AraplaCol_mCL_r2_2_FD_76860 | JGI IMG/M metagenome (GOLD analysis project Ga0102591, IMG submission 76860) | Arabidopsis root microbial communities from North Carolina, USA - plate scrape MF_Col_mCL_r2 (SPADES assembly) (version 2) | ecosystem: Host-associated > Plants > Roots > Endosphere...
TGGAAGCCGCTCGTGCCGGCGAGCATGGCAAGGGCTTCGCGGTCGTCGCCTCCGAGGTGCGCAAGCTCGCCGAGCGCAGCCAGGCGGCTGCAGCCGAGATCGGCACCCTCTCGACCGACACCGTCAAAGTCGCCCAGGAAGCCGGCTCGATGCTCGCCAAGCTCGTGCCGGACATCAAGAAGACCGCCGAGCTCGTCGAGGAGATCACCGCCGCCTGCCGCGAGCAGGATGTCGGCTCCAGCCAGATCAACCAGGCGATCCAGCAGCTGGACAAGGTCACCCAGCAGAACGCCGCCGCCTCCGAAGAGGTCTCCGCCACCTCCGAGGAACTCGCCGCCCAGGCCGAGCAGCTCCAGACCACCATCTCCTTCTTCAAGCTGGACAGCGAGGCGACGCTCACGGCATCGGTCGCGTCGCCGGTCGACAAGGCGATCACGCAGCTCAAGGCCAAGGCAGCCGCCATGGCGTCCGCTGGTCAGCCGAAGCCGGCTGCAGCTCGCCCGATGAAGAAGGTCGGCAATGGCGGCTTCACCTTCGATCTCGCCGGCGGCGAGGACCAGCGCGACACCGATTTCCTTCGCGGCTGATCCGACCATCTGAGCAGCGCATTTCCAGCACCGTCCGAGAGGCGACAATGGCTGACAACGCTCAATATCTGACGCTCGGGATCGACGAGGAGATCTTCGGCATCGACATCCGCAATGTCCGGGAAATTCTGGACATGCGGCCGATCTCGAAGCTGCCTCACGCCCCGAGCTTCCTGCTCGGCATGATCGATGTCCGCGGAACAGGCTTTCCGATCGTCGATCTGCGCACCAAGCTCGGCCTGCCGCGCATTCCGCAGACCGACGCTACCCGCATCATCATCCTCGATGTGCCGGTGAAGGGCAGCACGTTGGGGGTCGGCTTCGTCGCCGACCGGGTCTTCGAGGTGACGAGCCTCGACCACGACCACACGGACGCCGCCCCCGATGTCGGTGGTCGCTGGAAATCGAACTACATTGCCGGCATCGGCCGCAAGGGCGAGGCCTTCATCGTGGTGTTCGATCTCGAGCGCCTGATGGCGGGCGACGACCTCACCGGCCTGTCGGGCGCGGAGGCTGCCTGAGTCGCCCGATGACGTCGCAACCTGAAACCCATGATCGTCTCAGCGACAAGCATTTCGCCGCCGTCGCCAAGGTCGTCGAGAGCCGCGTCGGCATCAAGCTGCCGCTAACCAAGCGCACCATGGTCGAAGGTCGTCTGCGCCGCCGCGTGCGTGCGCTCGGCCTGCGTGACCTGACGGCCTATGCCGACATGCTTTTCAAGAACGACGGCCTCGACAACGAGCTCGTCCATCTGATCGACTGCGTCACCACCAACAAGACCGACTTCTTCCGCGAGCCGAGCCATTTCGACTTCCTACGCGATGTCGCGGTGCCACAGCTCGCCCGCATCCAGGGCGGAAACCGGCCCTCGCTCAAGATCTGGAGTGCCGCCTGCTCGACCGGCGCCGAGGCCTACACCATCGCGATGGTCCTCCAGGACCTGGCCAATGCCGGGCAGCGGCTACGCTTCTCGATCCTCGGCACCGACATCTCGACCGAGGTGCTGCGCGAGGCCCGCGCCGCGATCTATACGCGCGACTTCGTCTCGCCCGTGTCCGCCGCGATGCAGCAGCGTTACATCATGCGTTCCCGCAACCCTCGCGAAGATCTGGTCCGGATCGCGCCGGAGCTGCGCCGGACAGTGCATTTCGAGCGGCTCAACCTGATGGACGAGAGCTATCCCTTCGACCGTGACGTCGATGTGATCTTCTGCCGGAACGTGCTGATCTATTTCGATCGTGAGACGCAGCAGGCGGTGATCGACCGGCTGATCTCGCATCTGCGCCCGGGAGGTTATCTAATGCTGGGGCATTCGGAATCCATGGCCGGCAGCGGCGTCGACGGTCTGCGTTCTGTCGCCCCCACCATCTACCAGGCCACGCCCAACACGCAGCGGAGGGCCGCCGCATGACCCGCAAGCCGATCCGCGTCCTGATCGTCGACGACTCGGCCTCGGTCCGCCAGGTCCTGAGCTCGATCCTCAGCGAGGATACGGACATCGAGGTGATGGGCACGGCGAGCGATGCCTTCGCCGCAGCGCGACGCCTGCAGAACGAATTGCCGGACGTCATGATCCTCGACATCGAGATGCCGGGCATGGACGGGCTGACCTTCCTGCGCAAGATCATGGCGCAGCGGCCGATCCCGGTGATCATCTGCTCGACACTGACCGAAGCCGGCTCGCGCGCCCTGTTCGACGCGCTCGAGGCAGGCGCGGTCGACGTCCTGCCCAAGCCGCGCATCGACACGCGCAACGCCCTGATCGAGACCGCCGACCGGCTGCGCCACGCCGTCCGCGCCGCCGCTCAGGCCAGGCTCAAGCCGCGCCAGCCGCGCCCGGTTGTCGAGAAGAAGCTGACGGCGGACGTGATCATGCCGCCGCCGGTTCTGGGCCGCACCCGCCCCGCGACGGACCGCATCATCTGCATCGGCATCTCGACCGGGGGCACCGAGACCCTGCGCGAGGTGCTGGAGCGCCTGCCAGCGAATTGCCCGGGCATGGCCGTGGTCCAGCACATGCCGGAGAAATTCACCGCCGCCTTCGCCAAGCGCCTCAACGGCATCTGCGCCATGGAGATCAAGGAGGCCGAGGACGGCGACGAGGTCGCGGCCGGCCGCGTCCTGATCGCACCGGGCAACCGCCACATGCTGCTCCAGCGCGCCGGCCAACAATACCGCGTGGCGATCAAGGACGGGCCGCATGTTTCGCGCCACCGCCCCTCCGTCGATGTGCTCTTCCGCTCCGCCGCGCAATACGCCGGTGCCAACGCCCTCGGCATCATTATGACCGGCATGGGCGACGACGGCGCCCGCGGCCTGCTCGAGATGCGCAAGGCTGGCGCAGGAACGGTCGCGCAGGATGAGGACAGCTGTGTCGTCTTCGGCATGCCCAAGGAGGCGATCGACTGCGGTGCTGCGCAGAAGGTCGTGACGCTGGCGCGCATGCCCCAGGAGATCATGGCCTGGGCCCATCCCGCCGAGCGGGCCCGGACCGCGTGAAAGGCAAGGCCATGAAGACCTCCGACGAGACGCTGAACCGGCTGACCGGCTCACTCGCCGAAAGCGCCCTCCAGATCGACCGGATCTTCGCCGAGGTCGGCGACCGGCTGGGTCGCGGGCTTTCCATTTTCGACGCGCTTAACCAGAGCCTGACCGCGCTCTCCGGCGAACTCGCCGGCAGCGACATGAAAGAGACGCGCGACGCGCTGCTCGACCTCGCCGCCGATCTGCGGGCCCTGAGCGAAGCGCTGCCGCGCGAGACGCGGACGCTGCAGGACATCGCCGCCCATAGCGGCACGGCGTCGCAATCGCTGGTCCGACTGCTCGACCACATGCGCCTGATCGCACTGCTCGCGCGCAGCGCCCGCATCGAGGCCGTATCGGTGCAGTCGACCCAGCGCGATTTCGGTGACTTCACCAATGAGATCGTCGCCCTGACCGACCGGGCGAGGCGCATGGTCGAGGATTGCGCGCGCGACCATCAGCATCTGACGGCTCTGCTGGAATCGGCCCTGCAGCGCCAGAGCGCCTTCGAGGGGCAGTATTCCGGCGTGCTCGTCGGACTCGCCGGCAAGCTCGAAAGCTCGCTCGCGCACCTCGCACAGCGCGGCAGCAAGAGCGCAGCGCTGATGAAGGATGCCGCCGCCCATTCCGGCAAGATCACCATGGCGGTCGGCCACGCGATCATTTCACTGCAGTCCGGCGACGGCATCCGGCAGAGGCTCGAGCATTCGCTGGCGGCGCTACGCATCGCCGCCGATCCCGAAAGCGCGGGGCAATCGCTGTCGGCTGCGGATAGTTCGGCGGTCACCGCCGTGCTGAAGCATCTCCAGGCGGCGCAGCTTCGCGAGACCGCCTTGGTCCTCAAGGGCGATATCGGACCGATCGACGCGACCTTGCAGGTTCTGGCTGACGACACGGCGACCATGCTCGGTCTCGGCCACGCCCTCTATGGCGGCGACGACGCCTCATCCTCCTCCTTTCTGGAGGAGCTGAAGGCCGAGCTCGCCGAGGCGACCAACCTGATCGGAAAATGCGACGCGGCACGCGCCGTCGTCGACGAAGTCACGACGACGCTCGCCGGCCTGCTGGACCAGTTCGAACGGGCCGTCGCCGCGCTCGCGGACATCGTCCGCGACATCGTGCTGATCGGCATGAATGCGGGGCTCCGTGCCGCGCGCGTCGGCTCCGCCGGGCGCGGTCTGGTCGTCATCGCCCAGGAACTGAAAGCTGCCGCCGACGAGATCGCCCGCGAAGCCAACAAGCTGACCCCGGCCTTCCTGGCGATGCAGCAATCCTCGGCAGCCCTCAAGCAGCGCGACGGGCGTGGCTCGGCCGAGCTGACCGCGCTCGCCGGGACCATGCGGCAATCGCTCGCGCAGATGGGCGAAAGCGGCCAGCGGCTCGGCCTCACACTGAAGCAGCTCTCGGACGACGGAGCGGAATTCGGCGCGATCATCGAGGCGGCTCGCCTGACGTTCTCCAACGCCGCCGCCACCGCCGAAATCGTCGCGGGTGCCGCCGATCTGCTCCGAGGCTCGGAGCCCGCAAGGCACCTGCTCGGCAAGGCCGATGGCGAGAAGGTCGCAGTGCTGCTGCAGGACAGGATCTGGCCGAGCTATACGATGGCGGCCGAACGCAGTATCCACACCGCCGTCCTCAGCGATTGCGGAATCGCGAGTGCCGCCGCAGCGGCCACTGCGGTCGCAGCAGTCGCAAGCGAGGATGTCTCGCTCGACGACGTCCTGTTCTGACACGATCGCTGCAGCCGTCCCGACGGCTGCAGCATATCATCTGAACCGTGTCCCGGCAGGTGAACGACGCCCACCAGACTCCGGTTGCGGCTCTGCGAGATGGCCTTAGCCCGGCATCGGCGCGACCGATGTCGCAACCGAAATCGCCGCGTCCGGGGTGACCACGGAAGCCTGGAGGCAGCGAGCCTTCGCCCCCAAGTCTGCGCCGTCCACTGCTGCAACCTCGGCCCAGCGTGACCTTCGTCACAGCGGCTCCGAGCGAAATCCGGCCCTATGCGCCACCAGGGCAACAGGGTGGCAAATCGGGAGAGCAAGATGCGCACTCCGAGCCAGGACAACCTTCAGACCGGTGAGACGAATGCGATCGTTCCCGCCAGGAAGCATTGCTTGAAGTGCTTCCTGGCCCGCTTGTCGATCTGGCAGATCTTGCGGGACGAACACGTCTATGAGGTCCACGGCCCGTTCATCGCCACGCAGCCCGAGCCCCCTCGCCTGCGCCTTGCGGCCTGGATGATCGCCAAGCTCGCCGGATGAACCGGCGAGCCGAGCCTTGAGCAACCGCGAACCAGCCCCGTCCAACCTGACAAAGGCAATGACGGCTTTCCCACGCGCAAGCGTGCAGCAAGCGGCAAGGAGCTACTGGATTGTCCGCGGCGGCGTGCGCTGGAACTGGACGATATTGGAAGGCGTCCCCTCGCGCTTCGCTCTCGCGAGGTCGATCAGCGCACCTTGGATGGCTTTTCGCAGACGCGTGTCGGATGCGTCCTTCCCGGACAGGCAATAAAAAGCGCTGATGAGAAAGACGTTACACTGCTCATAGTCCGAAATGAAACGGCCTCGATTACGCTTCAACTTCATGGTGGCCCCATGTGGTACGGGATGGGTCAAATTGGGCCGGCGTAGGCGTAGAGACCTACAAAGCCGCAAGAGCAGGGCCACGGCGTCATTCGAACGAAGAATGGGGAGCAGCTGAGGGGGATGCTCCAGGAACCAACGCAGTCGCGCTCGGTGAGCGGAAAAATCCGGTTGCCCCCTCGGCCACCGCAATTTAGCCGCGGCCCTGGCGTTGACGGGCCAGTTCGACGAGGCAAGGAGCGCGATGGCACAGCCGCTGCGGCTCGCGCCACCTTGAGGCTTTCGATGATGGAAGATTTAAGCGGGCCAGTGCACAACAAGGACTACGTCGCTCGCCTCAGCCACGCGCTGGGGCTGGCCGGTACGCCTGAACGATCTTCCGCCGGCGACCGACGGCACGCATCATCTCGCCGGCATCCCTTTCGAAGCCGACCAGAATGTCACAATGTCATGCTGAAATGGCCGGAATGGCGCTCCCTAGGGGACTCGAACCCCTGTTTTCGCCGTGAGAGGGCGACGTCCTAGACCGCTAGACGAAGGGAGCAGCGCTGGCCGAGGGCTGCTCTTTAGTCGGGCTTCCGCCCGACCGCAACCCCTTTTCTCTGCCAGGACACGAATTCGGCAACCGCCCGCCTCCGACGAGCGCCGAAAGCCCACTTGGCTCGGATCGCAAATGCAAGCCGATCAATAAGGCAGGCTCTTGGCTAGTACGAAAAACCGAACGGCCGATCAGTCCGGAAATGAGCTGAACGGCCGGCGGGCGACTCAGTTGCACAAAGCCGGCACCCGCAACGCAAAATTCCACGCGGGCGCCATCGACCTGCTCCTGCCGGCGCTTGGCCGGCCTGCAGCCCCGTCAGGCCGCCTTGGCGGCCAAGGCCGGGTAGTCGGTGTAGCCCTTCGCGTCGCCGCCGTAGAAGGTCGCGACATCCGGTTCGTTGAGCGGTGCGTTGCGCTCCAGCCGCTCGACCAGGTCGGGATTGGCGATGAACAGCCGGCCGAACGCGACAGCGTCGGCATCGCCGCTCTCGATCGTCTCGATCGCGAGCTCGCGGTTGAGGCTGTTATTGGCGATATAGGCGCCCTTGAAGGCCTGCCGCAGCGCCTTGTAGTCGAAGGGCAGGTAGTCGCGCGCATCGCGCGTCGCACCCTCGACGACATGGATGAAGGCGATGCCGGTGTCGTTGAGCCGCGTCACCAGATGGGTGAACAGCGCTTGCGGATCGGAGTCGCGAGCGTCGTTGGCCGGGCTCACCGGCGAGATGCGGATGCCGACGCGGCCCTTGCCGAAGACCTTGGCGACGGCCTCGACGACCTCGAGAGCGAAGCGCACGCGGTTCTCGATCGGCCCGCCATAGGCATCCGTGCGCTTGTTGGAATCGTCGCGCAGGAACTGGTCGATCAGGTAGCCATGGGCGCCGTGGATCTCGACGCCGTCGAAGCCGGCCGCCTTGGCATTCTCGGCCGCCTTGACGAAATCGCCGATGATCGCCGGGATTTCGGAGAGCGCCAGTTCGCGCGGGGCCGAGACCTCGGTGAAGCCGCTTTCGATATAGGTCTTGGTCTTGGCCTGAAGCGGCGAGGGGGCGACCGGCGCCTGCTGGCCGGGCTGCAGCGAGACATGGCTGACGCGGCCGACATGCCAGAGCTGGGCGATGATCTTTCCGCCCTCGGCATGAACCGCGTCGGTGATCTTCCGCCAGCCCGCGATCTGGGCCTCGCTATACATGCCCGGCGTCCAGACATAGCCCTGGCCCTGCTGGGAGACCTGCGTGCCCTCGGTAACGATCAGGCCGGCACCCGCGCGCTGGCGGTAGTATTCGACATTCAGGTCGTTCGGCGCGTCGGTGCCGCGCGTCGCGCGATTGCGCGTCAGCGGCGCCATGACGACGCGGTTCTTCAGCTCGATATCCCCGATGCGGACGGGGGTGAACAGCTTGGCTTGGCTCATCGGAAGGGGGTCCTTGGGCTCGCGGCGGATGCCGGGCAAATACTGGCGTCGCGGTGGGCGGCAGAGCGGCCGCCGGCCATTCGACACGCTGAACTTAAGCGTGACAGAGTGTTTTGGCAGGGGGCGGCAAAGCCGCCTTCTGACAGCTGAGAGAAATCTTCTGCAAGGAGGTACATCTGGAGAGCGGTGATCCTGCCTTTTCCGGGCCTAATGCGAGGAAAACCCTGCCGTACCGCACCCTGGCCGCAGGCCGCCATGCGCTACGCACAGGGCTCTCGGCCGCGCTTGCCATCGTCTACCCGCCTTCCTGCATTGCCTGCCAGGCCGCGGTCGGGCAGGCGCAGGCGCTCTGCCCTTTCTGCTGGAGCTCCATCGGCTTCATCGAGCGGCCCTATTGCGAACGGCTCGGCACGCCCTTCGCTGTCGATCTCGGCCCCGGCCTGCTCTCGCCTGCCGCGATCGCTGACCCACCGGTCTTCGCCAGGGCGCGCGCCGTGAGCCGTTTCGACGGGGTGGCGCGCGAACTGGTGCATCGCCTGAAATACGGTGACCGGACAGAACTGGCGCTGACGCTCGGGCGGATGATGACCCAAGCGGGGCGAGAACTTCTCATTGATGCCGATCTCATCGTGCCCGTGCCGCTGCATCGCACGCGGCTCTGGAGCCGACGCTTCAACCAGGCGGCGGCGCTGGCCGCGGTCGTCGCCCGTCAGGCGCAATTGCCGTTCGCGCCTGCTGCGTTGGCACGCGTCAAGCGAACGCGCCAGCAGGTCGGCCTGACCCGGCCGCAGCGCGCCGAGAACCTGCAGGGCGCCTTCCGCGCTTCTGATGCGATGCGGCCGCAGATCGAGGGCCGGCGCATTCTGCTGATCGACGACGTGCTGACCACCGGCTCGACCGCCAATGCCGCTGCGCGTGCACTGCTGCGCGCCGGCGCCCGCGATGTCGATGTGCTGACCTTCGCGCGGGTCGTGACGGATGGGCAGGAAGGCACTACATGACGAGGGAACGAACTCCGAGAGGTCTGCGCCCATGCCGCCGGTCACGATCTACACCACCTCCTGGTGCCCCTATTGCCGGGCCGCCAAAGCTCTGCTGACCCAGAAGGGCGTCGCCTTCACCGAGATCGACGTCGAGTCCGGGCCGGGACTGCGCCAGGAAATGACGAAGCGCGCGGGCGGGCGCACCTCGGTGCCGCAGATCTTCATCGGCGATACACATGTCGGCGGCTCCGACGACATCCACGCGCTCGACGCGGCGGGCAAGCTCGACACGCTGCTGGCAGCTTAGGCGCTCGCCCGAACCTTGCCAAAGCGCCGCGCACGCCTATCTGCGCTACTTAGGCGGCGCATGAAGGCCGCATCGTTGAAGCCGATATGATCCGTTACGCCCTTATCTGCGACAATGCCCACGAGTTCGAGAGCTGGTTCTCGACCTCCGCGAGCTTCGAGGAACAGGCCGGCCGCGGCCTGGTGACCTGTCCCATCTGCGGGAGCGCCAAGGTCGAGCGGGCGATCATGGCGCCAAATGTCGCGCGGACCGATCTCGGCCCCCGCGCGCAGGAGACCACGGAAGTCGTCCCGGACGCACCGGCGCCGGTCGCGCCTGTCGCCCCTGCTCCCGCGCCGATAGCCCTGATGGGCGAGCGGGAAATCGCCTTCCGCGAGATGCTCGCGTCGCTTCACGCCCATGTCCGCGAGAACGCCGAGCATGTTGGCGAGCGCTTCGCCGAGGAGGCGCTGAAGATCCACCATGGCGAGACGGAATCGCGCGCCATCTATGGCGAGGCGACGCCGGACGACGCCCGCATGCTGCATGAGGAAGGCGTCGAGTTCCTGCCGCTCCCGCGCCTGCCGAACTCCGGAAACTGACGCCCGCATTACCGGCCGTACACATATTATCGGCAGGCTTTCGGGGCGCGGCAGCTAAAATTCTGCACCTTGTCGATTGCCGTTTTATGTTTTGATACAACACCTTAGAAGATACCCCGGCGGCGGGCGCCACCCGCCGGCCATTGCATTGGCCGTCTTCCCCCTTCCTTCGCAGATTAAATTTCTGTTAAGGATTTCGGCGTTCCTTCCGGTCATCCCCGTGCGCCGTCCGGCAACCAGGGCTTCCGAATTCAAGGGGTTGTCGCATGAAGCGCACCACGATCACTGCACTTGGCCTCCGTTCTGACGGAGCTTCCCGGTACGGTGGACGTGGCTCTATTCCGCTTCTGATTGCGCTGGCGGCTCCGGTTCTGGGCGCCTGCAGCATGTCGCCGGTCGAGACGGCCGCGGTCAGCGCCCCCGCAACGAAGCAGGCGAGCGCGGCGCGCAAGCATGCGGTCACCCTGGCGAAAGCCGATCCGCGCGAAAAGGACTGCCTGGTCCGCGCGATGTATTTCGAATCGAATCGCTCGAGCGAAGCCGGCCTTCTCGGCGTCGGCACGGTCGTGATGAACCGGGTCGAATCGGCCCGCTATCCCGAGACGATCTGCGGCGTGGTCGGAGCGCCGCGTCAGTTCGCGACCGGCGTGCTGACGCGGCCGATGACGGAAAAGACGCTGCCGCGGATCCAGGCTCTCGCCGAGGACATCCTCGATGGCCGCCGCAACGAATCGGTCGGCAACGCGAAGCATTTCCATATGGCCGGCATGCGCTTCGGCTACACCAACATGCATTATGTGACCGTGGCCGGCGGCAACGCCTTCTATCTCAAGGGCGAGCGCCCCGAGCGCCGGCGCATCGAGGAGCCGACGATCCAGCTCGCCTCGGCCTCCAGCACGCCGTTCGAGACTGCCCCCCGGACGACTTCCACCTCGTTTGCCTCGGCGCCGCTCGCCTTTGCCCCGGCGACGCCCGCACCGAAGCTTCCGACGATCGAGACGCCGGCCATGCTGGTCAAGAACGCACCGCTGCCGCCGGGCCGCCCGATCGATCTCGATCTGCCGAAGGCCAGTGCCCGCGCCTTCGTCTCGCCGCCGAAGGCTGACAATCGCATCGCAGCGCTTCTGTCTTCCGAGATCAGGGGCAGCATCCCGTCGCGATAAGCGTCGGGACCTAAATAGCTTCATTCAAATGACGGCCGACGCGCGCATTGCGTCCGCCTAACGTCGAAGGGGACTTCGACGAAGCTCTGGCGTTATCTTCGCCGCAGTGCAACATTCAGATTGCTCTGCAATACGGGGAGACGCCATGCCTGCGACGGAACAGGGCGCCCAACAGACGGCGCAGCGCGACAAGCCCTGGATCTTCCGCACCTATGCGGGCCATTCCGACGCGGCCGAGTCGAACCGGCTCTACCGCACCAACCTTGCCAAGGGGCAGACGGGGCTGTCCGTCGCCTTCGACCTGCCCACCCAGACCGGTTACGACCCTGACCATGTGCTGGCGCGTGGTGAGGTCGGCAAGGTCGGCGTGCCGATCAGCCATCTCGGCGACATGCGCGCGCTGTTCGACCAGATTCCGCTCGCCGAGATGAACACCTCGATGACGATCAATGCGACGGCGGCCTGGCTGCTTTCGCTCTACATCGCCGTCGCCGATGAGCAGGGCGCCGACCGCAGGCTGCTGCAGGGCACGACGCAGAACGATCTCGTCAAGGAATACCTCTCGCGCGGCACCTATGTCTTCCCGCCGCGCCCCTCCATGCGGCTCACCACCGACATCGTCGTGTTCACGGCGAGCGAGCTGCCGAAATGGAACCCGACCAATGTCTGCTCCTATCACCTGCAGGAGGCCGGGGCCTCGCCGGTACAGGAGCTTTCATTTGCGCTGGCGACGGCGATCGCCCTGCTCGATTCCATCCGCGCTCGGCCCGAGGTCGCAGCGGAGGATTTCCCCGCCATCGCCGGCCGCATCTCCTTCTTCGTCAATGCCGGCATGCGCTTCGTCACCGAGCTCTGCAAGATGCGGGCTTTCGTCGAGCTATGGGACGAGATCACGCTTGGCCGCTATGGCGTGGCGGAGGAGCAGCACCGCCGCTTCCGCTATGGCGTGCAGGTCAATTCGCTGGGGCTGACCGAGCAGCAGGCCGAGAACAATGTCTACCGCATCCTGATCGAGATGCTGGCGGTGACGCTCTCGAAGAAGGCCCGTGCCCGCGCCGTGCAGCTTCCCGCCTGGAACGAGGCGCTCGGCCTGCCGCGCCCCTTCGACCAGCAATGGTCCCTGCGCATGCAGCAAGTGCTGGCCTATGAGACAGACCTGCTCGAATTCGGCGACATCTTCGACGGCTCATCCGCGATCGACACCAAGGTGCGTGAGCTCAAGGAAGCCGCACTCGATGAGCTCGCCCGCATCGACGACATGGGCGGCGCGCTCGCGGCAGTGGAGAGCGGCTACATGAAGCAGGCGCTCGTCGACAATGGCGCGCGCCGCATCGAGGCGATCGAGCGCGGCGAGCAGGTCGTCGTCGGTGTGAATAAATTCACCAGCAGCGAGCCCTCCCCGCTTTCGGCCGGCGACGGTTCGGTCGTCACCGTGCCGGATTCCGTCGAGATCGAGGCCGTCGCCCGGCTCAGGGCTTGGCGCGAGGCGCGCGGCGGCAAGGCGGCGGAAGCGGCACTCTCGGAGCTCGCTGCCAGCGCGCGCGAAGGCCGCAATGTGATGCCGGCCTCGATTGCCTGCGCCAAGGCCGGCGTCACCACCGGCGAATGGGCGCAGACGCTGCGCGAGATCTTCGGCGAGTATCGCGCCCCCACCGGCGTCGACACCACGAAGCTCGGCGATGCGACCGGCCTCGCCACGGCAAAAGCTGCGGTCGAGAAGGCGATCGAACGTCTTGGCCGCCCTCCCCGCTTCCTCGTCGGCAAGCCCGGACTCGACGGGCACTCGAACGGCGCCGAGCAGATCGCCGTGCGCGCCCGCGATGCAGGGATGGATGTCAGCTATGGCGGCATCCGCCAGACGCCGGAGGAGATCGTCAGCGAGGCGAAGGAGCAGGAGGCCGACATCATCGGGCTCTCGATCCTGTCGGGCTCGCATCTGCCGCTGGTGCGGGACGTCACCGCCCGCCTGCGCGTCGCCGGCATGGATGTGCCTGTCGTGGTCGGCGGCATCATTCCGCCCGACGACGAGAATGCGCTCCGCAATATGGGCGTGGCGGCGGTCTACACGCCGAAGGATTTTGCGCTGGACGGCATCATCGCCGATGTCGCGGGACTGGCGGCGAAGAAGGGGTAGCCGCCGTCATCCCGTGCGCGCTGCGGCACGTAGTGCTGCTGCGCAGATACGGGACCGTCTACAGGAAGGGGCGCCTTCTCGTCATGCGATCCCGCATCTGCGCAGCAGCACTACGTGCCGCAGCGCGTGCGGGATGCCACATCGGATCACACCATCCCCACGCTCTTGAGCTGCTGATAGGCCTTCAGGATCTCCTGAAGCGTGCCCTCGCGCGAGCGGTCGCCGCCATTGGCGTCCGGATGGAAACGCTTCACCAGCTCCTTGTAGCGCGCCTTGATCGCGGTGGAATCGGCAGTGTCGTCGAGACCCAGCGTCTCCAGCGCCTTCATCGCCACGATACCGACGCGCGGCTCCTGCCGGGCGGCCTGCTGGTCCGCGCGCGCACCGAACAGGTTGAAGGCGTCGTGCATGTCGGGGCCGGCCTCACCCTTGCGCCGGCGTCCGCGCTGCGACATCCGCGCGGACTGCGAGTTAACGCCGAGCTTCCAGGTCGGCCGGTGGCCGATCTCCTCCTGCTTCTGGTAGGCGGCGAGCGCATCGTCGTCCATGCCGGCGAAGTAGTTATAGGAGGCGTTGTACTCCTTCACATGCTCCATGCAGAACAGGAAGAACTGCCCTTCGCGCCCGCGCCCCATGGGCGCGCGGAATTCGCCGGCGCGGGTGCAGCCGGCATGGTTGCAACGCGGCGCGTCGCCATCCACGACCGCTTCCGCCTCGGAAGGGCCGATCCTGATGCTGTCGAAAAGGCGCGAATTGATGTTCATCGTCGAAGGGTTATGAGACGCAAAGGGCTCGGCCGGCAAGTGCACTGCAACAGGCACTGTCGAACCGATCGGACAATCATCGCAACGGTGGCACGATCATGACCGCAATCGCAGAAAGAATCACGCGAAAGCTGACCGAGGCCTTCGCACCACAACAGCTGGAGGTGATCGACGAGTCGCACCAGCATCATGGCCATGGCGGCTGGCGCGAAGGCGGCGAGACTCACTTCAGGGTGAATATCGTGTCGGATGCCTTCGCCGGCAAGAGCCGCATCGATCGCCACCGCATGGTCAACGCTGCACTGGCCGAGGAACTCGCCGAGCGTGTCCATGCTCTTGCAATCGCCGCGCGAGCTCCGGACGGGACCTGATATACAGCAAACATGCCGCAACGGAAACGTACCGTACGGTTCGCTATGCAATGAAAGCATTGCTGCGCTGCACAATAAAAGCTTAGAATTCGGTGGGGTTTGCCTTATGACGCCGACTTCCTGATCGACGCCGACGTCCGTCGGACGGCTCAGCGTTCCAAAAAGAAGTCCGAACATGACCCGCAATGAACCGCGGCCATTCTGGCTCGCGGAGGCCGTCGAGAAGATCCATCTCGCGAGCGACGCCGCGTTGCTCCGCTCCGCCATGACGGAGAGCTTCTCTCTGCTCGGCTACGACCATTTCATCATCGGGATCGACGCGCGCAGCCGCGATGAGCTCGGCAACGTGCCGACGCTTACGAGTCTCCCCGACCATATTGTGAAGCACTACATCGCCGAAAACTTCGCCGAGTGCTCGCCGGCGCTCGCGTACATCTGGAGCGGTGATGAGCCCTACCAATGGTCGGGCGGAAACTACCGGACTTTCTACGGCAGCGCCTTCGAGCGGCGCTATACGGACTACTACCGCAGCATCCCTGTCCTCAGCGGCATCGCCATCCCCCTGTCTCGCGCCTCCGGCCGGGTCAGCGCCATCACCGTCACCGCCCATGCCGACATCGAGCATGGGCCGGACGCGCCTCGCCGCGTCGCCGCCATCGCCAAGGTGGCGATGATGAAGGCGGCGCTGCTGGGGATCAGCCGCGATGACTCGCAGGCCGCCCTGCTCGATGCAGACCTTTCCACCCGCCAGGTCGAGATCCTGCAATGGGCGGCGCGCGGGAAGTCGAACACCGATATCGCCGTCATCACCGGCCAGTCGAAACGCGCCGTCGACTATCACGTCAGCGAGATCCTGCGGAAGCTGAAGGTCTCCTCCCGCGCGCAGGCCGTCGCGCTGACCGCGACGGCGCGTCTGATGAAATCAGCCTAGCTGCTGCTCAAGCCTTCGGCCGCACCGGCGCGAAGGCATAAATGACGGCAGAGACCAGAAGCACCCCCGCGAAGATCCAGTGCAGCCGGGCGAAGGTCTCGGCCGGCCCGTATCCCGCCGCGCGCTCGGCGGCGATGAACCAGCCGGAGCCGGATTGCACGGCCGCGGCCCCGGCGATGAAGAGAAAGTTCGCGCAGGTCATGCCGCGCCCGATCAGGTGCTCGGGGAAGAATTGCCGCGCATGGGCAATCAGGATCGCATAGGTGAAGCCCGCCGCGCCAACGAGCGAGAACAGCGCGATCGCGACGAATGAAGAGCCCTGCCCTGCGAGCGCCAGCAGGACGAAGGCAAGCACCGTCAGCAGCGTGCCCCAGAACACGATGGCCTTGGCCCGGCCGGTGCGGCTTTCGAGCCAGCCATAGGCAAAAGCGCCAACGATCATCGCGATCGCCATCACCGTAGCCGCATGGCCGGCCGATACCGCGTCATAGCCATGGACCTGCGCCATATAGGGCGCGATCCAGAGCCCGCGCGCAGTCGCGACGATGGCGTAGCCGGACAGGATCAGCGGAGCGAGCAGCCAGAGCGGCCTGAGCTTCAGGATACTGGCGAGGCCCTGCAGCAGTCCTTCGTCGGGCGCCGAGGAGGCGGCGCGCGGCGGGTCCCGCACCATCGCCGCCGCAAGGACCGTCGCCGCGAGGAAGCAGATGGCCATCGCCATCATCGCGCCGCGCCAGCCATAGTGCTGGGCGGCGATGGCAAGCGGCGCGGCACCGACGACGTTGCCGAGCGAGCCCAGCGCGATGAAGAGCGAGGTCAACAATCCGAAACGCGCTGGCGAGGCAAGCCGGGCGAAGAGGAACAGCGACGACATGAAGACCGGCGAGCAGCCGAGGCCGATCAGCACCATGGCGATACCGGCGGAGAGCCCTCCGGTGGCCTGGGCGAAGAGGAAGGCGCCGGCCGAGCCGATCGTCATCGCCACCGCAACCGTCCGGCGCGGCCCGATCCGGTCCAGCCCCCAGCCGACGGCGAACTGCGCCAGCGCGAAGGCGATGAACCAGGCCGCCCCCAGCATGCCGAAAGCGGCTGGCCCGATATCGAGATCGGCCATCACCGGCCCGGCGATCACGCTCAGGAACGAGCGGTAAAAGATCGACAGGACATAGGCCGGCAGAAGCGCGATGAAGACAGACACGTCGAGGAATCCGCTGCGCAAGGACGCGTTGCAAAATGCAAGCGCGTCATTCTCGGGCTTGACCCGAGAATCTCATGACCAGAGGGCTATGGTCTCAGAGATGCCCGGGTCAAGCCCGGGCATAACCGCGCGAGGGCGCCGGGCGGATTCCGGCACCCTCGGCAATGTGCTCGATCGCTACAGGATCACTTGATCCGTTCGAGCACGGAGACGTAGTTGGCGACCGCCGCTCCGCCCATGTTGAAGATGCCGCCGAGCCGCGGCTCCTTGAGCTGCATGCCCTCCGGCGCCTCGCCTGTGAGCTGCATCGAGGAGAGCACATGCATCGACACGCCGGTCGCGCCGATCGGATGGCCCTTGGCCTTGAGGCCACCGGAAACGTTGACGGGCAGCTTGCCGTCCTTCTGCGTCCAGCCTTCCTTGATGGCGCGGGCGCCGTCGCCCTCCTTGGTCAGGCCCATCGCCTCGTATTCGATCAGCTCGGCGATGGTGAAGCAGTCATGCGTCTCGACGAAGGACAGATCCTCCAGCGTCACGCCGGCATCGGCCAGGGCCTTCTGCCAGGCCAGCGCCCCGCCCTCGAACTTCAGGATGTCGCGCTTCGACATCGGCAGGAAATCCTGGACATGGGCCATGCCGCGGAAGCCGACCGCGCGGCGCATCGTCAGCGCGGTCGCCTCGTCGGCCAGCACCAGAGCCGCAGCGCCGTCCGAGACGAGCGAGCAGTCGGTACGCTTCAGCGGTCCGGCGACAAAGGGGTTCTTCTCGCTCTCCTCGCGGCAGAAGGCGTAGCCGAGATCCTTGCGCATCTGCGCATAGGGGTTCTCGACGCCGTTCTTGTGGTTCTTGGCCGCGATCATCGCGAGCGCATCGGACTGGTCGCCATGGCGCTGGAAATAGCCGGCGGCGATCTTGCCGAAGACACCTGCGAAACCGGCCGGCGTCTCGCCATCCTCAGGCAGATAGGAGGCCTTGAGCAGGTTCTTGCCGATCTCGGGACCGGGCGTCTTGGTCATCTGCTCGACGCCGACGACCAGCACGACCTTGGCGTCACCGGCCTTGATCGCCCGGACGCCCTGATGGACGGCGGCCGTGCCGGTGGCGCAGGCGTTCTCGACGCGGGTGGTCGGCTTGAAACGCAGCGCCGGGTCGGCCTGCAGCACCAGCGAGGCCGTGAAGTCCTGCGCCGAGAAGCCGGCGTTGAAATGGCCGAGCACGATCTCGTCGACCTGGTCGGCGGTGATGCCCGCATCGACCAGCGCGTCGGTGGCGACCCGCACGATCAGGCTTTCGATGGTCTCGGCATCCTGCTTGCCGAACGGCGTATGGGCCCAGCCGACGATCGCAGCGCTCATGACGGAATCTCCCTATGATGTGCAACTACACGTTATCTTGGCAGCCTCACCCCGAGGGGCAAGCCCGTATCCGCGCATGATGGTCGTGCGCGGATCGGCAGGCAGGGCTTTCAGGCAGGACTAGCCCGCCCGTCCGGTCACTGCAACGCCAGGGACATGAGCAGCGCAACGCCGCTGACGATCATCGCCATGCCCAGCATCTCGCGACGGCTGGTGCCTTCCGCGAAGAGCCGGCGCGAGGCGATCTGCGCCAGCGGCACCTCGATCAGGGCAAGGGTGCGGACATTCGCCGCCGTGGTCAGCGAGAAGCCGATGAACCAGCATTGTGAAGCCGCCGCCCCCAGGAAGCCGGCCGAAAGCGAGCGCCGCCAGCTCTTCAGGCTCAGGATCAGCGCCGGCCGGTCTGCGACCAGCATGTAGGCGACAAGGATCGCCGTCTGCATGGCAAGGCCCAGTACAAGGGTGGTCGAGGCCCGGATCAGGAAGGAGCCTTCCGGCAGCGCCTGGATGCCGCCGCGGAAGCCGATCGCCGAAAGCGCGAAGAAGGCGCCGGAGACGATGCCGAGTACCGCCGGGCGCAAGCCCGCACGCGTCATCTTCTCGCCCGGCTTCCACGAGACCACAATCACGCCCGCGGTGGCGATGGCAATGGCGAGGAACTTGAGCAGCGTCAGCGCATCGCCCAGCAGCAGCGCACCGAACAACGCGACCTGCACCGGCTCGGTCTTGGTGTAGGCCGTGGTCACGGCGAAGGAGCGCTCGCGCATCGCCGCCAGCATCAGCGCCGTCGCGAGGATCTGCGTCAGCGCGCCCCAGAGCGTATAGGCGAGCGATGCCATGCCGATCGCGGGCGGGAGCCGCTGCAGGCCGACGCAGGCGAGGACGAGGAACAGCGCCGCGAAGGGCAGGCCGAACAGAAAGCGCACCTGCGTGGCACCGACCACGCCGATGATATCCGTGAGCGAGCGCTGTGCCAGATTGCGTGCGGTCTGCAGGAGCGACGCGCAGATCGTTGCCGGGATCCAGAGAAGGCCGAAAGCCACGGAAAGCCTCGAAAGCAAGGAGGGACCATCGCTTTTGGACCGGCGGGGACGACTAGGCAAATCACTCGGCTGGGGGTAGGTATGCATATACGGGCGGTCTGATCGGACCCGCCGTCTCGAAAATGCCGCACGAATGCCGCACGCGTCGCCTTGAACTCCGCGCCGTCGTCACCCGTCACAACAGGCTTTAAGACCGCCCGATGATCGCACCCCGCTTCACCGCTGCTCTCGCTTTTGGCCTCATGCTCGCCGGTCCCGCCCTTGCGGGTACGAGCCTGGTCGTCGATGCCTCGAGCGGCGAGGTGATTTCGAGCGAGAACGCGACGCAGGCCTGGCGCCCGGCTTCGACCACCAAGATGATGACGATCTATCTCGCGCTGAAGGCGGTGCAGGAAGGGCGCCTCGGGCTCGAGACCGCGATCCCCGTCTCGAAGCGGGCCGCAAGCCAGCCACGCGTCAAGGTCTATGCCCGGCCGGGGCAGGAGATCACGCTCAACAACGCCCTTCGCATCATGATGGTGAAGTCAGCCAACGACATCGCCTATGTCGTGGCCGAGGGCGTCGGCGGCGATGTTGAGACCTTCGTCGGCATGATGAATGCCGAGGCGCAGCGCCTCGGAATGCAGGACACCCGCTTCATCAACCCGAACGGCTGGGACCACCCGGACCAGCAGAGCAGCGCGCACGACATGGCCATCCTGGCGATGGCGCTAATGCGCGATTTCGGGCGCTATTCGGATTACTGGAACACCTCCGCCCTGCAACTCGGCAAGCAGGTGATCCACAACACCAACGGGCTGGTCGGCCGTTATCCCGGCATCAGCGGGATGAAGACCGGCTTCACCTGCGCCTCGGGCTTCAACGTCGTCGCCACCGCGAGCCGCGGCGGACGCACCCTGATCGCCGTCGTGCTCGGCTCGGTCTCCGCGACCGAGCGCACCGTCAAGGCAGCGCAGCTCCTCGACGACGGCTTCAGCCGCTGGGGCGGCACCGGCATGAACATCGCCTCGATGGGCCCGAGCGGCACCCGCGCTCCGAATGTCTGCGACGATGTCCGTCGCGGCGGGGGTGCGGCCCTGGCCGACGACGCCGATATCTCCGGCCCGATCGCCGCCGCTGGCAATGATTCCGATGGCGGCCGCTTCGCCACCTTCTCCACCGCCTCGGCCGCGCCGATGGCCACGCGTTCGGCGCGCGGCCGCGTCGTGCTCGGCCCCCGCGCCGAACCGACGCCGATCCCGGTCGCCTTCGGCCGCACGGCAGGCTCGGCCTCCGCTCCGCTCGCCGCCAATGTGACGGGCCGGCCCGACAGCCAGGTCGCGCGCGGCGGCGCTCCCGTGATCGAGCCGGGCAAGCCCGTCGCGGCCGGCCTCTTCGGCGCCGGCACGCCGGGCCTGTTCGCCGACCGCAGCATCCCGCAGAACACCGCCGCCTTCGCCCCTGCTAACGGCCAGGCGCAAACGCTGCCGGGCGGCGCTCCGATGCCGTTGCAGGGTTCCGTCCAGCCCGGCAAGGCCAATGCAGCGAGCCTCCGGCCCTCGACCCCTGCTGGCGCCAAGCCTGCAGCCAAGCCGCAAGCCGCCAAGGCGACGCCGGCCAAGGCCAAGGCGAAGCCGGCCAGCACCAAGCCGGCTCCCACCCCTAAGGCCAAGCCCGAGCAGGCGAGCGCGAAGCCGGCGGCCAAGCCTACCTCCGACAAGCCCAACCCCGCCAAGCCCGCCGCCGCGGCGAAGGCGAAGACCGGCAACGACGCCTGAGGCCGGATAGGGCGGGGATCGCTTGAGCGAACGTCACGGCCTGGCTCTGGCGCTTGCCTCCGCGGCCGCCTTCGGCACCAATATCGTCAGCGCCCAGATTGCCGGGCAGGCCGGCCTGAACGGGCCGCTCCTCGTCTTCTATCGCGTGCTGCTGATGCTCGCGCTGGTCGGCGGCGCGGCGCTCCTCTGGCGCAGCTCCGTCAGACTCAAATCAGGAGAGCGCGCGCCGGTGCTGCGCTTCGGCGTCGCGACGGCGCTCGTCGGCATCGCCTATCTCTCCTCGGTCGCCTTCATCCCGATCTCGGTCGCGGCCGTGGTGTTCTACACCTACCCGGTCCTGATCGTTCTGGCCGAGCCTTTCGTGACCCGCACCCCGTTCCGGGTCGACCGGCTGATGCTGGCCCTGATCGCCTTCATCGGCGTCGCCATCGTCGTCGGCCCTGACCTGCACGGGCTCGATCCGCGTGGCCTCGCGCTTGCCCTGCTCGCGAGCCTTAGCGCCGTGGCGCAATTCTTCGCCGCCGCCCATTGCGCTCGCATCCCGACCCTGCCGAAACTGTTCTGGTCGCATGTCGTGATCCTGCCGGTGGCGCTCGTGATCATGCTGATCACCGGCGGCTTCCGCTCGCCAGAGGCCTTCTTGCTGGCGCCCGGCGCGGTCATCGTCACCTATGGCGGCTATATCGCTGGCTTCCTCTTCCAGATCCTTGCATTGGCGCGCATCGCGCCCGGCCCGGCGGGACTCGCCTTCTGTGCCGAGCCGGTCTTCGCGGTCGCGCTGGCGGCCATCGTGCTCGGCGAGCGGCTGGGGCCGCTGCAATATGCCGGCGGCGCTCTTGTCATCGCCGCCCTGATCGCCAATGTAATATTAGAACAATCGAGGCGGCGCGTCGTGCCTGCCTGATGGCCCGACCGGATGACTGCACCATGACCGGCGCTCCTGCCCGCCCCGCCCCCGTCCCGCTGACCCTGCTCACCGGCTTCCTCGGCGCCGGCAAGACGACGCTGCTCAACCGGCTGCTCAAGGACCCCGCGCTCAGCCAGACGATCGTGCTCGTCAACGAATTCGGCGAGGTCGGGCTCGACCACCTGATGGTCGAGGGTGTCGAGGGGAACATGATCCTCCTCGAATCCGGCTGCCTGTGCTGCACCATCCGCGACGACCTGATCGTCACGCTGGAGGACCTGCTGCGCCGGCGCGACAATGGCCGGCTCAAGGACTTCTCCCGCCTCGTCATCGAGACGACCGGCCTCGCCGATCCGGCGCCGATCCTCAACGTGCTGATCAACCACCCCTATCTCGCCATGCGCTTCCGGCTCGATGGCGTCGTCACGCTGGTCGACGCCGTCAACGGCATGGCGACGCTCGACGCCCATGAGGAAGCCCGCCGGCAGGTCGTCGCCGCCGATCGCCTCATCCTGACCAAAACCGATCTCGCGCCCCCCGCGGTCACAGCCGCGCTGCGCGAGCGCCTCGGTACGTTGAACCCCGGCACCGACATCCTTGCGCCCGACGCGACCGCCGACGAACTGCTCGGCGCCGGGCTCTACGATCTGGCGAAGCGGCCGGAAGCCCTGCGGCGCTGGCTGGCGGAGACCACGCCGGGCGACCACCACCATCATCACCACGGCCATGATCACCATCATCACCATGGCCACGACGATCACCACCATGACCACGCTCACGGGCAGGATCCGCATGACGTCAACCGCCATGACGAGTCGATCCGCGCCTTCGCGCTGACGGCGGATCGCCCGGTCGCGCAGGCGACCTTCGATCTGTTCTGGACAATGCTGCGCTCGATCCACGGCCCTCGGCTGCTGCGGCTCAAGGGGCTGGTCGATCTGGCGGAGGAGCCCGGCCGGCCGCTGCTGGTCCATGCCGTCCAGCAGATCCTGCACCCGCCGGTGCTGCTCGACGGCTGGCCGGATGCCGATCGTCGCTCGCGCCTCGTGCTGATCGTCAAGGATGTCGAGGAGGAGACGGTGCAACGGCTCTGGGCGGCCTTCCTCGGCCAGGTTTCCGAGAAGCAGCCGGCCTGAGCCTCAGCCCTCCGCCCGCAGCAGGCGGCGGATGATCTTGCCGGTCGTGGTCATCGGCAATTCGTCGCGGAAGGCGATCTCGCGCGGATATTCATGCGCCGAGAGCCTGGCCCGCACGAAGCCCTGCAGCTCCGAGACCAACGCGGGCGACCCCTGATAGCCGGCCTTGAGCACGACGAAGGCCTTCACGATCTCCGTGCGCAGCGGATCGGGCTTGCCCACCGCCGCCGCCAGCGCCACGGCGGGATGCTTCAGCAAGCAGTCCTCGATCTCGCCCGGCCCGATGCGATAGCCTGACGAGGTGATAACGTCGTCATCGCGGCCGATGAAACGGACATAGCCGTCATCGTCCTGAACGCCCTCGTCGCCTGTCGTCATCCAGTCGCCGATGAACTTCGCCGCCGTCGCCGCGGGATTGCGCCAATATTCGAGGAACATCACCGGATCGGGCCGGCGCACCGCGATCTGCCCCTCCTCGCGCGGCTCGCAGAGTGAGCCGTCGGGGCGGATGATCGCGACCTCGTGGCCGGGCACTGCCTTGCCGATCGCGCCCGGGCGGCTGACGCCGAGTGCCGCGCTCGATGCGAGCACGAGGTTGCATTCGGTCTGGCCATAGGCCTCGTTGATGGTGAGGCCGAAAGCTTCCCGCCCCCATTCCAGTGTCTCGGCGCCGAGCGCCTCGCCTGCAGCGGCGACGGTCCTGAGCTTGAGATCGTAGCGCCCGCCCGGACTACCCGCGCCGCGCAGCATCCGGAGCGCCGTTGGCGGGACGAAGGCGTTGCGGATGCCGAGATCCTGCATCAGCCGATAGGCTTCGTCCGGCTCGAAACGCGTCACCGGCCGCGCCACCACCGCCACGCCGAAATGCAGCGCCGGCAGCAGCATGTTGAGTAGCCCGCCGGCCCAGGCCCAGTCGGCCGGCGTCCATGCGAGGTCGCCCGGATGCGGCATGAATTCATGCGGCATCTGCACCCCCGGCAAATGCCCGGGCAGCACACGATGGCCGTGCAGCGCGCCCTTCGGATTGCCGGTCGTGCCCGAGGTGTAGATCATCAGAGCCGGATCGTCCGGCCCCGTATCGACCGGCGTGAAATCGGGGCTTCCCGAGGACAGAAGCGCGTCCCAACCCTCGGCATCGCCATCGCGCCCGTCGGTGGAGATCAGCAGATCGAGCTCCGGCAGCGGCTCGGTGATCTGTCTGATCTTCGTGAGCCCCGGCGCATTGGTCACGACGACCTTCGCGCCGGAATCGCCGAGCCGGTAGGCCAGCGCATCGACGCCGAACAGAGCCGCCAGTGGCACCGCGATGGCGCCGAGCTTGTAGGCGGCAAGATGCGCGGCAAGCACCGCCCGCCCCTGCGGCAGCAGGATCGCGATGCGGTCGCCCCGCCCGACGCCGCGCGTCTTCAGCGCATGGGCAAGGCGGTTGGAGTGCTCCCGAAACCAGCCGAAGCTGACCGGCGTCACCCGCCAGTCGTTCGAGACCTCGATGATGGCAGGCCGATCGGGCTCGGCCGCCGCCCAGCGATCGCAGACATCGACGGCGATGTTGTAACGGTCGGGAATGCGCCAGCGGAAGGCCTCGCGCAGGCCGTGATAGTCGGTAAGGGCTGGCAGTTCCAAGAGCGGGGTCCGGTGAAGGGCGCCGCAAGATAGGCAGGTGCTCTCCGGCTGTCATCCGCCCCGGACGCCGGCTCCCCCAGCGTCACGATGCGCTCAGAACATGCGTTCGTCGGCCGGCGGCAGGAAGGCGCCGGTGAAGGCATCGCCCGCACGCGCCTTGTCGCGCAGCGGCCCGGCGAGCCCGATCTGGTCGAGGGCCTGCGCCCAACGCTCCTGGTCGATGCCCCCAAAGCCATGCGCCTTCACGAAAGGCGTCAGCATGTTCTGCTCGATGGTCATGCTCAGGCGTTCGCGCACGATTTCGGGCTGCGCCGCCTCGTTGCGCTTCGCTACGAGCTGCGCTCCGAAGCCGGGGTTCGCGACGGCATCCCGCACGCCGCGCAGGACCGCCCGCACGAAACCCCGCACCGCATCCGGCCGCTGGGCGATCAGCTTCGGCGACATGATCACGGCATTGCCGTAGAGCGCGAGGCCGTGATTGGCCATCCACATCAACACGATGTCCTCGACGGGAACACCACGCGCCTTGAGACTGACATAGGACGAGGCGCCGGGCCCGAAGGCGGCGTCGAGTTCGCCCGAGGCCAGCATCGGCTCGCGCACCGGCAGGCCGATCGTCTCGAACCGGATCTTGCTGTCATCGATCTTGTTGATGGACTTGAAGATCGGCCACTGCGCGAAGCTCGCATCGCCCGCCGGCGCGCCGAGCTTCTTGCCTTCGAGGCTCGCCGGCTCGCCGGTGATGCCGCGGCTCTTGCGGCCGACGAGCGCGAAGCTCGGCCGGTCGTGCACGATCATGACCGCCTTGAGATCGGCGCCGTGCTTCTCGTCGCGGAAGCGGATCAGCGTGTTGACGTCGCCGAAGCCCGCGTCCTGCTGGCCCTCGGCGATGCGCTGGATGATGCTGCGCGGCCCGGTATCCGCCTCGATGGTGACATCGAGCCCCTCGGCCCCGAAATACCCTTTCTCCTGGGCGATCAGGAAGGGAGCGGACGGTCCCTCGAAACGCCCGTCCAGCGAAAAGCGGATGGCTGTGTTGCCCTGTGCCCTGGTCGAGCCGGCCGCCGCACAGGCGACAGCTCCCCCACCGACAAGCCGCCCGAACGCGCGCCGGGTCAGGGCTGTCGCGGCAATGGGCGAAGCGAGGGGCATGGCTATCCTCCGAAGCCTTGCTGATTGCGGTTGCGCCAACGCAGCATCCGCCTGTGACGGGAACATAACATATCGAACCTTGCGTCAGCGTGGCACTACGGCGACGTGATCAGGGCGTTAAAGCGGCAAAGCGCCGTCGGTCTTCACCTCTTCCATCACCGCATAGGTCCGCGTCTCCCGGACCGCCGGCAGGGCCAGCAGCACCTCGCCGAGGAAATGGCGATAGGCGTGCATGTCCGCGACCCGCGTCTTAACCAGATAATCGAAGCCCCCGGCGACCATATGACATTCCAGCACCTCCGGAGCCCGCTTCACCGCGGCTGCGAAGCGCTCGAAGGCGTCCGGCGTCGTCTTGTCGAGATAGACCTCGACGAAGACCAACAGGCTCAGCCCGAGTTTCACGGGGTCGAGTGTGGCGCGATAGCCGGTGATGTAGCCGTCGCGCGTCAATCGCTTCAGCCGCTCGCCAGTAGCGGTGGGCGAAAGCCCGACCTTCTCGGCCAGTTCGACGCCCGCGATGCGGCCGTCACCCTGTAGCAGGGAGAGGAGGCGGCGGTCCGTCCGATCCAGCATGATAAATCTCTATCAATTGACATTACTGTAGCGATTCATACTGACGCAGAATCGTAAATGCCAATTGATATGCGGTAGAGGAGGCCTCATCCTTCAGATCATCCCGCCGAGCTTCGGAGCTTCCATGGCCGCCCCTGCCCTGCCGCCCTTCCGCGCCCCCTTCGCCGAGGATGACGGCGCCATCGCCGGCCGCCTGCTTGCCGCCGGGCGGCGCGATCCGGCTGCCAAGGCACGGATCGACGCGCGCGCGACCGGGCTGATCGAGGCGATCCGCACCCGCAAGGTGGGGCTCGGCGGCATCGAGGAGCTGCTGCGCGAATATTCGCTCTCGACCAAGGAGGGCCTCGCGCTGATGGTGCTGGCGGAGGCGCTGCTGCGCGTGCCGGACGCCGCCACCGCCGACCGGCTGATCGAGGACAAGCTCGGCCAGGGCGATTTCGCCCATCATGAATCGAAGTCGGACGCCTTCCTCGTCTCGGCTTCGGCCTGGGCGCTCGGCATCACCGCCCGCGTCATCCAGCCGGGCGAGACGCCGACCGGTATCGTCAGCAGCCTCGCCAAGCGCCTCGGCGTGCCGACCGTCCGCACGGCCACCCGCCAGGCGATGCGCGTCATGGGCAATCACTTCGTGCTCGGCCAGACGATCGAGGAAGCGCTGAAGCGCGCCCGCACCGGGACCGGCCGGCTCTATCGCTACTCCTTCGACATGCTCGGCGAAGGCGCGCGCACGCAGGCCGATGCCGACCGCTATTTCAAGTCCTACGCCGACGCGATCGACGCCATCGGCCGCTCGGGCGGCAACGACAAGCTGCCCAACCGCCCCGGCATCTCGGTCAAGCTCTCGGCGCTGCATCCGCGCTACGAGGCGACGAGCCATGAGCGCGTGCTGTCCGAGCTCGTGCCGAAGGTGATCGAGCTCGCCCGTCAGGCCAAGGGCTACGACCTCAACTTCACCGTCGATGCCGAGGAGACGGACCGGCTCGAACTCTCGCTCGACGTCATCGACGCCGTCTTCGCCGATCCCTCGCTCGACGGCTGGGACGGCTTCGGCCTCGCCATCCAGGCCTATCAGAAGCGCGCCTCGGCTGTGATCGACCATATCGGCCGCCTGGCCGAGGTCCACGGCCGTCGCATGATGGTTCGCCTCGTCAAGGGCGCCTATTGGGACACCGAGTTGAAGCGCACCCAGGAGCGCGGACTGCCCGACTATCCCGTCTTCACCCGCAAGGCGATGACGGATCTGAACTACGAAGCGTGCGCGGCGCAGCTCCTGAAGCTCCGTCCGCGCATCATCCCGCAATTCGCCACACACAACGCGCTCACCGTTGCGACGGTGGCTGAGATGGCGGGCAACGCCGAAGGCTTCGAGTTCCAGCGCCTGCACGGCATGGGCGAGGCGCTCTACGAGAAGCTGCTGCGCGAGAACGAGGGCTATGCCTGCCGGACCTATGCGCCGGTCGGCGGCCATCAGGACCTGCTCGCCTATTTGGTGCGCCGCCTGCTGGAGAACGGCGCCAACTCCTCCTTCGTCAGCGTCTCCGGCGATCCGGACATCCCCGTCGCGGAGCTGCTGGTGCCGCCGGCCGACATCATCGGCAATCCGGGCGCCGCACGGCATCGCCGCATCCCGTTGCCGGCCGAGCTTTACGGCCCCTCGCGCCGCAACTCCGCCGGCACCGAGCTCGGCCATGAGGAAAGCCTCCAGGGCCTCCTAAAGGAGATCGCCGTCGCCGGGCCCTTCCCCGAGGCCGCGCCCATTATCAATGGCAAGGCACAGCCCGGCACGGCGCGCGACGTCCGCTCGCCGATCGACAACAAGCCGATCGGTAAGGTCGTCGAGGCCGACGCCGCAACCGCCGAACGCGCCATTCTCGCAGCCAAGGCCGGCTTCCCGGCCTGGAGCGCGACATCCGCCCGCATCCGCGCCGCGGCGCTGCGCAAGGCGGCTGATCTGCTGGAAGCCCGCCGTGGCCTGCTGATCTCCCTGATGCAGACCGAAGCCGGCAAGACGATCGACGATGCCATCTCGGAGGTGCGCGAGACGGTCGATTTCTGCCGCTACTACGCAGGCGAGGCCGAGACGCATTTCGCCAACCCGACCACGCTCCCCGGCCCGACCGGCGAGGAGAACCAGCTGATCCTGCGTGGCCGCGGCGTCTTCGTCTGCATCGCGCCCTGGAACTTCCCGCTCGCGATCTTCACCGGGCAGGTCGCGGCGGCCCTTGTCGCCGGCAACAGCGTCGTCGCCAAACCCGCCCCGCAGACGCCCCTGATCGCGGCCGTCGCCGTGCGCATCCTGCACGAGGCCGGCGTGCCCGTGACGGCGCTGCATCTGGTGCCCGGCGGCACCGAGCCCGGCGCGGCGCTCGTCGCCCATAAGCATGTAGCCGGCGTCGCCTTCACCGGCTCGACTGCCACGGCCCGCGGCATCAACCGGGCGCTCGCCGCCAAGGACGGCCCGATCGTGCCGCTGATCGCCGAGACCGGCGGCCTCAACGCCATGATCGTCGATGCCACCGCGCTGCCTGAGCAGGTCGCGGACGATGTCGTGATGTCGGCCTTCCGCTCGGCCGGCCAGCGCTGCTCGGCGCTGCGCCTGCTCGTGGTCCAGGACGACGTCGCCGACAAGATGATCGAGATGATCGAGGGCGCCACCAAGGAGCTCAAGCTCGGCGACCCGCGCCAGATCGACACCCATATCGGCCCGGTGATCGACGCCGGTGCGAAGCAGCGTCTCGACACCCATATCGCCGCCATGCGCCAGCAGGGTCGCGTTGCCTGGGCCGGAGCGGCGCCCGATCTCGGCGGCACCTTCTTCGCACCGCATATCATCAAGCTGGACCGCGTCAGCGATCTCACCGCCGAGCATTTTGGCCCGATCCTGCATGTCGTGCGCTGGAAGTCCGGTGATCTCGACAAGGTCATCGCCGAGATCGACGCCACCGGCTACGGGCTCACCCTCGGTGTCCATTCCCGCATCGAGACGACGGTGGAGCGCGTGACCTCGCTGCTCTCGACCGGCAATATCTACGTCAACCGCAACATCATCGGCGCGGTCGTCGGCGTGCAGCCCTTCGGTGGCCACGGCCTCTCCGGCACCGGCCCCAAGGCCGGCGGCCCGCACTACCTGATGCGCTTCGCCACCGAGCAGACCGTGACGGTGAACACGGCGGCAGCCGGCGGCAATGCCAGCCTCATCGCGATGGGCGAGTGAAAGGCCAGACCGGAGGGCGTCATGCCAGGGCTTGACCCCGGCATCTCATGACCGGCAGACACTGGTTTCCGAGATGGTCGGGTCACGCCCGACCATGACGAGCGGAGCGAGATGCCGGACACCCTCCCCTACCGCCCGAATGTCGGCATTGCCCTGTTCAATGCCGCCGGCCTCGTCTTCTCCGGCCGCTCGCATAGCGCCGGCCCGGAGATCGTCCTGCCAGGTTTCGACTGGCAGATGCCTCAGGGTGGCATCGATACGGATGAGGACATCGTCACGGCCGCGCGCCGCGAGCTGGAAGAGGAGACCGGCGTGACGGACGCGGAACTCCTTGCCGTCACGGAGGAGTGGTGGAGCTACGACTTCCCGCCCTATGACGGGCCGCCGCGCAAGCTCACTGCCTTCCGCGGCCAGCGCCAGCGCTGGGTCGCCTTCCGCTTCACGGGCGACGAGACCTCCTTCGACATCGGCAAGCCCAATGGCGAGGAGCCACCGGAATTCAGCGAATGGCGCTGGCGTCCGTTGAACCAGATGCCCGGGCTCGTGGTTCCGTTCAAACGGTCGGTCTACGAACGGGTCGTGGCCGCCTTTGCTGCATTCGCCGCGCCTGAGGGATCGGACCGATGAGCATCGTCGAACTCGATCACTGCGTCATCCATGTCTCGGACTGGAAGCGCTCGAACGCGTTCTATCGCGACGTCATCGGCGCGGAGATCATCCCGAACGGAGACAGCTTCGTCTATCGCATCGGACGGGCCCAGCTGAACTGCCACGGGCCAGGCCTTGACCCGACGCCGGTCGCGCGCCTGCCCGTGCCGCCCGGCGGCAGCGACCTCTGCTTCGTCTGGCCGGGACCGATCACGGAAGCGATCACGCATCTCGAACGGCAGGGGACGGCGATCGAGCTCGGTCCCGTCCAGCGCTTCGGCCGGGGTGGACACGGCACGAGCGTCTACTTCCGTGATCCCGACGGCTCGCTGCTGGAATTCATCAGCTACGCATGAAAAAGGGCCGCTAGCGCGGCCCTTGTCGCATTCCCGACGGTGAAGACGGCTCAGGCCGCCTTGCGCTGCTCGAAGACGTGCTTGAATTCCTGCAGCTGCACCAGCGTGTCGGCGAGGCGCTTCTTCTCCTCGTCGCTATGCGAACCGACGAGGCGCGTCTCGGCAGCCAGAATCTCAGCCTCGAGCACCGCCACGTCGACGTCCTCAAGGAAGCGGCCCTGCTCGGCCAGGATCGTCGTCGACGCATGGTTGACCTCGACGAGGCCGCCATTGACGAAGAATTCCTTGCCGTTGCTGTCCGTCGTCTGGACGAAGACGATGCCGGCCTTGAGCGTCGCGACCAGCGGTGCATGGCCGGCGAGGACGGTCATCTCGCCCTCGGAGGAGGGAACGATGACGCTGATGATCTCGCCCGAGAACAGGATGCGCTCCGGCGAGACGAGTTCGAACTTGAAGGTGGCCATCGTTTCATTCTCCCCGGCTCGTCATGGCCGGGCTTGACCCGACCATCTCGGAAACCAGTCTCTTCTGGTCGTGAGATCCCCGGGGCAGGCCCGGGGATGACGTGTTCGGTCTAGCCTTACGCGGCCTCGGCGGCCAGGCGCTGGGCCTTCTCGACGGCTTCCTCGATCGAGCCGACCATGTAGAAGGCGGCTTCCGGCAGGTGATCGTACTTGCCCTCGACCAGGCCCTTGAAGCCCTTGATCGTGTCCTCGAGCGAGACGAGCTTGCCCGGCGAGCCGGTGAAGACTTCGGCGACGTGGAAGGGCTGCGACAGGAAGCGCTCGATCTTGCGGGCGCGGGCAACCGTCATCTTGTCGTCTTCCGAGAGCTCGTCCATGCCCAGGATCGCGATGATGTCCTGCAGCGCCTTGTAGCGCTGGAGCACCTGCTGGACCTGGCGGGCGACGGTGTAGTGCTCCTCACCGACGATGTCGGCCGAGAGCATGCGCGAGGTCGAGTCGAGTGGGTCGACCGCCGGGTAGATGCCCTTTTCCGCGATCGAGCGCGAGAGCACCGTCGTGGCGTCCAAGTGCGCGAAGGAGGTCGCCGGCGCCGGGTCGGTCAGGTCGTCCGCCGGCACGTAGATCGCCTGCACCGAGGTGATCGAGCCCTTGGTCGTGGTGGTGATGCGCTCCTGCAGGTTGCCCATGTCGGTGGCGAGCGTCGGCTGATAGCCCACCGCCGACGGGATGCGGCCGAGCAGAGCCGACACCTCGGAGCCCGCCTGCGTGAAGCGGAAGATGTTGTCGACGAAGAACAGCACGTCCTGGCCCTGGTCGCGGAAGTGCTCGGCGACGGTGAGGCCCGAGAGCGCGACGCGCATGCGGGCGCCCGGCGGCTCATTCATCTGGCCATACACGAGGGCGCACTTGGAGCCCGCGGTCGAACCATTGTTCTCCTTCGGGTCCTTGTTGACGTTCGACTCGATCATCTCGTGATAGAGGTCGTTGCCTTCACGGGTGCGCTCGCCGACGCCGGCGAACACGGAGTAACCGCCGTGGGCCTTCGCGACGTTGTTGATCAGCTCCATGATCAGCACGGTCTTGCCGACGCCGGCGCCGCCGAACAGACCGATCTTGCCGCCGCGGGCGTAGGGGGCCAGCAGGTCGACGACCTTGATGCCGGTGACGAGGATGTGCGCCTCGGTCGCCTGCTCGGCATAGGCCGGAGCCGGCTGGTGGATGCCGCGGGTATTGGTGGTCAGGATCGGGCCGGCCTCGTCGACCGGCTCGCCGATGACGTTCATGATGCGGCCGAGGCACTCGTCGCCGACGGGGACGGCGATCGGGGCGCCGGTGTCGGTGACCGACTGGCCACGAACCAGACCTTCGGTCGAGTCCATCGCGATGGTGCGGACCGTGTTCTCGCCGAGGTGCTGGGCAACCTCGAGGACGAGGCGGTTGCCGAGGTTGTCGGTCTCGAGCGCGTTCAGGATCTCCGGCAGGGCGCCATCGAACTGCACGTCGACGACGGCGCCGATGACCTGGGCAACGCGGCCGGTGCCGGTGTTGGCGGGCTTCTCGGCGGTCTTCGTCTTGGTGGTCTTGGTAGCGGCTTTGGCCATGGTGGAACCTCGGG
>Ga0102591_1001484_pt1 | contig 31915 bp, 22 predicted proteins | sample AraplaCol_mCL_r2_2_FD_76860 | JGI IMG/M metagenome (GOLD analysis project Ga0102591, IMG submission 76860) | Arabidopsis root microbial communities from North Carolina, USA - plate scrape MF_Col_mCL_r2 (SPADES assembly) (version 2) | ecosystem: Host-associated > Plants > Roots > Endosphere...
GGTTTTCGACTCGGCTCCTGCCTCGACGAAAACGGCCGGCCGTCCGGGCCGGCCCCCTGCGGGCCTGATCCGCTCGCCGCGCTCGGTTCCGCAAGTCGCGCCGAGGGCGGCGGCCGACGGCTCTGCCGACCGGCTAGGCAGGCTGCTTGTGTAGGAGCCGCTATAGCGGCGAGCTCGTGTGGGATCGGCCTTGGCCGCGATGGGTGCTCGCGGCAAGCACCCATCGCGGCCGAGGCCGCTCCCACAGACAGGCGGCCGAAGGCATCGCGCCTCGTGGCGGGCACCCATCGCCAGCAGGCTGGCTCCCACCCGGCGATAGCCGTCTCGGCGCCAGCGTGTTTCTTCTCTTGGCTAGCCCAGTGCCTGAGGCGGCGGCGAGGCAAGCTGCTTGTGTAGGAGCCGCTATAGCCGCGAGCTCGTGTGGGAGCGGCCTTGGCCGCGATGGGTGCTTGCCGCGAGCACCCATCGCGGCCGAGGCCGCTCCCACAGACAGGCGGCCGAAGGCATCGCGCCTCGTGGCGAGCACCCATCGCCAGCAGGCTGGCTCCCACCCGACGATCGAGGCCTTATCGCGAGCACCTTCGCCCGTTAGCTGGCGTTCCTCACGGGCAGGCTTGCTGTCCGGCGACGCTCAAAACACGGTGCCGCGGAAGTTGGCAGAGCCGACGGCCCTTCGCGGCACGCGCAAGCAAACGCGATGGCGAAGCCGAGCCGGAGGAGAACCGCGCGCCCGCAAGACAATCGCCACCACGCAGCCAGGCCCGAAAGATTTGCTAACCTCGAACCCGTATAGCCGTACGGACGTCCACAGGGGAATCATGAAGGCCGGATCTGCGAACACCACCGCGCCGCGTCGCTTCGGCGGCGGGGACCTCAACGGCGTGCTCGGCCTCGTCGTCGACAATCTTTCCCTGCTCGCCTTCATGGCGACCGCGCTGATCGGCATCTTCGGCATGCCGGCTGACCTCGTGTTCCGCCGTATGTTCCCGGGCACCGCGCTCGGCGTGCTGCTGGGTAACCTCGCGTATACGTGGATGGCGCGCCGGCTCGCCGCGCGCAGCGGCCGCACGGACGTCACCGCGATGCCGCTCGGCATCGATGCGCCCACCAGCATCGGCATGGCGCTGCTCGTCCTCGGTCCCGCGTTCGCCGGCTATCGCCAGGCCGGCCTCGACGACATCGCGGCGGGGGAGGCCACGTGGCGCCTCGGCATGGCTTCGCTCGTGGTCATGGGCCTGCTCAAGTTCGTGCTGTCGTTCTTCGGCGCGTGGGTGCAACGTTCGGTGCCGCGCGCGGGTCTTCTTGGGTCGATCGCCGGTATCGCCCTGGTGCTGATGGGGTTCCTGCCGCTGGTCGAGATCATGCGCGTGCCGGTGGTCGGTTTCGCGGGGCTGGGTATCGTCCTCTACGGCCTGATCGCGAAGCGGCGGCTGCCTTTCGGGATCCCCGGGGTGCTCGCTGCCTTCATCGTGGGCGTGGCGCTCTACTACGGCCTGGGGCCAATGGGGCTGCTGGGTACCGGCTACCACGCGCCCGGCACCTGGCAATGGCGTCTCGGCTTCCCGTGGCCGAACCTCGGCTTCGTCGACGGTCTGCCCGCGACCGTGCCGTATCTCCCGCTGATCCTGCCGTTCGGGCTGCTCATGGTCGTCGGCGGCATCAACGTAACGGAGAGCGCACGGGCGGCGGGCGACGACTACGCCACACGCGACATCCTGCTCGTGGAAGCGCTCGCGACGCTCGTCGCGGGCGTCTGTGGCGGCGTGGCGCAGACCACGCCATACATCGGGCAGCCGGCGTACAAGGCGATGGGCGCGCGCACCGGTTACACGCTCGCGACGGGGTTGATCATCGGTCTCGGTGGCGTGTTCGGTTATCTGTCGAACCTGGTCGAGCTGCTGCCCGTCGCCGTGCTGGCACCCATCCTCGTGTTCGTTTCGATCGGCATCACGACGCAGGCCTTCGAAGCGACGCCGCTGCGCTATGCGGGCGCGGTGGTGTTCAGCTTCTTTCCCGCGATCGCCCGCATGCTGGCGATCAAGCTCGGCGATCCGGGTATCGTGGACCCGGCGCATTTCGCGGCGCTCTACGGCGACACCAGCCACGGCCTGTCCGCCATGGCGGTGATCGTGATCCTCGGCAACGGCTTCATCATCACGTCGATGGTCTGGGCGAGCTTCGTCGTGGCCATGATCGACGGCCATGTGCGCAAGGCGGCGGGCATCGTGGCCCTCGGCGGCGTCCTGACCGCCTTCGGGCTCATTCATTCGGTGCAGCCCATCGGCTCGGTGTACCTGCCATGGCTGCTCGACGCCCCGGCGCAGTCGCTGGTGTGGTCCTTCGTGTCGGCCTATGGCGCGCTCGCGGCCGTGTTGCTGGCGCTGTCGTTTTCCCCGTCGCGCCCCGCGGCTTGAATTGGGAGCGGGGCGCAGCCACCCTTGGAGACTGACCCCAGGAATCGCCCCCATGCCCCTTTCCGACCTGACGTCGTTGCCCGGCGTCACCGCGACGCCCGACGCAGCGACCCATGGCTTCGTCTTCAACCACACGATGATCCGCGTGCGCGATCTCGACGTGTCGCTCGACTTCTACACGCGCGTGCTGGGCTTCACCCCGGTGTACCGCCACGTGTTCGCGGAGGCCGCGTTCACCATCGTCTACCTCGTGCTGCTGACGGATCGCAGCGCCATCCCCGATGACGACGAGGCGCGCAAGGCATGGGTGCTGCGCCAGCCGGGCGTGCTCGAGCTGACGCACAACCACGGCACCGAAAAAGAGGCCACCACGCCGTATCACAACGGCAACAGCGAGCCGCGCGGGTTCGGCCACCTCTGCGTCAGCGTTCCGGATGTGGTCGCCGCGTGCGAGCGCTTCGAGGCGCTTGGCGTCAAGTTTCAGAAAAAACTGAGTGACGGACGGATGCGCCACATCGCCTTCATCCGCGATCCGGACGACTACTGGATCGAAATCCTGCAGCCGACGTCGCTGTTCACCTGACCCATGCCGACGAACCTGCCGCCGGTCACCCGGAACCTGCTGATCGCGAACGTGCTTGTCTTCGCGTTGCAGTACCTCCTGCATGACGAAACGACGCTGGCGCTCACGCGCTGGTTCGCCCTCTGGCCGTTCGGCCACGATCTCGCCGTGGACCTGGGTGGCGGCGACATCGCCGGCATCGGTTTCCGTCCGTGGCAGCTCGTGACTTACGGCTTCATGCATGGCGGCATCATGCACATCCTGCTGAACATGTACGCGCTGTACATGTTCGGCGGTCTGATCGAGCGCGTGATGGGCACGCGCCGCTTCGTCATCTACTACTTCGTCTGCCTGATCGCCGCGGCGGTGGCGCAGCTGGCGGTGCAGCACTTCTTCGAGCCGGATCGCATGTACCCGACGGTGGGCGCATCGGGCGCGGTCTTCGGGCTGCTCGGCGCGTTCGCGATGCTGTTCCCCCGCGAGAAGCTGATGATGATCCCGATTCCCGTCGGGATCCCCGCGTGGCTGTTCGTCACGCTGTACGGTGCCGCCGAGCTCTTCTTCGGCGTCACCGGCACGCTGTCCGGCGTGGCGCATTTCGCCCACCTGGGTGGGCTCGCGGCAGGGCTGGCGTTGCTCTGGGCGTGGGGCGTCAGGCCGCCGCCACGCCACGGGTTCTGATCAGCGCAGCGCGAGGAAATCCGGGCTGACGACGAAGCGCACGGCGTCGAGACGCAGGCGCGCCTCGGGAATCGCCGCAAGCAGGGCGTCGCGCTCGGCGGCGATGGCGTCCACTTCGTCGTCGGAGATCGACGGATTGACGGCGTGCAGCGCCACCAGTCGAGCGTGCTCGGCGTCGAGTTCGCGGCGCGCGGCGTCGAGTGCCTCCAGCTTCAGCACCTCGGCACGGGCTTCGATGAGGTCCTGCGCGCGCTCGAGCATCGGGGGCACGAGCTTGGACAGGAACTTGCGATAGCGCGGCACTTCGATGTTGCGATCGGCGGCCCGACGCAGGGCCACGTCGCTCGGGCGGAACGCGGCCCGCTCGGTCAGCTTCGTGTCCACGGTGAGCGTGAGCGGCGTGGCGGGCAGGAAGCGACCGGCGTCGAGCTTGCGATCCGCGACGACCTCCAGCACGAACACCGTCTGCAGCAGCGCGGTGCGCACCGGTAGCGCATCGTCGACGAGGAAGGCGGCATTGCCGTCTTCACCCGACACGAGCAGGTCGACCGCGGCACCGACCATGGGATGGTCGAGGCGCAGCAGCGGGAGATCTTCTCGGGCGAGGGCGATGTCGCGCGAGAACGTGACCGACGTCGGGCCATCGGCGAAACCGGGCAGCCCATCCGTCGAGAGGTATTGCGGATCCAGCAGCACGATGCCGCGCGCCAGTTCCTCGGCGTGCACGCCGTAGGTCTCGAACAGGCGCTGGATGAAGAGGTCGCGTGCCGGGTCGTCGTCTTCGGCGGCGAAGCTTCCGGCGAGATCGTCGGCGTGCGGGTCGCGGCTCGCCGCCAGCTCCAGCAGGTGGTCGCGACCGGCGTGGATCAGTGCGGAGAGTTCTTCGTGCGCGCCGCGCGTTTCGGCGATGAGCGCGTCGAGCTCCTGATCGCGGTCGTCGTCCTCGCGGGCGTGCTCGTCGGCGAGCGTCGAGAGCAGCGTGCCGAAGCGACGGAGCAGCTCGCGGCCGTCGGCCGGGCTGCTGCGGAACGCGTCGAGACCCTCGTCGTACCAGCGGGCGAGCACGTGTTGCGCGCTCTGTCCGACGACGGGCACGTGGATGACGATGTCCTTCTTCTGGCCGATGCGGTCGAGGCGGCCGATGCGCTGTTCCAGCAGGTCCGGATCCAGCGGCAGGTCCCACATCACCAGGCGGTGTGCGAACTGGAAGTTACGGCCTTCCGAGCCGATCTCGGAGCACAGCAGCAGGCGCGCACCGTCGGGCTGCGCGAAGAACGCCGCGTTACGGTCGCGCTGCACGATGCCGAGGCCTTCGTGGAAACGCGCGACGCCGACGCCGCTCTTCGTGCGCAGCGCATCTTCGATCGCCATGACCTTCGCCTGGCTGCGGCACAGCAGCAGGAACTTGTCGTCCGGGTGCGCGTCGAGCAGGGCGATCAGCGCGGCGAGGCGCGGATCGTTGGCATAGTCGAATTCGAGGGCGGCGGGCGGCTGCTGGATGTCGGAGCGGAACTCCGCCAGCAAGGCATCGCGCCGGCCCGGCTCGAGCGTATCGGCATCGATGGCGATCACGTCGGGCACGCGGTGCGGGAAGCCGCCGATACCGGCACGGCGATTGCGGAACATGGCACGCCCGGTGCCGTGGCGGTCGATCAGCGCGGCGAGCAGCTCGGCACTGGTGTCGTCGCGGGCGAGCAGGGCGGCCAGTTCGCGATCGCCCTTGAACCGTCCGGCGAGCGTGGCCTTCTGCGCGGCGTCCAGCGGCGTGCCGGCGGCCAGCGTGTTGGCGATATCGGATAGTTCGGCATAGCCGGACGATTCCGCGAGATAGGCGTCGAGGCTGGCGTAGCGCTGCGGATCGAGCAGGCGCAATCGCGCGAAGTGGCCCGCGCGGCCGAGCTGCTCCGGCGTGGCCGTGAGCAGGATCACGCCCGGCGTCGCCGCGGCGAGTTCCTCGACCAGACGATAGCGCGGGCTGGCGCCCTCGGGCGTCCACTCGAGATGGTGCGCTTCGTCGACGACGATCAGGTCCCAGCCGGCCTCGGCCAGCTGCGCGGCGCGTTTGGGCGAGGATTCGAGAAACGCGAAATCCGCGATGACGAGTTGTTCGTCTTCGAACGGATTACGGCCATCGCTGGCCTGCTCGATGGCCTCGCAGCGTTCCTCGTCGAAAATGGAGAACGAGAGGTTGAAGCGGCGCAGCAGTTCCACGAACCACTGGTAGACGAGCGTCTCCGGCAGCAGCACGAGCACGCGTCCGGCACGGCCGGTGGCCAGCTGGCGGGCCAGGATCATGCCGGCCTCGATGGTCTTGCCCAGGCCGACTTCGTCGGCGAGCAGCACGCGTGGCGGACGGCGGGCGGCGGCGATACCGGCGACACGCAGCTGGTGCGGGACCAGGCCGATGCGGGCCGATTCCAGGCCCCACGCCGCGGAACGGCGCGCGTCGGCGCGGCGGCGCAGGGCGTCCACGCGCAGGTCGAAGCGGTCGTTCGAATCGGTGCGGCCGCCGATCAGGCGATCGTCGGCCTGCGAGAGCGCCTGCTCGTCGTCGAGCTGGCCTTCTTCCAGTTCACGGCCCTCGCCACGGTAGACGAACAGGCCTTCGCGTTCTTCGATGCGCTCGACGAGGAACGCGATGCCCTTGCCGGAGACGCGCTGCCCAGCGCGGAACTCCGCGCGGATCAGGGGCGCGCTGTCGCTGGCATAGGGGCGCAGGACGCCCGCCTTCGCGAACAGGACCTGCACGCTGCGCCCTTCGACGCGGAGAATGGTGCCGAGACCGAGCTCGGGCTCGGCGGTGGAGATCCAGCGTTGACCGGGTTGGAACATGCTTGGGGAAGCCAGACATCAGGGGGCGCCAATTATCCGCTCACAAGGGCGCCCGTGCCTACCTCGGGATGGGGCCGCGGGCCTCAGGTCTCCGCCCAGCGCCTCAGCAGGTTGTGGTAAACGCCCGTCAGCTGGAGGATCGAACCCTGATCGGCGCCGCTGGCGGAAAGGTTGCGGATGGCCGTGTCCATCTCGAGCAGCAGGCGCCGCTCGCCGTCGTCGCGGACGAGGCTCTGGATCCAGAAGAACGAGGCGACCCGCGCGCCGCGGGTGACCGGCGTCACCCGGTGCAGGCTGGAGGACGGGTAGACGATGGCGTCGCCGGCCGGCAGCTTCACCTCGTGCTCGCCGTAGGTGTCGCTGACGATCAGTTCGCCGCCGTCGTATTCGTCGGGCTCGCTGAGGAAGAGGGTGCACGACACGTCGCTGCGGACGTGCGTATCGCCGGTGCCCGAATGCATCACCGCACCGTCGATGTGGAACCCGTACTCGCCGCCGCCTTCGTAGCGGTTGAACCGCGGCGACAGCGTGCGCAGGGGCAGCACAGCCGAATGAAACAGCGGATGCCGCTGCAACGCTGCCACCACCCTGTCGCCCAACTCCTTGCGCAGGGGTGAGGCGTCGGGCAGCTGCAGGTTGCGCTTTACCTTCGCACCTTGCGGACCGACGGTCTCGCGACCGTCGGTCCAGTCGGCGCCATCCAGCGCCGCGCGCATCCCGATCACATGATCTTTGCTCAGGACGTCCGGGATGTGCATCAGCATGGCGGCGGTTCCTCGATGGATCAGAAGCGGATGTTGGCCTGGAGCATCGCCGATCGCGGTGTGGCCGGGGTGTAACGGTAACCGCTCTTGTTGATGGCCGCGACGTATTCCTTGTCGAACAGGTTGTAGACGTTGAGCTGGATGTCGAAGTGACGGTTGACCGGGTAGCTGGCGATCGCGTCGAAGACCCAGTAGCTCTGCGTGTACGCCGGCGTGCCGACCGCGCCGTCGGTACCGCGCTGCAGGCCGCCCTGGTAGCGGGCACCGCCGCCGACCGTGAGGTTGAACGGCAGGTGGTAGGTGGTCCAGGCGGTGAAGGAGCGCTTCGGCGTATAGGCGAGGTCGCCGGACCCGTTGGCCGTCACACCCGCACCCTTTTCGACCGTCGCGTCCTGCGTGGAGAAGCCGGCGGTGATGGCCCAGTTCTCCGTGATCTTGCCGATCGCGGTCAGCTCGACGCCCTGCACGCGCTTCTTGCCGATCTGGTAGTAGAGCAGGTCGGTCGGATCCTGCACGAGTTCGTTGGTCACGGTGGTGCGATAGACCGCCGCGGTCACCAGCAGCTTCGACTCCATCAGGTCCCACTTCGTGCCGACTTCCGCCGTGCGCGCCTTCTGGGCGTCGAAGTTCGGGTTGTCGGCGCTGTTCGCGGACGACGACAGCGTCAGCGTGTTGCCGCCCGGGGGCTGCTGCGACTGCGCGAAGTTGACGTAGACGCTGCCGTTGGCCGCCGGCTTGTAGAGCACGCCGACCTTGTAGTTGAAGAGGTTGTCGCTCTTCTTCGCGTCCACGCCCGGCACGATGCTGCCGGCGCGCAGCGGGCCACACACCGGGCCGCCACGTGCGCCGCAGACCACGAGGCTGCTGAAGTCGGTCTTGTAGTGGTCGATGCGCACGCCGCCGTTGACCTGCCAGCTGTCGCCAAACTTCAGCGTGTCGAAGAAGTACGCCGCGGCGGTGTTCGTCTTGCCGTCGCTGTGCGCACCGGTTTCGCCGTAGCGCAGGTCGCCCACGTGCGAGTACGGCTTGTAGAGGTTGGCCGCCGGCCAGGTGCTGCCGGCGAGCGGCGCGATGCCGATAGTGCGCGCCTTCTCCTGCGTCAGCTCGATGCCCGCGCTGATGTCCTGCGTCACCGCGCCGGATTCGATCGTGGCCGTGAGGTTGGTCTGGTTGGTGGCGATGCGGTTCGACTGGTGCTTGAACGTGGGCGAGCTGCGCGCGATGGTCCAGGTCGACGGATCGGCCGGCTTCGGCGTGAGCAGGTTCGCGGTGGAACCCATGAACGAGGTCAGCAGGTAATCCTGCGTCGTGCGGCCGATACGCGAGAGGTTGTGCAGCGCGACGTTCTCGTCGAAGTCGTGTTCGACGATGACCGTGAACAGGTCCTGCGTGACGTGGTCCTTGTCCTGGGTCGTGCCGTAATAGTTGTCCTGATCGACCTTCGGCGCATCGTTGAGGAACGCGCGGCCGTCGGGGCTGCTGTACCCGGGCAGGCCGATGGTGGGGATGCCGCCGTCGGGCACGTTGTTCTGCTTCACGTGCAGGTAGTCGAGGTACACGCGCGTCGGCGTGCCGAGGCCGAAGGCCAGCGACGGGGCGATACCCCAGCGGTTGTTCTCGATCTGGTCGCGGCCGTAGACACCGCTCTCCTGGCCGAGCACGTTGAGGCGGAACGCGCCGGTCTCGCCCATCTGGCGGTTGAGGTCGGCGGTCGCGCGGTGGCGCTGGCCACTGCCGACCTGCACCGTGCCCGATATGCCGTTGCCGAGCACCGGCTGTTTGGTCACGAGGTTGATCGCGCCGGTCGGCGCGGTACGGCCATACTCGGTGCCGTCCGGCCCCTTGGTGACTTCGACCTGCTCGATGTTGAACATGTCGCGCGAGACGGTGCCGAGGTCGCGCGCGCCGTCGACGAAGATGCTGCCCGACGTGTCGAAGCCGCGCATGTAGATCGCGTCGCCGGTGTTCGTCTGGCCGTTCTCGCCCACGTAAAACGTGCCCACGCCGGGGCTGTTGCGCAGCGCCTCGGTCAGCGTGGTGGCGCCCTGCTGCTGGATCAGTTCCTTGTTGATGACCTGGATCGACTGCGTCGTGTCGAGCAGCGACTGCGTGAACTTCGGCGACGAGACCTTCTCGACGCGGTAATCGCTGGAGCGATCCGCTTCCACCTGCATGCCCGGCAGCGCCTGCGCGTCGTTGACCTTCGCCTGCTGCGGCGGCGCGACGACATCGCCGGCGACGGCGCCGTGGGCGAGAGAGAGCAGGACGGCGGCACCGACGGTGCGCACGGCCGGAGCGGCATGCTTGCGGCTCTTGATGAAGGCCATTGTTGGATTCCCTTTGCGGCTGGACGAAAGATGAAACGGCCTTCGTGCGCACGCGCATCCGGCGCGGGTCGTCTTCCGACGAGCCGCGGGGCAGGGGGAATTGGGTCCCTGAATTGCACGTACGGGCCACGGGACCCGTCTGACGCTTATCGTAATCTTAATGAGAACGAGTTGCAATTAGGTTGAGATGCGTCGTAGCCGACGCCAAAAAAAAGGCGCCGCACTCGCGTGCGGCGCCTCGTCGTCATCGACGATGACGTACAGCGATTACCAGATCTTCACCTGCTTGTCGCCGGCGCGGACCATCTTCGCGTCGGGCTTGCACTGGAACGCCGTGGCGAACGATTCCATGTTCGACGGGGCGCCGATCGCGCGAAGCGAGGCCGGTGCGTGCGGGTCGGTGTTGAGGTACAGCATCGCCTGCTTCTCGCGCACGCTGCCACGCCACACGCGGGCCCAGTTGAGGAAGAAGCGCTGGTCCTGGGTGTAGCCGTCGATCTTCTCCGCGGCTTCCTTCGGGTTCTTCTTCAGGGCTTCCTGCAGGGCGTCGTAGGCGACGTTCAGGCCGCCGAGATCGGCGATGTTCTCGCCGAGGGTCAGCTTGCCGTTGACGTGCAGGTCCGGCTTGTCCTTGATCGGCGTGTAGTCGTTGAACTGCGAGACCAGGCGGCCGGCGCGTTCGTCGAACTTGGCGCGGTCTTCCTTGGTCCACCAGTTCTTGTTGTTGCCGTCGCCGTCGAACTGGCTGCCTTCGTCGTCGAAGCCGTGGCTGGCTTCGTGACCGATCACGGCACCGATGCCGCCGTAGTTGATCGCGTCGTCGCCGTTGGCGTCGAAGAACGGGGGCTGCAGGATCGCGGCCGGGAAGTTGATCGTGTTGTCGGTCGGGTTGTAGTAAGCGTTGACCGTTTGCGGCGTCATGCCCCACTCGAGGCGGTCGGTCGGCTTGCCGATCTTGGCGATGTCGTAGTGGTAGTTGAACTTGCTCGCGGCTTCCACGTTGCCGAAGTAGTTCTCACCGTTGACGTCGAGGCCCGACCAGTCGCGCCACTTGTCCGGATAGCCGATCTTCGGCAGGAAGGTGTTCCACTTCTGGATCGCCTTTTCCTTGGTCTCGGCGCTCATCCAGTCGAGGTTCTCGATGCGCGTCTTGAGCGCGTTGCGCACGTTGTCGACGAGCTCGTTGGCGCGCTGCTTCGCTTCCGGCTTGAACACCTTCGCGACGTAGAGCTGGCCGAGGGCTTCGCCCATCGAGCTGTTGACCGTGGCGAGCACGCGCTTCCAGCGCGGCTTCTGCTGCGGCTGGCCGGCGAGGGTCTTGCCGTAGAAATCGAACTTGTTGTCCTGGAAGGTCTTCGACAGGTACGGCGACGCGCTGTCGATGGCGTGGAAGCGCAGGTAGGCCTGCCACGTCGACACCGGCGTGGACGCCAGCATCTTGTCGAACTCCTTGAAGAACTTCGGCTGCGACAGCGAGAAGCCCTTGTCGACCGTCACGCCCTGGGCGGCGAAGAACTTCTCCCAGTTGAAGTGCGGCGTGATCTTGTCGGCTTCGGCGACCGACACGAAGTGGTACTGGTTCTCCGGTGCGCGCAGCTCGACCGGAGCGAGCGACGCGGCGGCCAGCTGCGTCTCGAACTTCATGACGTCGTCGGCCTGCTTCTTCGCGTCGGCCTCGGGCACGCCGGCAAGGGTCAGCGTCTTGACGATGTAATCGAGGTAGGCCTTGCGGTTCTCGGCCTGCTTCGGGTCGGTGTAGTAGTCCTTGGTGGGCAGGCCGAGGCCGTCCTGCTGGGCGTAGCCGATCTGTGTCTTCGCGTTCTGGAAGTCGGCGCCCGCGCCGAAGCCGAACACGTAGCTGTTACCGTCGTTGAAGCTGGCGTCGAGGAAGTCGACGATGTCCTGCGGGGTCTTCAGCGCGTCGATCTTCGCCAGTTCCGGCTTGAGCGGTTCGACGCCGGCCTTTTCGATGGCGGCTTCGTCCATGCCCGAGCGATAGAGGAGGCCGATCTTCTGTTCGATCGTGCCGGCCTTGGCGTTGGCGGCGCCCTTGTCCATCGCGTCGACGATGTCGTGCTGCGTGTTCAGGCTGTTTTCGGCGAGCTGGTCGAACGCGCCCCAGCGGGTGCGGTCTTCGGGAATCGGGTTGGCGGCCACCCACTTCGCATTGACGAAGCCGTTGAAGTCGCCGCACGCGTCGATGGTGCTGTCCAGCTCGGCGACGTTGAACGACGGGCCGGCCGGGGCCGCGGCGGTGGTGCCGGCGGCGGCGGGTGCCGTGGTCGACGGGGCCGGCGTGGCCGCGGGCGCGCTGTCGGCATCCTCGTGCTTGCTGCAGGCGGTGCCGGCGAGTGCGACGCCGAGCGCCAGCGCGAGCGGCTTCAGGTACTGCTTGGTCATGGGTGTCCCTCGTGACTTGGTGGAAACGGTGCCCCCGGCACCGGTGGGGTCCGAGCATAGCCCCTGGGGCCACCGTCGCGGGCCAACTGTGACGAAAGTCATGGTTGCCGCAACTCCGCAAGAACTCGCGACGAATGTCCCCGAAGCGTCATATGGGCTTCCTACGCTGGCCGGACCGCATGACAGGGGATGCGGGCTTCCCGATAGCCAGCCAGCCACTCCAAGGAGCTTTCGTCATGCGCAAACTACTGGCCGCAGGCATCGCCTGCGTGCTCACCCTTTCCGCCGTGTCCATCGCGGCACAGCAGGCGTCCGGCGACGCACCGGCCGGCACGACCCGCCTGCTCGGGTTCGGTCACGGCGGCCACGGCGCGGGTCCGCGCACGGCGACGCCGATCCGCCACCTCGTAGTGATCTTCCAGGAAAACGTCTCCTTCGATCATTACTTCGGTACCTACCCGTACGCCGCCAATCCGCATGGCGAACCGGCCTTCTATGCACGTCCGTTCACGCCGCCGGTCAACGGTCTCGACCACCGCCTGCTGACGAAGAACCCGAACGCGAAGAACGCGGCCAACGGCGACGGTGCGATCAATCCGTTCCGCCTCGCCCGTGCGCAGGCGGCCACGGCCGACCAGGACCACGGCTACACCTCGGAACAGCGCGCCTTCAACGGCGGCCGCATGGATCTCTTTCCGCTCTACACCGGTCGCGGCGAGACCTTGCCCGGCGGCGACGCGTCGGAAGAAGGCCAGGGGCAGGTGATGGGTTACTACGACGGCAACACCGTCACGGCGCTGTGGAACTACGCGCAGCACTATGCGATGAGCGACGCGAGCTACGGCACCACGTTCGGTCCGTCGACGCCGGGTGCGGTCAACATGATCGCCGGACAGACCGCGGGCGTCATCGACACGCTCAACGGCACCGGCGGCACCACGGACGACGGGAACGGCGGCCTGACGATGATCGGCGATCCCGATCCCATCGGTGACGTGTGCTCGTCGCCCACGGCCACGCAGGTGACGATGGGTGGGCGCAACATCGGCGACCTGCTCAACGATCGCGGCGTGACCTGGGGGTGGTTCCAGGGCGGTTTCGACCTCGGCCGCACCAACGCGGACGGTAGCAGCGGCTGCTCGCGCCGCACGCTGTCGAAGGTGACCAACGCTACGTCGAACGATTACAGCCCGCACCATCAGCCGTTCCAGTACTACCCGTCGACGGCCAATCCCACGCACGCGCGCCCCGCCTCGGTCGCGGCCATCGGGCACAGCGGCGACGCCGCGAACCACCAGTACGACATCGAGGACTTCTACGACGCGCTCGACGCGGGCAACCTGCCGGCGGTGAGCTTCGTGAAGGCGCCTTCGTACCAGGACGGCCACGCGGGCTATTCCGATCCGCTCGACGAGCAGGCGTTCGTGGTGCACGTGATGAACGCGTTGCAGCAGAGCGACGAATGGCGCGACACGGCGGTGATCGTCGCCTACGACGATTCCGACGGCTGGTACGACCACCAGGAACCGCCGCGCATGAACGCGTCGGTGGGCAGCACGGATGCGCTCGACGGTCCGGGCAGCTGCAAGGGCCACGGCACCTTGCCGGGCCTCGACGGTCGCACACCGGCGCAGGGGCGTTGCGGCTTCGGTCCGCGCCTGCCGTTGCTCGTCGTCTCGCCGTGGGCCCGCGAGAACATGGTCGACCACGCCGTGACGGACCAGAGCTCGATCACGCGCTTCATCGAAGACAACTGGCTCGATGGCAAGCGCATCGGTGGCGGCTCCAGCGACGCGCATGCGGGCAGCATCGACAACATGTTCGACTTCTTCCTGCCGCGCCTCTTCGATCGCCGTCTGATCCTCGACGAATCGACCGGGCAGCCGAAGCGCACGGGTGGCTGGCCGGGCTGGCCGCTCGGGAACGGTGGGCATGGTTGATCGCCGTCGTTTCCTGAAGACGGCAGGGTGGGCGGCCGCGGCGGGATGGATCCCGTCGCGGCTGTTCGCGCACGACATGCACGCGATGCAGGCCGCCGCGGGGGGCAAGGTCGGCAACCACCTGTGCATGCATGCGATGGGCGACGTCACGCGCCTGCCGGGGCTGCTCGATCCGGCACGCCTGACGCCGTTCGTCGATCGCCTGCCGATACCCACCGTCCTCACGCCGGATACCGGCAAGCCGTTGCACATCCGCATGGCGAAGACCACGCAGAAACTGCATCGCGACGTGCCGGAAACCACGCTCTGGACGTACGGCGGCGCCTGGCCGGGACCGACGATCGAGGCGCGGCAGGGCCACGCCGTCGACGTGGTCTGGGAAAACGCGCTGCCGAAGACGCACTTCCTGCCGGTCGATCATGCGATCTGCGGCGCGGAGGCCGACAAGCCGGAAGTGCGTGCCATCGTGCACCTCCACGGTGCGCGCGTGCCGCGCGCGGACGACGGCTACCCGGAAGACTGGTACGTGCCCGGCACTTCGCGGCGTCACCGCTACCCCAATACGCAGGATGCCGCGACGCTCTGGTATCACGACCACGCGATGGGCATCAACCGGCTGAACATGTATGCCGGGCTGATGGGCCTGTATCTGTTGCGCGACGAGCACGAGTCGTCGCTCGGCCTGCCATCGGGCGAGCACGAAGTGCCCCTGGTGATCGCCGATCGCCTGCTGCGCACGGATGGCAGCCTCTATTACCCGGATTCGGGCGACGCGGCGGCACCGTGGGTGCCGGAGGTGTTCGGCAACCTCACGCTGGTGAACGGTGCGATCCTGCCGCGCGCGGACGTGGAGCCGCGCCGTTATCGGCTGCGCGTGCTCAATGCGTCGAACGGTCGTTTCTATCATCTTCGATTCCGCGATGGCCGGCCGTTCCAGGCGATCGGTTCGGACCAGGGGCTGCTCGCCGCACCCGTCACCCTGCGGTCGATCTTTCTCGCTCCCGGCGAACGTGCCGACCTCGTCGTCGATTTCGCCGCGTCGCGCGGCGGTGCGATCGAGCTGATGAACGACGCGCTGCCGCTGATGCGGTTCGCGGTGGGGCAGGGCAGCGTGCGCGACGACAGCCGCGTGCCCGACGTGCTGCGCGACATCCCGCGATTCACCGACGCCAGCGTGTCGCGCACCCGCGAACTGACGCTCGACGAGTACAGCGACTGCGTCGCGACACCGATGCTCATGCTGCTCGGCGGCAAGCGCTGGCACGATCCGGTGACGGAAACGGTGAAGCTGGGCAGCACCGAGGCGTGGAGCCTGGTGAACCTCACCGAGGACACGCATCCGATCCACCTGCATCTCGTGCGGTTCCAGATCCTCGACCGGCGGCCTTACGACGTGGACGAGTACACGTCGTCGAAGACGCTGCGCTTCACCGGGCCGGCACAGGAGCCGCCGCCGCACGAACGGGGCTGGAAGGACGTGGTGCAGGCGTACCCGGGCATGGTGACGCGCATCGCCGCCACGTTCGACGGTTACAAGGGGCGATATGCCTGGCACTGCCACCTCGCCGAACACGAGGCGAACGAGATGATGCGGCCGTTCGAAGTGGTATGACCGGTGGGAGCCAGCAGGCTGGCTCCCACCGGTGGCGACCTCACCGCGTGCTCACGGATCGCAGGGTCGCCGCATCCAGCCGCAGCACCGGATACGCGCCGACCTCCTGCGCCGTGTACCAGGGGCTGCGCTCGAAGAAGAACGACAGTCGGGCGCGGGCGTTCGACGCGAACGCGGGATCGCTGCGGAGCTTCTCGTCGAACGCGGTCTTCAGCGCGGGATCCTTCGCGATCATGTCGCGTGCGAGCGCTTCCTGCACGCGGGGCTCGCCGTATTCCTTCGGCTCGAAGATCGCGTCGAGGTAGCCCCAGCGCAGCAGCGAATCGGGCGCGCGCGGGTCGAGCAGGTTCAGCGCGAGCACCGCGTCGGTGGTGTCCGCGCGCACGATCACCGTGCCCGCCGGCAGCTCGACGGTCTCGGGTGTCGGGGCGATCGTCACGTCGCGCAGCAGGTGATGGCCTTCGAAGGGTTTTTCCGCCCACTTCGGCTGAGTCAGACGATCGCGCGACGCCGGCACGCGGACGCTGGTCGTCGTGCGCGTGTACGGGATGCCATGCGCATCGAGCCGATCGATCAGCACCGTCCACTGTGCCGGGATGGCCCAGGCGGCCGGCAGCGGCGCGGACACGTCGGGGAGCAGGCCGTTCCAGCTCTGGATGGCGTATGTCTTCTTATTCGTCGGATCGTAACGAACCCACGTGTCGCCGGAAATGTCGCTTGGCGTCTGCGAGAACGCGAAGCCCTTCAGCGTGAACGGCTTCGGTATCGGATCCTGCTTGAACGTGACCGGCACGGTCGCATCGGGCGCGGCGGCGAGCGACGCGGCCCAGGCATCGGCCTGCTTCGATGCCGCGACGAGCGCGGCGGGGTTCGCGTCGATCGCTTCGAAGACGCTGCGCACCACGTCGTACGTCGCGCGCACGCGAACCTCGTAGGACTTCAGCATATGGGTTTCGATCAGCAGGCCGGCACGGTTGCGGATGGCCGCGTAGCCCGTCGAAAAACGCGGTCCGGAGCCGAAGTTCTCGATGCCCTTCGTGATGTCGCGCCCGTCGCGGAACTCCAGGTAGGGCGAAGCGAGGTGGCCGCGCTTTTCGTAACGGGGCATCACCTGGCCGGCATACGTCGTGTCCTGCCACGCCGCGATCGACGGCGGCAGCTTGTGCGCGTCTTCGGCATACCACGTGAGGTCGTACTGGTAGTCCGCGCCATCGGTGGTATGGATGTCGATGAGCAGGTCCGGACGCCACGTGTTCCACAATGCCAGCCACGCGCGTGTTTCGGGCGCCTCGGCCTTCACGTAATCCCGGTTGAGGTTCAGGTATTGCGACTGTCCACGGAATCCCATTTCCTCCGGGCCGTTCTGGTTGATCCGGAAGTACGGGCCGGAGTGTTCATGGCCGTCCACGCTGTAGACGGGGATGAACACGAGCACGGCGTGGTCGAGCAGGTGCGGCAGGCGCCCGGTCACCGCGATGTCGCGGAGGAGCATCAGCCCCGCGTCCTTGCCTTCGATCTCGCCGGGATGGATGCCGGCCTGCACCAGCACGATGGGCTTGCCGGCGGCACGGGCGCGCTCGGGCGTGAGGTCGCCGTCCTTCGCGGCGACGACGACCGTCATCGGTCGTCCTTCGGGCGAGGTGCCGAACGTGGCGAGGCGGAGGGTGCCGGGCGCGGCGTCGGCAAGGCGACGCAGATAGTCGAGGGTCTGCGCGTACGACGGCGTCGTGCGGAAGGCCGATGCCTCGGCAGGCGTGATCCACGGGTCCTTCGCGAGCGCGGCAAGCGGCGCGGCGGCGATCAGGGCGAGGAAGAGGCGTGCGGGGAGCGTCGCAGGCATGGAACCATCCGTCCGGAGAATCCTCCATTGTGCCGGAGGCCGCGGCGACGCGGCATGCCGTGCGACGATGGGTGGAAATCGGGGGTGCCGGGCGCTCATGATGTCGTCGTAAGCGGGAGCTAAGCGACGTGCTCCGATAATCCGCCCTATCCCCGACACCAGGACGCCTCGGTGCACATCATCCTCATCGAAGACGACTTGCAGCTCGGCGACGCGATCCGCCGGGCGCTGGAGCGGCTGACGTATACGATCAGCTGGTTCCGCGATGGCCGGGAGGCACTGATCGCGCTGCGCGAGCACGATGCCGATCTCGTCTTGCTGGACCTCGGCCTGCCGGGCAAGGACGGGCTCGACGTGCTGACCGAAGCCCGCCGCGTGAGCGTCACCACCCCGGTGATCGTCATGTCGGCGCGCGACGCCATCGATTCGCGTATCCGGGTGCTGGATGCCGGCGCCGACGATTACCTCGTCAAGCCGTTCCACCTCGACGAGCTGGCGGCGCGCATCCGCTCGCTGACCCGGCGCGTCCGCGGCGCGGCGGTGAACCGCCTGGAAGCCGGCGCGCTCAGCCTCGACCTCGGCACGTACGACTGCCTCTGGCACGGCCAGCGCGTGGAGCTGACGCGACGCGAGTTCTCGCTGTTGCAGGTGCTGATGGAGCGCGCGGGCCGCATCGTGCGTCGCGAGTCGCTCGAGACGTCGCTCTACGGCCCCGACAGCGCCATGAGCACGAGCGCCCTGGAGGTGCTCGTGCATTCGCTGCGTCGCAAGCTCAGCCACGGCGCCATCCAGACGGTGCGCGGTTTCGGTTACATGGTGCCGCGGGAACCCCAGTGACCCTGCCGAGTCTTCGCGCGCGCCTGCTCGTCTTGATCGTCATCGTCCTGGCCGCGGTGCTCCTGCCGCTGGGATTCCTCAGCGCGAAGCACACGCTCGAGGAAGTACAGGAATTGTCCGACGGCCGGCTCGCGCAGGCGGCGCGCACGCTGGAGGTGCTGGTGGGCCGCATCGGCGTGGACCAGCTGCGCGGGCAGCGGTCCGCACGGTTGCTGGTGCCGAGCGTCTCCAACCATCCGCAGGAACTGACGGTGCAGGGCCGCACGTTCGAGTCGGAGGTCGGGTTCCAGGTCTTCGACCGCGACGGCACGTTGCTCCTCGCCACCGAGAACCTCGCCGCCGTGCCGGACGTCCCATCGGCGGACGGCGCGTTCCGCGACATCCAGAACGGCCGGTATCAGTGGCGGGTGTTCACGCTGATCATGGAGGACGAGGGCATCGTCATCCGCGCCGGCGAGCGTTACGACAGCCGCAACGAGATCACCCGCGCACTGTGGATCGAACACGGCACGCCCATGCTGCTCGGCCTGCCGCTCATGGCGTTCCTCGTCGGGTGGGCCATCCGGCGCGGCCTCGCGCCGCTCGATACGCTGGCGCGCGCGCTCAGCCTGCGCGAGCCGGGCAGCCGCGCGCCCGTTCACCTCGACGATGCCCCGGCGGAACTGCGGCCGGTGCTCAACGCGTTAAACGACCAGATCGACCGCCTGGAAGGCGCCCTCGATCGCGAGCGTCGCTTCAGTGCCGACGTCGCGCACGAACTGCGCACGCCACTGGCGTCGACCATGATCAACCTCGAAGACGCGATGGGGTCCGCGCAGCCCGACGAGGCCGAGGCGGCGCTCGCGGCCGCCCGCGAATGCCTCGTATCGCTGGCCCGCCGTACCGAGCAACTGCTGGCGCTGGCGCGGCTGGAATCCGGCGCCGCCTCCGGGCCGCGCAGCCGGGTGGACCTCGGCGAGCTGGCATTGGAAGTGGTCGACGAGATGTCGCCGCTGATCGGCACGGGCGACATCGAACTCGCAGTCGACGTGCCCGCCGACCTCGTCGTCGAAGGCTACCCGGCCGCGCTGGGCGCCCTGATGCGGAACCTGCTGGAGAACGCGTTCCGGCATGCGCCGTCCGGCGGCCACGTCGAGCTGTCGATTCAGCGCCGCGAGGGCCTCGCCGTGATCGACGTGGCGGACGATGGCCCCGGCATTCCGGCGTCGCAGCGCAGCGCGATGTTCACCCGCTTCCAGCGCGGGTCCGACAGCCATCAGGGGGGCTACGGCCTGGGGCTCTCCATCGTCCAGCGCGCCGTGGAGTTGCACGGGGCGTCGATCCGGCTGTCCGACGCGGGAGAGGGCGGCGGCCTCCGGGTGGTCGTGGAGCTGCCGCTGGCCTGAGCGCGTGAGCGATTCATTCAAGCATCCCCGCGTCGGTGGGCGCATCCTCGTGGCCCCGATCCCATGGAGCGCTTCACGATGAAAAACCCCGCAGCGACCAAGACTCTGCGCAAGGCCGACCTGAAGACCCCGAGCGGTCTCGGTGCCGATGCGACCCGCGACATCTCGGCCGGGTTGACCGCGCTGCTCGCCGACACGTTCGCGCTCTACCTGAAGACCAAGAATTTCCACTGGCACATGTCCGGTCCGCGCTTCCGCGACCTGCACCTGCTGCTGGACGACCAGTCCGAACAGATCTTCAAGATCACCGACGACATCGCCGAGCGCGCGCGCAAGATCGGCGGCACGACGATCCGTTCGGTCGGCGACGTCGCCCGCAAGAAGCGCCTCTCGGACAACGACGCCGATTTCGTCACCCCGCAGGACATGATCGCCGAGCTGCGCGACGACAACGAGCGCTTCGTCGGTTTCATGCGCGAGCTGCACGGCGTGTGCGACGAATACGGCGACGTCGCCACGGCGAGCTTCCTCGAGAACTGGATCGACGAAGGCGAACGCCGCGTGTGGTTCCTGTTCGAGATCGCCCGCGAGCATTAAGGCCGGAGCGGGTCGCTGTTCTGGTGGGAGCCAGCCTGCTGGCTCCCACCGTCCATTCACTTCTTCGGCATCGCGATCGCGCCGATCAGATCCTTGCCCTCGCCACGCACGAGGTGCGGGTACTTCAGCCCGCCGTGGTAGTCGACCTTCATGGTCTGGTAGTCGTCGATGTTCTTCACCAGGAACTCGATCGGCGTCGTGGTCGACTTCGCGGCCGTGACCGCATCCTTCAGCACCTGCGCCGAATAGTCCTTGCCGTTGACGGCGACGATCGTGACGCCCGGCACCAGTCCCGCCTTCGCGCCGATGCCTTCCCACTGCGAATCGGTGACCACGCCCTTGTCGTCGACCTGGATACCGAGGGAATAGGCGAAGTTGACGGTCTTCCGGATCTTCTCCGCCGTCTTCGCGAACGGCGTCGGCGTTTCGTCGTACACCAGCTTCCAGCCGCCACCCTCGATACCGTGCTCCGGCAGCGTGTCGCCCGTGTACTCGAGGCGCGTGCGGAGGAAGGTCGCCCAGTCATAGGGCTGCACCGCGTTCAGCGTGGCGATGACGTCGTCGAACGTATAGGTCTTCGGCACGTAGCTGCCGTTGTCCGTGCCGAAGAACGCACGGGCGAATTCATCCAGCGAGTGCTTGCCGCCGGAGAGATCGCGGATCTTCGTATCCACGTCCAGCCACAGCAGCTGCCCTTCGGGGTAGTAGTCGGCGCCGCGGCGCAGGTTCGCCCAGCCCGTCGATCCGCGCGACGAGAGTGGAATGCCGTCGGCGGTGTCCTGCAACGAACGCCACTCGCGTCCCGTGCGCGCCGACATGTCCGCCGCGATGGCGGCCAGCGAATCGCGCCACTGGGCGGTGGTCCAGATGCCCGACCGCGCGGTCAGCACGCCGGCCCAGTAATCGGTCATGCCTTCGTAGACCCAGAGCAGGTCGTCCTGCATCGGTTCGGCGAAGCTCGGCGTCCACAGGTCGGCCGGCCGGCGGAACTTGCCGTTCCACGAGTGGATGTACTCGTGCGGCAACAGGGTGCCCGCCGCGGCGTTGGCGTCCGGGTCGGTGAGGAAGTTCGCGAAGAGACGGTCGTCGCTCGACTGGTGATGCTCGAGGCCGAAGTGCCCGGTATGGTCGGAGGTGACGAGCAGGAAGTCGTAATGGTCGTAATGATGCGCGCCGAACAGTTTGTTCGCCTGTACGACGAGCGCGCGCTGCTTCGCGATCTGCTCGTCGGTGGCCTTGACGCCCGCGGCGGTGTCGCCGGTGATGTTGAGGTGCACCTGCGTGGGTTGGCCCGGCGCGAGATCGATGCGCGTGAAATGCTTGCCGGTCATCACGGGTGAATCGACGAGGTTCTCGAAGCTCACCGGCCTGAAGCTGACTTCGTCGCCTGACTGCGACGCGGTTTCGAGTGCGGACGCGAATTTCCATCCGGTGGGCAGCTTGAGCGTGGGTTCGATCGTGATGCGGCTGGTGTAGTGGCCCGCCGGATAGAACGCCACCTCGTTGAACGAGAGAGGAATGTAGTCCGGCGTGGCGGGGGCGAGGTAGTCGAACGACAGATCGAGCTTGTCGACGCCCTCGGGCACGTCCACGTGGAATGCGTACATTTCCTTGAGGTCGCGGCGCCACGGGATGCGTTTGCCGTTGCCCGTCACGATGAATCCGGCGACGTTGGACAACGGACCGGAAGGCGCGTGCACGCCGGGGATCCACTTCGGGTAGTACAGGATCGCGTGCCCGGCCTTGACCGGAATCGATTCGCGCACGTGGTACAGGTGTCGCGACGCGTCGGAGAGGTCGACGTGCAGCGTGAGGTTGCCGGGGTAGGGCTGGTCGACCGCGACCGGGAGGTCGGCGGCGCGGGCCTGTGGCGCGGAGAAGGCCATCGCGGATGCGACGGCGGCGGCGAGGGTGGCGCGGCGGAGCGGATGACGCATGGCTCGTATCCCCTGGCGATGAAGTCCGTCCTCGATGGTCGGGTGCGCCCTCGGAGGTGGCCTGTGCCATAGGTCACGGGAAGGCCGGCCGCGTTTCAAACGGGGGACTTCGCGCCCATGCAGACGCTCGCTAGCATGGGCCGCATGAAAGCACGCACGCTCCGGCGCGTCCTCAACGCATGGCCGCCTTTCCTGTTCGCGGGTATCCGCGTCGTCGAGTTCGATACGTACCGCTACGCGAAGGTGCGGCTGAAGCTGGCCTGGTACAACAGGAACTACGTCCGTACCCAGTTCGGCGGCAACCTGTTCTCCATGACCGATCCGTTCTGGATGATCATGACGCTGAAGAGCCTCGGCAACGACTACATCGTGTGGGACCAGGCGGGCGAGATCCGCTTCGTCGCGCCGGGACGGGAAGACGTGTTCGCGGAGTTCCGGGTGGACGACGCGATGCTCGCCGAAGTGCGCGCGGCGACGGCCCATGGGGAGAAGTACCTGCGCTGGTTCGAAACCGACATCCGCACGGCCTCGGGCGAACTGGTGGCGACGGTGCGGAAGCAGCTGTACGTCCGGCGGAAGCGGGACCGCGGTGCTTCCGGGGGCCCGGCTGAAGAGCGCAGCGGCAGGCAGGAGTCGCTGTAGCGGCGAGCTTTGGTAGGAGCCAGCCCGCTGGTGATGGGGCTTGCGGCAAGCACCCATCGCGGCCGAGGCCGCTCCCACACGAGCGGGTGTCGCGAGCTTCGGTGGGAGCCAGCCTGCTGGCGAAGGGGTTGCGGCAGGCACCCATCGCGGCCAAGGCCACTCCCACACGGGCTCTTCTATGTAGGAGCCGCTATAGCGGCGAGCTCTTCGCCCGGCGACGCGGCTCCCGGGGCGTCAGAAAACCAGCGAAGCCATCTTCCGGCGGTACGTTCCGACCAGCTGCGCATCGTCGAGCGTGGCAAACGCGGCGAGCAGGCGCTTCTTCGCCTGGCCGTCCTGCCAGTCGCGCTGGCGCTTCAGGATGTCGAGGAACTGGTCGAGGCCGGCAGCGACGTCGCCTTCGATCAGCAGACGGACGCCGAGCAGGTCACGCGCCTCCCAGTCGCTGTCGTTCGTCTCGACGCGCTGGCGCAGCACGTCGATGGACGGGGCGCCAGCGAGGGCGCGCGCGAGGTCGAGCTGGCTACGCAGACGCACCGCGCGCGCGTCGGTCGCGAGGTTCGCGGGGAGGGCGTCGAGCTCGGCCTGTGCCGATTCGACATTGCCCGCGCGCATGAGCGCCAGCGCGAGGTCGAGTTTCAGTTCGGGCCGGTCCGGCTCGGCGGCGATCGCCTGCTGGATGCGGTTGATCGCTTCCTCGGCGGTTTCCGGCGTCGCGGTCTCGGCAACCGGCGCGTCGCCGGCCTCGAGGGGAACCACGCCATTGCGGGCGAGGAATTCGCGGATCTGGCCCTCGGGCTGGGCGCCCGCGAAGCCGTCGGCCATCTGACCCTCCTTGATCAGGATCACGGTCGGGATGCTGCGGACGCCGAACATCGCGGCGAGCTGCTGCTCGGCATCCACGTCGATCTTGGCCAGCCGGAAACCGCCATTGAACTCGCCGGCGAGCTTTTCGAGGATCGGGCCGAGCGACTTGCAGGGGCCGCACCATTCGGCCCAGAGATCGACCAGGATCGGCGTTTCCATCGATGCCTGGATGACATCGGTCTCGAAACCGGCCGTGGTCGCGTCGAAGACATGGTCGCTGCGGGTCTGGGCGCTGCTCACGGGAAGCTCCTGGGGGCGAAAGACGATGCCCGGTAAGTCGGGGAAGAGCCCGAGGATATCAAGGGAGCACAGGCTTTTAGGAGCAGTCCTACGTCTCCCGTCATGCGCCGTTTACGGGGATTTGCGATCATAGGGTGCGGGCCATGGCGGCCGCGTCGCGCTTGGAAGGCATGCAAACGGCCCAGGACCTGATCATCTGCGAGCATTGTGACTCCGTTTACCGGAGGCGCACGCTCGCCCGTGGCGATGTCGCCGACTGCGTCGTGTGCGGGGCCGTGCTCGAACGCCACCAGTGGATCGGTGTCGAAGGCCAGTTCGCGCTGGTGGTCACCTCGGCCATTGTGTTCCTCATCGCCAATCTCTCGCCGATCGTCACGCTGGGTCTTTCGGGCATGTCCTCGGCGACCACGCTGTGGGGCGCGGTGATCGCGATGTGGAGGGACGGCGCGCAGCTCGTCGCCTTCCTGACCGCGATGACACTCTTCTTTTTCCCGCTGAGCCAGATCGCGATCTTCGGCTGGGTCTTGTGGTTCGCCCGATCGGGTCGCCGCGCGCCGGGATTCGCCCGGGCGATGTGGGCGCTGGTCAGCATCAAGCCGTGGAGCATGATCGAGGTGTTCATGCTCGGCACGCTCGTCGCCGTGGTGAAGGCCCACACGTACTTCGACGTGGTGCCGGGCGCGGGTATCTGGGCGTTCGGCGTCCTGACCCTGCTCATCACCGTGTTTTCCAGCCTCGACTCCCGCGAGCTGTGGACGGTGACCCGTGAGGACCCCGCATGAACGCGCCGCCGCGGGGTCGCGACCTGGGGTTGATGTCCTGTCACGTCTGCCGCCTGGTCACCGCATGGACGGAAGAGCCGCACGCCGTCTGCCCGCGCTGCGGCAGCCCGCTGCATGCCCGCAAGACGGGCAGCATCACCCGCGCCTGGGCGCTGCTGCTGGCCGCGGCGTTGTTCTACATCCCGGCCAACGTGTTTCCCATCATGCGCACTCAGAGCCTCTCGTCGAAGGACGACAACACGATCCTCAGCGGCATCGTGGAACTCTGGCGCGCCGGCTCGCCGGGTCTCGCCGTCATCGTCTTCACGGCCAGCATCATCGTGCCCATGCTGAAGTTCATCATCCTGGGCTACCTGCTGGTCTCGGTGCAGCGGTCCAGCGGCTTCGTCTCGCGGCAGCGGACGAAGCTCTACCGTTTCGTGGAGCTGGTGGGCTACTGGTCGATGCTCGACGTCTTCGTCGTGGCGATCCTGTCGGCCCTGGTGCACTTCAAGATCCTGAGCCGCGTCGAGCCGTTGCCCGGTGTGGTGTATTTCGGCGTCGTCGTGGTGCTGACGATGCTTTCGGCCATGAGTTTCGATCCCCGCCTCATCTGGGATAACAGGAAGACCTCGCAATGAGCGACACCAACGTAGGAAACACGCCCCCTCAGGACGACCTGCCGCAGCCCGTGGTGCGGAAGTCCAAGCTGGGTTTTTCCCTCATCTGGCTGGTGCCCATCATCGCGGCGCTCGTCGGCATATCGCTGCTGGTCAGCCATTTCATGTCGGCGGGGCCGCAGATCTCGGTCACGTTCCTGACGGCGGAAGGCATCGAGGCCAACAAAACGCAGGTGAAGTACAAGAACGTGGTGATCGGCAAGGTCACCACCATGCGCCTGTCGCGCGACCGCAGCCACATCACCGTCGCGATCGATCTCGACAAGAGCGCCAGCGCCTTCGCGACCAAGGGCACCCGATACTGGGTGGTGCGTCCGCGCATCGGCGCCGGCGGCGTGTCGGGCATCGATACCCTTCTGTCGGGTGCCTTCATCGGCGCCGATGCCGGCGATTCCGATGAGGACCAGTCGGATTTCACCGGCCTGGAAACCCCGCCCGCGGTGACGCATGGCGCCCCGGGCCGCCGCTTCGTGCTGCACGCGAGCGACCTGGGTTCGCTCGATATCGGGTCGCCGGTCTATTACCGGCGCATCCAGGTGGGCCGCATCGTGTCCTATCAGCTCGACAAGGACGGCAAGGGTGTATCGCTGCAGCTTTTCATCGATGGCCCCAACGACCGCTTCGTGACCAGCGACACCCGCTTCTGGAACGCCAGCGGTGTGGACGTCTCGCTCGGGGCGGACGGCCTGAAGCTCAATACGCAGTCGCTGGCGACCGTGGTGGCCGGCGGCGTCGCGTTCCAGGATCCGCCCGGACCGCACAACGAGGCGCCCGCCGCCGAGATGGCGGAGTACACGCTGTTCGACGACCGGGCCACGGCCATCGCGCCGCCGGACGGCAAGCCGCGCTACATCCGCATGCGCTTCGCGCATTCGCTGCGTGGCCTCGCCGTCGACGCACCGGTGGAACTGCTCGGCATGAAGGTGGGCCACGTGGTCTCGGTGAACCTCGACTACGACCCGACGACGAAGACGTTCCCGGTGATCGTCGGTGCCCTTGTCTATCCGCAGCGTCTCGGTCAGGCGCACGAGAAACTGGCGAAGGCCGTGGGCGGTCCGGACGACGATACGATGTTCCCCCGCATCATGAGCGGGCTGGTGGGTCACGGCCTGCGGGCGCAGGCGCGGTCGGGCAATCTGCTGACCGGCCAGCTCTACATCGCGCTCGACTTCGACCCGAAGGCGCCGAAGGTGGCGTTCGACGCCAGCGCGAAGCCGGTGGAGATCCCGACCACGCCGGGCGACTTCGACCATCTTCAGGAACAGATCTCCAGCATCGTCGACAAGGTCGAGAAGATCCCGTTCGATTCCATCGGCAGAAACCTCGACGGCTCGCTGAAGGAACTGCACGGCACGCTGAAGCAGGTGAACACCGATCTGTTGCCGGAGGCGAAGAAGACGCTGCAGGGCGTCAACCAGACCGTCGGCACGGCCAACGACGCACTGTCGGAGGACTCTCCGCTGCAACGGAACATCGCCGGCACGCTGGAGGAACTGCAGCGCACGGTCCGCTCCGTCCGCGCGTTCACCGACTACCTCGGTCGCCACCCGGAAGCGCTGCTGCGCGGCCGGGGCAGCGACGCGCCGCCGAAGATCAGCACCCCGTCCCCGAAGCAGGGCAAGGAAGAACAGCCATGATCCGTACCCTTCGCCTCGCCGGCGCCGCCGTCCTGCTTTCGGGCCTCGCCGCCTGCGCCTCGGCGCCGATGCACTTCCACACGCTGATCCCGCCGTCGGCTCCGCTGGCGGCACAGGACGCGCCGTTCGTGATCGACGTGCTCCCGGTGAACGTGCCGCCGCAGGTCGACCAGCCGTCGCTCGTGCTGCGGCAGGGTGTGAGCGGCATCGACGTGGTCGACGGCGAGCGCTGGGCCTCGCCGCTCGGCGACGAAATCCGCGGCGCGCTCTCGACCGACCTCGCCACGCGCCTCGGCACGCACGACGTGCACGGGCTCCCGCGCGGCAAGGATGCGAAGGTCGTTCGCGTCCAGCTCGATGTCCGTCGCTTCGATTCCGAGGTGGGCGGCAACGCGACGCTCGAGGCGTCGTGGTCGGTCCGTGGCGCCGATCAGGCGGGCACCTGCGCGTCGCGGGTGTCGGAGCCGGCCGGTTCCGGTTATGCCGGCCTCGTGGACGCCCACCAGCGCGCACTGGGCAAGGTGGCCGATCAGGTCGCCGCGGCCGTGCGGTCGGTGGCGGCCGGGCAGGCGGTGAGCTGCCGGTAACCTTCTTTGGTGGGAGCCACAAGGCTTGGCCCGAAGCCCCCCGTGGGATAGTCTCCCGCGATTGAGCGCCGCGTTTTCCCGCGCGGCCACCCAGGCATTCCACCGGTACCGAACACCATGCAGGACACCCACGATCAGGGCACGCGCGAGCAGGGCGGTTACGCCCCGGACGTCGTCGAGACGGCCGCCCAGCGCTTCTGGAACGAAACCCGCGCCTTCGAGGTGACGGAAGACGCCAGCAAGCCGAAGTTCTACTGCCTCTCGATGCTGCCTTACCCGTCGGGTGCACTGCACATGGGTCACGTGCGCAACTACACGATCGGCGACGTGATCAGCCGCTTCCAGCGCCAGCAGGGAAAGAACGTGTTGCAGCCGATGGGCTGGGACGCCTTCGGCCTGCCCGCCGAGAACGCCGCGATCAAGAATCGCACCGCGCCGGCGAAGTGGACCTACAAGAACATCGAGCACATGCGCGACCAGCTGAAGCGCATGGGTTTCGCGTACGACTGGACCCGCGAGGTCACCACCTGCAAGCCCGACTACTACCGTTGGGAACAGCAGATGTTCACCCGCCTGATGAAGAAAGGCCTGGTCTACCGCAAGAACAGCGTCGTCAACTGGGATCCGGTCGACCAGACCGTGCTGGCCAACGAGCAGGTGATCGACGGCAAGGGCTGGCGCTCCGGCGCGGACGTCGAGAAGCGCGAGATCCCGCAGTGGTTCCTCAAGATCACCGCCTACGCGCAGGAGCTGCTGGACGGCCTCGACACGCTGCCGGGCTGGCCCGACGCGGTCAAGACGATGCAGCGCAACTGGCTCGGCCGGTCGGAAGGCCTCGAGATCACGTTCGACGTCGAGGGGGGCCACGAACCCGTCACCGTGTTCACCACGCGGCCCGACACGCTCATGGGTGTGTCGTATGTCGCCGTGGCGGCCGAACATCCGATCGCGACGCGTGCCGCGCAGGATAACCCCGGCCTCGCCGACTTCATCGAGAGTTGCCGGGCGGGCGGCGTGTCCGAGGCCGAGCTCGAAACCCAGGAAAAGCGCGGGTACTACACCGGCGTGGATGCCACGCACCCGATCACCGGCGAGAAGGTGCCCGTGTGGGTCGCCAACTTCGTGCTGATGGGCTACGGCACCGGTGCCGTCATGGCCGTGCCGGGCCACGACGAGCGCGACTGGGAGTTCGCCCAGAAGTACTCGCTGCCGATCCGCATGGTCGTGGTCGATCAGGGCGTCGTCGACGCCGTGGCCGAACTGCGCCGCGATCTGGCCGCCGAGGGCACGGATACGGTGCAGAACGCGCTGGATGGCGGTTCGTCCGACGCGTACCAGTCGTCCGCCGCCGTGGAAACGATCAAGTCGTTCGAAAGTGGCATCCAGACGGTGGGCGCGTATACCGATTACGGCACCCTGACCAACTCCGGCGAGTTCGACGGGCTGGATTTCCGCAGCGCCTTCGACGCCATCGCGGCGAAGCTCGAAGCCATGGGTCGCGGCGAGCGTCGCGTGAACTGGCGCATCCGCGACTGGGGCGTGAGCCGCCAGCGTTACTGGGGCTGTCCCATTCCGGTGATCTACTGCCCGCAGTGCGACGCCGTGCCGGTGCCCGAAGACCAGTTGCCGGTGGTGCTCCCCGAAGACGTGGAATTCTCGGGCGTGCAGTCGCCGATCAAGGCCGACCCCGAATGGCGCAAGACCACCTGCCCGAACTGCGGCGGCGCGGCCGAGCGCGAAACGGACACCTTCGACACGTTCATGGAGTCGAGCTGGTACTACGCGCGCTACACGAGCCCGGGTGCGATGGGTCAGGTCGACGATCGCGCGAAGTACTGGACGCCGGTCGACCAGTACATCGGTGGCATCGAGCACGCGATCCTGCATCTGCTGTATTTCCGCTTCTATCACAAGCTCATGCGCGACGAAGGGCTGGTGGACAGCGACGAGCCGGCGACGAACCTGCTGTGCCAGGGCATGGTGATCGCCGAGACGTATTTCCGTAAGGAAGCCGACGGTTCGACGACGTGGTTCAACCCGGCGGACGTCGATGTGCAGCGCGACGAGCGCGCTCGCATCGTCGGCGCGGTGCTGCGCGCGGACGGCAAGCCGGTGGAGATCGGCGGCGTCGAGAAGATGGCCAAGTCGAAGAACAACGGGGTCGATCCGCAGTCGATGGTGTCGAAGTACGGCGCCGACACCGTGCGCCTCTTCTCGATGTTCGCCGCGCCCCCCGACCAGTCGCTGGAATGGAACGAGGCGGGCGTCGAAGGCATGGCCCGTTTCCTCCGCCGTCTTTGGCGCGACGTGGTCGCGCACGCCGAATCGACGGCCGGTGCCGCGAACCCGGCCGGCGACGCGGCGCGCAAGACGATGCGCCGCCAGCTGCACGAAACCATCCAGAAGGTGGGCGACGACATCGGTCGCCGCCAGTCCTTCAACACGGCCATCGCCGCCCTGATGGAGCTGCTCAACGCGCTGGGTCGCTTCGACGACGCCAGCACCGAGGGCGTGGCGCTCCGCCAGGAAGCCTTCACGGCCATGGTGCAGCTCATCAACCCGTTCACCCCGCACGTGGCGCACGCGCTGTGGCAGGTGCTCGGCCACGGCGAGACGCTGGTCGAAGATGCCGGCTGGCCTCAGGTCGACCCGGCCGCGCTGGTTCGCGACTCCCTGACCTACGCCGTGCAGGTCAACGGCAAACTTCGCGCTACCATCGAGGTGCCGGCGACGGCCTCGAAGGACGAGGCGGAAGCGATGGCGCGGGCCGAGCCGAACGTGGCCCGTCTGCTGGAAGGCCAGACCGTGCGCAAGGTGATCGTCGTGCCCGGCAAGATCGTCAACATCGTCGCAGGATAACCATGAGCCCGACTCTCCTTCGTTCGCTTCGCGTCGCCGCCGTCGTCTCGGTCGTGGCGCTGGTCAGTGCCTGCGGCTTCCATCTCCGGCAGAGCGCGGCGCTGCCCCCGGGCATGAAGAAGATCCACCTCACCGTGTCCGGCGGCGGCAGGCTCGAGCGCGAACTCACGCGCGCGCTCGAGAACTCCGAGGCCACCGTGGTCGACAAGCCCGAGCCCGACGCGGCCGAGCTCGCGATCACCACCAACACGTTTCGCACCGATTCGCTCACCGTGAGCGGCACCGCCCGCGTCACGGAATACGCGGTCCGCTACCACGTCGACTTCAACGTGAAGGCGGCCGACGGCACGGTCATCGTTCCCTCGCAGGCGGTCGACATGTCGCGCGAGTTCAGCTACGACGCGACGAACACGATCGGCACGGCCAGCCAGACCGAAGAGCTGCAGCGCAGCCTCATCGGCGACATGGTCCAGTCGATCCTGTTCCGCCTGCAGGCCGCCGGAAAGCACCCGGTTCCTGCGGCGTCGAACTGAGGCGCCGGCCGCGTGCCCTTCAATCCGGTCCAGTGGCAGAAGCACCTCGCGGGCGACCGCATGGCGCCCGTCTACCTGCTGGTCGGCGAGGAACTGCTGGTGCTGGAAGCGGCGGACGCCGTGCGCGCGATGGCGCGCCGCCTCGGCTACAGCGAGCGTGTCGTCCTGGAGGCCGACAGCCGGTTCGACTGGGACGACCTCGCGCGGGCATCCGCCGGCCTTTCCCTTTTCGCGACGCAGCGGTTGCTCGACCTCCGGCTGGCCGGCGGCCGCGCGGGCAAGGACGGCGGCGCGGCGATCACCGCGTTCGTCGCCGATCCGCCGCCGGACACCACGCTGCTGATCACCGCGACGGAGTGGAGCAGCAAGCACGAAGCCACCTGGACGAAACACGTCGATCAGGGCGGCATCCAGGTCGTGTTCAACGCGCCGCGCCCGCACGAATGGAGTCAGTGGGTCGGCGCCAGGCTCGCCTCGCGCGGCCTGAAGGCCACGCCCGACGCCGTCGCCATGCTGGCGGAGCGGGTGGAAGGCAACCTGCTCGCCGCCGCGCAGGAAATCGACAAGCTCGTCGTGCTGGCGGGCGATCAGCGCCTCGACGCGGCGACGCTTGAGGAGCTCGTGGCCGACAGCGCCCGCTACGACGCCTTCAAGCTGACCGACGCGGCGTTCGCGGGTGAGGGCGGCCGCGCGCTGCGCATCCTCGCCGGCCTGCGCGCGGAGGGCGACGAACTCATTGCGCTGATGGGCTGGCTGGTCAATCAGCTTCAACTGGCCCTCCGCCTCGCCAATGCACGCGATTTTGGCGCGCAGGCGAAGGCGGAACGCCTCTGGCCCGCCCGCGAGCAGCTCTTCCGCAAGGCATTGCGCCGCGCGCCGCGCGAGCACTGGATGGCCTGTCTCGCCCGCGCCGCGCGGATCGATCGCATGGCCAAGGGTCGCGAGCAGGGCGATGCCTGGCTCGAAGCCGAGCGGCTGGTC
>Ga0102591_1001489_pt1 | contig 31857 bp, 28 predicted proteins | sample AraplaCol_mCL_r2_2_FD_76860 | JGI IMG/M metagenome (GOLD analysis project Ga0102591, IMG submission 76860) | Arabidopsis root microbial communities from North Carolina, USA - plate scrape MF_Col_mCL_r2 (SPADES assembly) (version 2) | ecosystem: Host-associated > Plants > Roots > Endosphere...
AGGTCTTCCTTGTTGATGAAGACCACGCGGCGATGGCCCCAGACGCCGCGGTAGCGGTCGTCCATGCCGTAGATCGTCGTGTTGTACTGGTCGTGCGAGCGCACCGTCGCCAGGTTGAACACCACCGTCTTGTGCTCGATCGCCCGCGCCTGCGCCAGATGGAAGGGCGTGTCCGTGGGCAGCGCGTGGGTGATGAAGTTGGCCTTGCCGGTGGGCGTGTTCCAGACCCGCTCCGACGCGGTGTTGCGCAGGCGGAAGCCGCCCGGCGTCTTGATCTTCTCGTTGAAGCCCTTGAAGTCGTCGAAGACCTCTTCGATCTTGTCGCGGATGCGCGAGTAGTCCTCCACCAGCCACAGCCACGGCGTCTTGGAGCGCCCCTTGAGCGTCGCGGCCGCCAGGCGCGCCACGATCATCGGCTCGGACAGCAGGTGCTCCGAGGCCGGCGCGTTCATGCCGCTGGAGATGTGGACCATGCTCATCGAGTCCTCGACGGTCACGCCCTGCGGGCCGCTGGCCTGCATGTCGATCTCGGTGCGGCCCAGGCAGGGCAGCACCAGCGCCTCCTTGCCGTGGATGGTGTGGCTGCGGTTGAACTTGGTGGTGACGTGCACCGTCAGCTCGGTCGAGCGCAGCGCCTTCCAGGTCGCCACCGTGTCCGGCGTCGCCGAGGCGAAGTTGCCGCCCAGCGCGAAGAAGATCTTGCCCTTGCCCTCCAGCATCGCCTGGATGGCCTCGACCGTGCCGTAGCCGTTCTGGCGCGGCGGCTCGAAGCCGAAGACCTGGCCCAGCCGGTCCAGCAGCGCCTTGGGCGGCTTCTCGTAGATGCCCATCGTGCGGTCGCCCTGCACGTTGGAATGGCCGCGCACCGGGCAGGCCCCGGCGCCCGGACGGCCCAGGTTGCCGCGCAGCATCAGCAGCGCCGCGATGTGCTGGATGGTCGCCACCGAGTGCTGATGCTGCGTGATGCCCATGCCCCAGCAGATGATCACGCGCTTGGCCTGCGCGTACAGGTCGCCGGCGGCGCAGAGCTGCTCCTGCGACAGGCCCGACTCGGCCTCCAGCGCCTCCCAGCTCTCGGCGCGGATGCTGGCCTCGAAGTCCTCGATGCCATGGGTGTGCTCGGCGATGAAGGCCAGGTCCAGCACGCGCTCGCCACCCGCGGCGACGGCCGCGTCATCGAGCTCGAAGACGCGCTTGCACAGCGCCTTCATGACGGCCATGTCGCCGCCGATGCGCAGCTGGAAATAGTGGGTCGAGATCGGCGTGCTGCCCAGCGTCGCCATCTCCATCTTGTCCTGCGGGTCGGCGAAGCGCTCCAGGCCGCGCTCGCGCAGCGGGTTGAAACTGACGATCTTGCAGCCGCGCTTGGACGCCTCGCGCAGCTCGCCCAGCATGCGCGGGTGATTCGTGCCGGGGTTCTGGCCGAAGATGAAGATCGCGTCCGCCTGCTCGAAGTCGTGCAGCGTCACCGTGCCCTTGCCGATGCCGATGGTCGGCTTCAGGCCCTGGCCGCTGGGCTCGTGGCACATGTTCGAGCAGTCGGGGAAGTTGTTGGTGCCGAACTCGCGCACGAACAGCTGGTACAGGAACGCGGCCTCGTTGCTGGCGCGGCCCGAGGTGTAGAACATCGCCTCGTTCGGATCCTTCAGCGCGTTCAGCCGCGCGGCGATCAGTTCGAAGGCGTCGTCCCACGCGATCGGCACATAGCGGTCGCTGGCGGCGTCGTAGACCAGCGGCTCGGTGATGCGGCCCAGGTTCTCGAGGTCGAAATCGGACCACTCGGCCAGCTCGCTGACCGTGTGGCTGCCCAGCACCTGCGGCGTGGCGCGGTGCGAGGTCGCCTCGGCCGCGATGGCCTTGGCGCCGTTCTCGCAGAACTCGAAGGTCGAGCGGTGATCCCGGTCCGGCCAGGCGCAGCCCGGGCAGTCGAAGCCATCGGGCTGGTTGGCCGACAGCAGCGTCTTGGCGCCCTTGACCGCGACACCCTGCTGCTGCAGGTGCTTCGCGACACTGCGCAGCGCGCCCCAGCCGCCAGCCGGCCCTTTGTAGAAATGGATCTTCTGCTCTGCTGTCATTGGTGCCCCCGGATAGAACGGGCCGCGGCCCGTTCTATCCACCCCCCGAGGGGGTGGCGGGCCGGCTTGGGGCGGCCCGGCGCTCGGCCCGCCCCTCGCTAACAAGGAAGAATGGCAGACCGAGGTCTGCCATCGATGGTCTCAGTATCGGCGCTGCTCGGCAGCGCCGTGTGCTGAGGGTTATCAGCTGAAGAACTTCGATGCGCTCAGCAGCGTGCGGTAAATGCCCCAGGCCAGCGGGATGCCGACGGCCAGCCAGGCCAGCACGACCAGCGCCGTCGGCGTCGCCTTGCCGGTGCCAGGGCCGCTGCCCACTTCATTGGCCGCGGCCTTCTCGTGCGCCAGCTGCTTCTCGACCGCCAGTTCGGCGTCGGTCATGAAGTGCTTGTCGGCGACCGGGCGGATGGCCAGGTTGGCGATCAGGCCGATGACCAGCATGCCCACCAGGATGTACATGGTCTGGTTGTAGACCTGCTCGCGCGGAATGCCCAGACCCAGCTGATAGTCGCGCATGTAGTTCACGACGATCGGGCCCAGGATGCCGGCGGTGGCCCAGGCGGTCAGCAGACGGCCGTGGATCGCGCCCACCATCTGCGTGCCGAAGAGGTCGCCCAGGTAGGCCGGCACGGTGGCGAAGCCGCCGCCATACATCGACAGGATCACGCAGACCGCGGCCACGAAGGCCAGCTTGTGACCGGCGGCGGCGCTGCTCGGCAGCGAGGCGTACAGCAGCCCGCCCAGCACGAAGAACACGGTGTAGGTCAGCTTGCGGCCCAGCTTGTCCGACAGCGAGGCCCACACGAAGCGGCCGCCGATGTTGAACAGGCTCAGCAGCGCGGTGAAGCCGCCGGCGATCGCCGCGATCGCAGCCAGCTGGGTCTTGTCCAGTTCACTGAACTTGGCCGACACGCCGATCAGCGAGCCGCCGAAGATCTCCTGCAGCATCGGGCTGGCCATGCCGATCACACCGATGCCGGCCGACACATTCATGCACAGCACGATCCACACCAGCCAGAACTGCGGGATGCCCCAGACCTTCTTCACGTGCACGTGGCGCTGCGTGATCATGGTGTTGGCCGCCTGCGCGACCGGCGGGGTCCAGCCTTCCGGCTTCCAGCCGGTGGGCGGCACGCGGTAGCCCAGCGCGCCCGCGACCATGAACACGAAGTAGATCAGCGCCATCACGACGAAGGTCTGCATCACGCCCGGGTCGGTCGGGGTGGCGAAGCGCTTCATCAGCTCCACCGCCAGCGGCGAACCGATCATCGCGCCGCCGCCGAAGCCCATGATGGCCATGCCGGTGGCCATGCCGCGGCGGTCCGGGAACCACTTGATCAGCGTCGACACCGGCGAGATGTAGCCCAGCCCCAGGCCGATGCCGCCGATCACGCCCGAGCCCAGGATCATCATCCAGAACTGGTGGGTGTGGATGCCGATCGCGGAGATCAGCATGCCGCCGCACCAGCACACGGCCGACACCAGGCCCGCCTTGCGCGGACCGGCGCGCTCCAGCCAGCCGCCCCAGATCGCGGCGGCGCAGCCCAGGAACACGAAGAACAGCGTGTACATCCAGCCCAGCGTCGCGACGCTCCAGTCGCAATCGGTGGCGAACAGCTGGGCGAAGAAACCCACGTCCTTGCCGCACGCGGCGCCCGCGCCGGCGGTCTGCAGCATCTTGGACAGCGGCAGCCAGAACACCGAGAAGCCGTAGGCCATCCCGATGCACAGGTGAATGGCCAGCGCGCTCGGCGGCACGAGCCAGCGGTTGAAACCAGGAGCGGCGATGGTGCGCTCCTTGTCCAGCCAGCTCGAGCCGGCGGATCCGACGCTCGGGTCGGTCAGCACAGTAGACATGGGTCCTCCTCAAACAATGATTGGCGGCCGCGACGCGGCCCGCTGATGCGCGACCCGGCCGGAAACCCCTCCCCGGCACCCTGATCGGCCGCGTCCCGTGTTCCGATGACCCCATTCACGTGGCAGTTGGGGAGCGGTTAGGACACGCTCACTCGTTACGCGGTGAAATATCCAGCTCAGAACGCTTGCGGCGGGCGCGATATTGACGCATGTCATTGACATTCACTGACAACCCCACATAGCGAGCGGACATCTATCGCACGAAACCGACAGCCGGTGTCTATCGTGCGCTGGGCGGTACGTGCATTCGGACCGCGTACTTCGGGCGATGTTCGCGCGCAATCAGGGGCGCACCGGAGAGCCCGGGAGGGACTTTCCCGCAGCCAGGAAGCAGGGGCGGGCTTGGCATTTGCCCCATGGAAGCCGCGGATGTATCGCGGTGAAACCTGCCGTTTGTCCTACAGAAGTACGCGACGTCGACCCACGGAAGCCCTCCCCGCCACGGTCCACAGTAGGTCCTAACCGATCTCACCGATCGGCCCCTCAAGCCCAAAGGAGAGACTGAATGAACGTGACCAAGCCCCTCGTGACCGGTGCTGTTGCCCTGACCGCTTTCGCCAGCGTGCTGGGCCTGGCGTATGCGCAGGTGGAGAACTCGACCGAGTCCACCCAGCCGCAGACGCAGGAACAGCAATACCCCGCGACGCAGACCGATCCGGCCCAGCAGGCCGCTCCGGCCGAGCAGAGCATGACGCCGGCGGACCAATCGCAGCAGCAGTCGACGGATCCGCAATCGCAGACCCAGTCCCAGCAGACGCAGCCGGAAGCCCAGTCGCAGCAGGCCCAGCCCCAGTCCTCGGACCAGTGGCAGAGCCAGCAAAGCCAGCAGTCGCAGCTGCCCAGCGAGCCGACCAGCGCCGGCACGCCCGCTCCGCGCGCCGACCGCAACTGAGCGATGACGCACGCACGCCGCCACGCCCGGTGACCTGACCTCTCCTGAAAGCCCACCATGCTGCGCGCCTCCAGCGGCTATTTCTCCGGCGATCCTCCTCCGCCGAAGCCGATGCCGTCGTGGATGTCGGAGCCCGTGCGGGAACGCGCGGGGTGGGCGGTCCAAGGTCTGGCCCTGGGCCTGGCTGGCGCGCTGCTGGCGTGGCCGGCGGCGACCTTCGTCATGAAGCAGCTGCGGCCGGCGCCGCCGGTCGTGGCGAAACATGTGTCCCCTTCTCCGGTCCAACCGGTCGCCCAAGCCCCCGCGCCAGTGCCGCGGTCCGGCAAGGCCGATTTCGGGAAGGCCAAGATTTCCAAGCAGGCCCGCCAGCTCGCGCAGTGGGTGATGGCGGGCTGGGATCACAACGGGCGTCCGTTCGCGATCCTCGACAAGCGCCAGGCGCAGGTCCTGGTGTTCAGCCCCGACGGCAAGCTGCAGGCGACCACGCCGGTGCTGCTGGGCTACGCGGCCGGTGACGACAGCGTCGCGGGCATCGGCCTGCGGCCGATCGCGCAGGTGCGCCCGTCCGAGCGCACCACCCCGGCCGGACGTTTCGTCGCGCAGCCGGGCAAGAACGCCGGTCATGAGGACGTGCTGTGGGTCGACTACGACGCCGCCGTCTCGATGCACCGCGTGCGCGCGACCAATCCGGCGGAGCACCGGCTGGAGCGCCTCGCGTCGCCGACGCCCAAGGACAACCGCATCAGCTACGGCTGCATCAACATGCCTGTGAAGTTCTTCGAACAGACCCTGTGGCCGACCTTCGGCAAGCGCGGCGGCATCGTCTACGTGCTGCCGGAGAAGAAGTCGCTGGAGCAGGTCTTCGCCGACCAGATGCGCCGCGCCCAGGCCGGCCCGACCACCTGACGCGCGGTTCATGACCGCGCCCCGCTGCTCCCGGCACGCCCTCGCCGCCGCGATCGCCCTCGCGCTCGGCGCGGGGCTCGTCCCGTCCGCCCATGCCCAGGTCAGCCGCGCGACCGTGCGCGGCCTCGTCACCGCGCCGGCGGGCACGCAGGCGGGCGGCCTCACGGTCACCGCGACCAACACCGCCACCGGCGCGCGCTATCGCACCGCGACGCGAGCCGATGGCCGCTATGCGCTCGTCGGCATCGCGCCGGGGGACTACCTGGTGCGCGTGCTCGGCGCCGATGGCGCGCCGATCAAGACCGAGCGCATCACGCTGTCCGTCGGCGAGAGCGCCGCGCTCGACCTCTCGGCCGCCCCTTCGACCGCCGGCGATCCGGTGCAGTTGAGCCGCGTGACCGTCGAGGGCACCTCGATCCGCCAGGGGGTGAAGGACTCGCAGGTGGGCACGGTGGTGTCGCAGCGGATGATCGAGGCGCTGCCGCAGAACACCCGCAACTTCCTGAGCGCCGCGGACCTCGCGCCCGGCGTGGCCTTCTCCAGCGATGCCAGCGGGCTGAGCCGCGTGCAGTCGGGTGCGCAGGACTTCGACCACCTGAACGTGTTCATCGATGGCGTGGGCCAGAAGAACAACATCCTGCGCGGCGGGCTGAGCGGGCAGGACAACTCGCGCGGCAATCCGTTCCCGCAGTCGGCGATCTCCGAATACAAGGTGCTGACGCAGAACTACAAGGCCGAGTTCGATCAGGTCAGCAGCGCGGCGATCACGGCGGTGACGAAGTCCGGCAGCAATGAATTCCACGGCGAGGCCTATGCCGACCGCACCGGCACCAACTGGCGCGCGATGAACTCGCTCGAGAAGGAGCGCGAGGCGCAGGGCGTGCCGCGGCCGTCCTCGCAGAAGTACGAGTACGGCGGCAGCGTCGGCGGGCCGATCGTCAAGGACAAGCTGCATTTCTTCGTCGCGTACGACGGCAAGCGGATCGAGGACTCGCGCCAGATCGCCGGCCAGAACTTCGAGAAGCTGCCGAGTGCCGGCATCGTGCCGGACCTGCTGGCGCGGCGCGGCAGCCAGGTCGATCCGTTCCACGAGGACCTGCTGTTCGGCAAGCTCGACGCGCAGCTCAACGACGAGCACAAGCTGACGCTGAGCGCGCGGCTGCGGCGCGAGACCGACCGCATCGCCGAGGACCGCAACCTCTCGCTGCCGGGCAACGACAAGCAGCGCCGCAACGACGAGACGCGCGTCGATCTGAAGCACGAGTGGTCGCGCGGCGACTGGCTCAGCGAAGCGCGCATCGGCTACGAGGACTATGTGTGGAATCCGCGTTCGGCGGCGAATGCGCCGCTGATCCGCTACAAGGTGTCGACCTCGACGCCGCAGGCGCTGACGGCCTCGCAGGACGTGATCCTGGACGGCGGCTCGCCGGACGCGCAGCGCCGGCAGCAGCGCGGCAGCTTTCTGTCCGAGGAACTGACCTTCACCGGCGCGGATGGCCATGTGATCAAGGGCGGCGTCAAGCTCAAGGACATGCGCTACGACCTGAGCGGCACGGCCAACTCGGTCGATCGCGTCGAGGTGCTGATCGACACCGTCACCGGCCTGCCCTACTGGGACGGCACGAACTGCACGGGCACGACCGTCTCCAACAACGGCACCAGCAGCGACCAGTGCAAGATCACGCGCGCCGAGGCGCCGGCGGTGGCGAATTTCAAGAACCGGCAATGGGGCCTGTATCTGCAGGACGACTGGAGCGTCACCGACAAGCTGGAGCTCAACCTCGGCGTCCGCTGGGACTACGAGGACAACATGCTCAACAACCGCTACGCGACGCCGGCCGACCGCGTCGCCGCGTTGCTGGCGCCGGACGTCACGCGCTACGGCATCGCGCCGGCGGCCGGGCAGACCTACGCGCAGTCGCTTGCCAAGGGCGGCATCGATGTGTCGCAGTACATCAGCGACGGCCACTCGCGTCAGGCGTTCAAGAACGCCTTCGCGCCGCGGCTGGGCTTTTCCTACGATGTCTTCGGCGATCGCAAGTCGGTGGTCTTCGGCGGCTATGGCCGCAGCTATGACCGCACGATGGCGAATCACGCGCTCGACGAGCTGCAGAAGAACCAGGCGCCCGGCGGCGAGATCTGGCTGATCCGCAACGACCTCAAGATGCCCTACGCGGACCAGTTCAGCCTCGGGCTGCGGCAGGCGCTGACGCCGAGCTGGAACGGCGAGATCGCGATCAGCCGCGTCGAAGCGAAGAACCAGTTCGTCTGGTTCAGCGGCAACCGCGATCCCAATGGCGGCTTCGCGCAGCAGTCGGCGATCGATCCGCTCTGGGGCGGGCCGGATCGCTACGGGCAACTGGTGCTGGGGGATTCGATCGGCAGGACGCGGACCGATTCGGTGTTCGTGAAGGCGGACAAGCCCTACACCGAGGCTTCGGGCTGGACCGCGACGCTGGCCTACACCTACAGCGACGCGAAGACGACGAATCTCCAGTGGAGCAACGACACCTTCGACTGGACGTATGGGCGCAGCGGCCGTGGCTGGAATCCGAGCACGCTGGTGGACCGGCACCGGCTGGTGGGCGCGTTCATGACGGACAAGCTGCTGCCGTGGGGGCTGACGTTCTCGGCCAAGGGGACTTATGCGAGCGGCTTCCCGAGGCGCTTGACCAACTGCGTCGGCGGCACGCCGCAATGCTTCCTGCAGGAAGGGGATGCGCCGAGCTTCCGTCAAGTCGACATCAGCATCGGCAAGCGCTTCAAGATGGGCATCCATCAGGTCGCGCTGCGGCTGGACGTGCTGAATGTGTTCGGCGTCGACAACTACAACGGCTTCGACGACTGGATCGGCACCGCGCCGGCGGCCGGCCAGCCGGCGAACCGGCTCGGCGGCGACAACCTCAACCTCGACAAGCCCAACAACGCCCGCGGCGACAACCGCGCGCTGCGGGTGGTGATGAACTACAAGTTCTGAGGGACGGGGCGGGTTGCCGCCGGTGGTGACGAACGGCCCGGTCCATCGCGCGACGTATGCTGAGCCGCTTCAAACACCGATCGCCGCCAGCCATGTCCACTGCCCTGCTGATCATCGACCTCCAACGCGTGCTGTGCCAGGGCGACTACGCCTGCCATGACATCGACGCCGTGATCGGCCGCGTCAACGGCTTGATCGCGCGAGCGCGCGAGACGGACACACCAATCATCTTCGTCCAGCACGAGGAAGAGGCCTGGGAGCCGATGCGCCATGGCAGCGAAGGCTGGCAACTCGACGACCGCCTGCATGCGCGGCCTGAGGACCGGCGGGTCTTCAAAACCTCGCCGGACTCGTTCCACAAGACGGACCTGGATGGCGTGCTCAAGGGCCTGGGCGTCGACCACCTGGTGATTTGCGGGGCGCAGAGCGACTTCTGCGTCGACACCACCACGCGCCGCGCGCTGAGCTCAGGCTATGCGGTCACGCTGGTCGAGGACGGCCACACGACGATCGCCAATGGGGATCTGACCGCGCCGCAGATCATCGATCACCACACGCTGATCCTGCGCAACCTCAACAGCTTCGGGCCAGCGATGGCCGCGCAGAAGGCGGCGGAGATCCGCTTCCGCGCTTGAGGGGCTTAGCCGCACCTGCGGGAGAAGCGACTGGTCCGACCGCCATGTTCGGCCGCATTCATTTCATATCGAGTTCTTTTCAAGCGCTGTTCGGAAGGTTTGCAAGTCGAAGCTATGAGTCGGCCAGCCGCGAACCGCGAAATTCGTATAGAACCCTGAGTATCCAATGCATACGAAAACCATCTTGTAGATCATCGTCAACAGCCGAAAGACTACATCGACAACCACTTGGTGCTCGTCGGGAGAGATTTGAAACGAACCGTGAGCGGAAGAATTTCTATACTTCTTCCACATTTTTCGATCGGCCTCTTCGAGAACTCCTGCGTTGATCAACGCCTGCAATCGATCGGCAGCACTATTGGAATTGAAGCCTTCAAGGGCTCTAGCCACGCGCGTCCTCATCGTCTCGCTTATATCGAGGCTCTGGAGACCCTCCCAACCTTCACCACTTCCGATTGAGTGTCCTCTCCGGGCCGACCCAAATGTTTGAAGATGCCTTCGTTCAGCAGGCGCTCCACCGAGACACATAGCAGCAGAACGACCGTCTCGATCCACACTCCTTTGAGCGCAAAAAGACCACCAATATTTGCCGACAAGGGCGAGTAACGGTCGCCCTTGGCATACGTCTCCGTATATCGATAGTAGCAGTCAAGCAGACGATAAAAGTCGCCACTACGCGTCCGAAGCGAAATGGGAGGTTCGATCATGCCCTTGTTGAGGTCGCGAGCCCGCGCAAATTCGACGATTAGCCGCTCGCAGGTATCCACTTGGCGCATCACCGGCGTGGCCATGGTGGCAGTGCAGAACCGAACCGACTCAAGCAGACGATGTTCAAATCTTTCTGGGGCCGCCGAACCATTCTTCCCCCTTGCCACTAATTCCGAGTAAGTTCGATCGGATCGCTTTCCTATTCCATCAAACGTTATGGAAAGACCGTCGATCTCCCCTTCGGACAAATCCCACGCTGATTGGGTGCTCCAGAGTTCGCCACTCCGTTCGATGGTCGTCGTTTGATTTGCATTCTTGGGAAATCCAAGATCATCTAAGAAAACAAGAAGGGCGTAAAACGCCTTGCTCTCCGATGACCTCTCGCATCGAATCCGATCCGAACTGAAGCTCAGAACCACGGATGAATCGCAGGCACTTCGTTCCAATTCACCGGACTCGCAAGACCAGATATCGCCTGCGACGTCCCGGGCTTCGAGGCGATAGTAGTGATGCTCAGGCAGAATGACGCCAGCCTCTGGCCCACTCGCAGCCATAAGGATGCCGTACGGGTTGCTGGAGTCTGTGCCAGCGTGCGAGCAAACCAGCCGGACTACGACGCCCTTCTTTGCGCCTACTTCGATTGAGCCCGATCCTAGGTATTCGATTGGAGACCCCGCGCCATTTTGGACGATACGAATCTCTACGCAGTCAATCGTAAGACCATCCTCTACGAAGGCCTGCTTTATTTCTTCTTTGTCTAAATCCAGCTTCCTTCGAAATACGGCCTGTTTCATTCGAGCTGTCCAAGTTTTCCCTTGCCATCCTTCCGCTTCGAGATGCGCAGCAGATTGGAGCGGCGGCTTGAGTTTCGAGATCTAAAGTGAGGCCTGTTAGCCTGCCTTACTTTCCTTTCAGCAAGCGTCCGCAAGGCTCAGCTCCAAACGCTTTCCAAGCGCCTTCAACGCCATCGCAATCGTGTCGATCTTCGTCGGATGCTTGAGGTCCGTCAGCCGGTTGACCTCCTGCGGTCGCACGTTCATTCGCCTGGCCAGATCCGCTTTCCGCGTGCCTTGCGCCAGCATCTCGTTCAAGAGCAGCACCTTTGCGCCGATGCTTGGCGGCAGATCGATCATGACGTGACCTCGCTTCGGAGCCGAGGGCTCCGGAACCGGCCTCTTGTCTTCGAAGTAGAAGTCCATCGCCGTCGACAGTGCATCCGCCGCCATGTCAATTGCTTCTTCGCGAGTACTTCCACAGGTGATGGCCTCAGGAATATCCGGGAACGTCACCATGAATCCAGAACCATCCCGCGTGATGCGGGCAGGGAAGCTCAACATCGTCACCTCACTTCGATTTCATGCCGAGCTGGCGAAGGATCGCGCGCATCGTCCCCTCGGGCAAATCGTGGGAGGGATGCCTCGGAATCGTGCTCTGCCGTCCGGCCAGATAGACCTTGGTATGCCTGCCACCTTCAGTGAAGGTGGCACCTTGCGCCTGCAGCCATCGCTTGAACTCGCTGACCTTCATCGCCCGCCTCACATCGAGAGACGCGCAGTCTGAGGATCAGAACCATGCTTGTGACGATTTCTCCCCCACCGCAACGACAACACCCCCATCGTGGGGGCGTGTGTCAGGGTCAGGAAAGCTCCGTCGACATTCGTCCGAAGGACGTCGTCGCAGAGTAAACAAAAATATTTATCTTCGCAACGCCTTCGCCGCCGCCAGCTCCGACAGCGTCGCATCGCACTGCTCGACGCTGCCGATGCAGTCGAGCCCGCGTGTCTCGACCTCGCTCATCAGGCTCAGCCACGCGTTCAGGCCTTCCAGCGTCACCTTCGTGCGCGAGGTCCGGCTCCAGCCGCGCTCCGCCAGCTGGCCCAGGTAGATCCACGTCTGCCGCCGCGACAGCCCCGACAACTGCCCGATGCTCGCCTGCGACACCGGCAGCGCCAGGCTGTTGCCCAGCGTCCCCGGCCGCGGCGTGCTGCTCAGTGCCGCCGCCAGCGTCGCCAGCACGCTGATCAGCCGTTGGAAGCCGTTCCCGGCCAGCCGCATCGTGATCTGGTCCTGCAGCCGAGTCGCCGTCGCCGCATACAGCTCACCCGTCGCCGCGTCGCGCAGCGCCGCGTGCGGATCCTTCATCCGCGGCAGCGGAATGTGGATCGTCGTCACGTCCACCAGCGCCGTCACGTCGTAACGCGCCGCCAGCTTGCCCAGCGGCGAATCCGCCCCGATCACGTCCCCCAGCCACAGCGCCGCCACCGCCACGCGCGTGTCCGCCGCAACCTTCGCCGCCAGGTACGCCGCCCCGCCGCTGATCGCGATCCATTCGGCCAGCGGGCTGCCGGCCTCGATGATCTTCTGGCCGCGCCGATACGTCCGGACCTGACCATCGGCCAGCCAGTCGTCGTTCGTCGTCTCCGGCCCGCCGCTGTGCGGCGCTCGCGTCCCTCTCGTGTTCATGCTCGTTCTGGATGAAGTCCGCCGGACAAGGCTCCGCCCTCCGCGCGACGCACGGACGTTCGCAAGGGCCTGACGGCGAATCGTGGGTTTATAGAAGCGGACCGCCCGCGCCGATCGGTCGATAAAAGCCGTGGCGCCGGTCCGGTTTGCGCATTGACCGCGCCGCGATCACCAGATCGACAGACTCCTCGCCAGCACGCGCTGCAGCCAGCTGCGCGACGAAGCCTCCGATACATCCCCCTGCGCGACGCTCTCCAGGCTCGCGTTCACCACGTCTCGCGACGCCACGACATTCCCGGGGCGGATGTCGCGCGGATTGACGATCCCCGAGAACCGCAGCGTGTTCACGCCCTGGTTCAGGCCCACGTTGCGCTCCCCCGCCACCAGCAGATTGCCGTTGGGAAGCACATTGATCACGCTCACCGCCACCTGCGTGACGAAGCTGTTGTCCGTCTCCGTCGTGCCGCTGCCCTTGAACGAGTCGCTGCCCGACGCCGTCGCGTCCACGTTGAGCAGCCGCTCCACCGCGCCGACGTTGCTCTTGCCGCCCGGCCCATGCACCGCGAGCTTGTTGTCGCGCGCCGTGTCGGTCTTCTGCTTCTGGCTCGCCTTCAAGGTCTCCTGGATGTCGACCTTCAGCGTGTCGCCGATCGCGCTGGGGCGTTTCTCGCCCGAGAACAGCGAGGCCGGCGCCATGCCCGGCTGATAGATCGCGCCGTTGTTGGGCCGCTCGATGTACATCGGCGCCTGCGGCGGCGCGACCAGCATCGGACCCGGCACCGTCGGCGGCGCGCTCGAACAGGCGCCAAGCAGCGCCGCGACGATCGCCGCCCCGCTGGCTCGGACAGCGCCCGGCCAGTGGCGGGCGCACGGATTCGTAGCCATCACATTCCTCCCCTTCAGCTCTGGAAGCCGGTGACCAGCGCCTTCACGACCGGCGCGATCTTGTTGCGCGTCCCGGCCCAGCGGGCCAGGCCGAAGTTCTCGTCGGCGACGTAGCTGCTGCTCGACAACAGCGTGCCGTCGGCACGATGCAGGCTCAGCGACGCGGCGCTGAGATTGGCGCGGTAGTTGCTCGCCATCGGCGGTACGCCCCATTCGATGGTGGCGACGTAGCGCAGCCACACGCCGCATTGCTGCAGCCCGGTGCCGGCCTCGTACACGCGGCTCTCCACGCCCTGACCCTTGAGCTCCGCCTGCAGCGCGGGGACGAAGTCCTCCAGCGGCGCATTGCGGTTGAATTCGATGCACACCTGGCGCACCGGCGCGTCGCCGTGATGCACGGTGTTGCTCGCCTTGGCCGGCGCGCTCGTGGCCAGCGCCGTCGAGGTCGCGGTCCCGGCGCCCTTCACCAGCTCCCACGCGGGGATCGGGCTCAGGACGCTGCAGCCGGCCAGCGGCGCGAGCACAGTGAGGATCAGGACCAGAGGCGCGCGCATCGCCAGTCCCTCACACCAGTTCGTCGAGCACGGCGCCGCCGCCCAGCGCGGCCATCACGCCGTAGCCGACGACGTTGCCGACCACATGGCCGACCGCGCCGGCGGCGTCGCCGACGACCTCGGTGACGGTGCCCGCCACCGTGCCGACCGCACCCGCCGCGTCGCCGGCCAGCGCCTGCAATCCCTTGGCGCTGATCGTGGCCGTCACGCCGAGCACCGGTCCGAGCGTCAGCCCGGGCGCTCCGCCGCGCGAGGCGCCGGACGACGACAGGCTGACCGCGGCGGCGCGGCCGCCTTCATGCGCCCCGTCGGAGGAGGTTGCGAGACTGGCCAGGCCGGAGAGGAAGGGCACGCTGCTCAAGGCGGACTCCCGGTCAGGCGCGGGCGGCCAGGGAGGCCGTGTCCAGCGACAGCGTGGACGGCGTGAGCGCGGCGGCGCTCACCGCGGCCGGCGTGGCCATCGGCGCCGTCGCCGCGGAGGCCGGCGCACCGGCCTTCGCGTCGTTCAGCATCCTGGAGAAATCGGGCGGACCATTCCTGGCGCCGTTGGCGCCGTTGGCGCCGTTGGCGCCTTTGGCGCCTTTGGCGGCGCTGGCAGGCGCCGGGGCGCCGGCGTGGGTGGCCGGCGACGGAGAAGCGGAGGACTTGACGTGCATGGCGAAGCGCTCTCGTTCGTTGGGGTGAACGGATTCTTCGCCGCGAGGGGGACGCCGCATGCCGCGATGAACGCGACGAAGCCGGCGGTCGTCGGAAACTCGGTGTCGTGCATCACCGAGCGGAAAGACTGGGCGGTGCAGGCACCGCAATTCCGATTCAAGTTGGCGCAGCCGCGGCCGCGCGGACTCCGCCCGGGGCGCTCAGCGCGCGGCCGGATGGCCCTGACGGGCCATGGCTTCCGTCCACTCGTCCCAGGTCGACTCGGTGACCTCCAGACCCTCCAGCGCGGGCGGCTCCTCGATGGGCCAGCCCGAGGGGCTGAACGGGATGCGCCGCTGCAGCAGCACCTCGGTCTGGTGCAGGATGTGCTGCATCACCGAGTGGAAGGGATGACCGGGTTCTCCGGCCGGGGTCGCGAATCGTTGTCGCATGAGCCTCTCCTGACGAACCCCCACTATCGGCGGGGGCCGTTGCAAGTGCCATCCCACCATAGGGTGGACCCGGGGGGATGCCAGGGGGGATCAGGACGAAAGGCGCCGAGCAGCAGCCGAGCGGTCGCCCCCCGTCAGATCACCTGACGCAGCAGCGCGTACAGCGCGATCGCGCCGCTGCCCACGGCACAGGCGGTCTTCACCGAACGATTGGCGACGAAAGCGCCGATCAGGCTGCAGACCAGGATGGCGGCAAGGAGATAGTTGGTTTTCATGGGCCGCGATTGTGGCGGCCCCCTGATGGGTGTCCGGCGAACTCCGCGGCGCGGATCAGACAGTCGCCGGCGCGGGGCGGTTGATCTCCACGGTGACGTGAACAAGTTCCTCGTGGATCGAGAGCAGCCGGCGGACCTCGTCGGGCCGCGCCTCGGGACTGTCCGTGACCAGCGAGACGATGCACGCGTACTGCGCCCGGCCGACGCGCCACACATGCAGGTCGGCGATCGCCACCGGCCACGGCGCGGCGGCCACGGCCTCGCGGATCTCCTGGACGACCGGCGCGTCCATCTCGGCGTCCAGCAGCACCCGGCCGGTGTCGCGCAGCAGACCGCGCGCCCACACCACCACCAGCACCGCGCCGGCGATGCCCATGACCGGATCCAGCCAGTCCGCGCCCCACAGCCGCCCGCCAAGCAGCGCGACGATCGCCAGCACCGACGTCGCCGCGTCGGCCAGCACATGCAGATAGGCGGCGCGGAGATTCAGATCGTGGTGGCCGTCGCCATGAACGTCGCCATGTCCGCCGCCGTGGTCATGGGAGCGATCGTGGCCGTGGCCGTGTCCATGGTCATGGCCGTGGTGATGACCGTGATGCGGCTCCCCGCGCAGCAGCCAGGCGCAGGCGAGGTTCACCAGCAGGCCGAGCGCCGCCACCGCGATGGCCTGGTCGTAGTGGATGGGTGTCGGCGCGATCAGCCGCTCGACCGACTGCCACAGCATCAGGCCCGCGACACCGGCCAGCAGCAGCGCGCTGCTGAAGCCGCCGAGCACCTCGATCTTCCAGGTGCCGAAGGCGAAGCGGCCATCCTTCGCCCAGCGCCGCGCGGCCGCATAGGCCAGCAGCGACACGCCCAGCGCCACCGCGTGCGAGCTCATGTGCCAGCCATCGGCCAGCAGCGCCATGGAATTGAAGACGTAACCGCCGGCGATCTCCGCGGCCATCATCGCCACCGTCAGCAGCACCGCCCAGCGTGTATTGCGGGCGGCGAGCGGATTGCCCTCGTCGAAGACATGGGTGTGCTGCCAGGGCGCAGCGGAGAGCGAAGAGGACATGACGGGAAGCGCGAAAAAAAGGCGGCATGAGGATACCGCCGCCACGGCATGGCGCGCTCCGCCGCCGCGCCGTACACCCTCCAGCCACCACGGTAGACTCCGCCGCACGGTCAATGGAACATGGGATCTCAGGGTGGACATGGAGGAGCGACAGCCCTTGCGGGTGGTGGTGCTCGGCGGCTCGGCGGGCAGCATCGATGCGCTCGGGACCGTCCTCGGTGCGCTACCGAACACGCCGGGATTCGCCGTCCTGGTGATCACCCACCTCGATCCCACCGAGGAAACCCGCCTCCCCGAGGTGCTGCAGGACCGCACCACGCTGCCGGTCGAGCGGCTCGAGCACCTCGTCAAGATCCAGGAGAACCGCGTCTACGTGATGCCGGAGAACGCCGGCGTCATCGCGCTGGACGGCCATTTCCGGCTGACGCGCCGCCAGCCCGGGCTGCATCTGCCGATCGACGCCTGTCTGGCGTCGATGGCGCAGGACCCGGATGTCGACGCCGCCGTCGTGATCCTGTCGGGGACCGGCCAGGACGGCGCGGCCGGGCTGGTCGACCTGAAGGCGTCCGGCGGACTGGCGATCGCGCAGGCCCCGGCCACCGCCGCCCATGACGGCATGCCGGTGGCGGCCATCGACACCGGTCTGATCGACGAAGTCCTCCCGCCCGCCGAGATCGCCCAGGCGCTGGTGCGCCGCTTCGGCCGGCCGCATGGCGAGCAGGGCATCCCCGGCTCCGCCAGCGCGGCCCAGGACGTCGACGCGCTCGAGACCGCGCTGGCGATCGTGCAGCAGAAGGCTGGCGTGAACCTGGGCTACGTCAAGGACGTCAACCTGCGGCGCCGCTTCCTGCGCCGCGTGCTGCTGCAGAAGGACCGCGACGTCGCCGCCTATCTCCAGTTCCTGCGCTCCGATCCCCACGAAGCCGCCGCGCTGCGCGACGACGTGCTGATCGGCGTGACCGCGTTCTTCCGCGACGCGGAGTTCGTCAACGTGCTGCGCCAGGTGGTGCTGCCCAAGCTGCTGGCGCTGCGCCACGACCCGATCCGGATCTGGGTGCCGGCCTGCTCGACCGGCGAGGAGGTCTACACCATCGCGATGCTGCTCAAGGAGGCGATGCACGCCGAGGGCATCGACCGCCGCGTGCAGATCTTCGGCACCGACATCAACGAGGCCGCGATCGAGACCGCCCGCGCCGGCCGCTACAGCGCCGCCGCGCTGGAGAACGTGCCGCAGGCCTTTCGCGACTCGGCCTTCCTGCCGAGCTCGGGCGCCTACCTGGTCGCCAAGGACCTGCGCGAGATGTGCGTGTTCGCGCGGCACAACCTGCTGACGCACGCGCCGTTCTCCGGCATGGGCCTGATCAGTTGCCGCAACATGCTGATCTACCTGCGCAAGGAAGCGCAGCAGCATGTCTTCGAAGTGCTGCACTACGCCTGCCGCAACGATGGCTTCATGCTGCTGGGCCGCGCCGAGGCGGCCTCGGCGGCCGATGGCTTCGAGCACGCCGGCGCTCCCCACCTGTACCGCAAGCTGCCCAACGCGCGCCGCCAGCGGCCGCTGTTCCCGATCGACGCGCTGCGTCCCTGGGCCAGCGACAGCGACACGCCGCGCGCGACGCAGCCGCCGCCGCCCGACCTGGTCAGCGAGGCCGCCAACCGCGTGGCGCTCGCGCGCTACGTGCCGCCGGGCTTCGTCGTCAACGAGAACGGCGACGTCGTGCAATTCCGCGGCGACGTGGCCGCCTTCATCGCGCCGGCCAGCGGCGAGGCCACGCTGGCGCTCCCGCGGCTGCTGCATGCCGAGCTCAACGTGCCGGTGCGCACCGCGCTGATCGAGGCCAAGCGCACCGCGCAGCCGGTGCGCCGCGAGCGCGTGGCCTTCAACGAGCGCCGCTACGCGCTCGAGGTCCTGCCGCTGGAGACCGGCGAGGCGCTGCAGCACTTCCTGGTGACCCTGTCGGCGCAGCCGGACGAAGCCGCCGAGGCGGCCGCCGCGCTGTCCACGCCGCCGTTCGCACCGGGCGGCGCCCGTGCGCGGGTCGACGAACTCGAACGCACCGTCACGACGCTGTCCGACGAGCTCGAAGCCACGCAGGCGCAGCTGCGCACGCTGGTCATCGAATTCGAATCGGCCAACGAGGAGCTGCGCACCGCCAACGAGGAGATGCTCAGCACCAACGAGGAACTGCAGAGCGCGAACGAGGAGTTGCAGAGCGCGAAGCAGGAACTCGAGTCCGCCAACCAGGAGCTGATCTCGCTGAACGAGGAGCTCAAGTCGCGCAACGACGAGCTGGACCTGGCCAACGACGACCTGAGCAACCTGGTGGAGGGCATCCCGCTGCCGGTGGTGCTGCTCGATCGCCAGATGCGGCTGCGTCACGCGTCGCCGCAGGCGGCGCCGCTGTTCGGACTGACGCCGGAGACCCTGGGGCAGGTGATCGGGCAGCCGGTGGGCCAGGTCGGCGCGCGTTTCGCGATCGGGCATCTGGAGCAACTGGTGCAGGCGGCGGTGCAAGGGCTGTCCGCCGTCGAGCATGAACACCAGGACAGCGAAGGCCGCTGGTGGCTGATCAACGTGCGGGCCTACCGCACCGCCGACGACCGCATCGACGGCGCGGTGATCGCCTTCCAGGACATCCATGCGCTGCGCGGCGCGCTGGAATCGGCGCAGCACGCGCGCGACGACGCGCAGCGCGCCAACACCGCCAAGGACGACTTCCTGGGCATGGTGTCGCATGAGCTGCGCGCGCCGCTGAACGTGATCTCGGGCTGGGCCTCGGTGCTGAGGCAGGCGCAGGAACGCCATGCGCTCGGCGAAGCCACCGCCACGCGCGCGATCTCGACGATCCTGAAGCACTGCCAGGCGCAGGCCCAGTTGATCGATGACCTGCTGGACGTGTCGCGCATCGCCTCCGGCCACCTGGCGCTGGAGCCGCGGCCGCTGGACCTGTCGGCCTGCGTGCGCGCCGTGGTCGAGAGCCTGCAGCCGACCGCCGAGGCCAGGGGCCTGGCGCTGACCGGCACCGGGCTGCAGCAGCCGCATCGCATCCAGGGCGACGCGCGCCGGGTGCAGCAGATCGTCTCCAACCTGATCGGCAACGCGCTGAAGTTCACGCCGCGCGGGGGCCGGGTGTCGGTGTCGCTGAGCCGCATCGGACCGACCGTGGAACTGGCCGTGGTCGACACCGGCATCGGTGTCGCGCTGGAGATGCTGCCGCGGCTGTTCGACCGCTTCACGCAGGCCGACATCACCCGCACGCGCGAGTACGGCGGCCTCGGACTGGGCCTGTCCATCGTGCGCCATCTCGTACTGGCCCATGGCGGCACCGTGACCGCGCACAGCGAGGGCGAGGGGCGCGGCACGCGGCTGACGGTGCGCTTCCCGGCGGTGGAACTGGTCTCGGACGCGCCGGAATCGCCGCCGCGCGAAAGCACCGGCTTGACCCTGGACGGCCTGCGTGTGCTGCTGGTCGACGACGACACCCATGCGCTCGAGGCGCTGGGCGAGCTGCTGGAGCTGGCGGGTGCGCAGGTGAGGACCGCCGGCTCGGCCGACGAGGGCTGGGCGGCCGCCACCGACACGGCGCACGAACCGCCGCAGGCGCTGGTGAGCGATGTGGCGATGCCAGGGGCGGATGGCTATTCGCTGGTCCGGCGGCTGCGCGAGCGCGAGCGCGCGGACGGCGGCGGATCGCGGCTTTACGTGGTCGCGCTGACGGGCCTGGCGACGCTGCAGGACCGCGACGCGGCGATCGCCGCCGGCTTCGACGACCACCTGGCCAAGCCGGTGGACGTCGACCTGCTCATCGAGAAGCTGCTCGCCGCGCGGCCGCGCTGAACGGGGTGCGGCGCGGCGGCCGGCGTGTCAGTCCGCCGCGGCGGCGGCCTGCGCGACCACGGCCGGCACGACGATGCTGCCGCGGCGCGCGCGCTTGATCTCGTACATGCGGGCGTCGGCGAGCTGCAGCGCCTCCTCGGCGCTCACGCGCGACGGATCGAGCGCGACCACGCCGACGCTGGCACCGGCGTACTGCAGCAGATGGCCGTCCAGATCGAAGCGGCCCACGCTGGCGAGCGCGGCGCGCTGCTCCAGCGTGCGGGCCGCCTGAACCGGCTCGCCGCGGTCGATCAACGGCCCCTCCGAAGGCGGCAGGCCATTCAGGCTCACGCCCGGACCGACGACGACGAACTCGTCGCCGCCCATGCGCGCCAGCATGTCCGAGCCGCGCAGCTCGAGCATCAGGCGATGGGCCATCTCGCGCAGGAACAGATCGCCGCGATGGTGGCCCAGCTGATCATTCACCGACTTGAAACCATCCAGGTCGATGCATCCCAGCAGCACGCAGTTTCCATCGCGCGAGGCGCGCTGCAGCTGCCGCTGCAATTCGTCGAAGAGCGCGCGGCGGTTGGGCAGCCCGGTCAGCGCGTCGGTCAGGGCATAGGTGGCAAGCTGCTCATTGGCGGCGCGCAGGTCGTCCATCAGGCGCTCGCGCTGCAGGAATTGCGACACCAGCGTCGAAAACAGCCTCAGCAGCGATTCCGCATCCGGCGCGATCGCGCGGCGCTGGGCACTCGCGGCGCACAAGGTGCCGAGCAGCTCGCCGCCGTCATCGCGCACCGGGGTGCTCACATAGGTCTGGATCCCGAGCTGCCGCGCCGCCTGCGAATCGCCCCAGCACGCGCCCACGTCCTCGGTGGCCATGCGCCCCTCGTCGAGCGCACGCTTGCACAGCGTGTCGGACCACGCCACCGTCAGGCCCTCGGGAATCACCATCGTCCCCGCGTTGCGCGCCAGCAGCACATGCTGCTCGCCGGCCCGCAGGTCGATCGTTGTCAGATAGGTGGACTCCAGGCCGGTGACCGCCCCCAGCATCTCCAGCAGCGGACGGGTGAGCTGTTCAAGGTTCCGGGCAGCGGGGACGGTCGAGGTCAGTCGGGCAAGCAGGGCATCCAAGATCGAAACCGGGCAGTAGGAAGATCGGAAGAAGAATTTCGCGATGTTGTCACAACTGAGAACGCACGGCGGACACCGTCCGTCCCGGCACCGCTGCCGTCCGCCGGATCCCCTCGCAGGCAGGACCCGGGCGCCGGATTTGCCGCGCAGGTATCAACGCTTGCGCGACAACCCACGGAGTCCCCTCATGCAACGCGAAGGACAGTACCGCGGCGTCACCTACCGCGTCGACGCCCAACCCGCTCCAGGCGATACCTACATCGGCCACTACCAGTTGCTCGACGCCGGACGCCGACGCAGCGACACCACCGATCACGCCTTCCTCGGGGGAGGATCGGCAGCCAACGATGCGTTCGGGGCCCAGCTCGAGCCGCCCGGGGATGAGCAGGCCCCACAGGCGGGGATCGAAGACGTCGTCCACCCGCCGGTCGGACACGCCTGGGCAACGGAGAACGAAGCCCTCACCTATGCGACCGAGGCAGCCTGCCACGCGATCGAGATCATGCAGCTCGGCCGGCCTCAGGCGCAGGGGCGCGGGAGCGGGTCCAGTTGGCGCAGGACGGATTCGTTGGGGCAGTGAGGGAGACCGCCTCCGACTGCGCAAGGCCAGGCGCGGGCTCTCCACGACGCGAGGGGGCTCCCTCCAGGACCCCCTCGCATCATTCCGGCCCCACCCGCATCCGCTGACCGCGGGCCTTGGCGCGTCTTGGCGCGTCTTGGCGGGCCTTGGCGGACGCGGGCGCGCTTGGCGGACTGGCTTGGCGGGCTCCCTTCAGGCTTCGCCCAGGGCGCGGGCGACAAGCTCCACCTGCTCCAGCTGGTGGATGGCGTGCGAGGAAGTAGCACCCGATCCGTTGGCGCGACGTGCGACGCAGCGCAATTGCACTTGGCGCGGCAGCAGGCCGTCCATGTGCTCGCGGATGAAAGTCCATGCGCCCTGCTGGCGATGCTCCTCCTGCACCCACGTGATCTCGACCAGCGCCGGGTAACGCGCCAGCAGGGCAACGATCTCGTCCTCCGGGAAGGGGTAGAACTGCTCGATGCGGGCGATCGCCAAGTCCGCCCGCGCGACCGAGTGCCGCCCTCGGTCCAGGTCGTAATAGACCTTGCCGCTGCACAGCAGCAGGCGCTCGACCTGCCGCGGCAGCTTGATGCCGGCATCGTCGATCACCGGCTGGAAGCGGCCGTGCGTCAGATCCTCGATCGCTGCGTGCGAGGCCTTCTCCCAATACAGCGTGCCCTTGGGGGACATCACGATCAGCGGCTTGCGCAAGGTGTCGAAAGCCTGCCGCCGCAGCAGATGGAACCACTGCGCCGCCGTCGACGGACAGGCCACGCGCATGTTGTCCTCGCCGCAGAGCTGCAGGAACCGGCTCAGGTAGCCACTCGAATGATCCGGACCGATGCCCTCGTTGCCATGCGGCAGCAGCACCGTCAGCGAGGAGGTGTCACCCCACTTCTCCTCGCCCGAGCTGATGTACTGGTCGACGAAGACCTGCGCCCCATTCACGAAATCCCCGAACTGGGCCTCCCACACGGTCAGCGTCCGCTGGGCACCGACGCTGTAGCCGTACTCGAATCCCAGCACCGCCTCCTCCGACAGCGGTGAGTTGAAGATGTCGAAACGGCCCGCCGGCACGCGCCCGTCCGCGGCCCCACCGCCGCTTTCGCCGCTTTCGCCGCCGTCCTGCGCGATCTGGCGCAGCGGGACGAAGTCCCGCGGCCCGCCGTCGCCGTCCGCGGCCTGCGAGGTCCACACCGCCTGCCGGTGCAGGAAGGTGCCGCGCCGCACGTCCATGCCCGAGATGCGCAGGTTCAGCCCGCCGCGCAGGATGGTGGCGTAGGCGAGGTTCTCGGCGAAGCACCAGTCGGCAGCCAGCGGCGGCTCGTCCAGACCCGCCATGCGGCGCCAGTGATCCGCGAGGGTGCGCACCATGGCGTGCGGCTCGAAGCCCTCGGGCCAGCGCACCATCGGCTCGACCAGCGCCCGCAGCGCCGCGGCGTCCAGCGGCGGCACTTCGCCGGGGCGGCGCAGCGGGGCCGGCGATTCGTCCTCCTCCGGCATGGCCGGATCGGCGAAGGCCTGGTGCGCCCGCACGCGGCCGTGCGTGACGTGCGAGGCCATGTCGGTGTCCGGCGGAACGACGCCATCGGCGCGCAGCGCGGCCGCGTAGCGGTCGACGATGGTGGGATGGCTCTGCATCAGCGCGTGGATGCGCGGCCGCGTCAGCGCCGGGACGTCGCTCTCCGAATGCCCCAGCCGCCGGTAGCCGATGAGGTCGATGACGATGTCCGAGCCGAAGCGCGCGCGCCACGCCATCGCGATGGCGGCGGCGCGCAGCGCCTGTTCCGGCTCGTCGGCGTTCACGCGCAGCACCGGCGCGTCGACCATGCGCGTGACGTCGGTGCAGTACTGCGCCGGCCAGGCGCTCATGGGGTTGGGCTCGGTGAAGCCGACCTGGTTGTTGATGATCACGTGCACCGTGCCGCCCACGGTGTAGCCCGGCTTGCCGCCCAGCATCAGCGTCTCCATGACGACGCCCTGCCCCGCGAAGGCCGCGTCGCCATGCAGCATCAGCGGCAGCACGAGGCGGCGGCCGTCCTGGTCGGCATGCGCGCGGCTGAGCGCGTCCTGGCAGGCGCGCGCCAGGCCGGTGAGGACCGGATGCACGCTCTGCAGGTGCGACGGGTTGTGCGCCAGCGTCAGCGTGACGCGGCCGCGCGGCGTGTCCAGTTCGCGCTCGCCGCCAAGGTGGTAGACGAGGTCGGTGTGCAGCTCGGGATGCGGCGACTTGGGATCGAAGTAGTCCAGCACCCGCGCCGGCGCGAAGCCCATCAGGTTCACCAGCACGTTGACCCGGCCGCGGTGCGGCATGCCCAGGAAGATGCGCCGCACGCCCAGGCCGGCGGCCTCCTCGCACAACGCGTCCAGCAGCGGGATCAGGGTCTCGTTGCCCTGCAGCGAGAAGCGCTTGGCATGCGGGAAGGCCTGCGCGACATGCTCTTCCCAGCCCTGCGCGCGGATCAGCCGCTCGAGCAGCGCCAGGCGCCCCGCCGCGCCACCGGCGCCCGGGGGCGCGGCCTCCATCTCGTGGAAGAGCCACTCGCGCCGCGCGGCATCGCGCACGGCGCTGGCGTCAAGCGCGAGTCCGCCGCAGTAGATCGATTTCAGCGCGCGATCCAGGTCGGCGACGGTGCGCGCGCTCCACAGCGGCGTGCCCGCCGGCGAGAGCCAGTCGCCCGGCTGCAGACCGAAGCGCTGCGGGTCGAGCAGCGTCGGATCGGCCGGCCGCGAGACGCCCAGCGGATCGAGCCGCGCGCAGCGGTGGCCGTCACGGCGGTGCGCCTCGATGAAGGCGAGCACCTCCGGCCGCCAGCGGGCGCCGCCATCGCCGGCGGCCGCCGGGGCGCCCGCGCGGGCGGATGACGAAGGGGAGGATGAAGGGGAAGGGGTTGATGGGGGCGTCGCGACGCCCGCCTGGATCCTGTCGTTCATGAGGGTCGCTCCCTGGTGAGTCGACGTGAAGGCGCGGCCGCCGGCGGGCTAGAGCACGAAGGCCCGCACCGCGTTGTTGAGATGGGCGGCTTCGTCCTCGAGGGCCTTGGCCGAGGCGGTGCTCTGCTCGACCATGGCGGCGTTCTTCTGGGTGGTGTCGTCCATCTGCATGATGGCGGCGTTGACCTGCTCGATGCCCAGGCTCTGCTCGCGGCTGGAGACGCTGATCTCGGCGACGACGCCGCTGACGCGCTGGATGCCGGAGACGACCTGCGACATGGTCGCGCCCGCCTGCTCGACCAGCCGGCTGCCGGCGCCGACCTGCTCGGTGGAGGCGACGATCAGGCCCTTGATCTCCTTGGCCGCGCTGGCCGAGCGCTGCGCCAGCGCCCGCACTTCCGAGGCGACGACCGCGAAGCCGCGTCCGTGCTCGCCGGCGCGCGCGGCCTCGACCGCGGCGTTCAGGGCCAGGATGTTGGTCTGGAAGGCGATGCCGTCGATGGTGCCGATGATCTCGCCGATGCGCTGCGAGGAGGCGGAGATGGAGTTCATCGTCGCCACGACCTCGCCCACCGCCTGGCCGCCCTGGCTGGCGACCTCCGACGCGGAGGCGGCGCTGGCGTTGGCCTGGTCGGCGTTGTCGGCGCTCAGGCGCACGGCCGCGGTCAGCTGCTCCATCGCGGACGCGGTCTGCTGCAGCGCGCTGGCCTGGGCCTCGGTGCGGGCGGAGAGGTCGGCATTGCCCTGCGCCACCTCGCGCGCGGCGGCGGAGATGGTGTCGGCGCCCTGCCGGACTTCGGAGACGATGCGGTGCAGGCTGCGCACCATGTGCTGCAGCGCGGCGATGAGGCGGCCGATCTCGTCGCTGCTCTGGGGCAGCTCGCGCGGCGTGAGGTCGCCGCGGGCGACGTCCTCCGCCAGCCCGATCGCGCCCAGGATGCGCTGCGTGATCGAGCGCGTGATGCTGAAGGCCGTCGCGACCCCGAGCACCACCGCGATCGCGGCGACGATGCCCATCCACAGCTTGGAGCGGCGCGCGTCATCCTTGGCGCGGGCGACGTCATCGGCCATCGCGCGCGCCTGGTAGTCGACCATCTTGTCGATCAGCGCGTAGTAGCGGACCTGCAGCGTCGCCATGTCGCCCTGGTAGACGGCCATGGCCTGCTCGCGCTGGCCGGCGGCGATCAGGTCGAAGAGCTTGCGCACGGCGGCGCCGTACGCCTTCCGCGCCTCGGACTGCTCGGCGAAGATGGCCTTGCCCTCGTCGGTGTGGAGCAGCTTCTCGAACTTGGCGAAGTTCTCGGTGTTGGCGGCGCGGACGGCGGCGTACTCGTCCATGTAGCGCTTGACCTGCGCCGGATCGGTGGCCATGAGCAGCCGGCCGATGACGATGACGCCCTGGTCGCCGACATTCTTGATGTCGTCGCTGATCGAGATCTGCGCGTAGCGATCGTCGACCAGCCGGTCCATGGTGTCGCTGGTGCGGTTGAGCACCGAGACGGCCACGGTCAGCACCAGCAGCAGGAGCAGGATGACAACGGCGAACGCGGCGGCGAGGCGCGTGCCGATCTTGAAGTTGGACAGCGTCGGCATGTTCTTTTCCCCCTGGGGGCCCACGATCAGTCCTGGCAGCGGGGCAAGGCGCGGGCCGGGTGAAAGTCCACCGGACCCATGGGCGCCGCGGCGTGGGCAAACGTGGTGCCCACGGGCCGGCGGCCCGCGTCATTGCCGGCGCCGGCGTCTCAGGAAGGCCCGGCGCGGCGGCCGTGCCCGAGGAAGATCCGCTGTGTCCGCGCGTTCGGGCGCGCGGCCCGGCACGCGGCTTGGCACACGGGGCAACGCGCGGGATTGCTCACGCTTGTTCCGCAAAGGTGGCGATGTACTGGCGCGCCACGCGGTCGGCATGGTCGACGGCCTCGTCGGGGGACGCGAACTCGTCCTCGAGGTCATGCCAGGACGTGCCGAGCTGGCCGTCCTCCTCCCCCTTGACGACGAATCGCCCTCGCCACGGCCCGGCGTCCTGCCCGAGCGCGTCGAGGACATAGGTGCGGCCTTTGTGCTGGCGGACGGTCTGCGAAGTCGGCATGGTCGGCAACGGACGAACGGACGGACGCTGGAAGCCGGGTCGATGCGCGCGGGGAGGAAAGGCGCGCACGGACACGGGTGACGCGATGACCGTGGTTGTACACCGTCGCCCGGTTCACGGGAAAGAAATTCCTTGCATCCCGCATGAACACGGGGTGCGGGACGTCCGCCAGCGCCGGGGGCCGCGGCGATCCTTCCGCTCAGGCGGTGATGCTCAGGCGGTCACGCTCAGGCGGTGACGTCCAGGATGCGCGGCGTCCCGCCGGCGCGCTCGACATGGCTGGACAGCATCGGCCCGAGCGAGACCTGCACCTTCAGATCCGGGAAATCCGCCGCGGTGTAGGTGCCCCGCGAGTACGCCGGCGTCTGCACGCGGCTGACCGGCGGCGCCTCCTGGCCGAGCGGGTGCCGGCCATAGGTGACATCGGCGCTGTCGCGGGCGCGCATCTCCTTGAGCGGCCCTTCCGTCCCGATGAACGGAGACAGCTTCAGCACCACGGACGGCGGCGGGCCCTCCAGCATCTCCTGCTGGACCTTGGCGCGGTACTGCTGCAACGGACTGACATCGAACGGCGACGTCCTGAGCGGCGTCGCCTGTACTTCGGAAAACTTCAAATCGCCCCGGCGGCGACCGCGCTCGATGGCCGGTCGCCACCCTCCCTCATGACGCTGATGTAGTGATGACGGACGGCCCCTGCGCGGCGGCGCTTGAATCAGCGCTCAAGTCCGGGGCCATCCCGGCCGAAATTGTCCGGGGCCGAGGCGCAAAGCCCGCGCCGGATCGGCCCCGCCCGGACGTCAATCGCCCCGCCGACCAGGCGCGTCGCGCGGGCGCCGCAGTTCCGTTCGAGGCACGGCCGGATCTGGTCGAAGGGCGCAAGACCTGGCCCGCTCTTGAAAAGGCGGCGCGTCGCGCGCATCTTCAGGACTTCGCAGCCTGGCTGCCGCGGCGCTTCATCCCATGACCCTGCTCGTGCTCGCGCTGATCGCGGCGCTGATCTGCTCCTGGCTGCTGAGCCAGCCCTGGCGGCAGGCGCGCCGCCGCGCCGCGCTGCGGGCGAAGGCCTTCCCCGCCGCGTGGCGCGCGATCCTGCGCCGCAACGTGCCCCAGGTGGCGCGGCTGCCGGCCGACCTGCAGCTCAAACTCAAGCGCCAGATGCAGGTGTTCCTGGCGGAGAAGACCTTCATCGGCTGCGCCGGCCAGGTCATCACCGACGAGGTGCGCGTGACCGTCGCCGCGCTGGCCTCGCTGCCGCTGCTGGGCCGGGCGCGCGGCTACTACCCCAAGCTGCACACGGTGCTGGTCTATCCCGGCGCCTTCATCGTCGACCGCGTCCGCCATCAAGGGCCGCTGCAGATGCAGCAGCGCCAGGTGCTGAGCGGCGAATCCTGGGGCGAGGGCCAGGTCGTGCTGTCCTGGGACGACGTGCTGCGCGACGCGTCGCAGCCGGAACTCGGCCACAACGTCGCGGTGCACGAGTTCGCCCATCAGCTCGATCAGGTCAAGGGCGTGGCCAACGGCGCGCCGTGGCTGGGCAACCGGGCGCGGCAGGCGCGCTGGGCGGCGGTGATGCAGCAGAGCTTCGACCTGCTGCGGGCGCGTCTGGCGGCGGGCGAGGCCGATCCGCTGGGCGACTACGCGGCCACCGAGCCGGCGGAGTTCTTCGCCGTGGCGAGCGAGCGCTTCTTCGGCCAGCCCTGGGCGCTGGCGCAGGCGCATCCAGCGCTGTACGCGGAGCTGAGACGGTTCTACGAGGTCGATCCGATGCTCTGGGCCTGAGCGGGCCAGCCTCTCAGGCGACCCTCAAGGACTCGTCAAGACCGCGTCAAAAACCCATTTCGGCGAGCAGCGCGTCGACGTCGTCCTGCTGCAGCGCCTTGTCCGGCGTCTGCACGCCGGCAAGCTGTTCCTGGGCGGCGGCGGCCGGCGGCTCATGCGCGGCGAGCAATTGCGCCAGCGGCTCCTCGGCGGGCCGCAGCATGCCCAGCACCTTGTTGATGACCTGGCCCGACAGGTCCTGGAAGTCCTGGGCCATCATGATTTCGGTCTGCAGCCCGCGGACCCGGTCCGCGAAACCGGCGGCCCCGGCGGCGTAGGCCGCGCACAGCCGCATCATGGCCCGCGCCCGTTCGACGCTCAGGTCCGGCGCCGCCGCCAGCCGCTGCAGCGACTCCGACAACTCCTGCCCCTGACGCCGCACCGCTTCCGCGTCGTCCTGCGCCGCCTCGACGATGCCCAGCACCTTGCTGGCCGCCTGGTCGGTCATGCGCTTGACGTAATCCAGCCGCTCGCAGGCGTCCGGGAGCTCCTGGGACAGCTTGTGCAGCGCCTGGTGCTCGGTGGCCGTGAGTGGGGTGTCGGGCTTGGACATGGTGTCGGAGTGCAGCTCGCGAGAGTCCCGAAATCTTAATTCTGCAACTGCTGTAACCAACGGAAAGGGGGTTGGGCACCCGTGCATTTTTGGTGGGGAGCACTGCATTTAAGTGATGGATCGGCGCGGTCGCCTGTAGCCTTCAACCCGTCCGTCTTTCGGACCGTCCTTGCTGCCGTCTGTCCTGGCAAAGCGATCCGTCACATGAACATGGCCACCACCCGTCCCTCGCCCGGTTATCACCGCGCTCCCTCGCGGTCTGGTTCGACCCCGCCGTCCCGCGGCGAGGGCGCGAGCTTCGCCGCCGCGCCGCGCGCGCAGACGGCGGCGCCACCGTCCGCGCTGCGCGACGTGAGCGACATCATGGTCGGCGTGGCGCTGATGCTGGGCGTGCTGTTCGCGCTGCTGATGCTGACGCTGTACACGCGCGACTCAATGGCCGTGGGCAAGGCGCTGCAGGAGCAGGGTCAGGCGCGCGGCACGCTGGTGTGCAAGGACGGCAAGATCGCCCGCGGCGACGGCTCGCTGCCGGATCGCATCGTCGAGGACGGCGTGTTCGTGTGCACCGATTGGCGCACGCTGCAGGCAATCGAGCAGGAAGAGGCCGAGCGCGGGATGCGCAAGTACTGACAGGACCGAGGACACGCCCTCAGGACCAGAGGTCCAGCGGCGGCTCGTGCGTCATGCCGCGCAGCAGGTCGCTGCGCGAGAGAAAACCGATCGGATGGCCGTTGTCGTCACCAACCGGCAAGCCAGGCAGTCCCAGGTCCAGCAGCAACTGCGCCGCTTCGCGCAAAGGCGTGTCCGGCTGCGCCACCGGCACCGGCGTCCACATCACGTCATCCACCGGCGCGGCCAGGCGGCGCGCGATGACCATCATCTCGGCGACCTCGTCGAGATCGTCCGCCAAGCCCCGCGTGAGATCGCCACGCGACACCAGACCGCGCACCTCCCCCATCGGACCAAGCACCGGCGCCTGCGCCACCCCGGCACGCGACATCATCCGCATCGCGCTCCGCAGCGGAGCACCCGACATCACACTGATCAACTTCCGGCTCATCAGCTGATGCACCTGCGTGAGCACCTGGCGCTGCGTGTCGCCAGCGTAAGCCGCCAGCGCCTCATGCGCGACATAGGCCGACGGACCCGTCATGCCGCCACCGCCCCCTCCGCCGCCCTGGCTCACGCCCGCAAGCACGACCGACGACGGCGTCAGATCGCCCTGGCGCGCCACCGGCGCCACCGCGCGCGTGCGGGCGACAGCCTGCACCGGGGCGAGGTCTCGGACCTGCTCCAGGCCACCCGTCAGGATCTTTCCGGAAGTGCCGTAGACGGAAAACATGCCGGGGAGGATGGCATGCGGGAACAGCGGGGGCCATTGAGGAGAACGCCTAACTCCGGAGGGCCAAGCGCGGGCTCTCCACGACGCGAGGGGGCTCCCTCCAGGACCCCCTCGCATCATTCCGGCCCCACACGCACTCGCTGCCACCCCTCCAAGACGGCCGGCGTGGTGCGGTCAGGGGACGGGATAAGCGGTCTCGTACTTGACCTCGCGCAGCACCACGTTGCTGCGCACGCTCGCCACCCCCGGAACCCTGAACACCTTGCTCTGCAGGAACTGGTCGTACGCCTTCATGTCGGGCGCGACGATCTTCAGCACGTAATCCGCCTCGCCAGTGATGGCCTGGCATTCGACGATCTCCGGACTGCCCGCCACCATCGCCTCGAAAGCATCGACCGCCCCTTCGGTATGGCGCACCAGGCTCACGTTGGCCAGCACGCAGATCGACAAGCCCAGCTGCTCACGGTCCACCAGCGCCACCTGGCGGCGGATGACCCCCCGCTCCTCCAGCTCCTTGATCCGGCGCCAGACCGGCGTCGCCGACAACCCCACCTTGTCCGCCAGCTGCTGCGTGCTCTGGCGCGCATCGGCCTGGAGCGCCTCCAGGATCAAACGCGTCGCACGATCGAAACGTTCATTTTCCATAGACGCCTTCGGTGAGTTGAATTCACTCCAATCGCTGGCGCTGGCGAGCGAACGAAGCAAGAAATCGCGCATTGTCTCGTAAAGAATCTCCCCTCTCAGACCATAAGAACCCGCGTCGCCACGGCGGGTCGGAGACAGCCATGTCCGAAGCCACTCCCTCGCTGCGTCCCTACCAGCTCTCCGACAACCTGGCCGCCAGCACCGGCCAGGTGTTCCTGACCGGCACGCAGGCACTGGTCCGCCTGCTGCTGATGCAGAAGGCCCAGGACGAGCGTCAGGGCCTGAAGACCGCCGGCTTCGTCAGCGGCTATCGCGGCAGCCCGCTCGGCATGGTCGACCAGCAGCTGTGGAAGGCGAAGAAGTTCCTCGAGAAGGCCCAGGTCAACTTCCTGCCCGCGATCAACGAAGACCTCGCCGCCACCGCCTGCCTGGGCGTGCAGCGCGTGGCGCTCGATCCCAAGCGCACCGTCGATGGCGTCTTCGCGATGTGGTACGGCAAGGGCCCCGGCGTGGACCGCTCCGGCGACGCGCTCA